>Ga0075418_10000929_pt1 | contig 32054 bp, 18 predicted proteins | sample SoiMetdeltSBSDD2_FD_81776 | JGI IMG/M metagenome (GOLD analysis project Ga0075418, IMG submission 81776) | Bulk soil microbial communities from a Populus tree surrounding site in Tennessee, USA - Soil MetaG P. deltoides SBSDD2 | ecosystem: Environmental > Terrestrial > Soil > Tree plantation... | reverse complement strand
GACGTTCACCCCGGGGCAGGGGAACAACGTCTTCATCTTCCCGGCGGTGGGACTCGCGGTCCTGGCGACGGGGGCAAAGCGCGTGACTGACGAGATGTTCATCACTGCGGCCGAGGCGGTGGCCGAGCAGGTCACCGAAGCGGATTTCGAAAAGGGCCTGATCTATCCCCCCGTGAAGAACATCAGGAAGGTGTCGTACAACGTCGCTGTGAGGGTCGCGGAAAAGATCTTCGAGTCCCGCCTGGCGGGCGTACGCAGGCCGCGGGACCTGCGGAAGTTCATCGCGAAGACGATGTATCATCCCGCGTACCGCTGAAGCCGCCGGTCAGTCGAGCTCCCACCCCACGGAGAATCTGCTGTCTCTGCTACCTCTCTCCACGCACGATCGCGAGCAATCGATCCAGAATGTTCTCGCCATCGGCGCGGAGCCCGTTGTGATCGAACTCGTTCGTGATCCAGGCCTGCGCTCCCCGGATGGTGCTCGCCGTCTCTTCGGAGAAAACGCGCTCGACGTACATGTCGTCGTGGTAGATCGCGGCGGCAACGGGAACGTTGTTGCGCATGAGTTTCTCGCGATCGTAGAGCTGGGGCCAGCTCTTGTCCTCCGCGAGGATCCGCGCGACTTCTGCCATCGGACGTAGCTCCGCGTGCTCCTCGAGCATCCACGGGTAGATCATCTCTCCGGTGAAGAGCAGCGGCCGGCGCCGTGCCGGATCGGGCTCGAACTCCGGAAACTCCGCCCGGATTCGCTCCGCTGACCAGAGTGTCGCTGCACCCTGGGCATAGATCGGCTCGTGCAGCACCGCGAAGATCGGCTGGAGATCGAAGGGAAGTTGCGCTTCCACACCACGCAAGAAGGAAGGGGAGAGCTCCGGTCCTTCCGATCCCTCGAGGAACGCGGTCTCCAGGAGGTAGTGCACGGTTTCGAATCCATCCGACATGCCGAAGGCGAGTCCGAGCTGCTGCAGCTTTCGCACCGTGAGCCGGGTTCCCGAAGGAAGGCGCACGTCGTGCCGTTCGAGGTGGCGCGCGATCTCGAGGACGAGATCCACGTCTTCCGGATATCGCTCGTAATAGCGCTCGTTGCGGCGGCGGACGCGCGGATACGTGGAGCGGTAGATGTCATCTGCCGAGCGATCGAGAGGAGGAAGCCCTCCGGTGATGAGCGCCGCAGCGAGTCCCTCCGGCACGGCCGAGAGGTAATGCGTCAGGCAGAAGCCGCCGTAGCTTTGCCCGAGACCGGTCCATGGGCGCCCGTCCGTCAGCGTTTTGCGGATGTGCTCCGCGTCGCGCACGATCGCGTCCTGACGGAAATGGCGAAGGTACGCGGCCATGTTTTCCGGCGAGCCGAGCTTCTGCAGCGTACGCGCCGTGACGGGTGTGCTCAGTCCCGTGCCTCGCTGGTCGAGTAGAAGAACCCGGAACTCGCGAATCGCGCGCTTGATCCAGCCGGTCGCCGAAACCGGGCGTGGCGCACCGTATCCCGGCCCCCCTTGGAAGAAGACGAGCCACGGCAGGTTCTGTACGTTTTTGCCGGGGGCGGTGACTTCGCGCGCGAAGACGTCGATGTCACCCGCGCTCGCGTCCTCGGGGTCGAGGGGACAGCGGAAGCGATGGTTCGTGACCATGAGGCCGGGGATATGATGGGTCGAGACGCGCATGTCGGACTCTCCGTTCGGCTGCTTTCACGCAGGCACCGGAAGTCTTACCATGGTCAGCGTCGTGGAGCGAGCATCGTCGCCGATCGGTGGTGGGATCGTTACGCGGACCCCAGCCCCAACCGTAGACTCCAATTCTTCACGTTGGATGGGAAAGTACTGTTCCTCGACGGCACACGAGTTTCCGCGATCGACCCGGGCAACATTCATGACGGCAAAGACGGTTGGAAGTTGACGCAGTCGAATCGCTGATCCGACTGCTTGACCGATCCAGCGGTCACGCCTAGGATGTGCCATTCCGTACGCGCTGCGTATGGAACGGGAGGCGCCCCGGTTCGACCATCCCGCAATGTGCCGCTTGCAGTGAGCCTCGCCAGGCGAGGTCTCGTCCCCCTTGCTCCCGTCCCCGCGGCGATTCTCGGTGGCACGGGATTTGATGTCTAATTGTTGCTCGCATTGCAGGGATCCGATCGTGAGCGGCCGCATCGGGCCGTCGCATCGAAGGCTCGTGAAGGGGTTTCAAGTGAGGGGAGGGGACATGAGCGCTCGTTGCTTTTCGACTGATAGCGCCCGAGGACGGGTGACTCTTCTTTTGATTCTGCTGGCGATGGGTGTTTCGAATGCTTTCCCCTCGATCACAAGCTCCACGACTCGTGTTTCCAAGGAAGATGCTGATGCAAGGGCAGCGGCGGATCCGCGCCTCGACGTTGCATTGCGTATTCTGCTGAGTCGTGCTGGCGAAGGCGCCGCGAAGCAAGTCGAGACTGCCGAGGCGGGGACGGTGCTGGAGGCGCGGCCGGCGAGCTCCACCGGTATTCCGGTCATGATTCGCGGCGAAGTTTCCCGCGCGCATCTCGAGGCAGCGGGAGTGCAACCCGAGACGCAGGCCGGCTCGGTCACGACAGCTTCTGTGTGCATGGAGGACCTGGCTGCACTCCTCGAGGTGCCCGGCGTACAGTACGTCGAGTGCGCGGCCGCTCTCACCCCCCAGCTCGATGTGAGCACGAGCGAGATCGAAGCTGACGCCGTGTGGGACGGCACACCGCCGAACTACTCGGGTTACACAGGTCGTAACGTCATCATCGGAATCGTGGACACGGGGATCGATCTGACTCACCCTGACTTCCGCATTTCGGCGAGCCAGACTCGTATCAAGTACGTCTGGGATCAGACCGGGCTCGGAAATCCACCCTCGGGGTTCACCTACGGCACCGAGTGGAGCCAAGCACAGATCAACGCGGGGGCATCGAACGAGATAGACGATAACGGTCACGGCTCCCACATCGCCGGAATTGCTGCCGGGAACGGCCGGGCCACCGGCAACGGTCAGCCGGCGTACCGCTACGTCGGCGTCGCCCCAGAGGCTGACCTGGTGGTCGTGAAATCGAAGCTTCTGCTCGAAAGTCAGATCCTCGATGGCGTCAATTACGTGTTCCAGAAGGCCGCCGCGCTCGGCAGAGATGCCGTGGTGTTGCTCGCCGTGGGCAACGAGCGCGGAGCCCACGATGGCTCCAGCTCGCTCGACGCCGGACTCTCGGCGCTTACCGGCCCCGGGAAGCTCGTGGTCGTCGCCGCGGGTAACTACGGCAATCAGCCCATCCACTCGCATGTGAATCTGGGAGCTGCTGGCTCGGCCACGATCACGTTCACGATCCCTGCCTATTCGGCGAGCCCCAATCCGGAGTATCTGGACATCGAGGGTTGGCACAACTCGACAGCTGCATTCAAGGCCAAGCTTACCAGTCCAACGGGACAGACCTCGAACTGGGTGAACCCCGGCGTCGAGTTCACCAACCTGACTTGTTCCGATGGCGCATTCAGGATTCAGAACGGCACCCTCACGAACTCGAAGGGGGCGAAGCAGCTACGGGTCTTCATCTGGGATTCGGATCCGACATTGCCGCCCAGGCCGGGGACCTGGACGCTCGAGGTGCAGCGGCAAAGCGGGACCACGAGCGGTGTCTTGGATGCGTGGATTTCGGACTGGGTGCTCGGATCCGGAGGTGTCGCACCCGCTTTCACGAGCCAAGTGGATTATGCCCGGACCGTCGCCAACGGGGCGACGGCCGACTCGGTGATCTCCGCGGGTGCATACACCACAAAAGTGCAATGGATCAACTCTTCGGGCTCCACGTCGAGTTTCTCGGATCACCCGGCGATGCAAACACTGGCGGTCTTTTCGGGTCAGGGGCCGCGCCGAGACGGCGTGCAGCGGCCGGACGTCGCGGCGCCCGGCCAAGGAGTGGCGGCTGCTCTTTCGGCTGCAGCGATTGCGATCAGCAACACGAAAAAGGTCCAGGACGGCGTGCACTGGGTGAACCGCGGGACGAGTGCCGCTGCCGCCCACGTGGCTGGTTCCCTGGCTCTCTTGCTGCAGGAGTCGCCGCGGCTAACCCCTTCCGCGGCGCGGATCCGGATCAAGCAGAGGGCGCGCAGCGACAGCTTCACGGGAACCGTGCCCAACGGTGCCTGGGGGGCGGGCAAGCTCGATCTGGTGATCTCGATCACGGGAGTCGGCCCCAGAGGGAACCCGCAGCTCGCCATGTCCGCGGCATTTCCCAATCCAGGTCGGGAGATGACGACGTTCGGTTTTGTTCTCCCGCCGGACCTCGGATCCGAGGAGAAGGTCCAATTGCGCATCATGGACGTAAGAGGTCGCGTGGTGACCACGCTCCGTGGGAATTCGATCGCGGGGCCGCAGCAACTCGTATGGAACGGTCGGGCGGCAAGCGGAGAGCCCGCACCGGCGGGCATCTACATCGCCCGGCTCGAGGCAGGTGCACGCAGCGCGATGCAGAAATTCGTCCGTTTGCCTGCCGGCTTCAGCTCATCGGGTCCTTGAGGGTACGATCCCCTCGGGACCTGCGTTCGGTTTCTCCTCGTCACACTCCGAAAAAGGGCGCCCCATCCAAGAATCGGATGGGGCGCCCTGTTTGACATCCTCGGATTCGCCCGGCACTACCTCAGCAGGGTCAAGCGCCGCTCATGGGTTTCGGTGCCGATACGAGCGCGGATGAAGTAGATTCCCTGGCTCATCTTCGTCCCGTCGTCGCTCCGCCCCTCCCAGCGCACGGTGTAGAACCCGGGAGCCTGCGTACCCGACACCAGTCGAGTCACGAGTTTGCCGGTGACGCTGTACACGCTCACATCGACGGCTTGGCTGCCGCCCTCCTGGACGAGGTAGCTGTAGCTCGTCGCGCCAGAGAACGGATTCGGGACGGCCCGATTGAGGAGCTTGAGACTCCCGACCTGCTGGACATCGGGCGTGGGCTCGGGCTCCGGGTCGGTCGTTTCCTTCGTCGGGCGGGGCGGAATACGAACCGGTGCACTTGGCGTCGCACTCAACCCTCCGAAGATGCTGAACGGCGTTTCGTGGATCTGCAGGTTCCCGCAATCCGTCCGCTGCAGCGGGAACGTGAACACCACTCCGGTCCTAGGTGAGGCGGGGTCCACATCCACGACCTGGATGAAGTATTCGTCCCGCGTGTCGCGTTCGCAGGACCCCTCGTTGTGATCGATCACGATTGCCGTGAACGTGCACGCGAACTCACGTGCTCCGGCCCCTTCACTGTACAGGCCGGTCCCTTCGAAGTCGGCGCGAGTGAGCTCACCATGCGGGCTGCAGGGCCCTGGCTCCACGATGCTGCAGTCCACTACGTGTGCGTCGTGGCTGTGGAAGTTGAACAGAATAGAATTGCCCGGAATTTGACGGACCACATGCTGCCACTCGTTGCCCGTGGGTCCGCCGGCGCTGTGCTCAGGGCTCGCGTTCCCTCCGAACGTGTGCTGCTTGCGACCCTTCTGGGCGCCAACTTCGTTGAGGCAACCACCGCCGGTCAGGCGACAGAGCCGCTCGCACTCCTGGCAGGTGACCTCGCAGGTCTGAGTCACCGGATCCGTTTCGCCACACGAGTTCTCCGCCACGGCCTCGATCTCGTAACTGGACAAACCGGGAGCGGTGCATGTCTCCTCCACCTCGCAGCTCCGGGAGGCGCCGGCCTGCACATTCTCGAACGTGCAGGTCTTGATCACCGTGGTGCCTTGCCGGATCGTGAGCGTGATGTCCTCGGCTTCCTGCGAGCAATTGCGCGCCGAGGCGCTGACGGTGTACGAGTTCCCGACACACACGGGTGCCGTCGGCACGTTGCACACCACCTGGTCCACACACGGATTGCCCCTGCAGATGACCGTACAGGAGGACGTCTCGGGGTCCGTCTGGCCGCACGTGGCATTCGCCGCCACCGCCTCGACCTCGAAGTCCATCGAGCCAGGGGCTGTGCAGGTCTGCTCGACCGGGCAGCTCCGAGATTCGCCCGCCGGCACGTCGGTAAACGTGCACGTCTCGATCACGGTGCCCTCATGCCGAATCGTGATCGTAATGTCTTCCGGTTCCGCGGAGCAGTTGTGGGCGGAACCGGTGACGTTGAACGTCGAGCCCACGCACACAGGTGTCGTGGGGACGTCGCATTGCACCTGATCCACGCACGGACCCGCCCTGCAAGTGACCGAACAGTTCGAGGTCACCGGGTCCGTCGCGCCACAGGTTTCCGTCGCGGCGACCGCCTCGATCTGGTAGTTCATCGTGCCTGGGGCCGAGCAGGTGTCGTCGACCTCACAGCTCCTGGACTCACCCGCCGGCACGTCGTTGAACGTGCACGTCTCGAGCACGGTGGCGTCATGCCGAATGGTGATCGTGATGTCCTCCGGCTCGGTCGAACAGTTGTGAGCTGAACCGGTGACGGTGAACGTTGCACCCACGCACTGGGGCGTCGTGGGGACGTCACATTGCACCTGATCCACGCACGGATTGTCCTTGCAGGTGACCGAACAATTCGAGGTCACCGGGTCCGTCGTTCCGCAGGTGGCATTCTCGGCGACGGCCTCGATTTGATAGTTCATCGTGCCTGGGGCCGAGCAGGTGTCGTCGACCTCACAGCTCCTGGACTCACCAGCCGGCACGTCGTTGAACGTGCACGTCTCGAGCACGGTGGCGCCATGCCGAATCGTGATCGTGATGTCCTCGGGATCCTGCGAGCAGTTGCGGGCGGATCCCGTCACGGTGAACGTCTGGCCCACGCAAACTGGAGTTGTGGGCAGGTCGCACATCACCTGATCTACACACGGGTTGTCCCTGCAGGTGAGAGTGAAGATGTCGGAGTCGCTGACGTCGTCGACGTCCGCCGGGCAGCCCTCTCCGGGATCGAAACGCCCGGTCACGCTGGCTTCGTCGTCGACCAGCCCGAAGCAGTCGGCGGGAGCGGTCGCATCGAAGCTCACCGTCTTCGTCTCTCCCACCTTGATCGCGAGGTCGTTGAAGGTGAGCGTTTGCCCGACCGGAGGCAGATCCGGGGTGAAATCGCCGGTGACCGCATTGGCGAAGGTGAACCCGGGCGGCATGATGTCTTGCAGGGTGACTGAGAGATCCCCGCAGCCGGTGTTCTCGACCGTGATGGTGAAAGTGGTCGTCTGCCCGGGGCAGAGCGTGGCGGGACTGGCGGTCTTTTCAACGTCGATGTTCAGGTCCGGTGGCGGCGTCGTTGCCGGGTCCGACCCATCTTCTCCGAGTCTGTCCGGGTCCGAGTCAACCTCGGTGGACAACTCCCAGATGGCGGGAAGGGTGAGGCCGGTGACTCTGACCTCGAGATCGTGCCCGCCTGGGGTGCCTTCGACGTATTTCCCCGTACCGGCTGCGCCCGGAACTGCGAGGTCCGTGAGGAAATCATGGATGGAGACGGTCACGTCCCCAACTGGCACGCCACCGCTCGCCGTAATCACGAACTCCGGAGTATTGTCGCAATTCGTGTCGATGAACCACTTGTACGACTCGCCGATCGCTGCGCTGATCCCGGCGACGTCCGTGATGGTCGTGGCGGGGGAACAGGGTCCCACAGCGCCGTGGTTCAGGTCGCCATCCGAGTCCCCGATCGATCCGGCGACACGGAATCCCAGGAAAAGGTCACCGGTCGCCTTCTCGTAAGCCGCAACGGCTCGCGTGAGGTCGAATCCATTCGGAAAGTATTGCGCGCACGATGTCCCGGTAGGCTGAAAGCCGTTACAGGGGATGCGCGAGCCGTCGGAACAGATGTCCCCTGCTAGATCTGCCACATTGACGGCGGTTCCCAGGCACCCCCTCGGGGACGCGACGACGTCGGTCGCGAACTGGAGGAGATCGTCGATGTTTCCATCGATTGTAGGGGGCGTAGCCGCCAGAGCAGGAACGGCGGCGACCAGACCCAGGAAGACGATGCCCAGGCCCGCGCAGAACCCGGTGATTGGGGAGAAGCCTTGCGCACCGCCCGCGAGCACCTTGCGCGCAACAAACATGAAACACCTCGCCTCGTTGTGAATCGATACGAACGCCTCACGCTCCCCATTCCTTCCCTGCAAGAACCGCACAGCACTCTCTACTCAGCGCGTGGCGACTTCAGCCGATAGAATCGGTGATCTCCTGCCTTCACTTCCTCGAGAACGCCTCGCTGCGTCAGCTCCAGGAGCACCCGTGAGACACGCTCGACACCCACTCGGACCTGATGCCGGCGAACCCACCAGTCAGCAATCCCCTCGAGCGTGTCCATAGCCCGCGGGTGCTCGGCGAGGTACGCCAGCACGGCCCGACGAAGCTCCTCTTCGTTGAGATCGATGTAGCGCTTGGTCACTTTGCACTTACAAAGCAAAGGCGAGACCAACGGCCGATCGAGTTGCATGTGATTAGAGCAATGTGAGTTAAGTCATGCGGCCGAGACGCGCTGAAGCCTGCGGAGTGATGGAGCACCCGCCTCGGTCGCGTTGGCAGCGCCAGCGCGGCTTCGAGGCCAGTGCTACGTCTACGAGCGTGGGAGGAATCGCACCCGCTAGGCGCTGGGCTTCGCACCCGGCGGCGTCGATCCTGCGCCGCGGAAGTCAGCGGAGTGGAGCTGGTGCTTCTTCAACAGCTTGCCCAGCTCCCGCCGGTCCTTCCCGGCGGCGTGCGCGGCCTGGGTCACGTTGCCACCATGCGCCAACAGCAAGCGGGCGAGGTAGTCGCGTTCGAAACGGTTCACCACGTCGCGCTTGAGCTCCTTCAGGGGCTGCGCCGTCCCAGCAGCCGCTGCAGCCGACCGGCTCAGGTTCAGCCCGGGCAGACCCAGATCCGCCGGCGCGATCCACTGTCCGCGAGCGAGGTTGAGCCCCCGGACCATGGCGTTCTCGAGCTCCCGGACGTTCCCGGGCCAGCCGAACGACTCGAGCGCGGCCTCGGCGGCGGCGGTGAGCCGCCGCGGTTCCTGCCCGGTCAGCCCATGCTTCTCGAGGAAGTGATGCGCAAGGAGAAGAATGTCCTCAGGACGATCGCACAATCGGGGAAGATGGAGACTGATCACGCACAACCGGTAGTAGAGATCGGGACGGAAACGGCCCGCCATCATGAGTGTCTCGAGCGCTACGTTCGTGGCGGCTACGAACCGAACGTCCACGTGTTGAGAAGAACTCGAGCCGAGCGGTCTCAGGGTTTTGTCCTGCAGGACGCGGAGGAGCGCTACCTGGGCTCGTGGCGTGAGATTCTCCACCTCATCGAGGAATAGAGTTCCCCCTTCGGCTTGCGCCAAGAGCCCGGTACGATGCGACGTTGCGTCGGTGAAGGCACCGCGTGCGTGTCCGAAGAGCTCGTCCTCGAGCAAGGTGTCCTGGAGCGATCCGCAATTGACAGGGATGAACGGAAACGCGTCACGATGGCTCAAGTGATGGATCGCGCGCGCCACGAGCTCCTTGCCCGTCCCGGTCTCACCCGTGATCAGGACCGTGGCCTCCCCCCGCGCCACCAAAGGCAGCTGTTCCACGGTTTGCAAGAACAGCGGCGAGCGCCCCACCAGCTCATCCACGGCTTGCTTCTGGCGTAGCTGGCGGATAGCTCGATTCGTCTCCGTGTTCATATTGTCCAACCAGACCTTCCGCTCGTTTCCGTGTGGTTGCAAGCCGATCGGCTTCCGTCCCTCCCGCACAGGAGAACGCCAAACCAGGTCGAAGAGCACGCGGACACCGCCACTGTTGCAGGATGGAATGTCCGCGGCGGGCTCGCCGCCGAAGCGTTATGAAAGCAACACATGAGCACCTGGGATGGAGCGACCTCGAAGAACGGACTTGATACCAACTCCGGAAGGGCAAGATTCCGGACAATCACTGCGGACCGGCGCACAAAACTCCATGCTCTCCAAGGAACGGCCGGGGAGCCGATCGTTCACTCACGCGAGGCTTGAGAGCAGCACCTTGTTATCACGACACCCGCACTGGGTCAAGATCCACCCGCGGAGCGTTCCCGCGCCATGCTTCCGTAACCCAATCAAGTCGCTCAGAAGCCAAAGAATCTGCGGCGCCCGAGAGGTCGGCGGGTGCAGCCGCGGCGACGAACTTCGCTTCGGGCCACATATCTGCACGTGAGTGCGTTACTTACCCGAGGGTTTGCGAGGTGACATTTTTGCCGGCGAGCAGTCAGGAAGTGGTGGAGGACCCGCGTCGAGCGGAAGCCAGTGCGGGATCTCGTTCCAGACACCACGTCATCCGAGGGCTCTCGCATCCACCCCACAGAATTCCTCCGCAGACTGGCAGCACTCGTGCCCGCCCCCTATGTCAACCTCGTGCGAACCCGCGGCGTCTTCGCCGGCCGTTCACGCTGGCACGATCGTTTGCGCGAACCGCCGAGCAAGCGCACTGATGAAGCTCCGCGCAATCGCTGTTCGAGCCCGCTCCCACACCGGCAACTCCTCACCCCCAAGCAGCGTTTCGGCTGTCGGCGACCCGCAGCGATCGCCCCGACTCGCCCTCGACCGCGCATTCACCTCGACTTCCGCTACCAACATCGGGCAATCGTCCCCGCTTCGACTGCCCTCAACCGCTAGAACCGATCACAATCGTCACCAACAGGTTCCGCGAACCAACGCCAACGGCGTAAAATGCTCTTCGAAGTTTCAATGCGCTGAGGTGCGGCCAGAGCTGAACTTTTTTTCGACCACGTGTCGAATTCCAGTCCTGCCGTTCGTCGTTTTAGTGAAGGCTGGATAAGCAATCCGCCTGGAAGCTCATTTACAGAAGAAGACATGCCGCAATATCTGGTTACGGGACACCTCCCCAACAACTTCGACCCGTCCGCACAGAGCGAAGAGACGGTACGCAATATCAACATGCTCAACGACGAGTTAGAAGCCGCTGGTGCCAGGCTTGTCGCTGCCGGCCTCAGTGCACCCAGCCAGGCGAAGTCGCTGCGGGTGCAGCCCAGTGGCGAAGTGTTCATCACCGACGGCCCGTATCTGGAAGCCAAGGAGTACGTTGGCGGTTTTACGATACTGGAAGCCGCTGACATGGACGAGGCGCTGGCGTGGGCGCGCAAGTTTGTCATCGCCTGCCGGATGCCGATCGAGGTGCGCGAGATTCCATACAGCAACCTGGCGAATGGCACACCTCACCCATCGCGCCAGCGAAAGCCGTGAGCACGCCCACCGGGGGTGCGGACAGAAACTCCATGCGGAGTGTGTCGTTAGCGGGGCTGGTGCGCTGGCCGCAGCAGGTCGGTGATCGTCTTCACCGGGTTGAAGGTGGAGCCGGGGACTTCGACCAAGAGCGTGTTCCAATCGGACATGCCGCCGTTCCACAAACCCGGGTGTTCGAGGGCCCGCAGCTTGCGCCCGGCGCTCGTCTTGTCGCTGATGAACACGGCTCCGAGATCCACATGGTCGCGCAGTGCGAACGGCCGGTTCGATGCATCGCGCAGGCTGCAGACGAGATCCACCGGGCTGAAATGCGTCATCGTGGCGAAAATGCGCTGTTGGTCCGAGGATTCGGGGTCGATCTCGGCGCGTTCGACGATCTGCACGGTCGTTTCACCGTCGCCGCCACGGACCCAGAACGGTCCGCCCCCCGGTTCGCCGGTGTTGCGCACCATGCCGCACACACGCAGCGGTCGCTGCAAGTGCCGGAGCAACCATTGCTGTTGCTGCTGCGGCGGCGCGGTAGCAATCGCCTCGGGGATGGAGAGCATGAGCTCGTCGCGGGCGAAGCGCAGCGCGGCGTCGAGAGCGCGGCCACCTACCGCGCCCGTTCTCAGGCGCGCGGCGTGGGCGGACAAGCGCTGCTCCAGCAGACACAACGCGCCGCCGAGGAGCTTCTTCCAGCGCACGGTCTCGTCCAACTGTTCTTCCGTCGCGACGTTGTCGATGTTTTTGATCGTCACCAGATCGGCGCCGAGATCGGAAAGGTTCTCGATCAATGCGCCGTGGCCGCCAGGGCGCAGCAGCAGCTCGCCGTTGGCGCTGCGGAACGGCCGGTTGTCGGCATCGACGGCGATGGTGTCGGTGGACGGCTTTTGCGACGAGAAGCCGATGTCGAACTGCACACCGAGCCGCGGTTCCAAGGCCGGCACCACGGAGGCGACCAGCGCAGTGAAACGGGCCCGGGCCTCGAACGCCACGGTGAAATGCATCCGACAGCGGCCCGTGCGATCGGGGATGCTGTGCGCGGCTTCGATCAGCTGCTCTTCGAGCGCGGTCCGCGCGCCTTGCGGGTGACGATGGAAGGGAAGCAGCGCCTTGGGAAGGTTGGCGAAGTCGAGACCGCTGTTCGTGAGCAGGTGGACCAGCACCGGTCGGAAATCACCGCCGGCGACCAACGCCCGTAGATCCTGTCCAGCAGCGGTCATCGAGCGCTGCAGGACCTCGTAGAACGCGAATCGCTCGAGCGCGGCGAAGAAGCGCAACACGTGCGCCGCAGTGTCGTCCTGCCGCTCGGCCAGGTCCTCGCGCCGCAGCGAGTCGCCGCTGTGTAGAACTTCAAGCAAGGTCGCGAACATCCGGCTCGCCGCGCCAGACGCCGGCACGAACTTGAGCCATCGGCCGGCTTCGCGCGCCGTTTCGTAGGCTTCGAGGCAAGCCGTTTGCTCGGCGGCCTCGAGGCGGCGGATCCCGTCTCCGAGCGTGCACGGTCGGTCGAGCTGCAATGGCCGCGCCGGGCGTTCGAACAGGCGCAGCTGCCGTTCCGCCTCCTCGCGCGAGATCCCGTGACGCTGGAGTACCTCGAGGTCCTGGGGTGTCCAGTCGAACGCGGTCTGCATCGCCGGCCTCCGTGTGTCCGCTAGCCATGCAAGCGCGGACCGTGGCGAGTATCCTCGTCGGCGACGCCGATGGCAACGGCGGCCTCGGGTCACCGGGGCGGCGCTTGCAGGCGCGCGGCGGCTCGCCTACCATGCGGCGTTTCCTCGGAGACACCATGCAACTCGGCTTCGTCATCGATCACTCGCGCTGCATCGGCTGTCACGCCTGCACCGTGGCCTGCAAGGCCGAAAATGACGTGCCGGTCGGCAGCTTCCGCACCTGGGTCAAGTACACGGAGACAGGCGCGTTTCCGGCGGTGAAGCGCCATTTCGCGGTGCTTCGCTGCAACCAATGTACCGACGCCCCGTGCATCACCATCTGTCCAGTGTCGGCGCTGTCCAAACGCGAGGATGGCATCGTCGACGTCGACCCGAAGGTGTGCATCGGTTGCAAGGGCTGCATGCAAGGCTGTCCGTACGATGCGCTGTACATCCACGAGGGCACGGGCACGGCGCAGAAGTGTCACTTCTGCGCGCACCGGGTCGAGCGCGGCCTGGCGCCCGCGTGCGTCATCGTGTGTCCGACCGAAGCCATCATCCCCGGCGATTTCCACGATCCCAATAGCCGTGTGTCGCGTCTGCGGCGCGAAGGCGATCTCGTGGCACGCAAGACAGAAGCCGGCACCGGGCCCAACGTGTTCTACAAAGAAGTGGATGCATCCGGCATCGATCCGCTGGTGACGAACACGTCGGGTGGTTTTCTGTGGGCGAACCAGATGCCGGGAGTGCAGCTGGATGCGCAGACGTTCGAAGCGCTCGAACGCCGCGCCGGCGCCCGCACTGTCTACGACGTCGCACATGCGCCACTTTGGGGCGGCAAGGTGGCGAGCTATCTGTTCACCAAGTCGATCGCAGCCGGAGTCGTCCTCGCCGGCGCCTTCGTCCTCCCGGGCGTCTGGCGTGAAGGTGGCGCGGGCACGGCCTGGGTGCCGGGGCTAGCGCTGTTGTTCCTCTTGCTCACCAACGGTTTGCTGGTCGCGGACCTGAAACGGCCCGAGCGCTTTCTTCTCATTCTACGCCGGCCGAATTGGAGCTCGTGGATCGCGCGCGGCGCCGTGATTCTGGTCGCCTATGCCCTGGTGCTCTCCATCTGGCTCGTGCTCGCATGGATGGGGCACGCAACGCGCTCGGGACCGGTGTGGTTGGCCCTCGCGAGCGGGCTCGCCATTCTTTGCGCCGGTTACACCGGTTGGCTCTTCGGCCAGGCGCGCGGGCGCGTGCTGTGGATGAAGCGCGGTCTGTGGATGCATTTGGTCGCACAGGCGCTGGTCGCGGGAGCGGCGCTCCTCATCTTGATGGCGCCGTTCATCGGACTCGGTCTCGAATCGCTGGGCGTGCTGCGCCGCGCGCAGCTCGTGGGGCTGATGTTGCACCTCGGGTTCATGCTCGTCGAGGCGAGGCTCGCGCCACGGCGTCGCGAAGAGGAGTACGCTCGCGTGGTGCGCCTCGTGTCGCACGGACCATTCGCGCGCCGGCATTGGGTCGTGGGTGTCGGGCTCGGTACGATCGCCGCCATTGGGCTCTCGCTCTTCTTCGTGCCACCGACACTGCTTTGGGCGGCGTCGATTCTGGCACTCGTCGGCTTGTACGTCGAAGAAGACATCCTGGTGCGCGCTGGACAGGCGTTGCCGATCAGCTGAAACGGGAGAGATTCGATGCCGGACCACGATCAGGGCGCGCCTCGGAGTGAACCGAGCCCGGAGTCGCCGCGCCGCGGCCCCTGGGAGCTCGAGGTCGCCCCACCTCCGGAACAGTGGGACGACTGGGTGGAGCTCGACGCGTCGGCGTGGCCGGAGCGGCGCGAACGCCATCTCCAGTGCATCCCCACCATCTGCTTCAACTGCGAATCTGCTTGCGGGCTGCTCGCCTGTGTCGACAAGTCGGACGGCAGCTTGGTGCGCTTCGAGGGCAACCCGGTGCATCCGGGAAGCCGCGGCCGCACCTGCGCCAAGGGCCCGGCGACGCTCAACCAGATCCGCGACCCCGAGCGCATCCTCTATCCGCTCAAACGCACGGGGCCGCGCGGCTCGGGGCAATTCGAACGCACGACGTGGCAGGAAGCATTGCAGGACATCGGTGCGCGCATCCGCGCCGCATTCGATGCCGGCCGCCACGATGGCGTCATGTATCACGTCGGGCGACCCGGCGACGACCATTTCGTCAATCGCATGCTGCAGGCTTGGGGAACGGATGGTCACAATAGCCATACGAATGTGTGCAGCGCCTCGGCGCGACTCGGCTACGCCTTGTGGATGGGTGCCGATCGGCCGTCGCCGAGCTACGATGGCACGCGCTTCATGCTGTTGCTGTCTTCGCATCTCGAAACCGGTCACTATTTCAATCCACATGCCCAGCGCATCATGGACGCCAAGCAGGCCGGCGCCAGGCTCGCCGTCGTCGACACCCGCCTGAGCAACACGGCGTCGCATGCGGACCTGTGGATCAGCCCGTGGCCCGGATCGGAGGCGGCGCTGCTCCTCGGCGTGGCGCACGAACTGTTGCGCCGCGGCGATTGGAATCGCGATTTCGTCCGCCGCTGGGTGAACTGGCAGGAGACCTTGGCGGTGTGCGAGCCGGGCGGAAAAGGTGACTTCGAGCGCTTCGCCGCATGGCTGCAAGCTCAATACGCAGAGTACACCCCCGCATTCGTCGCCACCGAATGTCGCATCCCTGCCGACACCGGGACGAGGCTCGCCGACGAGATCGCAGCCGCCGGCACGCGCTTCACCAGCCATCTGTGGCGGAACACCGCGAGCGGCAATCTGGGTGGCTGGCAGGTGGCGCGCGCGTTGTTCTTGTTGCACGTGTTGAGCGGCAGCGTCGGCACGCCGGGCGGCTTGAACCCCAACGTCTGGGACAAGTTCGTGCCCAAGCCGAGCCTCGATCCACCCGCCACCGGGCGCTGGAACGAGCTCATCTGGCCGCGTCAGTATCCGCTCAGCCACTACGAGATGAGCTTCTTGCTCCCCCACTTGTTGCGCGAACAAGACAGGAAGCTCGAGGTCTATTTCACACGGGTCTACAACCCGGTGTGGACGAATCCGGATGGTTGTTCCTGGATCGAGATGCTGGAGGACGAAGCGCGCGTCGGTTGTCACGTGGCGCTCACGCCCACGTGGTCGGAAACGGCGCAGTGGGCGGACTACGTGCTGCCCACCGGGCATGCATCCGAACGTCACGATCTCATGAGCCAGGAAACGCACGCTGGCACCTGGATCGGCTTCCGCCAACCGGTCGAGCGCGAACGCCGGCGCCGCAACGGCGAGACGGTCTCCACGACGCTCGGCACCAATCCGGGAGAAGTGTGGGAGGAAGCGGAGTTCTGGATCGCGCTCACGCGCGAGATCGATCCCGATGGCAGCCGCGGCATCATGCGCTACTTCGAATCGAAGACGCACCCGGGCCAGCCGGTGACATTGGACGAATACTACGCCGACATCTTCGACCATGCGGTGCCGGGATTGCCCGCCGCCGCCGCGGCGCACGGCCTGTCGGCGCTCGAGTACATGCGCCGCTTCGGTGCATTCGCGGTGCCGTACGCCGGGCAGGAACGTTACGAGAAGATCGTGGCAGGGGCCGGCGCCACAGCCGCCGCCGCGAGCAGCGCGCCCACTCCCGTGTCGGGCGTCGAGCAAGAGGACGGCACACGGCGCACCGGATTCAAGACACCGAGCGGCAAGCTGGAGCTGTATTCGCCGACGCTCTCGGCCTGGGGCTTCGCCGAGCACGCGCTCCCGGCCTACGTACAGTCGCACGTGCACTGGCGCAATCTCGGCGACGGCGAAATGACCTTGCTTCCGACCTTCCGCCTGCCGACGCTCGTGCACACCCGAACCGGGAATGCCAAGTGGCTGCAGGAGATCTCGCACACCAATCCCCTGTGGGTGAACCCACGTGACGCCGAGCGCCTGGGGCTCGTGAACGGCGAGCTCGCGCGCGTCAAAACTCGCATCGGCTATTTCGTCCCGCGTGTGTGGGTGACCGAAGGCATCCATCCGGGAGTGGTGGCCTGCTCGCACCACGTGGGACGCTGGCGCATGCACCGAGACATCGGCGGCGCCAAACAATCGACGGCGCTCGTCAGCATCGAGCGCCAGGACGGCAAGTTCCTGTTGCGGCAGAAGCAGGGTGTCGGTCCGTTCTCGAGCTCCGATCCCGACACTTCGCGAATCTGGTGGCAAGAAGCCGGCGTCAACCAGAACCTGACGTTCCCGGTGCAGCCCGATCCAGTGAGCGGTATGCATTGCTGGCATCAGAAAGTGCGGGTCGAACCGGCCGGACCCGACGATCGCTTCGGTGACATTTCAGTCGACACGCATGCCTCACGCGCGGTGTTCCACGAATGGCTGGCGCTCGCCCGCCCGGCGCCAGGTCCCGAGGGCCTGCGCCGGCCGCTCTGGCTCAACCGGCCGCTGCGCCCGAAGCCCGAGGCATATCGCTTGTAGGGAAGCTCAGCCCTGCTGCATCGCCGAGTCTCTGCTCGGGCGGCGCGTGGCCGCCACGATCGCTTGGTCGGCGCTCCAGAAAAAATTGTCCGCGCCGATGGCGGTGACCACGCCACCGCGCTCGAGCATGCTGCGCACGTTGGGGTGAACGCCGGCGAGCATGAGCGTGCCTCCCTGGTGCGCCAGTCGCTCGTGCAAGGCGAGCAGAGCCTGCAGTCCCGAGGTGTCGACGAGGGGCACGCCGCGCAGCGACAGCACCAGGATCTGGATGCCGTGCAGACGGGCGAATGCCTCGTGGAAATGCCCGGTCGCGGCGAAGAACAGCGGCCCAGTCAGATAGGCCACACGCACGTGATCGCCCGCACCCTTGATCTCGATCCCACGCGCGAGCAGCTTGTCGTAATCGATCGATTCCAGGGTGACGGAAAGGTTGGAGATCTGGCTCAGGAACAACGCGCCGGAAATGAAAGCGCCGATGGCGATGGCCTGTGTGAGGTCGAGCACGATCGTCGCCACCATGGTGATGCCGAACGTCAGCATCGCCGACTTCAAGCGGTGGCCGAAGATGTAGCGGATCGCTTCCCATTCGTTCATGCGCCAGGCGGTGACGAAGAGCACCGCTGCCAGCGAAGCCAGCGGAATGCGCGACATGAGCGGTGCGAGGGTGAGCATCGAGGCGAGAAGCACCAACGCATGCACGATGCTGGCCACGCGCGTTCGACCGCCCGACTTGATGTTGACGCTCGTGCGCGCGATCGCGGCCGTGGCGGGAACCCCACCACAGAAAGGGATGAGCGCATTCCCCACCCCCTGGGCGATGAGCTCCTGATTAGCGGCGAGACGGACGCCGGTCATGTTGCTGGCCACCGCTCCGCAGAGCAGACTTTCCACCGCACCGAGCGCCGTGATCGTGAGCGTCGGCAACAGGAATTGCTTCAAATCAGGCCAGGGAATCGCGGCGAACGCGAGGCGCTCGGGAAGAACCGGCGTGTGTGGAATCTGCCCGATGGTGCCGACGGGCCATCGCGTGATCGCGACCAACACCGTGGCGAGGAAGAGGCCGAGCAGCGAGGCCGGGAAACGCGCCGCCCAGCGCTTGGGCCAAAGGAGCATGGTCGCAGTCACGAGCGCGGCGATGGCGATCGCATGCGGGTCGGGCGTGGCGCCATCGCGGAAGTAGCCGAGGAGTTTCTGCGCCGCGGTGTGCGCGCCCGCGGTCTCGGCGCCCAAGAGGTTGTCGATCTGGCCGATGGCGATGATGAGTGCGATGCCCGAGGTGAAGCCGGTGATGACCGGCGAAGGCACGAAGGCGATGAAGCGCCCCAAGCGCAGGAAACCGATCACGGTGAGCAGGAGGCCCGAGAACAAGCCGGCGATCCAGATGCCGGGCAAGCCGTATTCATGCGCGAGAACGACGAGCACGGCGCTCATGGCGCCGGTGGGACCGGAGATCTGATGCGGCGCACCGGAGAGGCCGCCGATCACGACGCCGGCGACGATCGCGGTGACCAACCCTGCAGCTGCCGTGGCACCGGAAGCGACGCCGAACGCGAGCGCGAGCGGCAGAGCGACCGCCGCCACCGTGATCCCCGCGAGCGCGTCCTGACGCAACGTGCCCAACCCGTAACCGCTGAACTCGTGGCGCAGGATCTCGGGCAGCTTGCGAACCGGCATCTCCACCACCCAGGCGCTAGAAAACGCACCAAAGGGCAAAAGCGCTTGGCATGGAATCATCGATCGTGTGCGGGAGTCAATCCATGAGTCGCGCGGGCCGGACGGCCGATGCCACGAGAAGACCGGAGGCCAGCGCGATGGCAGTCAGCAGCACACGCACGAAAATCTCGAGACCTGAATCCACCTGCAGGTCGACGAGCGCGGTCGTGCCGCGAAATGCGACGCTGCCGGGCACGAGAAGCAAGAGCCCGGGCACGCGCACGACCGGAGTCGGACGGCGGAGCAGATTCCCATAGAGCGTGCCCGCGGCGCCGACGACGAAGGCGCCGACGAAAGCACCGAGCTCGGGCCCGAGCGCGCGCGCGCCGAGCTGCACGCCGGTGAAGCCGAGAACGCAAGTGAGCAGGATCCACGGGGTGTCGCGGGCTTCGGCTTGCAGCAAGACCGTGAATGCGAGCGGAGCTGCGATCAAGGCCAGTAGCAGGGTCCACGCTGGGAGCGCCGTCGACAGCGCGTCGGTCGGCGGGCCGAGGAACCCGCTCGTGGTCTTGACCCCGATCGCGACCCCGATCCCCAAGATGCCGAGCGTCACCATCGCGCCCGAGAGCCGCGCCGTTCCAGCCACCAAATGCCGGTTGGCGAGCTCGGTGATGGCGACGGTGAGCGTCAAGCCCGGCACCAAAATGATGATTCCGGCAACGGTTGTGAGGTAATGCTGCACGGGACCGACGGCGTGATCGAGCGCCACGGCCGCCGCCGAAACGAGCGCCGCCGCGAGCGCCGGGAACAAGTGCCCGATTCCCTTGGCAGGATGGAGCAGCACCGCGAGCACGCGAACTAGGGCGCCGAGGACCGCCGCAGCCAGAACTTCGCGCCCGCCGCCTCCCAAGAATCGCGCCGCGGCCGCCGAAGAAAGGCCGAAGGCCGCGGTGGTGAGCCACCATCCATAACGTGCCGGCGCGGCGGCGATGGCATCGAGACGCGCGGTGGCCTCGGCCGGCGCGAGTTGCCCCTGATAGACCGCACGGCCCACGGCAAGCGTGCGCGCGAGGCGTCCGAGATCGTTGTCACCGGGTTCCACACGCAGCAGGTGCAAGCGTTGATCCGCCAAGGTGCCGAAGCTGAACATGATCGATGTCGGGGTGGCGAGCGACTGCGCCGAGACGCCGAGGCGGCGGGACAGCACCTCGAGGGCGTTCTCGACCTGGTGCGCCGCCGAGCCATAGGCATGCAGGGCGTGGGCGAAGCGCACCAAGAATCCGGTCTCCGCGGTCGGTGGAGTGCTCACGTCGGCACGGTAGCACGTCAGATAGGCTTCCCATTCCGATTCCGGACGTGGATAATGGGGCGCATGAAAACTTCACACGGTTCCCATCGAGTCTCGCGGTTCCTCCAGGTGATCGCACTCGCATCGTTCATGCTTCATGGAGCGGTGCCAGCCACCGCGAACCCACAGGGAGAAAAGACCTTGCCCGCACCCGAAGATGTAGGGGCAGCGCCCGAGTCGGCCAAGACGACTGCATCGGGCCTCGCATACCGCGTGCTCAAGCCGGGAACCGGCAAGGCGCATCCCGCGGCTAGCGATCTGGTCAAGGTGCACTACAGCGGCTGGACCACGGACGGGAAGATGTTCGACAGCTCGGTCGCGCGCGGCGAGCCGGCGAGCTTCCCCCTGAACCAGGTCATCGCCGGCTGGACCGAGGGTGTGCAGCTCATGGTCGAAGGCGAGAAAACACGCTTCTGGATCCCTGAGGAGCTGGCCTACAAGGGTCAGGCCGGCGCGCCGCGCGGCATGCTCGTGTTCGACGTCGAGCTGCTCGACATCGCCGAAGCGCCGAAGACACCGCCAGATGTCGCGGCTCCCGCCAAAGGTTGCAAGCGCGCGACCTCGGGACTGGCGTACATAGTCCTGAAACCGGGGAAGGGAACGCGGCATCCTGGGCGCACGAGCCAGGTCACGGTGCATTACTCCGGCTGGACGACGGATGGCAGGATGTTCGACAGCTCGATCACGCGCGGCAAGCCGGCGACGTTCGCACTCGATCGCGTGATTCCCGGTTGGACCGAAGGGGTCCAGCTCATGGTGGAAGGCGAGAAAACTCGCTTCTGGATTCCGGAGGAGCTGGCCTACAAGGGAATGCAGGGAAAGCCCCAGGGGATGCTGGTGTTCGACGTCGAGCTGATCTCGATCGCTCCTTGAAGCAGAAACGAAGCGCATGAACGAACAGGATGGGCAGTCCGGGCCCGTGGATGCGGCGCCGCCGTCGCCCGGGACGCTGGCGGAAGTCGGGATCGACGATCTCCCCGAATACTTGCAGAAAGCGGCGCGCGGCGTCGGTTGGACGTCGCTCATGCCGGTGCAAGCGAAGACCATTCCGTACGTCCTCGCCGGGCGCGACCTCATGGTGCAGTCGCGCACCGGCAGCGGCAAGACCGGTGCGTTCTTGCTACCGCTCATCCAGCGCATCGACGTCGAGCAATCGGTGACGCAGGTCCTGGTCCTGGTGCCGACGCGCGAGCTGGCGCGTCAGGTGCTGGGCGAGGCCGAGGCGCTCACACGCGGATCGCGCTTGCGCTCGGTGGCGCTCTACGGCGGTGTCGGCTACGGACCGCAGCTCATGGCGCTGCGCGAAGGCGTGCACCTGGTGGTGGCGACGCCCGGTCGCATCCTGGACCACCTGATGCGCCAGTCGCTGTCCTTGCAGCGCCTGCGCTACCTCGTCTTCGACGAGGCCGACCGCATGCTGTCGGTGGGGTTCTATCCCGACATCCTGGCCTTGCTGCGCTACATCCCACGCGACCGCAACACCTTCATGTTCTCGGCCACGTATCCGCCGGGTGTGCGCGACCTATCGCGGCAGTTACTGCGCCAGCCGGAAACGCTGAGCCTGAGCCACGGCAGCGAGCACATCGTCGACATGGAGCACATCTACTACGAAGTGCCCACGATGGCGAAGGATCGCGCGCTCGTGCGCATCATCGAGATCGAGAATCCCGAGTCGGCGATCATCTTCGCCAACACGCGCGCGACGACGAACTATATCAGCGTGGTGCTGCAACGTTTCGGCTACGACGCAGATCAGCTGAGCTCGGATCTGTCACAGAAGGCACGCGAGACTGTGCTGCAGCGCGTTTACGACAAGCAGCTGCGCTTCTTGGTGGCCACCGACATCGCCGCCCGCGGCATCGACATCGAGGGGCTGTCGCACGTCGTGCTGTACGAATTCCCCGAAGATCCGGAAGCCTACATCCACCGCACCGGCCGCACCGGCCGCGCCGGGGCGAGCGGCGAGGCCATCGCGCTCGTGGATCCATTGGAGAAGCTGCGTCTCAACGCTGTCGTGCGGCAGTACGGCGTCGACATGGAAAAGCGCGAGCTGCCGACCGACGCCGACGTGGAAGCCGTGGTGTCCGAACGTGTGACCGCGCTGCTCGAAGCGCGCTTGCGCGACCTCGACCGGCTGGTGCTCGAACGCATGCAGCGCATGCTGCCGCTAGCGCGCGGCCTGGGCGAGAACGACGACGAGCGCGCCATCATCGCCATGCTCCTCGACGACTACTATCAGAAGGTGCTGCACGCGCCGCTCATCCCGCCGCCGCCGCGCCGCCGGCCGGCAGAGCCAGCCTCGTTCGAGGCGTCTCCCCAGCAAGCGCCGCGTCGCGGCCGCCGCGGCGGTCGCCGCCGCTGACGGCGATTGGGCATTCATTTCGGCCTGGTTCCGACGCCGAAGTGGCGTTCCTCTCGACGGGATCTCGCGCTGTTCCTGCATCGCATGCTGCCTCAGAGGAACAAGGACTGTTCCTCTGCGGTCGGGATGCGGCATTGCGAGCGCTGTCCGAACCAGCGGAACCGATTCTTTGCGACGAGGCGATATCCCCAATCCCGCAGGGGACGAGGGATCAGCCAGAACACTGCGAGCAGCGGCCAGGGCCAGGGGAGCCGCGTCGCGATTCTCAGGACGGCGGTCGATTCGGTCGAATGGCGATCCCCTTCGATCAAGACGATGCTTTCCGTCGGGTTCCTGGCGTATCCGAGCTGCTGCAAGCGAAGTTGCGCCACGGGTGACTGCAGGGAGGCGAAGCGGAACACACGTTCGCGATCGTGCCGAATGACGACATCCACGCTGCGATTGCAGAGATTGCAGACGCCATCGAAGAGAATGATGGAAGGTGGCATCATGACTCGAATCCGCGGGGCGACACCATGTGGTGCAGCTCGGTAACCATAGCACGAATGGGGAGCGCGGACTGCGCATGGTGAAATCGCGGCACATCGCCGCCGTGGTGCGGCGCATCCCGCGCGGGCGCGTGGCGACCTACGGACAGGTCGCGGCTCTCGCCGGACTGCCGGGTCACGCACGGCTCGTGGGCTACACCTTGCACGCGCTGCCGGACAATTCGCCAGTCCCGTGGCATCGGGTGATCAACACGCGCGGCGAGGTGAGCCCGCGCGGCGAACGCGGCGCCGAGTTGCTGCAACGCGCGCTCCTCGAGGGCGAAGGCGTGGTGTTCGATGCGCGCGGGCGCGTGGCGTTGGATCGCTTCGCGTGGCGCGGTCGAACCCTGGCGGTGAAGCCGCGTGCGGCCCCGAGGCGGCGAGCGGCGGCGAGCCGGCGCCGGGCATCCCCGGCACCGAAGCGCCGCTGAACATCACAACTTCTTCTTGCTCTTGCCCTTCGTCCACTCGTCGAGCCAAGCGAGCACGGTGTCGTGCCAGAGAATGCTGTTGTGCGGTTTCAGCACCCAGTGATTCTCGTCGGGGAAGTGCAGGAACTTGGACGGGATGCCTCTTCGCTGCGCCGCGGTGAACGTCGCCATGCCTTCGGTTTCGACGACTCGATAGTCCTTACCGCCGTGGATGACGAGAATCGGCGTCTGCCACTGTTGCACGAGCGCCAGCGGATTGTGCTTCTCGTAGCTCGCTGGATTCTCCCAAGGCGTGCCGAGGTGATCCCACTCGGGGAACCACAGCTCCTCGGTCATGAAATAGGCCCCGCGTTCGTCCAAATTGCCGTCGTGGCTCACCAGACAACGGAAGCGATCGGGCCAGGCGCCGGCGATCCAGTTGATCATGAAGCCGCCGTACGAAGCACCGAGCGCCGCGACCTTGTCGCCGTCCAGGAACGAATACTTTTGCAGCGCCGCGGCCAGCCCCTTCTGCAAATCCTCGAGCGGCTTGCCACCCCAGTCGCCGCGAATGGCGTCGCAGAAGGCTTGCCCGTAACCGGTCGAACCGTGGAAATCGACCATGATCGCGGCGTAGCCGGCGCCCGCGTAGGCTTGCGGATTCCAGCGATAGTGGAAGTCGTTCGCCATCGAGCCCTGCGGTCCGCCGTGGATGAGGAACGCCACCGGATATTTCTTCTTGGCGTCGAAATCCACCGGCTTGACCAAGTAGGCATGGACGGTCTCGCCGTTCGCACCTTCGAAGGTGAATTGCTCGGGTGCGCCCATGCGCACGGCGGCCAGGCGGTCGTGATTCATGTCGGTGAGGCGCAGCGGTGTGCCGCCACGTGCCGAGATCGCGTGCAGCTCCACGGGTGACTGCAAATGATCCAGGCCGTAGACGATGCGATCACCGGCCGTCTGTGGCGAACGCACCGTGCCCTGCTCGACGAGGGTGCGCACGGCGCCCGTGGTCGCGTCGAGAGCGAAAAGCGGTTCCTGTCCCAGATGTTCGGCGGAGACGAAGAGCTCTCGACCATCCGCCGACCACACGAAGGAACCGATCGAGCGATCCCAGCTTTCGGCAAGCACGCGCTCGCTGCCGTCCACGCCCGTGCGCAGCATCAGACGCAAACGATCGGCTTCGTAACCCGGGCGTGCCATGGCGAGATAGGCCAAGGTCTTGCCGTCGGGCGAGAACAGCGGCGTCGTGTCGGTGGCCAGGTTGGTGGTGAGCTTGCGCGGTGGGGAATTGCCGTCGACGGACGCCAGCCAGAGATCGTAGTTCGTCGACCACGCTTCCTCGCGCCCGGCGTCCTTGGCAGTGAACACGATCCCGCGCCCATCGGGTGTGAAGACGAACTCTTCGTCGCCGCCGAAGGGCCTGGACGGTGCATGGGCATCCATCTTCTTCATCACGTCCACGGGCTTGCCGCTGCCCCGGCTCGGGACGACGAACAGGTGCGAGCGGCGACCATCGCTCCAGGTGTCCCAATGGCGGAAGAGCAGGTTGTCGTACAAGCGCCCGGACGCCTGGCTTTTTTCCTGAGCCGCCAGTCGTTCCTGCGTGCATTCCAAATCCGAGCAATCGACGAAGACTTCGAGGCTCACGGCCAGGAGTGCGCCGTCACGCGACAGCGCGAAGCCGCCGACGTCGAGCGGCAGCTTCGTCACCGGCTGCGCTTCGCCGCCGTCGAGGGCAAGCGACCACACCTGCGACGAGCCGGAACGTGAAGACAAGAAGCACAACGATTTGCCGTCCGGCATCCAGCGCGGACTGGTGTCGGAGGCTTCGTGCGACGTGAGCCGCCGGAGTCCAGTCCCATCCACACCTACGAGCCAGAGATCGCTGCGCCGGCGGTTGGCGCCGAGATCCAAGGCGCTGACGCTGAACGCGACCCAGCGACCATCGGGAGAGACCCGAGGGTCGGAGATGCGGTCGAACGCCACCAGATCACGCACGCCGAATGGATGCGATTCCGATTTGTCGGCCGCGAGCGCGACCTGCTGCAGTCCCAGCGCGAGTGTGGCCATCACCGGACCCAGGAAGTCACGTGAGACGAATGATCGAAGAGTTCTGAAACGCATGCTCTCTCCATGTCTTCGTGTGGCCGCCTTCCGGCGCACACGCGGGGGTCGTGGTTGGGGGGCCATCCTTCGGGCCTGTGCCCAGGTGCTGGGAACGAGGCGCATCCTAGCGACAATCCGGGTGCGAACGCCATGGGGGGACAAGGTCTCGAATCGGTGCGAGTTGTTGCCGAGAGTTCCGCGACGTTGGCGGGGCTTTGACTTCGCCGGTCTTTGACGCATTCTTGGGGGGGGATCCCGCCAAGACACCCTGCCTTGCGTTCAGTGGGGCTTTGGGGATTTCCCGAGGGGAAGGAGGCATCTCATGCCAGTCCGGAAGCTGCGCGAATACTTGGATACCCAACGTGTCAAGTACGTGGTGATCAGTCACTCCCCGGCGTACACGTCGCCGGAGATCGCCGCCTCGGCGCACATCCCTGGCCGCGAGTTGGCCAAGACGGTGGTGGTGAAGCTCGACGACCGTTTGGCGATGGCGGTGCTGCCCTCGTCGCAGCAAGTGGATTTCGATCTGTTGCAGAGCGTGGCAGGCGTGCGGGGCGCCGCGCTGGCGACAGAGAAGGAGTTCACCGATCGGTTCCCGGAATGCGAAGTGGGCGCCATGCCGCCGTTCGGCAATCTCTACGGCATGGATGTGTTCGTGTCCGCCGAGCTCGGGAAGGACGAAGAAATCGCCTTCAACGCCGGTTCGCACACCGAGCTCGTGCGCATGGCGTACAGCGACTTCGAGCGGCTGGTGCGGCCGAAGGTCGTGCGTTTCGCCGTGCATGTGTGAATCGCTGGCGGGCGGGCCGGGATCGTGTGCGCAGCGTGAGCGGTCAGGTGCCGCGCGCGGCGCTCGTGGCGCGCTGGAGATCCACCTGGATGCAGGCGCGCCGCGGCTGCAATACCACTGCCTTCTCCAGATACTCCACTGCGAGCTGCGTCTTGCCCTGTTTGAGGTAGGCGTGACCGAGGCTGTGCTGGGCGCAGACGCGGTGTGGTAGCGACTTCTCGACATCGAGGAAACCGAGCGGCAGGTCGAGTGCCTGTTTCGCCACCTCGATGCCGCGCTGTACGTCGAGGTCGCCGCTCACCAAGGTCCATGCCAGAAGCTCGTAGCTGGCGCGGCTCGAATCCATCGCCACCGCCTTCTCGGCAACGGCGAGGGCGTCGCGGTAACGCTGCTGCTCGCCGAGTGCGAAGCCCAACAAACGCCAACTGTCGATGTGCGGGTGATCTTCCGAAAGCGCGCGGCGCGCATAGGCTTCTGCCGCCACGGCGTCGCCTTGCAACAGCTTGGCGATGCCGATGCCGCGCAACGCCGAGCCCTTGTCGGGCCCGATGGCGAGTCCCGACTTGAAGGCGCTCTCGGCCTCGGCGTAGTTCCCCGTGTGCAGATAGGTGAAGCCGAGGCCCTCGTGCGCGACGGGATCGCGCTGGGCGAACTCCGACGTCGTGCCGGCCAGGAACGTCTGTTCCGCTTCCTCGACCCGACCGGCCAGCAGATAGGCCCAGCCGACACCGAGAGGGAAGAAACCGGGCTCGCCATAGAGGAAGCGCCACTTCTGGAAGTCGGCGGTCAGCGACACGACTTCGGAGGAAAGCATTGCGGCGAGAGCGGCGTCGTCACCAGTGAACACACCGAGGCTGGCGCCCAAGAACGGCACCAACTTGCTCGCGGGTTGCAGCTTTTGCGCTTCGGCCAAACGGGTCTTGGCGCGTGCCAGATCACCGCGTTCGACGTCGAGCAATGCCATCAGCAGCACGGGCTGAGGATTCTTCGGCGCGAGCTCGGCTGCCCTGCGGAACCAGGATTCCGCCTGCGCATGCAGGCCGCGCCGCATCTCGCGGTAGCCGACGGCTTGCAGCAGGTTGGCCTCGGGTTCGCCATCCTCCGCAATGGCGCGGCGGAAGTACGCGATGGCTTTGTTCTGGTAGCCGCACTTCGAATAGGCATCCGCGACCGCTGCCAGGAAGTGGCGCCGGTCGTCCGGCGATTGGCTCTCGGTCTGCACACGCGCCTCCAGAGCGGGGAGGCTGGCCTCGTCACCGGAGAGGATCGCTGCTTGGGCCCAATACCAGTACCAGCGAATCCGGCTCGGCTCGGCAGCGGCGCGTTCCTTGGCCATCCGCAAAGCATCGGCGTAGCGGTGTCGTTCCATTTGCACGTCGATCAGGTTGGCCTGATAGAGGTCGTTGTCCGGATTCTCCGCCAGCAAGCCGCGCACGCGTTGCTCGTACTCGTCGATCTTCTTCTGCATGCGCAAGTACTCGGTCAGTCCCTTGACGACCTGTGGATCGTCGTGACCCGGGTCGGCGTCCAGCGCCTTTTCGAGACATTCCTCCGCAAGGTTGACGTAGCCGAGTACGCCCCAGGCCGTCGCCACCAGCTTGTGCAGATCACGGCGATCCTCGGCCGAGGCGCTATGCGAGTCGGCCAGTGCCACCGCTTCCAATCCGCGCGCGGTGTCCCCTGCATAGACAACTGAAGCGGCGCGATAGCGATGCCAGAGCGCGTTGTTGGGATCGTGGGCGATCCGCTCGTCGGCCAGACTCACCGCCTCGTCGATACGCTCTTCATCCCAGAGCACGGAGAAAATGTGCCAATAGGGCAGGAGGAAATCCGGATCGAGCGCCGCGGCGCGCTGGAAGGACGGCAGAGATGCGCTCATCTTGCTGCCACCCATGAAATGGAACTGCGCCTCGCCGAGGCCATACCAAATGAACTTGTCGTCGGGGTGCTCGCGAGCCAGCGCCTCGAGCACGGGCAAGGCCTCGGCGAAGCGTGCGTCGATCACCAGCAGCATCGCTTCGGCGATGCTCTTCTCTTGAGGCGAAGCGTAGAGCTTGTTCTCGAGGAAGTGCTGCAGGTGCTCGCGGCCCGCGCCGATGTCGCTGTACAACCACCACGTCGCCAACCCCAGCTGGTAATGCGCTTGACCGAACTTGGGGTCGATTCTTACGGCCTCGGTCAGCTGCTCGACGGCCTCACTGAACTGGTTGGCATTCAGGTGGTCGACGCCGCCGAGATAATGCTTCCAGGCTTGTGTCGACGTGCTGGTTTTCTCTCGGATCGAGCGTCCAGCCACATCGTCCGGCAGTTGGAGTGTGAAGTCCGCCTGCAGCTCCTGGGTGAGCTGGTCGACCATGGCATAGATATCGGTGCCATCGAGACGTTTCGATCCCAGCACCTGGCCTGTGGCGACATCCGTGAGCTGGGCGGTGAGCACCCAGTCATCACCGCGCGGGCTCAGCGTCCCGGTCAGCATGCGCTGCGCGCCCGCTCGTCGCGCCACCGCGCTCTGGAGGTTGGGGACGCCGTCTTGGCGTGGCATCTGGCGTTCGATGTCCGCCAGGCGCTGGCTGCTGTAGACCTTGAGGGGCTCGAGGCCCGAGAGGTCCGTGATCAGCAGCTCTTGCATGATCTTTCCCAGGCGGTCGGGGTCGTTCGGATCCCTCAAGTTCTCGAACGAGAAGACCGCGAGCGAGTTGGCGGTGGCCGGTGCCGGGCCAATGCCGCCGCTGCGCAGGAACCACCCCGCCGCGCCCACGACGACGGCCAGGATGGTGGCGGCGACTGCGACGCGCCAACGGTGGTGGCGCGGTGCTGGCACCTGCGGTCCAGAGCGCCGCCACGGGTCGGTCTCGCCGGATCCGGTGAGCGGTCCCGATTCGGGAACCAGATGCGCCATGTCGACGACGAGGTCGCGTGTGTCCTGATAGCGCCGGTTCGGATCTTTTTCCAGGCACTTGTCGAGCACCCACTGCACCGAAGACGGCACGTCCGGGTTGAGCACCGTCGCGGGCACCGGATCGCGGTTGACGATCTCGTGGATGACGCTGGTCGTGGACGGCCCCTGAAACGGCGGGCGGCCTGTAAGCATTTCGTAAAATGTGCAGCCGAAGGAAAAGAGGTCGGTGCGGTAGTCGATGTCGAGTCCGCGCGCCTGCTCGGGCGACATGTAGGCCGGCGTCCCGAGGACACGGTGATCCCCCACGGGAATCGTGAGGGCCTTGGCCAGGTCCGGCGCCTCCGTGAAAGGCACGACCTGGTCGCTCGTGTGCGTGATCGTGTCGGGGGGCGCGAAGGCCTCCGGCGTCCCCGTGGGGAGATCCAAGAGACGCGCCAGACCGAAGTCGAGGATCTTCACGTGGCCTTCATGCGACACCACGATGTTGTCCGGCTTGAGATCCCGGTGGGCGATGCGCGCGCGATGCGCCGCGGCCAGACCCTCGGCGATCTCGCTCGCCACCCGCACGGCCTCCTTGACCGACATCCCCTTGCGGAGCCGCCGGCGCAGACTTTCGCCGTCCACGAACTCCATGGCGATGTAGATGATGCCGTTGTCCTCGCCAATCTCGTGGATCGTGCCGATGTTGGGATGGGTGACGGATGCGGCGGTGCGGGCTTCGGCGACGAAGCGGCTGCGGCGATCCTGGTCGCCGACGAGGTGCGGGGGCAGGACCTTGAGCGCGACGATGCGGCCGAGGTCGAGGTCCTCGGCGCGATAAACGATTCCCATCCCGCCTTCGCCTACTTTCGTAAGGAGGCGGAAATGCGCGATCTGGTTTCCGATCATCGGCGCTTCCTCGTGGCCGGCCAACTGGCGAGGTCTATCGCTTGAACCCCGAAGAGTATGCCCTGTTCCCACCTCAAGGTCGACGTTTCCGGCCCTGCAAGTCGGCCTGCAGTCTCATCTCATAGAACGCGAACCGGGCGTCGAATGTTCGGTCGGACGACAGCGCCAAGCCGCCCTGCCGCGCCTGGAGTTGTCTCGGAAATGTGTCCTCTCCGCTCCGATCGCGCAACCGCATGATCCACCGACGGCTACCTCGTGCATGCGGTCGCACGAAACCGGAGCCACTCCGGAGAGAGGAGCTTGCGATGCGTATTGGCCGGGCGGTCAAGGGTTGGGATTGGCGTGCTTTGCCCGTCTAGTGCCCTCGCGGTTGGTCCCGTTTTGCGATTGGGGCGATGTCGCCGCCGCCAAGCCAGCCTTTGCGGCGGAAATAGAACAGCAGATAGACGACCACCACCGTCATGATGCCGAGCGCCATCGGGTAGCCCCAGCGCCACCTGAGCTCCGGCATGTTCCACGGCGACGCCGCCGGATCGAAGTTCATGCCGTAGATGCCGGCGATGAAGGACAACGGGATGAACACCGTCGAGATCATCGTCAGCACCTTGATGACCTCGTTCATGCGCTGGCTCAAGCTGGAATGATAGAGATCCATGAGGCTGGTGGCGAGTTCGCGGAACGACTCGAGGAGCTCCAAGAGCTGTACCGAATGGTCGTGGCAGTCGCGCAGGTAGACTTGTGTCGCTGCGCTGACCGTCGGGGACTCTTCCCGGCTCAACGTGCTCAACATTTCGCGCAGCGGCCACAAGTAACGCCGCAACGTCGTGAGATCCTGCTTGAGTTCATGCAGGCGGTGGACGACCGACTGTTTCGGGTGGTGCAGGATTTCGCTCTCGATCTCTTCGATGACGTCGCCGTAGCGCTCGAGCACGGGGAAGTAGCCGTCGACCGTGGCGTCGAGCAGGGCATAGGCCAGGTAATCTGGTCCGCTGCTGCGCAGCCGTGGTCCCGTTTCGCGGATGCGCGTGCGCACGGGATCGAGGCAATCGCCGGGGCGCTCTTGGAACGTGAGCACGAAGTTCTTGCCCAAGAAAAGGCTGAACTGCTCCGTATCGAGGGGATCGGCGGAATTGACCATGCGCAAGACGATGAACTGAACGTCGCCGTAGGTCTCGGCCTTGGCGCGCTGGTGCGCGTTCACCACGTCTTCCAGCGCCAAGCGGTGCAGGTCGAACATCTCTCCCAATTGCTGCAACACTTGTGCATCGCCGAGTCCATCGACGTTCACCCAGGTGACGGGATGTGCCGCGATCAACTTCGGTAACAGCGCGAGATCACTCAGCTCCTGGTCGACACATTGGTCGGGTCCATAGGCGAGAACCTGCATTCGCGGCCGCTGCGCCTCGGGATCGACCATCAAGGTTCCCGGTGGAGATCCGGCCCGGACGCGGCGCTTGGCCGGATTGCGACGGTGCTTGCGCTGCTTCGCCATGGGATCGGGCTCCTCTCCTCTGCCGGGTCAGATTCGCATCAAGATGGCGCGCGTAGCCAGTCGCGTCGCACCGCCGATGGCTGCGGCATAGAGCGCGACTTGGCGTGTGTAGATCGGAAGGTGCGGCTCGATTTCTGCATCGGTCTTGAAATCCACCACGGTCCAGGTTCCAGCCTGCAGGAATGCCAGGTCGACGACGCCCTCGACGAGTGTGCCATCGGCGTCGCGCAACGTCACGGGGGTTTCGCGCCGGCACTGCGCGGCCCCGCGCGCTTGCGCCAGGAGGGCATGGCGCAAGGTGCGAGTCACCACGGCGGCTGCGGCCGAGATCTCCTCGGCGGTGGACAGCCACCCGGAGGT
>Ga0075418_10000922_pt1 | contig 32152 bp, 33 predicted proteins | sample SoiMetdeltSBSDD2_FD_81776 | JGI IMG/M metagenome (GOLD analysis project Ga0075418, IMG submission 81776) | Bulk soil microbial communities from a Populus tree surrounding site in Tennessee, USA - Soil MetaG P. deltoides SBSDD2 | ecosystem: Environmental > Terrestrial > Soil > Tree plantation... | reverse complement strand
GACCACGAGCGGCCCGGCCGCGCCGCCGCAGAGCACGACCGGTCCGCCGGGCACGCCGGTCCAGACCTGCGTGCCGATCAGCCCGCCGCCCAACACGCGCCGGTGCAATCCGAGCGACCGGCTTGCCGTGCCGGCCGCGATCACCTATGAGGTCAACATCTTTCTCGGCCTCATCTACAACAGCAGCGACCAGGTCTTGGAGTGGAAGATGGCCGTCCGGCCCTACCTGTGGGCGCCCTACGGCTACCAGGAGCAGTCACCAGGCAACAACCAGGCCACGATACGAGTCATCGTACCGGCGGCCTGACGGGGGCGGAGCCCCCGCGTCACGCCTCGCGGGCGGGCGCGGGGGCTCCGATGGTCTCACTGTCCATTGTGGATAGATGATGGCGCGCCCGCATCAGGGCGAAGCCCAGCAGGTTGAGGCCGCGCCATCGGGCCGGATCGGCGGCGTCGGGGTTGGAGGCGCCCAGCCCGATGCCCCACACCCGATCCCTCGGGCTGGCCTCGACGAGCACGCGGTCGCGGGTACCAAGGAGAAATGCCTTTAAATCGGCGTGCTGGGAGAACTTGGCGATGCTGCCGGCAACGACCAGGCCGAACCGCTCGCGCTCCCAGGTCGCGTCGTCGAACGGCTTCACCTTGCGCCCCAACGACTTTGCCTCGCTCGGGTGCGTGGCCGCCAGAATCTCGGCCGCGCACGCCTCGTCACCGAAGAGCATCGCCTTGGACCACATCATAAAATGCTCGGCGGTGGCGTAGCGCCGACCGTCCACTTCGAACGGTGAAGGCCACCACTGGCTCAGACACCCCGCCCCGATGCCGCCGTCTCGCTGCGGCTGGTGGCCCCAGAAAAACAAAAACTTCATCTTGTACCCAGAAGCCTGCATCGTGAGCAGGTCGGCGACCGAGGTAGCGAGCATGCGGGAAAGGGTAGAGGAATAGTATGACATTCATGTGGGTAGCTAGGACGGCAACACTGATCCTTCTGCTGGTGGCCGGGTGCACGACGCCCGCCGCCGAGCCGACACCATCCGATTCCCCGGCGGCACCGGCGACCACCGCGGCGCCACAGTCCCCGGCCACCGTCAACCTGACCATCACCATCCGCAAAACGGGCGGCATCGCCGGGGTCAACGACACCCTGGTCGTCGACGCGAAGGGAAACTGGACCCGCACCACCAAGTCGGGCACGAAAACCGGGCAGCTCACGCCGGAGCAGCTGGCGCAGGCGGCCAAGCTCGCCACCGACCCGCGGCTGATCGCCGAGGCGCAGACGCCGCAGCCGTCGACCAACTGCGCCGACGCCTTCGTCTACGCGGTGTCGATCGGCACGGCGACGGTCACCTACTCCGACTGCGGCTCGGGCAGCTCCCCGCCGGCCACCACCGCACTGGTGCGCTATCTGGACCAGGTCACCGGGGGCTGACCAGCGTGGGACACTTTGGCCCATGGACATCCTGACCGCGATCAAAACCAAGCGGGCCGTTCGCCAGTTCACTGGCGACCCCATCCCCGACGACGTGCTCGAGCGGATCCTGCGGGCGGCGCTACGCTCCCAGAGCTCCAAGAACACGCAGCCCTGGCAGCTGATCGTGGTCCGTGACCCCGACACCCTCATGGCCCTGTCCACGCTCGGCGACTTCCTCGGCCACGTAGCGAGGGCGGCGGCGTGCGTGGTCTTCGCCGCGCCCAACGATCGCGGCTGGACCTGGTTCGACCTCGGCCAGTGCGCCTCCTACCTGCAGCTGGCGGCGCACGGGCTCGGGGTCGGCTCCTGCCTGGGCAGTATCTATCGCCCGGCCGAGGCCAAGCGGCTTCTCGGGGTACCAGAGGAAATGGCCCTTAATGCCCTTGTCTCCCTTGGCTTTGCCTCCCCGTCGGACCAGCCGGCCCGGATGGGTGGGCGCAAGCCGCTCTCGGAGGCGGTGCACTGGGAGCGCTGGGCCTGATCAGGCCTTCTGGGTCTGGGCGGAGGCGATGATGTCGCGCACGTGGCGCGGCTGGGCGATCTCGCGCAGCACGATGCGCCGCTCGGGCCGGTCGCGCCAGCGCGAGCCGAAGTTCATGTCCTGCAACGTTTCCTGGAGTCCGGGGAAGTCGCCGAACGCGACGCTGCCCACCATGTCGTCGCCGCGGTGGATCGGCGGTTGCAGGTAGCGCAGGTAGCGTTCGGTGCGCTTGCGCCGCGGCCAGTCGACGATCTCGATGACGCGCAGGCTGGTGACCGCGTAACTGGTGGCGCGCAGGCGCAGCCACCGCACGATCGGGCGGCCGAACACCAGGTAGATTCCATAGAGCGTGAACGGAATCCCCCAGATCACGAAGAATCCCGGCATACCCTCCCACCGCCATGCGTTCCATATCCACAAGGACGCGAAGCCCAGCACCACCAACGAAAGCGGCACGGCGAAGACGTCTGCGCTGACGAAGAAGGGGTACCGTTCCGGCTTGCCCGACCACAGCAGGCGCTCGCCGTGTTGCAGGTTCAAATCGTCGTACACGCGATCATTCTGCTCCGTGAGGGCAAGTGCGCGCTGCCCCTGAAGCCGGCTTCTCAGCGCCAGCCTTGTACGGCGAAGACGACCTCGGCTGTCAGGACAGAGATCATGCCGAAGACGAACGAAATCGCCGCATAACGCAGATACCGCACGGCTAAGCGCAGCTGCCGGTACCGGTGCCGGTGTTGGTGGATGCAGACCCAGAGTTCTATCTGCGCCGCCTGAAGAATGTCGTCCCGGCTCTGCGCCGCCAGCGCGGACTGGAAGGAGGCGAAGGTGCGAAGCTGGTCGATGGTGTCCGTGCCGTTGAAGACCAGGCTGGCCGGAACGTTCTCGTGCCGCAGGAACATCTGCCGGCTCCCGCGCGGTGTGACCAGGACGCCGGCCGAGCGCAGCAGCGAGAGCATGATGAGCAGGGCGCAGAGCACGCCGCAGGCGAGCAGGAACATGACGATGGGCCGGCCGACGCGTTGCATCTCCGGCTCAAGGAGCCGGGAAAGGACGATCGTGTTGCCGGCGAAGAGGATTGCCCCGGCGCTGAGCACGACGGACGCCCGGGCCGACGTCGAGGACCGCTGTCGGTCATAGCGGTCCAGGTGCCAGCACAGCATCTCGATCGTGTTGCCTTCCGACCGAGTGTCAATGTCGTCGCTGTCTCGCGGAGCGGCGGCGGGTCCGATCACGCGACGTTCTCCCTCCAGGCCTCCTGGAAGGATATCGAAAACTGTCAAGCTGTGCGGTGACTCAGCGCGTCGAACCAGAAGTCGAACTGGTCATCGGTCTCCTTCAGATCGTTCAGGCTCCGGCCGGACCAGGAGCCGTGACCGTTGCCGATTTTGGCTGCCGCCTTTATCAGGTCGGCGAGGGCCAATGCGGAAACCTCCAGGAACCACCAGCGGTCATGCACCGGAATGTCATCGCGGGCGACCGTGCGCAGCGCTGACGAGGCCAGGATCAATAGATACTGCCGTTGCCATTCGGTGCTCAGGTGCCGTTGCGTGCCCCAGGCGGACGCGGCATCGAAGACGCGTTTGACGACATCGTGGTAACCGCTGACCGCGGCGTCGGGGACCACCTCGCGCGGCTTGACAACGATCTCCGCCAGTCTCCTGCGCGCGTGGGACGTGGGCGTCAGATCGGCCAGCCAATGCTCCACAATCGACAACACCAGTTTGACCGGATCCCGGGAGACCGGCGTCGTAGGGGAGAACCGACCATAGTCGATCATACGGAAGGTGTCGTCGTCGGGCAGCATGAGCAGGTTGCCGGCGTGAAGGTCGCCGTGCCCGTTGCTGGTGTAGACGGCGATGGAGTCATGCGCTCCCAACGTCGAATTGAGAGTCGCCAAAGGGTTGGGCAGGGCGTTGTGGCGCCCCGCCAGGCAGATCACGGGATGCGGCCGCCTGAGGTCGAGCTTCTCGGCCGCGGCGAACCTGGCCAGCGGCCCCATGCGGTCGGCCGTCTCCATGGTCATGAAACCACTCAGCGTCGTCTCGAACGGTGCCTGGTCGGGTCGGTCCTCGTCCCATCCTTCGGTGATAGTCGACGCAACCAGTTCACAGAAGTGGGCCAGTCGCGGGTCGTCGATCAGTTCGGCCAGCGGGCGGATCCGGGCGAGGTCGGCGTCGGCCACTGCCTGGATGTGCAGCCACCAGTCACTGTTGGGCAAAGGATCGACCTCGATCGTGTCGACCATGTGCGCCTGATAGAAGCCGGGTGGTGAATTCTGCTTGGCCAAACTCACGCCGCGCGACTCCCTTTGCCCGAGCCCCGGCGGAAACAGCTTCAGGACCGCACCGCGAGCCTTGCCGCACCCGGGCGTCAGTGTCACCACGGCGACGTAGCAGCCGCTGCGCCCACCGGTCAGCCACCGCTGGTGGGTGACGTCGAAACCCTGGCCCTCGATCCAAGCCAGCAAAGAGTGAAAAAGTCGGTCCGGGAGCGCTTGCCGCCACCTGTCCGGATTGGTCAATCGACCGGCATCTATTTTTGTCATGTGCCACCCACCAGCCGTTCCCCAGCCCCGGTCGGAGCATATCGACATTGTCGGATAGCCGTAACAGGATGTCCATAGGCGATCTGCATATGGCAGATTGCCAAAGAACCTACTGAGCATGACGGACCGCTTACGGTCTGTCGATGACGATCGGAGTTTTGCCTGAGGGACCTGCTACCTTATAGATGGTCATGTGTGCGATTGCATGGCTGTCCTCGTCGGATAGACGAACCACGCTGTCGTCCGTTATGGACTTAAGATCTGGAGGAGCGGTGGCCGAGGTGGACTGGACCAAGGTGACTTGGCACAAAAGCCGACGTAGCGGCGCCGACGGTGGCTGCTTGGAGGTGGCCATGACCGAGGAGGTCGTAGGTGTGCGTGACTCCAAGAATCCGGCTGGCGCAGTGTTGACGTTTGACGCCGACACCTGGCGCGGATTCATCGCCGCCTTGAAGCGGGGCGATTTCGACCTACCGAGCGAGCTCCAGGCCTAACCAGTAGCCTCGCTGAGCTTGCGCAGGAAGCGGACCGCCTCGTCGCCGCGGACGGACATCTCAAGTAGCTCGTCGAATCGCCTTTGATACTGCGCCATCAACTCTGGATTGTCCTGCAAGAGTATGGCGGACTGTGCGTCTTCCAAGTACAGCAAGGAACTGTCGGGTTCGTCGGGAATCAACTCGAGTATGTGGAATGAGCCCATCATTCCGAAGTGGGCGCCCGCGCTGAACGGAACTATGCCGAGGGAAACCTTGCCTCGGCTCTGCAGGTCTGCGAGATGAAGCAGTTGGGCGCGCATGGCCTCGGCGCCCCCGACCTGCCGATGCAAGACAGCCTCGTCCACCACCGCCGTGAACGCGGGCGGATGCTCGCTGTGGAGGAGTTCCTTCTGTCGGCGGAGGCGGACCCGCACGAAGTATTCGCTGCGTTCGTCGGAGATCGGGGTCAGCATCAAGTCCGGCCCGACCGCGCGAATGTATGCCTCGATCTGGAGCAGGCCGGGCACCAGCGTGGCATGAAATTGCCTGAGGTGAGTGGCATCGGCCTCGAAGCCCATGAACTCCTGGAGTCGCGGTGAGATCACGTCGCGATACTCGGTCCACCACCGTTTTACGCGCGCGGCGCGAGCCAGCGCCACAAGCTCGTCGACCGTCTCCTCTGATGCCTTGTAGAGGCCGAGGAGCGCCCTGACGTCCGTTACGGAAACGCCCACTGAGCCGTTCTCTATCCGGATCAGTTTAGATTGGGACCAGTCGAGTTCGGCCACCACTTCTTTCTGATTCAGCTTTGATCGCTCCCGCAAAGCCTTGAGCTCCATTCGCAACCGACGCCGCGTTGTTGAGGGACTCTGGCTCTCCGGCATCAATCTGCTCCTGGATCTCGACTGACCATGTCAACATATAGGCGTAGACGTTGTGCAGTGACAAGTCTAGTGGCGATCAGACGTTGGCGATCTGCATTGTGCAGAACTTTACCGTGCGATTCGACTTCGTCAAGCAACCGGGTTCTTTCCGCGAGCCGGGCTCCAGGCGCTGCTCAAGAAGTCGCGGACGCTCTGTCGGTACAGCTCAGGCTCCTCGACGTACATCATGTGAGCGCTGTTCTCGAAGATGACCAGGCGCGAACCCGGGATGCCATCGGCGATCGCCTGCGCCCCCTCTACCGAGCAGGTACGATCATGGCGCCCGGCCAACACCAGCACGGGACGGTCGATGGTGCTCAGCCGGTCTTCCACCTCGATTCCGCCGTAGCCGGCATCGGCGAAGACGCGCAGCACCTCGGGCGAGTAGACGGCGTCGCGGGACTGTTCCTGGTACTCGGCGATGCGCGGGTCGCGCGGGTCGCGGAAGTGAAATGGCAGCTGGTCGCTCATCAGCTGCGCGAACTCCTCGGCCGTGGCGATGCTGCGCTCACGCTCCCAGGAGGAGGCGACCTGCTCGCGCAGCTCGACCGGTTCGAAGGTGGCCAGCTCGTCCTCGACCGCGTCGAGGAAACGGCTCGAGGGCAAGCCGGCGGAGACGATCACCGGGCCGCGGTCACCGGGGAAGTCGACGGCGTACTGCAACGCGACGAAGGCGCCGTAGGAGTGCCCGAGCACCGCGAAGTCTTCCAGCCCCAGCGACTCGGCGAGGGCGTGGACGTCCGCGGCCATGCGCTCCAGCGTCCAGGTCGCCGGGTCGGGACGCGACGATCGCCCGCTGGCGCGCTCATCGACGAATATCAGCCGGAACTCGCCGGCCAGGGGGTGAAGGTACTGCCCGAAGGCGTGGTGGTCCAGGCCCGGCCCACCGTGCAGGATGATGACCGGAAACCCTTGCCCGGCCTCGGAGATGAACAACTCGCAATCACCGATGTTTACCAGCCGTTCCATGCGGGCAGTCTAAGCCGATATGACCTATGGACTGCTAAACAAGTTGACCGCCAAACCCGGCAAGCGGGATGAGGTGGTCGGCATCCTTGTCGAATCCGGCAAGCTCCTGGACGATCCGGCCTGCCTCATGTACATGGTCAGCGAGGCGGCCGACGACCCCAACGTGATCTACGTGACCGACCTCTGGACGAGCAAGCAGCGGCACGAGAAGGCGCTCAAGACGCCGGAGCTGCGGCCGTTCGTGGAGAAGGCGATGCCCTTGCTCGAGGGCATGCCCGAGCAGACCGAGATCAAGCCGGTCGGTGGCATCGGCATCCCCAGCTAGTCCAGAGCACCTGATGTCCACATCGGACCTTTCCGTCGCGCGTCCGATGTGGACTGTGGGCGCGCCCCGACCCCACCGGGCGAGGCATCGTACATGCTGTGCGATCGGTGCTTTCGACCCATAGTCGTACCGGATCGGGCCCGGCCAGAGGTGATATCTTCTCCGCCATGGCGGTGGAGTCTTCGGATCGCGAGCTGGCCCGGGTGGCGGCGACCGCGTCCCGGCCGATCGACCCGGCGTTGGAACCCTTGGCCGAGGCGGTGCGCGCGGGCGGGCACGGCGTGACCGATGAACTTGTCCAGGGCCTGCTCGACGCCGGGCACACCGAGGACGAGATCTTCGAGTGCGTCGTGGCGGCGGCGGTGTCGGTGGGCGCGGCCCGAGTTGCGGCCGTCTCTGCGTTGCTAGGTGGCCGGTCGTGAGGCTACGGGTGGTGCGGCGCGGACATCGGCTGCGGCAGAAGCTTCTCCTTGCCTTGTTTCCGTTGCTGGCACGGAGCAAGCCGACGGACTTCATGCGGATCCTGATGTACCGGCCGGAGCTGTTCGGCAAGCCGTTCGGCAAGTATGCGGAGGCGGCGCTGCGCGGGCCGAGCTCGTGGAGCGTGGGGGAGCGGGAGATGTTCGGCGCCTACGTGTCGACCCTCAACGAGTGCGACTTCTGCGCCGATCTGCACTGCGCGATCGCGGCCCGCGCGCTCGGCCGCTCCGACGTTTTCGCCGGCAACCGGCCGGAAGTGGTGGCGGTGCTTGACTTCTTGCGGCGGCTGGAGAGCGGGTCGGTGGGATCGGATGACCTGGCGCCGTTGCGGGCGGCTGGTCTGACGGATCAGGCCATTATGGAAGCGGTGCACGCGGCGACGGTGCTGACTGTCGCCAACCGGGTGGTCACCGCGCTGGGCGCGCGCAAGGCCAACCCGGGTCAGCGCGACAGCACCGCCGCCATGCTGCTCAAGCTCGGTTACGACCTATAGGGCCAGGGCTGCGGCATAGGCGTCGATGAGCCCGAAACCCTTGTCGCGTGAGGTGCCGCCGGCATCATAGGGTTCGCCGTTGGTGAATTTGTACGCCGTCGACTTGATGGCATTCTCGATCTGGGCCGGGGTAGCGCTCGGCTTACGCTGGAACAGTTGCGCCACAATGCCCACGACGTGAGGTGTCGCCATCGAGGTACCGCTGATGGTGTTAAACGTGCCGATGTCCTGCGGTCCGGGGCCGCTGCGCGGGTCGAGACCGGTGGAGCAGATGACGAGGTAGAGGCGGCACGCCGAGGTGATGTTCGAACCGGGTGCGGAGATGTCGGGATAGGTGGCCGGCTGGCCCGGCGCGCCACGGCTGGAGAAGTCGGAGACGATGCCGTCACGGGTGCCGGTGTTCAGGTCGTCATAGGAGGCCACCATGATGATGCCCGGGGTGGGATCCTGGCCGGGCGGGTTGGTGGCGCTGTTGTCCGGGCCGTCGTTGCCCGCGGCCCAGACCGTGACCACGCCCTCCGCGGCCAGCGCGCGCTGGAGTTTGGCCGTGGCCGAGTTGGGGTCGAAGGTGCCGCCGCCGGACGGGCCGTAGGAGTTGTTGGTCACCTTGATCGGCGGGCACCCCGCGCAGGGATTGTTGTGGTGCTCCAGCACCCAGTTCAGCGCCGCGTCGGCGCCCAGGATGCTCAGCCCCGCCCCGACCGACAGGCTGATGATGGTGGCGCCCGGTGCCGCGCCGTGCAACCTTGAACCGTCGCTGAGCTGGACGTCGCGCCCCGCGACGATCCCGGCTACATGCGTACCGTGGCCGCCGGCCGACAGGGTGTCAGTGTCGTTGACGGCGGTAAGGTCCAGGAAGCACGAGTCGTTGTTCGGCCCGGTGACCGGGCCGCAGATGTTCTTCAGGTTACGCTTGACCGCGCTTGTCCCATCGGGATTCCTGAAGTAGGGATGGGTTCCGTCCACCCCGGTGTCGATCACTGCCGCCGACACGCCCCGGCCGTCCAGGCCCAGGCTCGCACGCGCCTGCTCGCCCCGCGTCGACGTGTTGGAGGTAAACTGGCTCAGCCTTATCGGCTGGTCAGCCTCCACATAGGATACTCCCGGCTCCGTCCGGACCGCCGCAATCTGGCTCGGCGTGCCGCTCGCCACGGCCACCCCGATCTTGTCCCAGGTGGTGATGAGCGTGAGGCCGCTCGCGTTCACCGCCGCCCTGGCGTTGGTTACGTTGTCGGCGTGGACGAAGACCTGTGCGGTGCCGGTTGCGGTCGCCGGGCTCGCCGGCATTATCACCATGGACGCCAATAGGATCGATATTGCGCGTTTCATCTATGCCTCCTTCGGACATAGGTGATATCGCCCCAGCGTCCGTGATCGTTACCGCCGCGCCTCGCGGCCAGCCCTCGCCTGGTGGTCGGGCCTCGCCTGGTGGTCGGGCCTCGGGTCATCGCCGGGATGGTGGTCGTGCTGGCCGCCGTGGCGCTAAGCCGCGGACGGGCGACGGGCGGTGACGAGGTAGGCGCCCGCGCCCACCCACACCCCGTCCGGGCGCTGGTGGGTCGCGTACTCGGCCGCCATCGCCTCGAACCCGGCCTCGGTCGGCCCCTCGAAGTCACGCACCGCCGGTGAGGTGGCCTGGTACGCCAGCACATCGGCGACGTCGTCCCCCAGCCGCACCACCTCCTCGACCGGGGTCACGCTCACGGCGGTGAATCCGGCGCCGCCGAGCATGTCCGAGATCCAACCCGGGTCGTAGAACGGGTTGCCGGTGTCGTCGAGGGGTTGGCCGAAGGCGCGCACCGGGATGGCGAAGATCTCGTTGCGCGACTGGCCCTGCCAGCACAGGAAGGCCAGCCGCCCGCCGGGGCGAAGGCCGCGGCGGAAGTTGGCGAAGGCGGCCGCGGGATCGTCGAAGAACATGATGCCGAAGCTGCTTATCGCCACGTCGAAACCGGCTTCCGGCAACGGGTATGACTGCGCGTCGCCCAACACATACTCCACATTGGACGCGCGTGACGCCGCCGCCAGCATTGTCGCCGAGAAGTCGAGGCCGGTGACTACGGCGCCCAGCGACGCCGCGTAAACGCTCGTCTCGCCGCAGCCACAACCCACGTCGAGCACCCGCTCGCCGGGCGTGATCGCCGCGGCCGACCAGAGATGCGGCATCAGCGGCTGCCGTATCGCCGCGTGCCGCTCGCGCTCCAGGACCCACCGCCGGCCGCTGTCACCGTTCCACCGCTGCGCCTGAACCTCGTTCATCGCTTGACAAACTTCCACAATAGATGCGTCAGAGCAATGCCCCCGGCCGCGCAAGCGAAGGCGATCACCGTGTACCCGGCGTTGCTCGGATCGAGTTCGAGCAGCTTTTGCGTGGGCAGCCACACCAGCATCAGCGCCGACAGCACCGCCATCACCACCACCAGGAGCACCTTCCACCAGGTGTAGGGCCGCGCGATCACGGCCAGCACCCACAGCGCGATCGTGATGGTGGTGATGAACGCCGTCGTGCTCGCCTGCACGTCGTCGCCCTCGACCGCCCACCGTCCGGAGTGGACGATGACATACGATACGAAACACGCCAGCCCGATCGAGACCCCGGCCGGGATCGCCAGGCGCATCACCCGCGGCACGAAGTCCGGCTTGGCCCGCTCGCTGTTGGGCGCCAGCGACAGGACAAAGGCCGGCAGGCCAATGGTGAACCAGCCCATAACGGTCACATGCCTGGGCAGGAACGGATACGGGATTACCTCCAGCCCGATGAGGCCCGGAATCCCCACCATCAGCGCCAGCAGCACCGAATAGATTGTCTTGGTGAGGAACAGGATTGAGACCCGCTCGATGTTGCCGATGACCCGGCGCCCCTCCGCTACCACATAGGGCAGGGTGGCGAACTTGTTGTCCAGCAACACGATCTGCGCGACCGCCCGGGTGGCCGGGCTGCCCGCGCCCATCGCCACGCCGATGTCGGCGTCCTTGAGCGCGAGCACGTCGTTCACCCCGTCGCCGGTCATCGCGACCGTGTGCCCGTTGCGCTGCAACGCCTTGACCATGGTGCGCTTCTGCTCCGGCGTGACCCGCCCGAAAACCGACGCCCCTTCAAGCGTTTTCGCTAGTTCAGCCGGTTCGGGGGGCAGGTCCCGCGCGTCGATCGGCTTGCGCGCCAACGGCAGGTCAAGCGAAGCGGCGACCGCACCGACAGAAGCCGGATTGTCACCGGACATGATTTTTACGTGTACCCCTTGAGCCGCGAAATACTCGAGGGTGTCCTGGGCATCCGGCCGGATCCGCTGATCCAGCACGATAAGCGCCCGTGCCTGGCAGCCCTCGACCGCCAACCCCGGCGCGGAAGCCAGCAGCAACACGCGTAACCCTTGCGCCGCAAGCGACTCCGCCTCGGCCCGGGCCTCATTGCCCGGCCGCAGCAACACATCCGGCGCACCGAGCAGCCAGGTGCCGTTGCCCCCGCCGAAGCTGGCCCCGCTCCACTTGCGCGCCGAGGAGAACGCAGCCACGCTCTCGGCGTGCCAGCCCGGATCCCGCCCGTAGGCGTCGGCGATCGCCTTCAAACTCGCGTTCGGGTGCGGGTCGGCGGCGGCCAGCGCCGCGAGCACCGTGTCCACCTCACCACCGTTGAGCAGGTTGACCGACGAGAGCCGCATCGCGTTTTCGGTCAGCGTCCCGGTCTTGTCGGCGCACACCACGTCCACCCGCGCCAGACCCTCGATCGCCGGCAGCTCGTTGACCAGGCACTGGCGCCGTCCGAGCCGCACCACACCGACCGCGAACGCGATCGACGTCATCAGGATCAGGCCCTCGGGCACCATCGGCACGAGCGCGGCGACCATGCCGCGCAGCGCGTCGGGCAGTGCCTCGTTGCTACGCAACTGGTTGTAGATGGCGAGTGCTCCCGCCGGTACCAATAAATAGGTTATAACCTTCAATATCCGGTTGATGCCGTTGCGCAGCTCGGAGTTGACCAGAGTGAACCGGCCGGCCTGGGCCGCCAGCTGGGCAGCGTAAGCCTGGCGGCCGACCGCGGTGGCCCGGTAGAGCCCGCCGCCGGCCACCACGAAACTGCCCGACAGCATGCGGTCGCCGGCCTGCTTGACCACCGGCTCTGACTCGCCGGTCAGCAGAGACTCGTCCACCTCAAGGGCTTCGGCCGATAGGATCTCCCCGTCGACTACCGCCTGGTCGCCCGGCCCCAGCTCGATGAGGTCATCGGCGACCACCTCCCGGGGCGGAATTTCCTTGGAGACCCCGTCGCGGCGCACGCGCGGCCGCGCCTGCCCGATGATGGACAGCCGGTCGAGCGTGCGCTTGGCCCGCAGCTCCTGCACCACACCGACCACGCTGTTGGCGACGATGAGAAAACCGAACAAGCCATCCAGGAGGTACCCCGTCGAAACGATGATCGCGAAAAGCACCGCGAAGATGGCGTTGATGCGGGTGAAGACGTTGGCCCGCACGATCTCCCATACGCCGCGGCTGGTCCGGGCGGCCACATCGTTGCCCCGCCCCTGGGCGACACGTTCAGCGACCTGCTCCGCGGACAGACCCCGGTCAGTGTCCAAGAGGGCATCCGGCATGCGCCGAGGGTACGCGATCAGCCCGCGAGAAACTTACTGATCACCCGGGAGAAGGCGTGAGGGTCATCGACCCACGGAAAGTGCCCGGCTTTGGGTTGGATCGCCAGGCGGCCATGGGGAACCATCTGCACCACCCGCATCGCCATCTCCGGTGTCGGCCCGGGGTCGAGCTCGCCCGCGACGACGAGCACCGGCGCCTCAAGCGTGCCCAGCTCCGTCCTTATCCACGGCGCCAAGGCGGGCCAGTCCGAGCCGATGAAGCCCTCCGCCGCCTCCTGGATACGCACCCCAATCCGGCTGTGCGCCTGCGTCGCCTCGTCCCACCGCCCATACATGAACTGGGCATAGGACTCCGGCGGCCCGTCGCTGCGCGCGGCCTCGAGCGCCTCCTCGAACCACGGCTCACCCCGGCGGATCTGCACGTTCTCCAGCCACTGTTCCGGGGTCAGCGTAATTCCGGCCGCCCGAACCCCGGGTGTGACCAGGATCAGGCGCTCGATGCGCTCGGGATACCTTGCCGCGTAACACATCGCGATCCCGGCCCCGGCCGAGTGCCCGAGCAGGTCCATCCGCGACAGTCCAAGGTGGACCCTCAGCGCTTCGACGTCGTCGGCCAGCCGGTCGGCATGGTAGCTGTCCTTGTCGGCCGGGCGGTCCGAGCCGCCGGTGCCCCGGTTGTCCAGCCGTACCAGCCCGTTCAGCCCACCCAGGTCACCGAGGTACTCCGACGCCCGCCCCGGCCCACCCGGCACGCACACCAGCGGCCGCTCCGTCAGGCTCATGGGGTGGTATGCCAGCATTGTCCCGTCATACGAGGCGAATCGTTCCATGCCGCCCAGTGTCTCAGAGCCCGTGCAACCCCGGCCCGGGCCCGCACGTGTCTTGGGCCTCGTGAAATAGACCAGGTGTAAAATCGCCTGTCCGACAATCGAGGGGGCATGGTGAGCGAACCACCCGATGATATTGGCCAGTCCTGGGATCCCCTACCGGGATGCCTGTTCTGCCGGCGCGATGACCCGAGCCTGAATCATGTCTCACATGAAAACGCGACATTCTTCGCTCGCTATGACAACTTCCCGGTGTCCGAAGGGCACTCGGAGATCGTGCCCAAGCGGCACGTCGAATCGTTCTTTGATCTGACCCCCGCCGAAGTGCAGGATGCCTTCACGTTGATTCTCGCGGTGAGGCAGGAACTGTGGACCCGGTTCCAGCCACCGGGTTACACGATCGGGGTCAATGAGGGCAAAGCCGCCGGCCGCACCGTAGATCACCTGCACATCCACGTGATCCCGCGCTACTTCGGTGATGTGCCGGATCCGCGGGGCGGCATAAGGCAGGTCCTGCCCAACTTCTTCCCGGATCAATGGGCGACTCCGCAAGGGCTAGACATGACGCAGCCCGTCGTGCCCCAGGACGAGGCACAGTGAATTGATCTCATGCCAGAGTTCGTCACCCGAGAGGGACTCGAACGAACGACTGGCATCCACGCTGACGCAACCGATGAACTCACCCCGGCTGTCGCGGATCGGGCTGGCGAAGACCGCGCCGCGGTGGCGGATGCGTTCGAAGTCCACCCAGCTGAGCCCCATCACGGCATCCTCACCCTTGTTGTTGCGGTAGGAGTCGTATTGCTCTTGCGTGCGAAGCAGTTCCGCCAGAGCCGCGACGTTGACCGCGACTTCCTCGTTACGCTTCCAGCACAGCCCGACGACGCCCACGCCTTTCGCCGGTTCGAATGACCGTGTCGCCGGTGTGGTCCCGAGCTTGTAGGTCGCCAGCCGCACGAGCCGCTGGAACGGTCGTGTCCACCAGGACCGCCGGATGGTCCAGATGTGAAGACCGAGATCTGTTGGGGCGATGGATGGTTGTGCCCTGACCGCGAGGGCCAGCAGCCGGCCGAAGTGGCTCAAGACCTGGTGCCGGACGGCCGTGCGGTGTACCACCTGCGATCGCTCCGCCCATGATTGAAACGGAGTGAATGTGCCGAAAGTCGCGATCAGTGCTAGGAGTGCCATCGACGTGAAGTCGCTGTCGAGTCCGCTCGCCACCCAGAACCGTTGGGAGGGAAAGGAATACTGATGTGCGACGAGTATGAGGGTCGCCGCCAGCAGGACCGAACGATCCACAAGTCTTGCGGTGGAGGGACTCATGACCTAACCATAGAAGCATCGTCAAATAACGATCTAAAGTCGCCGGTGGGGATGGTGTGGCTGTCATGCGTGGACCAATCGCATGTGCCGCTTCGGATCTCTGCGACGAGATGGCGGGGGTGCGCGATACCGGCTTCGCCGCCACATACCGTGGCGACCCACCGCGGCGTGAAGTCTATGCGATCGAGGGACTCCGGCTCATCGTCGACCTTTCACCGTTGACAGTGGGTCATCTCCTGCTGTTGCCGGAAAAGCACTTCCTCAGCTTTGGTCATCTCGTGCCGGAGATGGCGGAGCGGACAAACCAGATGCTGGCCCGGATCCTCCCACTCTATCGGGCGACGTTCGGCGTGGCGGCCGCCGTCGTCGAGCACGGCTCCTCGACCCGGATGACCTCGGCGTGCATCACCCATGCCCACTGGCATCTGGTACCGGTCAACGGTTACGAGATCCGCCGATGCATGGTGGAGGATGGCCTGACCGCCCGGCGGCTTCGCGGGTTTGAAGAACTTCAGGAGTACGCGGAGGCCGACGCCTCCTACTACTACTGTTTCGACGGGGAGTCTCATCACGCATTCGATGCCGGCCGGTGGGTGCGCTCGCAGTACCTGCGGTCGGTTGTCGGCGGGCTGCTCGGCATCCCGGATCCGCTGTGGGACTGGTCATTGATCGTGCGCAAGGAGCTGTTACGCGAGACGCTCGCCCTGGCGGACGACTGGAGCGGGCGGCTGGGTACCGTATGACCTTCGAAATCGCCGTGTCCGTCGACGGGCCCACGGCCAGCGGCAAGACGACCCTGGCCTACGCGCTCGCGCGCCGCTGCGGTGCGCTGGTTCTGGATACGGGGCTGACGTTTAGGGGCGTAGCGTGGGCATTACTTCGCGACAGCACGCTGGATCCGGCACACTCACCATTGCCCGGTCGGCTGAGTCACGAACCCGCCATGCCGTCGGCGACACCCAACCGGCCAACAGTCGTTTTTCAACAGGACGAAATCACCGAATTGATCTGGTCGCCTGAAGTGGAAGCTCGCCTGCGAGACATCGCCGCTGATCCGGCCTGGCGGTCCTGTATCGCCGCCTACCACCGGCAACTGCTGGCCAAGTTTGGACGAGTCGTCGTGGTCGGCCGCGACGTCGCTACGACGCTGCTCACCAATGCAACGTGTCATGTGTTCCTGACCGCCGCCCACACTGTGCGACGCGAACGCCGGCGGGCGCAGTACCGCCAACATCCAGACCGGGCAGCGACGGTGGGACCGGCATCAGCGCTTGACCAGCAAACGCTCGAAGCGGTCGCGCGCAGCCCGCGAGGCATCGTTATCGACACCACCTACTTGCCCCCGAAGGCCACCCTGACCCTGGTCCTTCGGAGAATCGGAGCGGACAATGCGATCTGACGAGCCGACACGCGTGGCGCAGCTGGTATCCAAGTTTCTTTCCGGGCAGTCCGGATCGGTGCTCGGCGACGCGTCGTCGTCGGTGGCGACCCTGGCCCTCGGCGCGGACATGAGGGACGACTGCGCCGTTTTCGACCTGCGCGGCCCGGTGTCGCTCGTGGCCGGCTCCGACTACGTCCGCGGCCCGAAGTTCGCGCTCTACGAACAGGGGTTGCTGTCCAACTTCGACATCGGCTACTACGTGGTCGCCGCGAACGTGAGCGATGTCGCCGCGATGGGCGCGATGCCGATCGGTGTCCTGACGGTGGTCCGGTACCCCAGTGACCTCTCCGACGACGGATTCCACGAGATCATGGCGGGGATTCATCAGGCATGCACCGACTTTGGCACCCTCAACGTGGGCGGCGACATCGGCAATGCCGAGCGCATCATTTTGTCGGCCTCGGCGTTGGGCGTCTGTGAGCAGGGTGCCGCGCTGACCCGAGGCGGCGCGAGGCCGGGCGACCGTCTCTGCGTCACTGGCCCGTGCGGCGTGCTGGGTGCCGCTGTTGCCTACTTCCCCAAGCGGGAGGCGAACGGCTGGGTGCTGCCCGAGGCGACCGAGACGCACCTCCTCGACGGCTGGCGCCGGCCACGCGCGAGGGTGGCCGAGGGGCGAGTGCTGTCCAGCGGGCGCTTCGCCACCAGTTGCCAGGACACCTCCGATGGCCTGAAGGCCACCATCGAGCAGCTGGCCGAGGCGAGCGGCGTAGGCTTCGACGTCGAGGAGGATGAAGTCGGTATCGACCCGTCCGTGGCCGCGGTGGCCAAGCTGCTCGACATCGACGACATCGCCCTGGCGATGAGCGCCTCCGCCGACTTCCAGCTCGCCTTCACCGTACCCCAGGAGTCGCTTTCCGAGTGCCGCAAGGCGTTCGCCGGCCGAGGGCTCTCCTTCGAGGTCATCGGCCGGGCCACCGAACCCGGGTCAGGGCTGCGGCTCAAGGGCCGTAACGGTGAGTTCGGACCGATTCCGGGCGTGGCGTGGAAGCACCAGACGAGCGACATCAGCCGCCTGGTCGCCGACTCGACGGCCGCAAGGCGGGGGACGTGAATGTTTGGCCGGGCGCGGCCGTCATCCGCGACTCCTATGCCCGGCTGGCCGACGATTACATTGCGGCGACAAAGGATTTCGACCGCTTCCCCGGCCTGCGCGCCGAGCTGCTTGGCTTCCTGCGCTCGCTTCCGCCGGGCCCGCTGCTCGATCTCGGCTGCGGCGCCGGGCGCGACTCGGCATTGGCACTCTCGCTGGGCCGGCCGACCGTTCTCGCCGATGTGTGCCTGGACCTGCTGGCCAAAGCCAAGAAGCGGATCGGGGCCGAACTCGCGGTCTGCTGCGAGGCCACCGCCTTGCCGTTTCGCGATGGGACGTTTGCCGGTGTGATCGCCAGCGGCGTGCTCCTTCACCTGCCACCGGTACATCTTCGGCCGGCGCTCGAGGGCATCCATCGGGTCCTGCTGGCGGGCGGTCAGGCCGCGATCAGCATGAAGCACGGCGGGCTGGACGGATGGCGAACCTCGGCCGACTTTCCTTGCCCTCGCTGGTTTTCCTACCACGACCCGGAGGGGTTCGCGGACATGTGTCGAGAGGTGGGCCTCAAGGTGCTGGCGGTGGAGTTGTCCCGGCGCAAGGATTGGTTCACGGTCATCGCCGGCCGGCCCGACGCGTAGATTATACCGTTTCCACGTGGCGGGAAGCAGGCGACCCGGCGCGGCGTGCGCGCGGCCGCCCGCTGGTAGAGCATAAAGTCATGACTGAGCTGAGGCCATTCGGGCGGACGGGCGTCAAGATTAGCGCCCTTACGCTGGGCGCCATGAACTTCGGCGCGCGGGCCAACCCGGACCACGACGAGGGAGTGCGCATCATCCACCGCGCGCTCGACGCCGGAATCAACAGTATCGACACCGCCGATGTCTACTCCAACGGTGAGTCCGAACAGATCGTCGGCAAGGCGTTGCGCGGCCGGCGCGACGACGTCTTCCTGGCCACCAAGTTCTTCGGGCAGATGGGCGACGACCGGCTCCACAGCGGCGGGTCGCGGCGCTGGATCATGCGTGAGGTGGAGGACAGCCTGCGGCGGCTGGACACCGACTACATAGACCTGTACCAGATGCACCGGCCGGATCCGGAACTGCGTTTCGAGGAGAGCTTGGGGGCGCTGAGCGATCTGGTGCGGCAAGGAAAAATTCGCTACATCGGCACCTCGACCTTCCCCGCCTGGTCCATCGTGGAAGGCCAATGGATCTCGGAGCGGCGGTGCCTGGAGCGGGTGGTGTCGGAGCAGCCGCCCTACTCCATCCTGGTCCGCGCGATCGAGCGCGACGTGCTGCCGGTGGCGCGGAAATACGACATGGCCGTGATCCCGTGGAGCCCGCTGGCCGGCGGCTACCTGACCGACTCCAACGTCTCGCAGCGGATCCAGCGGATGCCGCAGCGCTACGACCGCGACCTGCCGGCCAACGCGCCCAAGGTCGAGGCGGTGGCGGAGCTGAGGACCCTGGCGGCCGATGCCGGCCTCACCCTCATCCACCTCGCGCTCGGCTTCGTGCTCCGGCATCCGGCCATCACCTCCGCGATCATCGGACCGCGGACCATGGAGCATCTCGAGTCGGCCCTGGGCGCCGATAAGGTGGTGTTGAGCGCGGATGTGCTCGACCGCATCGACGAGATCGTGCCGCCGGGCACCAACCTCAACCCCGCCGACGCGGGTTGGCATCCGCCGTCCCTGACCGACGCGGCCCAGCGCCGCCGACCCTAGACGGGGGTAGTGTGCCCTACCCGGAACCCAAGGCGAGAATAGATCCCGACGTCTCCAAGCCCTGGCTGCGCAGGGCTTTACCCGTGGTGCTGGCGCACCGGTGGGTGCTGCTGGCGTCGCTGACCCTCTCGCTGGCGGGCCTGCTCGTGCAGGTGCAGATCCCCAACCTGGTCCGGATAGGCATCGATGACGCCGTGGTCGCCCGCACCGCCAGCCTGACCAAGTATGTCTGGCTGATCGCCGCCTTCGCGGTCGCCCAGGGTCTCATCAACTACGGGGCCCGGCGGTACCTGCTGAAAACCGCTTACGAGGTCGAGTACGACCTGCGCAACATCATGTACGCGCACCTGGTCCGGATGCCGTTCGGCTTCTACGACCGGGTGCAGACCGGTGAGCTGATGTCGCGTTCCAGCTCGGACATCCGCGCGGTGCAGATGTACCTGACCTTCGGCCCGTCGATCCTGGTGCAGTGCACGATCGCCGGGTTCGCCTTCGCGCTCATGCTCTCCATCAACGCGCCGCTGGCTTTCGTCGCGATGGTCGCGATGCCGGTCGTGGCGGTGCTGGGGATCTATGCCCGCAAGGCCATCTTCCCGGTCTCGTGGCTGATCCAGGCGAGGCTGGCCCGGGTGGCCACCGTGGTGGACGAGAGCGTCAACGGGGTGCGCATCGTCAAGGCGTTCGCCGCCGAGCAGGGGCAGCTGGAAACCCTTGCGCGGGAAGCGGATCGGGTTCGCTGGGCCTACCAGCGCGACGCCCGGATCCGCTCGTGGTGGTCGCCGACCCTGGAAAGCCTGCCCCGCCTGGGGCTGGCGCTGGTGCTGCTGCTCGGCGGGCTGATGGCGATCGGCGGCCGGACCTCGATCGGTACCATCGTGGCGTTCAACTCCTATGTGCTGATGCTCCAGCCGCCGTTTCGCATGCTGGGCATGCTCATCATGCTGGGCCAGCGGGCGGCGGCTTCGGCCAAGCGCATTTATGAGGTACTTGATACAAAAAGCGACATCATCGACGGCCCGGTCGCCACGGAAATCAAGGGGGACATCAGCTTTGACGATGTGGGCTTCGTCTATCCCCTGGGGACGCGGGCGCTGACCAATGTGACTGTTAGCATCCCGAAGGGGCAGACCGTGGCGCTGGTCGGCCGCACCGGGTCGGGCAAGACCACGATCGCCCGCCTGCTGGCCCGCTTCTACGACGTGTCGCTGGGCAAGATACTCATCGATGGCCGCGACCTCCGGGAGTTCCGCCTGGACAGCCTGCGCGAGCAGGTCGGGATCGTCCCCGAGGAGCCGTTCCTGTTCTCCATCTCCATCCGCGACAACATCGCCTACGGCCGCCCGGACGCGCCGATAGCTGAGGTGACAAGAGCCGCCAAGGCGGCCGGGGCGCATGAGTTCATCGAAGAGCTGCCGCGCGGCTACGACACCGTCGTGGGCGAGCGCGGCTACACGCTGTCGGGCGGGCAGCGCCAGCGCCTGGCCATCGCCCGCGCGTTGCTGGTCAACCCGCCGATCCTGGTGCTCGACGACGCGACGAGCGCCGTCGATGTCGCCGTGGAGCAGCGCATCCACGAAGCGCTGAAAGGACTTCTGCGGGACAGGACGACACTGATTGTCGCGCATCGCTTGTCCACCATCGCGCTGGCCGACCGGGTCCTGCTCATCGACAACGGCCGGGTCGCCGCCGACGGCACCCACGCCGAACTCCTGGCCACATCACCCAAGTACGCCGCGGTGCTAAATGAATTTGAGGAATCGAAGTGAGCATGTTCGGTGGCGGGTTCGGCGGGCCGGGCGCCGGCCCGGGCAGCGCGCCCATGGGCGGCATGGCCGCGGGCCCGCGGGCCATGGGTGCCCACGTCAAGGCCAACGAGGGCCTGCCCTTCGCCGGGGTGCCGCCGGAGCTGATCGCCGGCGTGCGGCGGCTGGAGGAAAGCGAACCGGAGCACCCCGAACTGGAGGTCACCTTCCACCACCGGGCGCCGCGAACGACCCGGCTCAGCATGCTCGAGATCCTCAAGCGGCACAAGCTCACCTTCGCCATCGTCGTGGTGCTCGTCGTGGTCGAGACGGCCCTGTTGCAGTCCGGCCCGCTGCTGGTACAGGTCGGCATCGACCACGGTATCGCCGCCGGCGACGAGAATGTCCTTGTCATCGCGGCGCTTTCGTTCGTGCTCAGCGTGCTGGCCGGCTGGGTGGTCACCGGCGCCCGGGTGCGCCAGAGCGGGCGGCTGGCCGCCGACACCATGCGGGACTTGAGGATTCGCGTCTTCGCCCATCTGCAGCGGCTGTCGATGGACTACTACACCAACGAGAAGGCGGGCGTCACGCTCACCCGGATGACCTCCGATATCGAGGCGCTGCAACAGCTTTTCAACGAAGGGCTGGCTCAGTTCGCAGTTCAGGGGCTCACCATGGTGATCGTCACCGTCGTGCTGTTCACCTATGACGCCTCGCTCGCCGCGATCACCCTGCTGCTGGTGGTGCCGTTCCTGATCGCGCTGTCCCTGTGGTTCCGGCGCCAGTCCGACATCGGCTACGGGCGGCAGCGCGACACAATCGCCGCGATGTTCGCCGACCTGTCGGAGAGCCTCAACGGCACCCGCATCGTCACCGCCTTCAACCGGCAGGACACCAACATCGTCAATCATCGATCATTTTCGGGGCGGTACCGCGACGCGAGCGATTTCACCGGGCACATCGCCTCGATCTACGGCCCGGCGACCTCGGTGGTCGGCATGGTGGGCATGGCGCTGCTGCTGCTCATCGGCGGGCGGCGGGTGCTGTCCGGGGAGCTGAGCATCGGCGTGCTCACGGCATTCGTCTTATACCTCAACGCTTTCTTCGCGCCTGTGCAGCAGCTGGTCCAGCTTTACACCAACTATCAGCAGGCTCGCGCGGCCGTGGTCAAGCTCGGCGACCTGCTCGCGCTTCAGCCGACGGTGCCGGAGAAGGAGCGGGCGGCGCAGCTGCCGCTGATCGAGGGTTCTATAAGCTTCGATTCGGTTTTCTTCGGGTACCACAAAAGCCGCCCCGTATTGCAAAAAGTGACCCTGCACATCGCGCCCGGCGAGACAGTCGCGTGCGTCGGGCCGACCGGCGCCGGCAAGTCGACCCTGGCCAAGCTCGTCATCCGCCTGCACGACCCCGACGCCGGCCGCGTCCTGGTCGACGGGGTCGATCTGCGGGACGTATCGCTGGAAAGCCTGCGCCAGCAGATCGGCGTGGTGCCGCAGGAGCCGTTCATGTTCGCCGGGACGCTGCGCGACAACATCGGGTTCGCCCGGCCGGACGCCACCGAGGAGGAGCTGTGGGCGGCGGTGGACGCGGTTGGCCTGCGCGATCTGGTGGAGCGCACGCCGCTGGGCCTTGACGCGCCACTGCACGAGCGGGGACAGTCGGTGTCGTCGGGCCAGCGCCAGCTGCTCGCGCTGGCCCGCGCGTTCCTCGCCCAGCCGAGGATCGTCGTGCTGGACGAGGCGACGTCCAATCTGGACCTTCAGTCCGAGGTCATGGTGGAGCGCGCGCTCGACCGCCTGCTCGAGGGCCGCACGGCTTTGCTTATCGCGCACCGGCTTTCCACAGCGATGCGGGCCGACCGCATCATCGTCGTCGATGGCGGCCGGATAGCCGAGACCGGCACCCACACCGAACTCCTCGCGGCGCAGGGTAGGTACGCCGCCATGTTCGAGACCTGGTCGACCGCCGCTACACCCACAGGTCGCTGACGGTGGAGGTCATCAGGACGTCCTTCTTCTCGGTGAACAGCGGCGGCAGCGACTCGCTGTGCCTCTGCGCCGCGATGAAGTCGGGGTCGGACTCGACCGCGGCCTGGACGCGCTCGTAGGCCTCGCGGTCGTCGTACTCCCAGATGGCCACCACCCGGTTGTCCTCGGTCTCCCAGCGGCCGACCAGCCTGGCGCCGTGGCGCTGCTGCACGGGCAGCAGGTACTCGCGGAAGTAGTGATGGAACGCAGGCAGGTTGGCGGGGACGGCTTGGTAAATCCGCATTCGATAGAGCATGACTGTCCTAAGTGGAGCTACGGGCCTGGTGACGGCGAGGCCGAAGTGGCTCCATTCGAGTCGGTCCCGATGAAGTCCATATGGCTCAGCAGCCACGTGGGCAGAGTTTTGTTCTTGAACGCAGCCATCATCTCGACCGAATCCGGGGTCAGCGCCTCGTCGGAGCTGCCCTCGATGGTGTTGACCTTCCCGGCGTTGGTCTTCACCTGGGTCATCTGGTCGGCAATGTCCTTGAACGTGACCAGGTAGTCGGCAACGGACACCCCTCGCGTGTCGAGCACGAAGGCCTTGCCCGCGGCCTGCATGACGCGGTTGAGCTTGCCCAGGTCGGTGAGCACGCCCTTGCTCGTCGCCTCCTTGACGATCTGCTTGATGAGCTGCTGCTGGTGACGTTGGCGGTCGTAGTCGCCGTTGGGGCAACAGGTGCCCTTGCGCAGGCGGGAATACTCGAGCGCGAGCTCGGGTGTCATGCGCTGGCAGCCAACTGAATACTTGTAGATGCTACCGCCGGGCGGGATGCCACGCACCTTGCCCTGGGTGTCGTCGTACCAGACCGGGCCGGCCTCGCTGTTGACGATCACCTTGCCATTCTTGTCCTTGGCCAGGTGGATCGCCTCGGCGGGGCGGTCGACGCACATGGTGACCCCGCCCAACTCCTTGAGCACGGCCTCGAAGCCGACGAAGTCGATGATGGCGGCGCCGTCGAACGAGATGCCCCATGTGTTCCTGATCGTCAAGGCGAGCAGCTCCATGCCGCGCTTGCGCTTCTCGATCTCGGTGCCCGGGCCCTTGTAGCCGCCCTGGAACGAGGCGTTGATCTTGGTGGACCAGCCCTTGAAGTTGGATTTCGGGTAGTCGGGGATCTTCACCCGCAAGTCCCGCGGAACCGAAACAAGATAGGCCTGATCGTGTGAAGTGGGAATATGTACCATCATGATGGTGTCGGCGCGAACCGAGTCATCGTTCTGCTCCTCGCGCTGATCCAGGCCGACCAGCAGCAGGTTGACCGGTCCCTCGATCGTGGTGCCCTGAATGCCCGCATCACCCAGCAGGTTCTCCTGCGGGACCGCCGCCTCGACCTTGGAGAAGACCACCTTGGCCGCGACCAGAGCCCCGCCGCTGGCCACCATCATCAGCGCGCCGAGCACCACGAAAAGCTTGGCCCACCTGGGAGACTTGCGCTTGGACTTGCGCGGCGGCTGGTAGGCGTGCGGTGACCGGGTGGTGCGGCTTGAGGCGGGCATGCTTCTCCGTTCCGGTTATGCGTGCTGGCGCCAATCATGACACCGGCAACAGCCAGCATCCCAGCCCAGAATCCGGCATGCTCGTCTCTGTCGCAACGCGGACGAGCCGGTGACGGCGGGCTCAGCCCCTAACCGGACCTTTCGGCCGAGGTATTCAACGAAACAAAATTTCATGACAGCATGCCGACATGAAACGACTTCACACGATCGGCCTCCTGGCGGTCGCGGCGCTGGTGGCCGGGGTGCCCGCGACCGGCGTCACGGCGCAGCCGGAGGACCCCGCCGTGGTCAGGCTGGCCGCCGCCCTCGACGCGATCCTCGCCGACTCGCGCCTGACCGGCTCGCAGGCGTCGGTGGTCGTCCGGGACACCACCGACGGCCAGACCCTGTACGACCGCAACGGTGCCCGGCGACTCGTGCCCGCCTCCAACACCAAACTGCTGACCTCCACGGCCGCCCTGGAGATCCTTGGCGAGGGGTACCGGTTCGGCACCGAGGTGCGCACGGAGGCGCGGCAGAGCGGGCCCGTCCTGCTCGGCGACCTCTATCTGCGCGGCACCGGCGACCCGACCGCGCTCGCCGCCGACTACGACAAGCTGGCGGCCGACATCGCGGCCAAGGGTGTGCGCCTGGTCACGGGCGACCTGATCGCCGACGACACCTACTTCGACTCCCAGCGCCTGGGCACATCGTGGGCGTGGGACGACGAGCCGTTCTACTACTCTCCTCAGGTTTCGGCACTCACCGTGGCGCCAGACACCGACTACGACATGGGCAACGTGATCGTGACGGTGCGCCCGGGGGCGGCGGCCGGCGCCAAGCCCGTGGTGACGCTGACGCCGGAGACGGGGTACGTCACCATCGACAACCAGGCCAGCACCGTCGCCTCGGGCGGAGCGGACACCATTTCCTTCGAACGGCAGCACGGCAGCAACCGGATCGTCGTGACCGGAACGGTTCCGGTCGACGGTTCGCAGACCCTTGACTGGGCCACGGTCTGGGAGCCGGCGGGGTACGCCGCCGACGTGTTCCGGCGCGCGCTTCAGAAACACGGCATCGTGGTGCTCGGCCGGGACAAGCTCGGCATCGCCACCCCGGAGGCCGCCCGCACGCTGGCCACCCACGAGTCGATGACGCTGGCCGAGATGATGGTGCCGTTCCTGAAGCTGTCCAACAACGGCCACGCCGAGGTGTTGGTCAAGGCGATCGGCCGCAAGCTGTCCGGGCAGGGCACCTGGTCGGCCGGGCTGGCCGGGATGCGGGGCACGCTGGCCGCGATGGGCATGGACATGTCGACGCTGCGCCAGTCGGACGGCAGCGGGCTGACCCGGTTCAACCTCGTGCCGCCGGCCGAGATCACGGACCTGCTCGCGGCGGCCAAGGCCAAGCCCTGGTTCACCAAGTGGTACGACGCGCTTCCCATCGCGGGCAACGCGGAGCGCTTTGTGGGCGGCACTCTGCGTACCCGGATGCGCAACACGCCCGCCGCCAACAACGTGCACGCCAAGACCGGTTCACTGACGGGGGTGTCCGGTCTTTCGGGCTATGTCACCGATGCCGACGGGCACGGGCTCGTCTTCTCCATCCTGCTCAACAACTATCTGGTATCGGGGACGAGCGTGAAGACCGGTATCGAGGACCGCATCGCCGTCGCCCTGGCCAGTTTCACCCGCACGGCACCGGCCACGGTCGGCCTGCGTATAGCGCCACCGGCCGAGCAGACGGTGCCGGAGGTTCCCGATGGCCTTGAATGTTCCTGGGTCAAGCCCAACCTGTGCTGACACAGTGTCTACCGGGGCGGCAATGCGACAATCGCTTCTGTGGTTGTGGCAGCGATGAAAGAAGCGGCGCGGGAGTTTCTGGCCGCGCTTGACGACGAGCAGTCGGCCCTGGCCGCGTTGCCCTTCGCGGACGACGCGGCCAGGCGCTGGGTGGAGTACCGGCCGCGTCCCCGCCCCGGGGCAAGCCTTTCCGGCTTCGGCGAACGGGCGCGCAAGGCGGCCCACCGCCTGCTCGCGACCGGGCTCAGCGAGCACGCCTACGCCCAGGCGATGACCATCATCGCGCTCGAGGAGGTGCTCGACCGCCGCGAGGGCTGGCGCCGCGGGCGGCACAGCAACGACTACTGGGTCGCGGTCTTCGGCGACCCGGCGCGCGACGACCGGTGGTCGTGGCGGTTCGAGGGCCACCACCTATCGGTGACGATGACGATCGTTGACGGTCGGGTGTCGCCGGCGCCGGTGTTCCTGGGCGCCAACCCGCATCGCGTGCACTATCGCGATAGGACGGTGCTGCAACCGCTGTACCTGGAGGAGGAGCTGGCGCGGGCGCTGCTGGCCGCGATGGATCCGGCCCAGCGCGACCAGGCGATCGTCGCCGACCATGCGCCCTACGACATCCGAAGTGGCACAAGCGCTTCCAGCACCCTGATCGAGCCGATGGGTGTCCACTCCGGACGGTTGGACCCCGATCCGCGGGCGATTCTTGACGACCTGGTGCGGATCTTCCTTGACCGGCTCCCACCCGAGCTCGCCCCCAGTGCGGGGGAGGAGGTGTATTTCGCTTGGGAGGGGCCGATCCTGCCGGGTGGGCGGCACTATTACCGCATCCAAGGTGATGACTTGCTGATCGAGTACGACAACACCACCGAGGACGGCAACCACGCCCACACCGTCCTGCGCCGCCCCAAGGGCGACTTCGGCGACGATGTGCTTGCCCGCCACCGGAAGCAGGCCCACTAGAGCGTCTCGCGGGGGGCGGACCTGTTTCGCGCCGTAGAAAACTCTTCACACCTCGGTCAAGGTGTCCAGAGTTGTCGCCACAATCCGCGGCCTGCCCCCTCCCGCCCGATGATCATTTTGCCCCGCGCCCTGCTCGGCCCCCAAAGACCCACACATGATCATTTGATCCAACATTTTCGGGGGTAATGCGGCCTCAAGCCGTTGGGAGGCAGCATTTTCTCGGAAAATGCTGGGCCGCGCTGCGGGGGGCGAGGCGGGCGGAGCCGTGCCGCGCGGGGCTGGGTGGCGCCGGGCTGGCCGGGGTGGTGTTCAGATCTGGGCTGCCTCCTCGGCGGCGATCGCGGTGGCCAGGGCGCGGGTTCGGGCGTCGAGGTCGGGGGTGACGAGGGCGAGCTTGGCCACCTTGGCGATGATGGTGACCGGGCGGCGGCGCGCCGCCTTGGCGAGGCCGTTGAGCCGATCCGACATGATGCCGGCGACATCGGCCCGCACCGACGGGTCCACCCATGCGGCGATCATCAGCGCGAACAGGGCCGCTTCCGTGACCCAATCCTCGGGTCCGTACACGAGATCTGTGAGGATCCGCCGCCGGGTCGAGGTGGGCCAGGGTTCGTCGGTGCGGTGGTGCAGCAAGCCCAGGCAGGCCCAGGCCTGCACACCGCGCGTCCACCACGACGGGTGCGCGCTTAGGGCCTCGTTGGGGTCCGGCGGGTGCACCAGCAGGCCGAGCAGGTCCCGCGCCGCGACGGCGGCTAGTCGTACCGCTTGGTCATAGGTGGCGACCGGGTCCCGCAGCCATAGTGAGGTCACGTCCCGGATCGCCTTGACCGCATCGGCCGCCGGCGGGGGTACGGCCGGGATCGCTTGCGCGCCTTTGTACTTCCACACCTCGGTGTGGACCCGGCGAGCGGGCTTGCGCGGGTCGGGCTTGGAGATGCGGGAGAAGGTGACGGTCGAGCCGGGCAGCGCGCGCTTGAACACGGCGATGGCGCTGGGCGGTTCCAGGTCGCTGAGCGCCATCCGCACGCCGCCGGTGACCTGCTCGCCCTGCGCGAGGTAGTGCGCCAGCAGGTTGGTGCACGGCTCGGAGGCGTCGGGCAGGAACCCAAGCCACATAAGGTTTTCGCACGCCTGAGCGAGATCGGTGTGATGGCAGCCGTTGTCCGGGTGGGTGCGCGCATAGTCGGCCAGCCTAACCAGGTGTCTGATGTCCTGTTTTCTCTGGTACCGCAACCGCGCTCCGACATGGACAACGCAGTCGTGATCCGGGTCGATCGCTTCCGCCTGGGCGATCCACTCCAGTCCCTCGTCCAGCCGGTCGTTGCGGGCCAGCAGATCCGCCAGGTCGGAGTAGAGCGGCAGGTGGAACGGGTCGCGCTCGATGGCACGCTTCATCGCCTCGACCGCCTCGCCGATGCGGCCCGCTTCGCGGTACGCCATGCCAAGAAACATCTCGTTGATGGACGACGGCTCGATCTCGACGGCCCGTCGCGCCCAGCTTGTCGCCAGGTCATCGCCGCCGATGCGGCGGGCCAGGCCCGAGGCGAAACCGTAGAGCCGCCCATCGTCCGGGTGCAGTGCGAGCACCCGGCCGGTCAGGGTCAGGTAGGGCCGCAGCGCGGCGCGCACCGGCTCGTCGGCGGGGCCGGGCAGGGCGCGGATCAGGTGGGACAGGGATCTGAGCAGGTGGTCGGGCTCGACGGCGGTGGCGGCGGCCGGATGGGCCAGCCACGGCGCGTGCGGCCAGCCCCCGGTGGTGTCGTATTCGCTTGCGCGGCAAAGCGTTTCCAGAGCCTCGCCGGTGCGCCCGAGCAGCGCCAGCACGTAGCCCTTGGCGACGACGATGCCCAGATAGACGTTGCCCGTCACCGGGAACAGGTCGAGGGTGGCCGCACCGTGGTCGGCGGTCAGCTGCGCGAAGGTCTCCAGCACCTCGGGGTGGGTGGGCGCCAGGGCGACCGCCCCGGCGAGGTGGCTGGCGGCGTGGCGCAGGTCGCCTCCGTCCAGCGCGAGCCTGGCCAGAGCCAGTTCTCCCTCGGCCTCCAGCTGTGGATCGTGCTCTCGGCTCAGCATCCGGGCAGCTTATAGTCGCTTTCGCGACGGCACACCGGTCATTTTCCCGATGCAATGCAGACATCTGAAGATGTACATGCGCACACTGGAGTTCATTAGGGGCGGGGTGGGTCGCTGCCGTTACGGGGCGCGGCCCTCCTCTGCGAAAGGGCGCGGGCGCAGCACTTGTGTTCTGTTGATGCAACACATATGTTTCACGAGTGGATGACGAGCTCCACCGCGCGACCGTTTCGGTGCTCGCCGACGCCGGCTGGGACGGCCTGACCCTGGAGCGGGTGGCCCAGCGGGCGGGCCGGTCCCGGGTCACCCTGTGGCGCAACGGGATCACCCGCGAGAGCCTGCTCGAGGGGTTGCTGCGCCGCCTCGCCGAGGACTATCGCGACGCGATGCTGCCCGTGCTCACCGCCGAAGGTTCGTCCCGCACGCGCCTGGAGCGGGCGATGCACGCCCTGTGCGACGTTGTCGACGCCCACGCCGACCTGCTCACCGTCTCCGACGAGATGTTCCACCGGGCCGCCGCCCTCGGCAACGTGCCGCTGAAGTTCCTCGACCCGTTCATCGCCGGCCTGCGCGCCGCCCGGGCCGAGAAAGCTTTGCACGCCAAGGGGACCGACCCGGAGCTGGCGGACGTGCTGTTCAACTCGGTCGCCTGGACCTACCTGCACCTTCGAGCCCGGCCCGGCTGGCCCGCCGCCAAGACCCGCCGGTTGCTGTTCGGCACCGTCCTGGAAGGAGTCCTGAGATGATGAACGTTGGGCACCAACAGCGCTGCTCAAGCGCCGAGTGGGCGGAAAAGCTCGGCTACGACATTCTGCCCTGGGGCCTGGAGGGCGTCCCGCTGCACGGCGACGTGCTCGAGTTCGGCCCCGGCTACGGCGCCAGCACCGCCGTCCTGGTCGGCGCCTGCGGCAACCTGACCATCGTCGAGTCCGATCCCGAGCTGGCAGCGGCCTTGCGGGCGAAGTTTCCCGGCACCGACATCCGCCACGGCGACGCCACCGCGACCGGGTTCGAGCCCGCCTCGTACGACACGGTTGTCTGCTTCACCATGCTGCACCACGTCTCCCCGCCCGAGGCGCAGGACAAGCTTTTCGCCGAGGCGGCAAGGGTTTTGCGGCCCGGCGGCCGGTTCGCCGGGACCGACAGCCGCGGCTCCGACGACCTGCTCGCCTTTCACGAAGACGACGTCTACGAGCCGATCGACCCGTATGCGCTGCCGGATCGCCTGCGGGCAGCGGGTTTCGGCGACGTCTCGGTAGACCTGCGTGACGGCGTCTTCCGCTTTCAAGCCCGCCTTCCACGCTGACGGCCGGCGCCACAGTACAGATCGGCTGGCATGGTGGCACTTGCGCGCGGGTTGAGCTGGGCTCAGCAGTTCATGCATGAAACCGAGCTGATCCAGCGGCCGTCCCGGCTTGAGTGGAGCGGATCGCAGGCCTACTCCGACAGCCTCCCGCCCATCCGGCCGCTTACGACACGGCCCGGCAGGATCGGCTTCTCGCTTATTGCGCGGCGCTTTCTGGTACCAAGGAATAATGCGAGTCATAGCTTTTATGTACGGCGACGAGCAAGCCGAGGCCGGCGAGCTGCCGTCCGACGACATCGTCAATTCAATGATCAAGTATAACGAGGAGCTGAGCAAGGCCGGGATCCTGCTGGCCGGCGAGGGACTCAAACCGACCTCCGACGGCCGGCGCATCACCTGGACCGACTTCGGCAAGACGACCATCGTCGATGGGCCGTTCGCCGAGGCCAAAGAGGTCATCGCGGGCTACTGGATGTGGCAGGTCCGCTCGATGGAGGAGGCGGTCGAGTGGGCCAAGCGCTGCCCGTTGGGCCCGGGCGGCCGCATGGACCTGCGTGAGATCTTCGAGATGGACGACTTCGGCGAGCACCTCACCGAGGAGCAGCGCCGGCGAGACGCGGCCGTGTGGTCGGATGTAGAAAGAGAGCATGGCGGCCAGCAGTGACGCGCACCGGGCGATCGAGGCGGTCTGGCGGATCGAGTCGGCCCGCCTGATCGCCGGGCTCGCCCGCATGACGCACGACGTGGGCCTGGCCGAGGAGCTGGCGCAGGACGCGCTCCTGGCGGCGCTGGAGCAGTGGCCCGCCGAGGGCGTGCCGGCCAGCCCGGGCGCCTGGTTGATGGCGGTGGGCAAGCGCCGCGCGGTCGACCACTTCCGCCGGGCGGAGACGTTGCAGCGCAAGGTGTCCGAGCTTGGTCGGGACCTCGACGACCGGCAGGAGACGTTCGAGGCCGAGGTGGTCGAGGCGGTCGACGACGATATCGGTGACGACCTGCTGCGGCTCATCTTCACCGCCTGCCACCCGGTTCTGTCGGCCGAGGCGCGGGTGGCGCTGACCCTGCGGCTGCTGGGTGGCCTGACGACGGAAGAAATTGCCAGGGCTTATCTGGTACCGGAGCCGACGATCGCGCAGCGGATAACGCGGGCCAAAAAGACGTTGTCCGCCAAGAAGATTCCGTACGAGATCCCGCAGGGGCAGGAGCTCGCGCCGAGGCTGGCGTCGGTGCTGGAGGTAATCTACGCCATCTTCAACGAGGGCTACTCGGCGACGTCCGGCGAGCACTGGACCCGGCCCACCCTGTGCGAGGAGGCCCTGCGCCTGGGCCGGGTCCTGGCGGGCCTGGCGCCGGGCCAATCGGAGGTGCACGGGCTGCTGGCGCTGATGGAGATCCAGGCGTCGCGGCTGCGGGCTCGCGTCGACGCTCAAGGCAAACCGGTGACGCTGCCGCGGCAGAACAGGGCGTTGTGGGACAGGCTGGCCATCGAGCGCGGCCTGCGCGCATTGCGGCGGGCCGAGCACCTGGGGCTGCGGGATGGGGGGTCGGCGGGTGGGGTAAGTAACGGGCTGCGGGACGGGGGGGCGGCGGGGGGGGTAAGGGACGGGGTGGGGGGCGGCGGGCCGGCGGGGGGGGCAGGGAACGGGGGGTGGGCGGGGGGGGTGGAG
>Ga0075418_10000921_pt1 | contig 32163 bp, 32 predicted proteins | sample SoiMetdeltSBSDD2_FD_81776 | JGI IMG/M metagenome (GOLD analysis project Ga0075418, IMG submission 81776) | Bulk soil microbial communities from a Populus tree surrounding site in Tennessee, USA - Soil MetaG P. deltoides SBSDD2 | ecosystem: Environmental > Terrestrial > Soil > Tree plantation... | reverse complement strand
GCCTCGTGAAAGGCACTCCCGCAAAGCGCGTTACTCGCGTAACTCATGGGACGCTCGAAGGTCGTCCCCCGCCAATTTCGTTTGGATAAAAAAACTGCGTCGAAAATACGACCGCGCAAGCAGAATACCTTCGTCGCCAGCGATTGTTCGATCGCCGCGCATGATCTATGACCGCTTTGGGCAATGAAAGCGACGCAGCGTCGCCGTTGACGTAGCGTAATTTCGGGCAGGAACTTTTACCGTAGTGTTGCACTTGAGCATTCACGCATGCGGGTCAGGAGTCGATTCTCGCGTTGGCTCAAGGCGGCGGCCGTTCTGGCGGTAGCCGAATGTGCAGGCGTGTCTGTCGTTCAGGCACAAACCTCTGGCGATTTTTTCCGGTTCGACCGGTCGCATGTCCGATATGACTAATATCGCAAAAACGTGTTCGACCCGCTGGGCTGGGACCGCCAGCGTCGGAAGGTGCATCGGCGCAGCGACAGCTCGCGAGCATCGCCGCGGGTCAAGGCAAAATCGAAACCTGGGCCGAGCGAGCCGGCGCCTTCGAAAACGGCTGCCGGGACTGCGCCCGCGACCGTCGAAAACGTGCCGCTGCCGCGACCGCGGCCGCCAGTCTGGCCGGAACCTCACACCTTTGCCGAAGCGGCAGGCCCCGGGTTCGATAGCGCGAGCGTCACCGGCGCATTGAGCGACTGCGATCAGCGGCTGGCGGCAATCGCCGCTATCGAGTTGCTGCCGAGGCTCATCGGCCCCGGCGAGTGCGGCGGCCGCGACATGATCAGGCTGAATGCCGTGCTGCTTCCCGACCACAAGCGTGTCGAGATCAGGCCTACAGCGGTCTTGCGTTGCGCGATGGCGGAATCCTTTGTTGCCTGGGTCCGGGACGAGGCTTCCGATCACATCGCCGCGCTTGGAGAAGCGCTGCGCAGTGTTGATACCTTGGGTTCGTACGATTGCCGCGGCCGTAACAGCGTTGCCGACGCCAAACTCAGCGAGCATGGCAAAGGCAACGCTATCGATGTCCGTGCCCTGGTCACGGCGGGCGGGCGCCACATAGACCTTACCGATGAGACCGTTGCAAAATCGGTTCGCGACAATTTGCGTGTTTCCGCCTGTCATCGCTTCACGACGGTGCTCGGACCCGGCGCTGACGCCTCTCATAGTAACCATATCCATCTCGATATTCTCAAGCGACATAGAGGCGCCCGTATTTGCCAATGGGATGTGCGCGAGCCGCCTCCCCCGCCTGCTAAAGTCGCGCGCGGGCGTGTTCGCTTGGCCGCCAGGTCGGGGCTCGTTCAGCCCGGGCGGCCAGAGAACCAGACGGTCACCGCAGGTCCTTGGGCCATCGCACCAACCTATAAGGCAAGCAAGTTGCAAAGCTGCACCATGAGCCGGTCCGACGCGGATCTTGGCGCAACGTTCGTGCGCGCGCAGGACGGGCTGTCGGTTGTCCTCGAGTCGCAGAAGTGGAAGCTGCAGCGGGGCAGGGCATATCCTGTTCGTCTCACGGCCGGCTCGCGATCGATCGATGCCACGGCGCGTGCGGAAGCGAAGAGCGTAACTATTCCGCTCGCGGACAGCAGGCTCAATTCGAGGCTTCGATCGGCAAATAACCTTCAGGTGCGCGCCGAGGGCGCCACACTGCGGGTGCCGCTTGACAGCAGCTCGACCGCGTTTGAGCGTCTTGAGGAATGCTTCAATAGCGGCGAAGCGCCTGAGAAAAACCCGTTCGTGAAACGCAACGCATCGGAGAGGAATCCATTCGTCGCGCCGCGCAGGAAGCGCTAGGATTCCGACAATCTCAAACGATGCCTGCTTTCACGCTTCAATCGAAAAATCAAACTCTCTTTGCCTGAGCGCCGCTTCGAAGCTCTTGCGCTCAAGACTGTTTCGACGACCGGCACTGATGTCATCGAGCCACTAAGCCACGGCCCTCGGAGCGCGTGAAATCGCGATCACGTAGCTTTGTTTGAACATATCTTTGAACTCGCAGTAACGTCCTTGGATCAAGAACCGCCTAGCTCGCGTATCGACAACCTGGTTGTGTTGATGAGCAAACTTTTGGGCCCCAGCCGTCGCCGATTTCTGCTCAACACCGGCATCCTTGCCGCGGGGTGGGAACTTTCTCGTTCCGACGCAGTGCTCTCGCAGCAGCTTCCGGTTACGCCGTCCTGTCGCGATGGCGATGAACCGACCGTACGCCAGACCGAGGGACCGTTTTTCAAGCCAAAGTCGCCGGAGCGCAGTGATCTGCGCGAGGCTGGCGCCGGAGGCCGTTCGTTCGAACTTTCCGGCTTCGTGCTGACCAGAAGCTGCCGCCCGCTTCAAGGGGCAGTGGTCGATCTCTGGCATGCAAATGAGAGGGGCGAATACGACAACGCCGGCTTCCGATACCGGGGCCATGTCATCACCGGATCCGACGGCTCGTTCCGCTTTCGCACCATCGTGCCGGCGGTCTACTCCGGCCGCACGAGGCATTATCACGTCAAGGTTCAAGCGCCGGGCAGCCGTCTCCTGACCACACAACTTTACTTTCCCGAGGAGCCCGCGAACCTCCGGGACGGGTTATTCCAGCGCGAATTGATGATGCGGGTTGCGGATGCTGGCGATGGGGTCGCCGGCCGGTTCGATTTCGTTCTCAATGTGCGTTAGCACGCTTTCGCCTGTCTCGGACATGGAGTGGTTCGAATGTCCGCTACGAGCCGGAAGTGCACTTGCAGCCAAAATCCGAATGCCAACACGGCAGAAGCCCCGACTTTGCAGCCGAGGCCTCTAAGTTGAAATCACCGTGGACCGATTCGAATCAGCCCCTGGTCTGAACAACGGGGGCTTTGCCCTTGCCAACCGGAGCCTTGCCTACGCAACCAGCAAGCCCGAAGGCGAGAATTACAGAACACACTACAACCAGCAATTTTTTCATGGGATACCCCCGTTCCGAAAGTGCGCCGGTCAGTATCGTCACCATTCCTGCGTTTATAACTAGTGCAGAAAGGCCACACTTCCCCAGCAACTTAGCGCTGTTTGACGAGAGGTAATTTGCTACGCATGCTCCATGGCTAGCGACAGCTATCGTCTAAATTCTCGTTTGATCTTGGAAGAATTTGGTTGGCTTCGGGGGTGCTAATCGAACCGGTCGGGGGGTATTTCGAGTGCGTCAATTGCTGCTGACCGTGTTGTTTCTCTTTGCCTTGGCTTCAGGTGCATGTGCCGAGGTCACGCTGACGTTCTATTCGCATCATTTTGGCACCTATGGAATGGGCATCACATTTCCTCACGCCTATGTCACGCTGAGTGGAAAGACCGCAGCGGATGCCAAACCCGTCAAGGCCAATTTCGGTTTCACGGCTCAGACAATCTCGCCTTCCATCCTTTGGGAGTCGGTAGAAGGTTATGTCATCTCGATGCCAGACGACTACATCGCGCTGAGCAAGCCGCACCTTTCGCTCCCGATCAGCGACCAGCAATATCGCTCCGTGCTTGCCCTCGCGGAGCGTTGGCGGAAATATCCTCAGCCCTCTTACAGTCTTGATACGCGTAATTGTGTAACGTTCGTAAAGGAAATCGCCATCGCGCTCGGACTTCCTGCCAGCAACGACGTGAAGTTCATCCGCAGTCCGAGGGAATTCCTGGAAGATTTGCAGTTGCGGACTGCCAAGACCAAGCGGATCGTCGCGACAGGGAGATCTAAACAGCCAATTGCGCACACGCAACCGAATGCCGATAAAACGACGGCTGTAGAAGCCGAGAATTGATAGGCCGGTTACTTGTCGGCAGTTTGCGAAAATTGTTTTTGGTTGCGCGGACCATGCACGACACGTCGCTCGTCGCGCCGTACGAAATCGCAATAGGCGAAGCTAAATCCCGAGGGCGAACCGCGGAAGCTCTCCGCGCTCGTGCGTTCCAGGTAAAAGCACGGTTGCACGATCGAGTTAGGTAGCGACGCACAGACCCGCTCGCCCTCGACGCGCAAGGTGGCGGCCGGCATCACGCCATAACGCGTCTGCCCTGTACCTTGAGCTTGCATGGAACCATCCACTGAACCGTCGAGATGGACACGGGCTGAACCACGCGTGCCATCGAAGCAGGTGTAGTTGAATAGCTTTCCAATAACAAAATGGCGCGCCTCGCTCGCCGTCATCTCACCCGCCATTGCAGGCAATGCAGACGCCAGCCCGACCAGAACCGCAATCTCACGAACCATAATCTGCCACCCTGCTGACGCAGGCAGCGAACCCGTAACCTATGGTTAAAACATGGCGCGGGAGCGCATCTGAAAGAGAGCACAAACGAAAAAACGCCGACGGCAGGTGAGTACCGCCCCTTGCGTGCGTGTTTCCAAAGCCAAAAGTCCGCAACCTAGGGCCGCAAGGCCGGGCTGGGTTCGTCCATCAAAACCGATCGGGCCATCCGGATCAGGCGCATGGACGGCGGGCGTCAAAGTCGGCATCATTGCGATTCGATGGCTGCGCTGCCATCGAATGGGCATATTGTGGGGTGATTGCCCAGGGGACATCGGGGGATTCGGGATCATGCTTCGGCTGCTGAGCGTCTTGGGGCTGCCCATTGCGGCAACGCTCGCCTGTGCCGCTCCGCCTACGGCGCGTGCCGAAACCGGGCCCGCGCATGCCTGCACGCGCGAGGCATTCCGCGTAGTCGTCGATGTCGGGCACACGGCACAGTCGCCGGGCGCGACAAGCGCGCGCGGTGCCCCGGAGTTTGTGTTCAATTTGAAACTTGCCGAACGCATCGAGCAGCTGCTGCTTGACGCCGAATTCCGGCGCAGCGTGCTTCTGATCACGGAAGGTCGATCGCGGAAGGGATTGGCGGCGCGCATCAAGCGCGCCAATGCTCTCGGAGCTGATCTCTTCCTGTCCATTCATCACGATTCCGTGCCCAACAAGTTCCTGGAAAAATGGAAGTTCGAAGGCAGGGAGCGCGGTTTCAGCGACCGCTTCAGTGGTCATTCCATTTTCATCTCTTATGACAACAGCGACCGTGCCGGCAGTCTGCAGTTTGCCAGGTTGCTGGGCACTCAGTTGCGAGAGCGCGGATTGCAGTACACGCCCCACTACACGGATCGGATCATGGGCCATCGCCAACGGCTGCTGGTCGATGCGCAAGCGGGAGTCTATCGCTACGACCAGCTGCTCGTGCTCCGCGACACCGACATGCCGGCAGTCTTGCTTGAAGCGGGCTCGATCATCAACCGCGATGAGGAGCTGCGGATGGGCTCGGATGAGCATCAAACGGCAGTAAGCGCCGCTGTGGTTGATGCGGTTGAATCGTTCTGTGCGGCGCGCCGGCCGCGCAGTCCGACCAGAGAGGCAAGCCGGGCGGGCGGGGTCTCGAGGCAGGCGACAGCGCCCACCGCCGCGGTGCCAGTCCGGGCAATCAAGCAGCGCTGATCCTCCCAAAGGTAGGAGTGGCTTATTTTGAACTATCCTCGTTTCTTGGCGGTAGTCGGACTTTGCGGGCTGGCATACTTGGCCGGCCTCCCAGTCAACGTCGGTAACCTCAGTATCATTTCCGTCGCGATGGCTCAGCAGACCGCACTCACGGCATCACAGACGGAGGCGCTCAATGCTTACAACAAAACCGTGCAGGATTTTAAGTCGATCCTGAGCGAGCGGCGCGCGCAGATCAATGCGAAGCAAAAGCTGCCCGAAAAGCCGGGGCAGGCACTCTATCTTGCCCGCGTCGCCATGATGGGCGCGTACAAGGACCTGACCGACGTGCTGCCGTCCAAAATCGGGAGACCAAACAAATACAAGATTCCTCCAGCATACTTCGATGCCGACAACGAACCGCTGATCGACGAGTACAAAAATCTCTTCCGCATCATGCAGGCGCCGCCCGCCAATGCGCAGGCATCCGATACGCCCTATAAAGACGTTGTCGACCTTGGGACCGTCATTGCACGGGTCAAGGGTCTCGATGCGGCCCATGCCGAAGTCGCAGGCCGTATCAGCCTGGCCGTCTTCTTCGCTGAGACCGACGGCAACCAAAACATCGGTAACGCGCGTTCGGAGTCCTACAAAGGAAGCTTTCAGACCGGGGTGTCTGAGGACAAAATCGGTCACAAGAATTGGGCAGCCATCAAGAAGTCGGTCGCAGCCCTTGATCCCAAGCTGAACGCGCGCGACGACAAGGAAGAAGCGCGGGTCGGCAATTCGGATCAACGATACAATCACTGGACCGGGGTGAGAAACGGCCTCATGAACGCGCACGCCGACCTTTTCCCGAAGATACCGGCGATCATGAAAGCCTTGCCGAATCCGATCGATCAAATGCGGTTTTTCGAACTGATCCAGATCATTCCCAGTCCGGCCAAATCCGCGCTTAATTCAGGGAACCTGCTGAATTACAGAATCTCCGAGCCGCGAATCATGGGATACTTGCGCAATAACAGCATGTTTGCCTTCGGCAAGGCTGACAGGGCGAAAACGTCCGTAACCATGCGCGAGATTCTGGATTCGATGTGGCTCTTCAACGACATCTTCGAACGCGCGCTGGCCAAATTTAACGAGATCAAAGCTCAGCAAGGCTAACCCACGGACAGCAACTCATCAGGGGGGGCAATGTCAGTCGTCTCGCGAAGAATATTCACTAAAGGGCTGCTTGCCAGCGCCTTGGTGCCGAGCAATCTGGCGGTTGGGCAACCCAACGATGCAGGAAGTATTGCCATTATCGATACCCCGCATAATGCCGCAAAGTTTGCGTCGAAGTTGTCTGCTCAGAATGTAAAGGTCGTAGTGCGATTTTTCGCGAGAAAGCCTCAGGCGGGTCTGCGCGAGAAGGTCATGGCGTCCGACGGCAACATGATCGACGGCGTCCGCGAGCCGACCATATTGATCAGAAACGGCCTTTCGATCGTTTCTCTCTACCAGTATCGAAATAACCTTCCCGAGAAATTTCTGAAGGGGTTGGAGGATACCGGTTCGGCAAAGGCGGAAGTCGCCGCCGATGCAAAGGCCGCGCTCGACCAAGCCAGGTTGGTCGGGCAGCCGGAAGGATCCGCGGTCTATTTCGGTGTCGACTTCAATGTAACCAAAAATAGCTCTGGCGCAGACTCCGTTCTTGAATACTTCCGGTTCATGAATCAGACGGTCGGCAGCCGCTATGCGATCGGCATATACGGGAACGGGCTCGTTAACCGTCTCCTGCGCAAGGAAAAACTCGTGGCGTATAATTGGCTGTCTACATCGCGGTCGCACGAAGAAACCGTCGATTTTTATAACAGCGGACAATGGCACCTCTTTCAGAGCCAGGTTGACCGCCGCTGGTTCGGGGCATCCGGCAAATGCGCAACTGGCCTCGATGTCGATACGAACATCCAGAACCCCAGCGTATCGAGCATCGGCGCGTGGGGAGCGGAAGAAGTCGACACAAGCCGGAACCAGAAGATTTTTGACCAACGCCGCTTCGCGCTCCGTGCAACGCCAGTCGTCCAGGATACCGCCGAAGCCGGCGGTTTCACCGACCGTCAAAATTGCAAATCCGGCAACAGCGTACCCCGAAATTCAAATGTTAGAATCCTTGGCCAATCCAGCGGCTGGTGCAGCGTCGACATCGACGAAGACGGTAACGTCGACGGGCGGATAAAAACGTCTGACTTGACCCCCAGTCTCGCGACGATGCCACCTTGGGCATAAGGCGAGCGCAATCGGTCAGCCCGTCCTACGAGCCAATTGTCAGCTCACGGCTTGTTCCGAAGGGAACAATCTTGTTGGCTGTGTCATGCCCAATGTCAGCGCGTCCCAACCATGGAATCCCGGACTTCTGGCACCAGTAACGAGCAATCTCCTCTTCGTTCATTCCAAAATCGGGTTCGTTGGGGGTAATGCCGCTGCAACGGCCGAGCATGACGCCCGACACCCGTCTGATTTTGGCATTGCTGGTAATGTGAAACAGCGACCTATCAATCCGGTACATTGCCTCCCCCACCTCTTCCAGCATGAGCACATGACTGTCGAGATCGGGTTGCAACGGCGTGCCAAGCAATTGGCTGAGGACCGTCATATTAAATGCTGCCGTCAGCTTCGCGCGGCTTACCGTGGGCTCCAACGCATCTGGCGAGCGATCGACCATCCAGGCGAGCGCTCGCCCGACCGCTGCGTCTCCCCCGTCCCTGAGAATGTCCTGCGCCACGGGACCATGCGCCACGGCCTCGAACCCACCCCGGTACAAGGCAGCGAGCAGTACACCGGCATCACTGTACCCGATGTAGGCTTTTCGTCTGGACGGCTCCGTCAACCTGCACATGACCCCTTCCGCCACGCGGCAGGAGCCGTAACCGCCACGCGCGAACCATACCGCGTCGTAGCTCTCGTCGTTGGCGACGTCGAGAAAAGCCTGTGCGCGCCTTTCGTCATCGCCGGCGAAATGTCCGTGCGCGGCGAAGCACTGCGGATGGAAAAAGATCTCGGGCGTCCTGTCAGGGTACAGCGATCTGGCCAACGCCGGCACTCTCTCGGCAACTTCCGGAGCCATGCGCGAACCAGGCGCGACGACGCCGATCCTGCACCTCTCTTTTTTCATGCAACCGCCCAAGCCCGCGTTGCGCCTCAACGGCAACCCTTCTAGATTTCGCCAATGTCCCAAGTTGGAGATTACTTTTTCTGCGGCGTCGGCGGTAGTGGCATGACTCCGCTCGCTTTGATCATTCAATCCAAGGGTGGACTGGTTGAGGGTTCTGACCGGGCGTTCGACCAGGGGCGCAATATCAAGAGATTCGATTTTTTGCGCGGACGTGGCGTGCTTCTTCATCCCCAGAACGGCAGCGGCGTTACGCGGGCCAGTCAGATCTTGGTGACCTCCACTGCTGTGGAGGAGGCGGTCGCCGACGTGCAGGCCGCGCGCCGTATCGGTGCCGCCGTCATCACGCGCGCGCGACTTCTCGCCGAACTCTTCAACTCAGCCGCCATGGGAGTTGGTATCGGCGGCACGAGCGGCAAGTCCACTACAGTCGGAATGATCGGCTGGATTCTGCACCGCGCCGGAGAAAATCCAACGATTATGAACGGCGCGGATATGAAGAACTTCATTGATTCGGGCTCACCTTTTGCCAGCGCCAGGATCGGCGACGGCAAGGTTTTTGTCAGTGAGCTGGACGAGAGCGACGGCTCGATTGCGTTTTTCAGGCCCCGCGTCGCGGTCGTGAACAACATCTCGCTGGACCATAAATCGCTGGACGAGCTGCGCGCCATTTTCCGCGACTTCATTACCAAGGCGCAGACGGTGGTGCTGAATCTCGATAACGCAGAAACGGCGGCGCTGTTGGCCGATTTGAAACCGGCGCAAACGATCACCTACAGTCTGAATTCTGCGCAAGCGGACCTCTTTGCGTCTGCGCCGGTTCAGTTGCGGGCTGGAATCCGGTTCCAGGTGAAGGCGCGTGGGACCGATGAGGTCGTCGATGTGGACCTGAAAGTTCCAGGGCTACACAATGCAGCCAACGCACTCGCCGCTCTCAGTGCCGCAAGGGTGTGCGGCGTGCCTCTACGAGCGGCCGCAACCCATCTGAGCGAGTTCAGCGGCATCCGTCGGCGGCTCGAGGTCGTGGGCACCGCAAGTGAAATAACAGTGTTCGACGATTTTGCTCATAACCCCGACAAAATATCGGCCACGCTCGAAACCTTGCACGCGTTCCCCGGCCGCTTGCTGCTGATGTTTCAGCCCCATGGCTACGGCCCGATTCGTCTGATGAGGCATGCCTTGGTGGACTGCTTTGCAAAGAGGCTTCGCGATGAGGATGTTCTGGTCATGCCCGAGCCTGTTTACTTCGGGGGTACGGTCGACCGCAGCGTCGGCAGCGAAGATATTGTTTTCGAAATCCAGCGGTGCGGCCGAAAGGCCTTTGCTTTTCCGGACCGCGACGCCTGTGGCGACATGCTGATCAGGTTAGCCCGCCCTGGTGATCGCATCGTGGTCATGGGAGCGCGCGACGATTCGCTTTCGCAGTTCGCACATGAACTCCTTCGACGGATTGCGGTGACAAAAGACGAAGGCTCGATTGTCACTGAGTGACTGCAAGTCAACCCAGAATGTCCGTTTTCGCCCGCATCAGGCAGTATGCGCTATTGTATTACGGCGCGGGCTCGAGGATTGTCCGCGAAACAATTGTTGCGCCCGTAACGTCATCTGCCTTGACAGGTTTGATGCAAAATCGGGTTGCTCCAATTCTTCAATGCTATATCCGTGCTCATACGCCGCAATCTGTCTGGGGCGCGCGTGAGCCCTCTTGTTCTCGGCAAATGTGCACACGTATGTCGGTCGAGACCACCAAAAAACCGAAAGGTCGGCCACATCTGTGATTATGCCTGGCGTCCCTTCCTTGATTGATCCGAAATTGCGAGCTGCCTGGACCTTGGTTCCGACCAACAGAGGCAAACGTTGTGTATTTTTTGATTTTGGTTCTGGTGAAACATCGAGATCAGCAGCCTGACCGCCGGTTGGATCATGCAGCAGCAATTTCTGATTCGTTGCTTGTTCCGGATCCGACCACAAACAAGAATTGTCAGCCCTATCGATCTCGATTTCATGTAGCGGGGTCAATTCCGGCCTCGCTGCTTCGGGTGGTTGTTTCCGCTCGAGGCTCCTCAACCGCGCAACCGCGCGCTGCCTTTCGTTAGAAAGCTTGTGCCTTCTCCAGGATCGGATAAGAACGTGCGCAATAACAATGAAAGCGAGAATTGCGCCCAATGCAATGTAGCCGTTGACGTGAAAAAAATTGACCATGGTTTCCATCAGCCCGCAACGGAGAGCGCAATGTTATGGCAAAGGCCCGCAAATCAAGAGCAAGACCCCGATGGCAATAATTCCGGCCAGACCGGAGAGATCGATTTTGTCAACTAGCGGCGTCATGGTTCATATCTCCAAGTACGAGTGCAGTCGACCACAGTGGCAACCATTTTCGCATCGTGGCTCCCTGCGATTAAAATGTTCTCACTTAGCGTGATAGAATTTAAATCGAATGTTTGCTTTTTGGCCCTTTAGTCTCACGGCCCTCAAAGCGCGAAATTTTCCCGGTAGGAGACAGCCGATCCGTCTAGTCAGGCCAGGAGGGCGGCCGGAGAAAGAACGTCTTCCACCTTTTCGATGAGGTCTATCGGCTCAAAGGGTTTTGTAACATAGCCGTCAGCCCCGCCGAGCCACGCCTCATCATCCTTGCCGTGTAATCCGGTGATGAGGATTATTCGAACCTTCGAAAGCCGCGCATCTGCTCTGATGAGCTTTGTCAGCTCTATCCCTGTGATTGGGTGCATTTGCCAATCAGTGATGACAAGATCGTATTCTTTCTGACGTAGTGCTGCGAGTGCACTGCCGCCGTCGTGGAGGCAGTCGATGTCGGTGTACTTTGCGTCCTTTAAAATCCGAAAGATGATAGCCGTCATCGTCGTAGAGTCGTCGACGATCAAAATTCGTTTTCCTGTATGCATGACAGCCATCCAGGTGGATGGGGTAACCATCGACCGAATTTACTAACGAGCGGTTAACCGGGTTACCCATCGGCCCCAACTGCACTCGAATCGTCCGTTTTCGATGAACGCCTGATTTGTGTCATTGCTTCAGTTCTTTACCAAATCCCTCGCCTTTCTCAGGCGCGGGATTTGGCTGGCGCACCTTCACAATTGGATTGTCGTCCTCATTAGACAAGATCCGCGCCGCTGCGCCGTCCAGATCTTCGTACTGGCCGCTCTTTAACGACCACAAAAAGGCGGCAAGTCCGACCGCGCCCAGGGCCAGCGCAATAGGGATGAGGTAGAAAAAGTCCGTCATTTCCTGCCCTCAAGCGCAAATCGTGACGAGGGAAGACTGCGTTTCGGCGAATCGCCTTTGTGTTGGTTTCTTCGACGAGAGTCACCAAGGCGTAGTGCATTGGCAACAACGATCAATGACGACAGAGACATGGCCACTGCGGCGATCAGCGGCGTCACATATCCCAGGATGGCAACTGGCATTGCAATCGCATTGTAACCGACGGCGATGATCAGATTTTCTCGTACCAGCCGTCTCGCGTTTCGGGCCACCGTGACCGCCTGCGGCACTGATAGAAGGCTCTCGCTCAAGAACACCAGATCGGCGGCGTTTCGCCCGACATCGGCAGCCGACGCCGGTGCCATCGAGGCGTGAGCGGCAACGAGTGCCGGCGCGTCATTGAGGCCGTCGCCAACCATCAGCACCTTTCGTCCAGATGCTTCCATCGATGCGATGTGAGTGGCCTTGTCGGCAGGAGACACGGGGGAATAGTGAGGGACGCCAAGCGCTGACGCGAGTCGTCGCACCGCCTCTTCGCGATCGCCAGACAAGACCTCGACTGCAAGCCCATCCTTAGCGAGTGCCGCGACGGCCTCGTGAACGCCGGAACGAAGCCGATCCACGAACTGGAACGTCGCCAGATATTGGCCGTTCTTCGACAAGACGATAGTTCCCATCTCCGACACAGAGTGAGACGCTTCCCCGCCCGCAAGCGCCCATTCGGGTCGGCCGAGCCGATGCACGGTCGGGCCGATGCGGGCTTCTAGTCCCGAGCCAGGATATTCGGACACGCCGGTCATTGAGGTAGGCGAGCGAACGGGCCCTTGGTGTGCAGCAACCAACGCCCGGGAATACGGATGCTGGGAGTGCGATGCGATCACGACGGCCAACTCAAACGCGTCGGGAGCGATCGTACTGGCGTCGACTAGCCGTGGCTCGCCAAGCGTGAGGGTGCCGGTCTTGTCAAAGACGACGGTTTCGACTTCGGCGAGGCGTTCGAGCGCACCGCCGTCCTTAAGCATGATGCCCTGTTCGAACAGACGCCGCGCGGCAACGACCTGCACCATCGGAACGGCGAGGCCAAGCGCGCAGGGACACGTGATGATCAGGACCGCGATGGCGATAGTAAGCGCCCGGTGAACGTCTCCCGTCGCAGCCACCCAACCGATAAATGTCACCACGGCTGCCACGTGGACCACGGGGGCATAAAGCCGGGCTGCTCGGTCGGCGATACGCCGGTACGTCGAGCGTCCGGATTCCGCCGCCTCCATCATCTGGATCATCTCGGCCAGGAACGAGTCCTTGGCAGCGGCCGTCGCGACGATCGTGAGCGGGCCGGTCAAACTAAGTGTGCCGGCCTGAAGCAGGGAGCCCGCACCTGCCGTCTGCGGGATGCTTTCGCCTGAGACGAGCGAGCAATCAATGTCCGACTGCCCCTTCAAGATTCGGCAATCTACTGGAACACGATCACCGGCCGTCAGCAGGATGGTCATGCCCGGCCGGATCTCGCTTAATGGAAGATAGATCTGAGCTCCGTCAGGCTGCAGGATGAGTGCGCCACGCGGAGCGAGACGAGCAAGGCCTTTTACGGCGACTCGTGCCCTTTCCCGCATCATGTGGTCGAGCGTGCGTCCGATCAGCAGGAAGAACAGCAGGGTGATCGATGCATCGAAGTAGGCATGTGGCCCGCGGTTGAACGTTTCGTATAGGCTTAGACCGAAGGCGAGCAGGACACCGATCGAAATCGGAACGTCCATATTGGTCTGGCCATGGCGGAGGCTTTGCCAGGCGGAGCCGAAGAAAATGCGTCCGCAATAAACGACGGCGGGAACGGCGATCACCGCCGAAATCCAGTGGAATAAGTCGCGGGTTGCCGGCTCTGCGCCCGACCAGATCGAAACCGACAGCAACATGATATTGCTTGCCGCGAAGCCCGCGACAGCAAGTGCGCGGACCAGCTTCGCTACGGTGTCGTCCTTTGAGTCGGCGACGGCATCATAGAGGTGTGCCTCGTACCCCATCCGGCTTAGTGACTCGATCAGTGGCGGTGGCGCGCCGTCAGCACGCCAGCGGATCGTGACCCGTTTGGTCGAAAGATTGACCCGCGCCTGCTCCACCCCCGGCAAAGCGTCGAGCGTGCTTTCGATCTTCTGGATGCAACCACCGCAATGGATCGTCGGAACGGAGAGGTCAGTCTGACGCAAGCCTTCGCCCACGTCGTGGCTCGCAAGAAGCATTTCGTCGTTTCTTGCACGATGCCGATCGAATCTCGCATCAGCGAATTCGACGCTGGGCGCACAGCATGTCATCGAACCACTCTTGCGTTTGCGACGGCTACGTCCTTATCGCGCGGTATGCATGCCAAGTGCCATGGCCGAGTAGCGGGAACACGATAATCAGACCCACAAGGCCTGTCGCTAGGCTGACCAAAAAGAGGCCCAGCACGATCGCGCCCCAGGTCAGCATGACTGGGAGGTTGTTCCAGACCAGCGCCGTACTTGTTCCCATCGCTGTGAGTGCATCGACTCGTTCATTGAGCAGCATAGGGATCGAGAACGCGCTAATGGCGAAAGAGAAAGCGGCGAACAACCCTCCGATCGCGCTGCCGACTAGGAGCATTGCCCATCCAGTGGGCGTGGTGAACAGCATTGGGACAATTTGACTGAGACCCGGAAATGGCAGCAGTCCGAAGAACAGCGCATAGATTATGACCGCAGCGCGCATCCACACCAACATCAGCAGACAGAGCAGGACCCCCGTGAACAGAATCTGTCCACCCGATTTCGCCTTTACAAAAATCATGTGTGACAGTCCGACCGGTTCACCGGCCGCGATGCGACGGCTTTTCTCATAGAGACCAACGGCAAGGATTGGGCCTACCACCATGAACCCGGCGAAAGCCGGGAACAGAATATAGTCCCAGCCAAACCAAAAAAGACCGAAGACGATGGCGACCGAGATCAGGAAAACGAGCGCGCCGTAGCCGAGACTGGCGAGCGGTTGCGTAATCAGGTCACGCCAACCTGCGGCGAGCCATGAGAAAGCGGCGGATGGAGCCAGATGACGGCTCCATTTATCTTCCCGCGGCGCGCGGGCAACCACGGCTGGGATCTTCGTCATGGTCGGCCTCGCTGCGCTTCCACTATGGCGTCACTTATCCGGGCGTGCATGATGACCTCGCCGCGCTGAACCGCTCGTGCGCTCCGTTGCCTTCCCCGTGCCGGATGTGTGCGACGCAGTCCGGCTGGGATGTCATTGCGACGTAAACGAGATGGCCGTTGGCCACGACGAGGAGGAGCAGGGTCAAGCCAACCAGCAGACAGATCGCGCCTTTCCGTTTTGGCATGCACATGGTCAGTACACGGCTCATGGGCCAGGCGACCTCAGGTCAAAGATATAGAGCGCCAGAATCTTGCGATCGACGGGGCTGAGTCGGTTTTCCCATGTCGGCATGTGCCCCTGTCGACCGTTCCGCACGCTCGTTAAGATCGACTGGGCGTCACCGCCGTAAATCCAGACCTTGTCCGTCAGGTTCGGCGCGCCGAATGCAACTTTCCCCTTGCCGTCGTCGCCATGACAAACGGCGCAGGTGGCGGTGAAGGTCGCCTTGCCCGCTTCGAGCTTCGCCGGTGGAATCTGCTTCGATAAATCCGGGTCGGACAGGGATTGGACGTAGTCGACTACGTTGTCCACGTCGGCGGCCTGTAATATCCGGTCACGACCAAAGGCGAGCATTTGCCCTGTGCGGGTGTTCGGGTGGGCCGAATTAATGCCGACGCGAATGGTTTCGGCGATGGTCTCCGGATCGCCACCCCACATCCAGGAAGTCGTTGTGAGGTTTGGAAACCCTCTGCCGCCCTTTGCATCGAAACCATGGCAGGCCGCGCAGTTATCGCCGAACAATGTGCGACCGGTTTGGCGCACGATTGTCATCAATTTTGGATCGTTTTGAATGGCCTGATAGCTCTCCGTTCCGATCCGTCGTGTCCAGGCCTCGCGTTCGAATGCCGCTTGCTTGAGCGATTCCGTGACGGTGGTGCGCTGGTCGATTCCCAGCAGTCCCTTCGTATAGGTGAAGCCGAGAGGCCATGCTGGCATGAGCACCCAATAAATGATGGAAAAGAGGGCTGTTACGATCAGGAAGAAATAGACCACCCGCGGCACCGGCGTGTTCAGCTCCTTGATGCCGTTCCATTCATGACCGGTCGTGGTGTAGCCGGTGTGGGGGTCGCGCTCTTCTAGCGCCATGGCACGTCCTCGTCGCGAAGGATGGACTCCGCAGCATCATCGAATTGCTTCTTGTTCGACGGCCAAAAGACATAGGCGACGACAATGAGAGACAGCCCGATCAGGTAGAACAGCCCGAACGACTTCGAGAACCACACCAGTGTGCTGTGATCGATCTCCATGGTCACCTCTCGATCGCAGCGACGGGCTTATGGGCGGCATCGGTCAACCGTCCAAGGATCTGGAGATACGCGACAAGCGCGTCCATCTCCGTAAGTACATCCGGCACGCCATCGAAGGCGCGAACATTCGTCGCCTTGCCGTAACGTTTGACGACGCCCTCGGCGAAGGGCGTGTCGGGCGCAGCCTGCCCATAAGCATCGGATGGCGCATTGGCGATCATCTCGTCCGTGTAGGGCACACCGACCGCGCGAAGGGCCTTGAGGTGCAGTCCGAGGTCATCACTCCGCAGCGGTGTTCTTTCAAGCCACCTGTAGGCCGGCATAACCGACTGCCACACCACCTCACGGGGATTGTTCAGATGGGCGACATGCCATTCGTCGGAATACTTGCCACCGATCCTTGCCAAATCCGGCCCGGTGCGCTTGGAGCCCCACAACATGGGGTGATCATATTTGGACTCGACCGCGAGCGAGTACGGGCCATAACGCTCGACCTCGTCGCGCAAGGTGCGGATCATCTGCGAGTGGCAGGCGTAGCAACCCTCTCGGATATAGATGTTGCGTCCCGCTAGCTCGAGCGGCGTATAGACACGCATATCGGGCGCGTCTTCCACGGTTTGACGGATGGTGAACAGCGGGGCGATCTCAACAAGGCCGCCGATGCTGGCGACCCCGATGATCGCGAGCACCAGACCCATCGCCTTGCGTTCCAGCCGATAGTGTAATCCGAACATCTTGCGTCACTCCCCAGGCTGGAGCACGGGTGTGGCCGCGATTACGGGATCGGGGCGCTCCGCGATCGTTTCGCCGGCTTTACGCGGCGCCGTCCGGATCGTCATCCAGATGTTGTAACAGCCGACGACTGCCCCAATCAGGAAGAAGAGCCCGCCGATCGCACGCGCGACGTAGTAGGGGCGCATTGCGACAAGCGAGTCGACAAATGAGAAAGCGAGCGTCCCGCTTTCATTGTAGGTCCGCCACATCAGACCTTGGATGATGCCGGAGTTCCACATCGCGAAGACATAGATGATGGTCCCGGCAACGGCGAACCAGAAATGGACCTCGACGAGCCTTGCCGAATACATGCCCTCCCTTTTCCAGAGCCAGGGCACCGACGCATAGATCGCTCCGAAGGTGATCATCGCGACCCAGCCCAGCGCGCCGGCATGGACATGGCCGACCGTCCAGTCCGTGTAATGGGAAAGAGAATTGACCGGCCGGACCGCCAGAAACGATCCCTCGAATGTTGACAGCCCATAGAACACAGCCGCGACCATCATGAAGCGGAGTGTCGCGTCGTCACGGACCTTGTCCCAGGCGCCGTTCAGCGTGAGCAGCGCATTGGCCGCAGATGCCCATGACGGGACCAGCAGCATCACCGAGAACGTCATCCCGAGCGTCTGAACCCACTGCGGCAGCGCCGTGTAGTGCAGGTGATGCGATCCTGCCCACATATACAGGAAGGTGATGCCCCAAAAGCTGATGATCGACATCCGGTAGGAAAAGATTGGTCGGTCGGCGCGTTTGGGCAGATAGTAGTACATCATTCCGAGGAAGCCTGCGGTCAGGAAGAACGCGACCGCGTTGTGGCCGTACCACCATTGCGTCATGGCATCCTGGACGCCCGAGAAGGACGAATAACTTTTGGCGTGTCCGAGCGACACCGGGATCGCGAGATTATTGACGATGTGCAAGACAGCGACGACCAAAATGAAGGCCATGTAGTACCAATTGGCCACGTAGATGTGCGGCTCCTTGCGCCGCGCCAGCGTGCGCAGATAGATGATGAAATAGGTGACCCAGACGATCACCAGCCAGATGTCGGTGTACCACTCCGGCTCGGCATATTCCTTCGACTGCGTGATCCCCATCATGTAACCGGTAACCGCAATCACGCAGAACAGATTGTAGCCAAGCAGGACAAACCATGGGCTAAGTTGGTCCGGGAGTCGCGCTCGCGATGTTCGCTGCAGCACATAGAGCGAGGTTGCGATCAACCCATTGCCTCCGAAGCCGAAGATCACGGCTGTGGTATGAACCGGACGAATTCGCCCGAAGCTCGACCAGCCGGCGTCGAAGTTGAATTCTGGATAAACAAAAAGCCAGGCCACCCAATCGCCGACAAACAGGCCGAACACGGCCCAGCCCATCGCAAGGATGATGCCGGCTTTGGTTGGATCGTCGTAGTAGTGATGGTGCCGTTCTGCCGCGGGTTCGGGCAAATAGTATCCTGCAATGACGAAAAAGATTCCCGCAAGCGCCGCTAAAATAACCAAAGCGCCATGCGCGCTAAGTGGATCATCGCGGCCGGCAACTGCCATTGCTAGTCCACAAACGGCGAGCGCGACTAAGATGATCAGCGCAATATGGCGCTCATTTATGGTAAGTTGGCCGACCATCGAATTTCGACCTTCAGTCCACGATAAACTTTAATTCTAACAGGAGCTCTTGGTCTCAAGACGTTGCGATAGAGGAAAGCAATTGCAGCCGCGGCACATTGATCTATCTCAAACCCTGGTGGAGCAAGGCAAGCGGCAGATCGACAAAATTTCGTATGAATATGAAGACGTTCGGGGGCAATCCGCACTTCATCGCCACGCAGACGCGGACGCCGAAACTCAGTGCCTCGTTCTTCCGCTCAACCGCGGCATGCTGCGAGTTAGTCGCCGTTGGCGAGTCCTAATGCCTCCGCGATCACTCGGAACACCTCGGTGTTATCCATCGAGCCATGCACCCGCTCGCTGCCCGGCCCGGCGGCGGTGAGGACCACATCTTCGCCTGAATGCACGCTGGCATCCACGAACGTCGGCAGGTTGCCCAGGCGCAGCGCCGCTCCGGGCAGGTCTTTGTAATGCTCGTTGGCGATGTAGGAGCCGTCATTTGTGCCCGCCATGGTCGGCTTGTTCGGATTGTCGAGTTTGGGACGGAAGGTTTCGTAGTGGTCGGGCAGACTGGCCGAGAAAATTGCGAGTCGCCGACTCACGTCGATGCGATCAGGATACCCCTCGGCATTTGGCTTCGGATAATTTGGAAAGCCAGCTTTTTCATAAACGCCGACGCGTTCGCGCATCGGCACATTGGGCGTCACGCTCATGTCGTCATTGATGGTGCCGATCAGGCTATTGGGGTGATTGTGGTCAGCCACCACGAGGATAAGCGTGTCGTCGCCACGGGCTGCCGCCCATTCTTTGGTTTGGCGCACCGCATTGTCGAGCATGATGGTATCGTAGATAGCTCGATCAAAATCGAGCAAGTGCGCGTACTTGTCGATCAGGCCGGATTCCACCATCAGGAAGAATCCATTGGGGTTCTTCGATAAAACCTTAAGCGCGGCCTGCACTTGCTCTGTGAGGTCCGGTTGATCAGGAAACTTTTTGACCGACCCGCCTTTGAGAAATTTGCGGTCAAGAACGCCGTCCATGTTGCCAAGATTGAACAGGCCCAGAAGTTTGTTCGTGGCTTCATCGGCATCAGCCGCCTTTAGCTCGGTTCCGCTCGTGACGTAGCGGTAACCGGCATCGCGGAACTTGTTTATATAGTCGATGTCATCCTTGCGCTTCGAGCCGGCGGCATTCGCGGGCAGAAAATTTGCTAATCCGCCGCCCATCAACACGTCAGGCTTGACGTCGAAATATTGCTCGACGATCTGGTCATAGCTCGCACGACGCCTCGTATGGGTTGCCATTGCCGCCGGCGTAGCATCTTCAATTTCGGTATTCGTGACGATGCCGACAGCCATATTGAGCCGACGCTTCACCAGCTTTGCGATTGGCTCGACCTTGGGATCGTCAAACGGATTGGCGGTGCGGTCGGCGTAGACGCCCATGGCGTTTACCGCCGATTTGTGCCCGCTAGCATAAGCACTTGCCGAATTGGCGGAGTCGGTAATGATGGAATCGCTGCCGGCAGTCGCTACCAGCGCCATGTGAGGCATGTCATCAATCGCGAGCTTGCCCAGGCTCTTGCCCTGCGCGATACCCTTCGAAAGGAGACGGGCGGCGATGCGATGCGCGGGCGACATGCCATCGCCGATAAAGAGAATTACATTCTTGGCCAGGCGCGGCCCGGTCGCATAAACGTTCCATGTAACGGATGACGCACCGGCGCGGACTTCGTATATGCCGGGCCTGAGTGACACGTCACGCAACACAAGGGCGGATTGATCCTTGCCGTCTTCGCGTTCGATAAAGGTCGCATCTCGACCGAAAGTGTTTGCATAAGGCTTGCCGTTGATTGTCACCGCTGCGCTATTGGAGGTTTGCAATTCGGGAAACTCAACTTTGAAGTCGAACAGCGAACCCGCGAGAATGTCTGCGCGATCAATCGGATAGATCGTCTGCGCTGACGACGGAGCGACTAGACACAGAGCGACCAGCGGGATCGTCATCAGAGCTCGCATGGCTTTCTCCTGCAAAATATCGGGCAGACTAGGCGAGTTATGTGACAGTTCTGTTGCTTACGCGTCCAACCTGCGAGCTCATGCCCAAGGGATGTGCTGTTGGAGGCCCATCAGCCGGGCGTGCAAAAAAAGCGGATGTCCAGCGGTACGGACCCTTGTAGCGTTGACGCCCTAAGGTGCGTGATCAGTCATGGCGCTTAGGAAACAAAGGATTTCAGGATACATCGACAAGCATCCGGTCGTGTTTTGCATCGTCCTAACACTTCTTCTCATTATGCTATTGGGCGGGGTCGAGGAATACAGCCGGGCGTGCAAAAAAGAATGGGGGTCGAAATGGGAAAACAACACAAAAATAACGGTGTACGAGTTTAACGGACTTTTCTGCTCTTTTGTCCGATGGATTGATTAGGCAAGAAACGCGCGCCAATCGGTAGTGGTTTGCGTGCGTGCATGCCGTGTTGGCTCTGTTGGACTGCTCGATTGTCGAGCTCGACGTCCGCCAGTCCAAAGCGGACATCGACAAGCCGGACTCAACCTCCCGGCGCGCCTTGCGTGTTCACGTAGAGCGAATAGACCGAATGGCTTGCCGCCATGAACAGGCGGTTGCGCTTCACCCCGCCGAAGCAGACATTGGCCGAGCGCTCGGGCAGCGCAATCAAGCCGATCGGCTTGCCTTCGGGATTGAAGATCTTGACCCCGTCCTGCTTATCGTTGCCCATGCCCCAGCCGCACCAAAGATTACCGTCGACGTCGCAGCGGAAGCCGTCCGGCGTCCCGCCCGGTTCGGCAGTGATAAAGGCGCGGCCGTTGGCGAGCTTGCTGCCGTTGTCGACCACGTCGTAGGCACGGATCACTCGTGGCGTCACGCCGGCCTCGACGATGTAGAGCTTGGACTCGTCGGGCGAGAACGCAAGCCCGTTCGGGCGGTTGATGTCCCCGGCGACGACGGTCGCCCGGCCGGTCTTGTCGAGGCGATAGACGTTGGTCGGCAGCTCGGGGGTCGCGACGTGACCCTCGTAGTTGCCGAGAATGCCGAACGGCGGATCGGTGAACCAGATCGAATCGTCGGACTTCACCACCACGTCGTTCGGGGAGTTGAGCGGCTTGCCCTCGAACTTGTCGATCAGCACGGTGATGGTGCCGTCGTATTCGGTGCGGGTGACCCGGCGACTGTCATGCTCGCAGGTGACCAGCCGGCCCTGGCGATCGCGGGTATTGCCGTTGGCGTTGTTCGAGGGCTTGCGGAACACGCTTACCCGCCCGGTCTCCTCGTCCCATCGCATGATGCGATTGTTGGGAATGTCGCTCCACAGTAGGCAACGGGCGTCGCCAAAATAGACCGGGCCCTCGCACCAGCGCATGTTGGTCGCGATGCGCTCGACGCTGGCGAGGGCCAGGCGATAACGCGCAAAGCTCGGGTCGAGGATCTGGATCGCCGGATCCGGATAGCGCTCGCTCGGCTCCCAGCCGCCGAAGGCTCTGCCCGTGACCGTCACTGTGGTAAGCGCGCCGGCGCCGACGAGCATCCCGCGTCTAGTGATTTGCATCGGTTTCCCCCTTTTTGTGGCGGCGGCTTTGCGTGGTCGCCTCCCGTTGCATCCTAGCACGATGTTCCTGCGCCATCTGCGGCCTCGTCTCACGATGTGGGGCACATCGTGAGTCTGCCGGAACAAGCGCGTCAATGCAAAAGTTGAAGCTCGGCGGCCAGCGGCGCGCAACTGAAGTGGATGGCGTTATCGTCTTTGCCGCTCATTATCGGCAGGAATTAGCAACGGCCCATCGCGTTGGAAGTCGATTGCGAACGCCTGAGAGCAGGTCTGCGTGCGATAGATGCTGCAATCTAAGCAGACATTGACTACCGGGCCATAGTTCTTCTGTCGATTTCAGTAGCCGCGGGCGCCCACCAAACGGGCGCCCGCAAAGCCTGGGACATTATTCACCCGCGCGATTCGTCTTCATGTCCCGGACCTGCTGCAGGACTTGGTCCAGGTTGTAGCTGGCCGGATTCTGCAGCGGCGGGAACGGGATGTAGGTCTCGAGCTCCTTCAGCCACAGTGCCTGGCCGATCGGCAGCATGTTCCAGTCATAGACATAGGCGGTAGACGGAGAAGCAATCGCCCCACCCATGCCAAACAACGTCTTGTATTGCGAGCCGATGGAAATCTCGAAGGGATCGCGTTTGATGTTGACGACCTGGGTCCAGTGATAGGGAACCACGCCCACTGTGAAGCCCGCCGGTGCGTCCGACACCATCGCGAAGTACATCTTCCAGTTCTTGTATCGGACCGCTGAAGGATCCTTGCCGGAATAGTAGAAGAACGTATCGCGCGCCGACTTCTCCGCCCTGCCGGTCAGATAGTCGATCTGGTTTACGCCATCGAGCGTCGTCTTGACGATTCCCGGATACTGGCCGGCCTCGATCCGGGCCTTCAGCTCATTGCCCTTCGCTCCGCCGGCGATCTCGACAAACGTCGGCAGCCAGTCAAGTGAGGCAAAGATGTCGTTCTTGACCGTGCCGGGCCTGATCACGCCAGGCCAACGGATCACCATCGGGGCGCGCATGCCGCCCTCCCAGGTGGTGAGCTTGCCGCCCTTGAAGGGGGTGGTGCCGCCATCCGGGAAGGTGATGGTCTCGGCGCCGTTGTCGGTGGTGAAGACGACGATGGTGTTGTTGGTCTGGCCCATGGCCTCGATCTTCTGAAGAACCAGGCCGATGTTGTCGTCCATCTGCTTCATGCCGGCTTCGTTGACGCCCCAGTCCTTGCCGCCCGGCTCACCCACCATCGCGAGGTACTTGTCCGGCAACACAGTGGTGATGTGCATGCGCGCCGGGTTGTACCAGACGAAGAACGGCTTGTTGGTCCGCCGTGGGTCGTTGCGGTCGAGGAAGTCGATGACCTTGGCCGAGATTTCCTCGTCGACCGTCTTCGATCGCTCCAGCGTCAACGGACCCTCGTCCTTGCATGTCATGTTCTTGGCGGTGCCGTCGGATTTGCACGCCAGCACGGGGCGCGGTGGCGTGAGGCAGATCGTTGTTTTGGGATCCACCGCACCGGGCACCTCGGCCACGCCGGGAATTGGCGTGTTTCTGCACGGCGGCGCTACGGTCTGCTGCGTCGGGGTCTTGTTGATGTCGGGAAAGCTCACCCCCTGCATGGCGTCGAGGTGGTACAGATAGCCCCAGAATTCCTGGAAGCCGTGTGCGGTCGGCAGGGCGTCGGTGTGGTCGCCGAGGTGGTTCTTGCCGAACTCGCCGGTGTTGTAGCCGAGGTCGAGCAGGAACTTGGCGAGCGCCGGGGTGCCGGGCCGCAGGTAAGATGGGCTGCCGGGCAGCTGCGGGGGAATCATGCCGGTGCGCAGCGGATGCATGCCGGTGAAGAAGGCATTGCGCCCGGCCGTGCAGCTCTGCTCGGCGTAGTAGTCGGTGAACAGCGCGCCTTCCTGGCCGATCTTGTCGATGTTCGGCGTCTCCCCGACCATCAGGCCTCGGTGATAGATGCTCGGTTGCATCCATCCAATGTCATCACCCATGATGAAGAGGATGTTGGGCTTTTGCGCCTGAGCTTGCGCTTGTGCCGACTTCGATCCAATCAACAACGCGCCGGCTGCAAGTAACCATGCGCAGACGTACAAGCTCAGTTTCTGTTTGATAGCGTGTGTGATCACTGTCACCTCCGCAGCTGTTAGATGTTCGAGGCGTGGGCCGCCTGAATTCTCAGAAAAGTTTTTGATTTTCACCGGCGTGCGCGCACCGATGATCTTACAGAGAGGTGACCGATTCCCATTGGACCGTGGTCCAATAGGTGCGCAAGCCAGTGAGGATTATTGGAATACCGACCAAGCCCAATGTCCGTTTTGAGTCAAAAGCAGACATCGCTGAACGACAGAGAGAGAAGACGGCGCCGGTTCCAGTCGAACCAGTGTCTGCGATGGCGCCTGACCGGACGGCGCCATGTCCGCTAGGCGGACATTAGACGCCTTGTTCAAATCCAAAGATGCGCTTCCAATCATTTTTCATGCTGATCACGGTCCAACTTTTCTTCTTCGCTTCGTCGTAAAGTGCTTGCGTGAAGGTGCCGACTCTCGTGTCTGGAAGTCCTTGCGCAGGGCCATAGGCATATTCGCGTTTCGCGTCATCATGCAGCACCAGCATCATCAACCGCACACCATCGCCCGCACCGGTGTATTCAAGCATCTGCCGGTCGCCGTCTGAATTGCCGAAGGAAGCATTTGGCCGACGGCCAATCATCAGGTGGATGCCCTCAGGCTTGCCCGCCTTGTCGTCGTTCAAGAGTAGCTTCGGCTCTTTTGTCAGGAATGGTGTGCCGTCCTTGTGATAGCCGAACTTCGTGGCGCCTGCGGTGCCGACCACTTGCTCAGGTGGCACGCCATAGACCCGCTGGCTGTAAACGCGGACGAAATCTTGGCCGCCGCCGGTCACGATATAGGTCTTGAAGCCGTTGCCACGCAAATATTGCATGACCTCAAGCATCGGTTGATAGATGAGTTCAGTGTAAGGCCGTTTCCAGCGTGCGTCCTTGGCGTTGGTCAGCCATTTCTTTGCTTCGGCCGTGAAATCTTCCACCGACATCCCGGTCAGCGTCGCGACAAGGATTTTCTCCAGGTCGTGTAGCGAGAGTTTGGCAATGGCCTCTCGATTTCCTGAGAGCACGGTCTTGAAAGGCTCAACGTTCTTGAGTTTAGGGTCCTTCTCCACCACAGCAGGCACACGATCCAAACAGTAGACAACCTGGGAGTAGATAGGGTGTTCAACCCACAATGTGCCGTCTTGGTCGAACGTCGCAATCCGGTCTTCTGGTGGGACAAATTTCTGGCTTGACTGATCCGTCGTAGCGCGCACGAAATCGAGGATCGCCTGTTTCGCCGGGCCGTCGTTCCATGAAGCAAGCGCCGCAGACGTTGTTTGGGCTTGAGCCGATGTGGAGAGCAGCGCTCCAGACAAGGCCGGGAGCAATGCTAAACCTGACACCAGAGTGCGGCGGTCGATCCCAAATGACAAATCGTCGGATTTCATCGTTAGCCTCCATTGGACGCGAGTCCAAGCCAGGGCCAACGTGAACGCAACCTAAGGGGGCATCAATTGCCCAAAGGGGAAACCGCACGTATTGCGGTACGCAGATGCTCCCAACTTGAGAGCTGGTGTCGGTGCGGAACACGCCACACGGCTATGGTTACGCCGAGCGGACCAAGAGCGATCGCCGTCTAGGCTGTCTTCAATCTAGCGTCCTCAGCATGCGGCAAGCCGCCGATTGCAACCCGGGTAATGAGATCGGCCAGTTCATCGACAAACAGCTCGTCGATCGTTATCCGGAACGGATCTTGTGCAAACAGATCGCGATTTCGCACGAAAACGCTGCATTGCCCCATCAAGCATATGGCTGCGCAGAGAGCTGCTCGCTCTGGTGTGTTGGGCGGCAGGAATCGTCGCACAAGATCGACTGCGGCCGAAAGATATGAGGTTGTATTGGTTGCTACGAACTTCCGAAAAACCTTCGACGGATGCGCGCTCTCCCAGGCGAACATGCGTATGTAGCGACTCAGTTCATCCTGAAAAAGCAGCGGCCGCAACTGGTGGCGCACGAAGCGTCGGAGTGCCCGTTCGGGCGAGAGTGATTTGAGTTCTTCCGCGTCGACTCCCGCATTCTCTGTCAGCCTTTCGAACGCAATTTTGAGAACTTCGAAGTACAAACCATCCTTGCCTTTGAAATGATAATTGATGGCAGCCTGATTGACCCGAGCCTTGGTGACGATGTCACGCACGCTCGATCGCTCGAACCCCTTTTCCGCGAACAACGAGACCGCGGCTTTGATGATCAGGTCGCGGGTGTATTCGGCAGGACGGGTCATGGGCTTCCCTGGTTCAAACAGTCGTTTGAACTAGATTTGTAATGCCTCCAGGGGGAAAGTGCAACTTATCTTAATAAAATATGGCTCTTTTGCACCGTCATTATTCCGCCTAAAACGATCGATTGAATTATAAATGACCGTTTGAAATGGTCGTTTGCAACGAAGCCACTCAACGATTTGGGGGTCTTCCGTGCTAAAGCTGACATCGCGGTTTGTCCTGCAAGTTCTGCCTTATCTGCTTATGGCGCTGGCTGCAGTTGTCCTGCTGCCAGGCGTTGCCGAGTTGCTGATAGGGGCCGCTCTGCCGTCGGCCGCTTCGTTTCCGTCCCGCGGAGTAGAGACGATAATTGAGCCCTTCGATCACGGCCCAACGACGCCCGATCTTATTCATCGGGCCCATGAGGCGTTTGCACCGAACGGATTCTTACGTGAAGTCGCGAAGGTCGTTGATCTTGAGGATCGCTAACGCAAGGAGTTGCGCATGCGCTCACATTACGAAATGTCGGATTTGTCTCACCGGAGTCCTTGGTGGGGTCTGGTTCGGGCGCTGAGGGCAGCAATCTTTTCGTGTTGGCCGGAACCGCGCGAGAAAACGTATCGGCCGGAACGGCACTACATGCGCGGACCCGGGCCAAAATGGCGAGCAAAGCACGGTCATTCAGGTTGAACGGCGATTGACAGGATTCGAAGTCGAGTTGACGCCGCCCCGATAAGCGGAACGTAGCGCCGCCTTGCAACACAAGCGGACATTTCCCGCCGCACGCGCTATATCCGCTTTACCCCCGAAACCGGACGTTTTGCGAAGAATCCGCGCGCTCAACCCGCAGTTCCATTTGCGGCGTCGAAAGTTTTGTCTGCTTCGCAAACGAGACTCACCGCTCCGCGGACCTGCCATCTCCTCCGTCAATCTGTCGGCCAATAAGTGCTAGGGCGCGCTGATAAACCGGAGCCGCGTTCCATGCCTGGATGGCCGCGAAATTGGCTTCACCCGGCTGATATCCTGCACCGGCGCGCCAGCCATGAGCCTTAAGGAAATTTGCTGTTGAGGTCAGCGCGTTGGCCGCGACGTCGAGATTTCCGGTGCCGTAATTCAGGATGTTCTTGGGCAAGAACTGTGTTTGGCCGATTTCACCGTGCATCGAGCCCCGCGTGTTCGCCGAGAGGACGCCGCGATCGATCAACGTCAGCGTTGCGTTGAGTTGGTCGGTAAAATAAGCCGAACGACGACAATCGTAAGCGAGGGTCGCTACAGCCGACAGAGTGTTCTGATTCCCGCGTTGGCTTCCGAATGCCGTCTCCATACCCCAAATGGCTATGAGCGGACCTGACGGGACGCCATAGCGCTGCTGGATTGATGCAAAGAGCGCTGCATGGGATTGCTTGAGTCCGCGTCCGCGGGCGACAATAGCCGCACCGCCGCGTTTGGCCAGAAACTGATCGAGCGATAGACTGAAACTTCTTTGCCCGCGGTCAGCTGCGATGGTCGCGGTCGCATAGCTCGTCGCCCCCAAGGCTGCGAGGGTTGAAGCGCTCACGCCCCTTCCCCTCGCCTCAGCAGCGAACTGCTGCTTCCATGCCTCAAAGCCCGCCGCTGTGCTGCCGCACTGCGCGGCACTCGTTTCGCCGGTCATCCACATGAGCCCGGTCAAGGCCACAAAGGTGGCCGTGTTGAAGCGCCCACCTTTGGTCATTTCGGACTCCCTTTGCACATCGTTTGTACTATGACGGCACGCGCAAGGATGAGGCCTGATCGTGGCTCTCGCGTCTGGCAGTCTTGATTACTGCAATTTCATCCGCCGGCTTGCGCGTGAGGACGCAGCATTTCACGCAGCGCTCGCCGCGGATTCCACCCCAGACTGTCTGAGTTTTTAATTTCGGGGTCGAGTTGGACTGAGGTCCAATGTCTAACCATGCCGGGGCGCGATCCGGGGTTATTTTTGCTGCTTGCTTTTCAGCTCGGCTTCATTTGCAGCGATGAACGCGCGAATATCGTCTGCCATGTCCAGCAGCTTGAGCCACTGTTCTTTATACAAGGTCACCGGAAAGCGGCCCAGCCCATAAACCGAGACCCCGCCTTTCTCGCTAACTTTCAGGCGCATGCTGGAATTCGCGTCTTTTTTCAGCGCAGCATTCTCTTGCCGCAAGCGTTCAAGCTCAGCTTTTAGATCGTCGTCCGCCATGGGTCCTCCACCGAGAGAAACAGTTTCTAAAGAGGCTGACGGAGACAAACTCCGCCAAAGCCAAGAGATAGATAGCGGTGATGTGAAACAACGGCATCGAGAGAGCCGCAATTTCGGCCATTCGGGACACTGCGAGGATTCGACAAAATGGCAACTCCCCAGCGCCGGAGTAGCCCGCAAGTTTATTGGGTTTTTCCATTGTCACACCAGTGGACAATATTTGTACCAATATGTCCGCTTATGGCCCCACCAGAATTGAGCCCGTTGCACCGCACATGTCTGCTTTTGACCCAAAGCGGACATGGCTGTGGGCTTCTACGGTCCCGGCCAGCACCGCTTTCGCCAAATCAAATCAACTAACTAACCAGATAACGTATGCGCTACACGCCATAAGAATTGCACCCACTACTCTGGTCATCATTACGTTGATTGAGGAGAGCGTAGCGCGCCGGTGCCATTCCCATAGGCTACGACTGGCTGCAAATGTGTGTATTTGTCTTGCCCAGATCAGTGACGATGCGCCTGCGATGAAAAATAAAATGCCGAAAACCAATTCCTTGCTCATTTTCTATGGCTCTTCGGCTTGTGTTGCTCGGGCGACTTTTGATGCGGCGCTACTACCTTGCTTTATAAGGCTATGAGCCTAAACGGCGATTGGCTTTAGATGTCCCGTATTGGCCCAACGCCGACACTCTGAAACAGCCGGTATTTTAGTCACCGCTTTGGGTTCATAATCCTTTGCAATTCACCGGAAACGACAAAGCAAATCACCGCAATCGTTCCTGAGCCAATAAGCGTGCGCGTCAGCCATTCATGTAGTTTTTGATCGTACTCAGAGCGGCTTCGTGAGGAAGCCAAACAGGCCGGCACCCCTATGGGACACGACGCTTTTCACAAATCTTACATCCGTTTTGTTGAACTGATTCAACAGCGCAAGATGGGAGGAGTCCGAATTGTAGCTTCGAAGTAGGCTGCTGGGCCCAAATTGAGTGAGTGGCACATGTCCGCTTTTTGGCCCTTAGCGGACATTTGTTTTTGCACCGCGCATGTCCACTTTTGGGGGTAAAGCGGACATGCCTTTTTGCGGTGCAAATGTCGGCTTTTGACCCAAAGCGGACAAAAGAATTAGAAGCGAAACGGACCTGATGGAAGAGGGCTCTGCAAGGCTTCTCCTGCATTCACAGGGCGGCTATAAGGTTCGTGAAGCTCGGCGGCTCGATGAATGGCGAAGCGCAAGAAACGGATCGCGAACTGCAAGCTCGGCATTTCGATCAGCTGCCGAGTGCAGAAGCCAGTCTTGAAAGATCTCGACGCCTACCGAAAGTCACTAAAACTTTCGCGCTCCGCCGCCTTGGTAAAGCTCGCCACCGACCACCTGGCCGGACTGAAGGAGCCAGCCGAAAAGCTGTGGGAAGGCGCCGTCGAACACATGTTCCCCGCGGGCGACGGGGCTAAAGGTGACGATCCCAGATGATCGCACTGCCTATCCATTAGCAGTCCGCCTTCCTGGACGAATTTGCAGCATTCGTTCCCACACCCGACCGACGAATGACGTATCTGCCGATGTCGCCAGTGATGTCCGCTATTGGCCCAAAGCGGACTTGGGCTAATGCGCTGCACATGTCCGCTCTGGGGCGTAAAGCAGACATGAGCTTTTGCGGCGCACATGTCGCCTTTTGACCCAAAGCGAACATTCTCCTTGCAAGTGATTTGGTGACTTTCGGAGGTAACGGGCAGCGACTATGACGTTCCGGTGTTCGTCACAAGTTAGAATGAGCACGCTCCAATCCAACAACTAAAATAATCAAGAACCAACGGCTTCGGCTTAGAGATGTGCCATGAATATCCTCACAATCAACCTCATACTCAGCACATTTGTTTTCTGGGTTGCCGCTAAACTCTATGTTCTGCCAAAGCTGCAAAACTATGAAGCTAGAACACTCTTGCTGCCGATTCTGCTGCTCCACTCCTTGCGGCACCTCGGCCTGATGTTTCTCACATCGGGAGCTACCTATCGTGGCATTCCGTCGCAGTTCACGTATCCGGCAGCCTATGGCGATCTTATTACAGCTGTCCTGGCGATGATCGCCATCCCAGCGGTCGCTACGCGAGCGCGGAGCGCGAAATTGTTGGTGTGGCTTTTTAACGTTGTGGGTTCGCTGGATCTTATTGACGCTATCACGCTCGCAACGGTTTACGATGCAGCGCCGTTTATGGGCCCCGCATATTGGATTCCGGCGTTTTGGGTGCCCGCGTTGTTGGTGACCCACTATCTCGCGTTCCTTATCCTTCTTCGCGGCCGTTGGCCTGCGTAGTTTAAATGTCGATGAGCACAATGTCCGCTATTGGCCCAAAGCAGACATACTGAACGCGGCTTTTGATGTGGGTAAAGCGGACATGACTTGTTGCGATGCGAATGTCTGCTTTTGACCCAAAGCGGACATCCAGCCTTGTTCTGGCGACCTCGGCCATACTGTATGCTGGTCGTTGATCAAGACCGGGGGAGTGTATGCGGATCGCAATACTTGATGATGTCCATCACGCCTATGAAGGCACGACTGGAGTTAGCCGACTTCGCGACCGTAATGAGGTGCAAATATTCACTGGTCCCTTTGGGGATCCGGCAGTGCTCCGAAGCTTCGATGCGATTGTGGCTAACCGCGAGAGAACGCGATTTACGCGAGACCTGTTGCAACAACTTCCAAATCTCAAAATCATCGCACAGACGGGAAATCACGCGTATCACATCGACTTAGCTGCCGCTAAGGAGCGTAAAATCGTCATTGCGAAGGCCGCCGGAGGGTTTTGTAGGAGTGCGGCAGAACTTGCTTTTGGATTGATGATTGCCGTCATGCGGCAGATCCCGTCTGTTGACCAGGAGGTCAAACGCGGGCGGTGGCCAACGCCAATGACACGAGTGCTTCACGACAAGACACTAGGCATCGTAGGCCTCGGTCGGATTGGCCGTTATATTGCTAAGATTGGCGCGGCCTTCGAGATGAAAGTGCTCGCGTGGGGTAGGCGATTAACTCACGAGGAAGCAGCTTTGGCGGGTGCCGAACGCCGCGAACTTGATGATCTCCTGAGTTCTTCGGACATCGTTTCTATTCACGCGACAATGAGCGACGAGACGCGTGGTCTTGTTGACGCAAGAGGTCTCGGGCTTATGAAACCAACGAGTTACCTGATCAATACCGCGCGCGGACCGATTGTTGACGAAGTCGCATTGTGCGCTGCTCTCTCATCCGGCCAAATCGCTGGTGCAGGCCTCGATGTCTTTGACGTAGAGCCACTGCCTCCCGGCCACCCCCTCACCAAAATGCCTAATGTGGTTCTGACTTCGCATCTCGGGTGGCCAACGGACGCAATGTATACTCAGTTCTCAAATGCGGCAGCGGATGTCTTACTCGCTTATCTCGACGGAAAAGAAGTGCCACGTTTCGTCGCTGGTCACTAACATCCAAGTTCGCTATTGGCCCAAAGCAGACATGTGCTAGTGCACCGCACATGTCCGCTCTTGGGGGAAAAGCGGACACAGCAATTGCAG
>Ga0075418_10000920_pt1 | contig 32172 bp, 29 predicted proteins | sample SoiMetdeltSBSDD2_FD_81776 | JGI IMG/M metagenome (GOLD analysis project Ga0075418, IMG submission 81776) | Bulk soil microbial communities from a Populus tree surrounding site in Tennessee, USA - Soil MetaG P. deltoides SBSDD2 | ecosystem: Environmental > Terrestrial > Soil > Tree plantation... | reverse complement strand
GATACACTCTAAGCCGTTCAAAGCTAACGCTTGCCACTCTCGCACCCTCCTAACCCCCAGTGACCAATGACCAATGACTAATGACAATGACGAATGACCAATGACCAATGACAATGACAATGACGAATGACCAATGACTAATGACCAACGACCAATGACTAATGACTAAAGCGGAATGTTTCCGTGCTTCTTGGCAGGGTTCTGATCGCGCTTGGTGTCAAGCATCTCGAGTGCGCTGATTAGCTTCGAACGCGTAGACTTTGGCTCGATCACTTCGTCAATAAAGCCCCGCTCCGCGGCTACGTATGGTGATGCAAACTTTTCTCGAAACTCATCCGCGCGTCGCTTCGATTCAGACTCCGGGCTGTCAGCCTGCGCGATCTCGCGCCGATACAAAACACCAACCGCGCCTTCCGCTCCCATCACAGCGATCTCAGCCGTCGGATACGCAAAGTTCAGATCCGCCCGGATATGCTTGCTGGCCATGACGCAATAAGCACCACCGTAAGCCTTTCGTGTGATCACTGTAATCTTCGGCACCGTAGCTTCAGCGAACGCAAACAAGAGTTTTGCTCCGTGCCGGATGATCCCTCCGTGTTCCTGCTGAATGCCGGGCAAAAATCCGGGCACGTCCTCAAAGGTGATCAGCGGAATGTTGAAACAATCGCAGAAACGCACAAATCGAGCGGCCTTAACCGAAGCGTCTATATCCAACACGCCGGCGAGGTGTGCCGGTTGGTTCGCAACGATGCCCACCGGTCTCCCGCCGAGCCGCGCGAATCCCACGACTATGTTCTTAGCGTAGTGTTCGTGAACTTCAAAAAGATATCCGTGATCCACAACCAGGTGAATGATGTCGCGAATGTCATAAGGAACATTCGGAGCTTCGGGTACTACGCGATTCAAGTTTTCATCGGCGCGATCGGACGGATCGCCGGTCTCAATGCGCGGCGGGTCGTCGAGGTTGTTGGATGGTATGAACGAGAGAAGCTCACGTATGGTCCGGAGGCAATCCTCGTCGTTCTCAGCGGCAAAGTGCGCTACGCCGGAGACGCTATTGTGAGTCATCGCACCGCCCAGCTCTTCTTTAGTTACATCCTGGTGTGTGACTGTCTTTATTACATCCGGACCGGTGATAAACATATAGGAGCTGGTCTTCACCATTACGTTGAAATCGGTAATCGCCGGAGAGTAAACCGCGCCACCCGCGCAGGGACCCATTATCGCCGATATTTGCGGCACTACTCCGGACGCCAGAGTATTGCGAAGGAAGATGTCAGCGTAGCCTCCAAGCGAAACGACTCCCTCCTGGATGCGAGCGCCGCCGGAATCGTTGAGACCAATGACCGGCGCGCCAACCTTCATCGCCATGTCCATGACTTTGCAGATCTTTTCGGCGTTCGTTTCCGAGAGCGAGCCTCCAAACACCGTAAAATCCTGGGCAAACACAAAGACCCTCCGTCCGTCGATCAGCCCGTGACCCGCGACAACGCCGTCACCGGGGTACTGCTGATTTTCCATCCCGAAGTCAAGAGAGCGGTGTTTCTTGAAGCGGTCGAACTCTTCGAAGGTCCCGTCGTCAAGCAGGAACTCGACGCGTTCGCGGGCGGTCATCTTTCCCGAAGCATGATGTCGTTCAATCCGTTCGCTTCCGCCCCCCTCAAACGCAGCGGCGTTCTTTGCATCGAGCTTCTGCAAGCCATCGGTCGGCGGTTTTTCGTCAATCTTGCCCTCAGACGTTGTCATTGTTTTCCTCAACAGGCGAGGTTGGAATCGAGACCTGACAGTCTATCAAAGCTGGGAACGTCCGCGAAGCGTTATGTCCTGCTTGCCCGACAAACTTTGCGTTGACACCCTTCTGGTCGGCTCCTATAATGCAGCCCTCACTAAAGCTAACTCTAAGTTTTTCAATTCATCTCGTGGGCGGAGGCTGTTGTGATCAAGTTAGACATCGTCAATCAGGTCGCCGATAAGACCGGCGTTCCCAAGATCAAAGCCGAGATCGCAGTAGAGTCGCTCTTCGAGGCGATGAAAAACGCTCTGCAGCGCGGCGAGCGCATCGAGCTCCGCGGATTCGGCGTCTTTGTAGTGAAGCCTCGCAAACGCGGCGTTGGACGCAACCCTCGAACTGGAGAAGTCACCGATATTCCGCCGGGCAAGACTATCCGCTTCAAGCCGGGCAAGGAACTTCAATCGTAAATCTTTTTGAACCAATCTCCGTCGCGATTGAATCCGAATGAGTTGACAGTTAACTGATCCCGGGTTGTATTCTGAACCTGTGGAGAACACAGAACAGCCCTATCTCTTCACCGAGTTTCAGCCCGTACAACAACCGGTAGTCCGAGAACGCGAAGCCGAGCTGTCTCCGTCTCGGGTGATGCTCCATACAGTCCTGCTTGTAACCACTGCGATAACCACCACGCTAACTGGAGCCGCCTGGACCGTCCAGGTACAAGAGGACTCATCAATTCTGGGCTTACTGATCTCTCCGACCCTCGCGGTTCTCAAAGAGGCAGCGACCGGGAATCTTGACCCCCTGGCAAAGGGTCTGCTGTTCACCTTCACCCTGCTGATGATCCTGGGGGCACACGAATTGGGACACTACTTCGCGTGCCGACACTATGGTATTCGTGCAACTTTGCCTTTCTTTATTCCCGCGCCGCCAACGATAACCCTGTTCGGCACCCTTGGAGCAGTTATCAAGATCAAAGAACCGATCAAGTCGCGGCGAGCGCTGTTTGACATAGGAATCGCCGGACCGCTCGCTGGGTTCGCATTCGCACTCCCAGCCGCGATTATTGGATTGATCTTCGCCACTCCGGCACCGCCCGCGGCGGTTTCCGCAGCCAGCGGAGCGGGAGGCGTACAGTTCAACGACCCATTGCTGTTTATTCTGCTTTCCAAGGTACTCGGGCTGCCAAAGTGGATAGAGTGGAACCCGATTTATTGGGCGGCGTGGGGCACAATGCTGGTGACGGCCTTGAACCTTTTTCCGGTGGGCCAGCTCGATGGAGGACACGTCGTCTACGCGGTCGCCGGCCGACGGGCGCATATGTGGATTTCTCGGATTGTGGCGCTCGGATGCGCCGCGCTGGCGGTGTTATCAATTGTATGGGATCAACCGCCTGTGTATATACTGTGGACCCTGGTGTTGTTGTTCTTGATGAAAGTTGGACATCCACCGGTGATCCAAGAGGAGCCTCTTGGCAGCGCGAGGATCGGGCTGGCGATTCTCGCTTTGCTCGTTTTCCTGTTGTGCTTCATGCCGTTCCCGATCACATCGAATTAATCGCTCGACGCCGCGCGTCTGATCACCTTAGAAGTCGCGCAATCGATGTGTTATCATCACGCTGTCCGAGCCCTCTCAATCAAAATTGTACTGAACTGGAACGGGAAGATGGACTCAAGCATCACTGCGGCACTTACATTTGGATTCGTCTGGGGGCTTCAACACGCGCTCGACCCGGACCACTTGGTGGCTGTGTCAACCATAGTAAGTGAGAACAAAAGCGTTCGACGCTCGTCGCTGGTTGGTACTTTTTGGGGACTGGGACACACCACCTCGCTCCTTGCCGTGAGCGTTGTGATCTTGGTGCTTCGAGCATCGATACCGGAACGTGTCGCGCTGTGGATGGAGATTCCGGTGGCTCTGATGCTTATCGCGCTGGGAGTCACCACGATACTACGAGCGACGCGAGAAGGCGGTTGGCGGATTCACACCCACACACACGCTCATGATGAGACCGAATCACCGCATACTCACGTCCACGTTCACACGCAAGCTGGGCATATCCATCAACACCGATTGTTCAGGCTTGGTCGAAGACCTTTCATCGTCGGTATGGTGCACGGCATAGCGGGAAGCGCGGCGCTCACACTCTTGGTGCTCACCACAATTCCTTCAGTCGTGCTTGGCATGGTCTTCATCGCGGTGTTCGGGATCGGCTCAATAGGTGGGATGCTTTTGATGAGCGCTGTTATCGGTCTCCCCTTTGCACTTACCGCGCGCCGTTTGTCGCTGATCAACGGGCGGATAAGGATTATCGCGGGTCTCTTCAGCATTTTCTTTGGGCTAATGCTCGCGTGGAACCTGCTGCGCGAAATCTGGAAAGTGAGTTCATAAACACGCGGTTCAAACGAATCGGCGATTGACCTTGTCTGCCGCTGGTTCATCCGTACCCTCAAATCGACATGTCCCGGCCCGACCATTCAAACATTCCACCACTTCCGTATCTCAATCCTGAGTTCATGAAGAGCCAGGAAGCGAGAATGCTGAGAATCCTGGCTGAGTATATCGAGCCCGCGACGCGCCTCCGGCGGCATCGGATTCGCGACACGATTGTGTTCTTCGGGTCGGCCCGGTCGATGACGCCTGAGGCCGCCGCCGACGAACTTGAAAAGGCTAAGGAAGAAGCAAACGAGCTCAACGAGCTAACGACCGAAATGCGGGAAAGAATTACCAGAGCCGAGCAGGCGATTAACCTGGCGCGCTACTACTACGACGCGATGGAACTTGCGCGAAGGGTAACAGAGTGGTCAAAGAGCTTGACCGGGAATCATCACTTTATCGTCTGTTCGGGTGGATCGCGCGGAATGATGGAAGCAGCCAATCGTGGGGCTTCGATGTCTCGCGGTCAGACTATCGGTCTGAACATCGAGTTGCCGATGGAGCAAGAAGTTAATCAATATGTCTCGCGCGAGTTGATCTTCAATTTCCACTATTTCTTCATGCGGAAATTCTGGTTCGTTTACCCCGCAAAAGCGCTGGTGGTCTTTCCCGGCGGGTTTGGAACGATGGATGAACTCTTCGAAGTGCTGACGCTGATTCAAACAAAGAAGCCCAGCAAGACAATGCCGGTAATCCTTTTCGGCTCCAAATTCTGGGATGAAATCATTAATTTCGACGCGTTGGTGCGGTGGGGCGTTGTCAGTCCTGATGATCTTCAGATCTTTCACAAAACAGATTCGGTTGACGATGCATTTGAGTATCTGACGAAAAAACTTGAAAAGCTTTATCTGACACCAAAGGGATTAGAGCAAGTCAAGCTGACGTGAGAATGAAACGTGATGCGTATGAGTGAAACGTGATGCGTGACTAGAGCCGGAGGGTTTCGTGTCACGCATCAGGTTTCACGTTTCATTCACCACTTCTATCACCTTCTCAATTTGGATCAGGTACTTTGCGAAGGTTTCGTTGGTTTCGGATTCAAGCCACACTTCTTCATCCGCCGAATACACGAAGATGCGCTCCAGAACTTTTTTGTCCAATTGAAGCTCTTCAGCAAGCCGTATCACGCACTCGCGTCTATCAAACGAACCTTCCTTCCCCAGCACCAGCAATACGTGGCGAAAAAGAACCGCAAAATTGTCCAATGATTCGACCATCAGCCTGGCTAACTGATTCGCATTCTGTGACGCGGGAATGTAAAGCCGGCGAAGTCTCAGGAGCTTAGCGCGTAACTCATATTCGAGCTGGTGGCGCAGATTCTGAGTGTTGATGTCGAGTCCATCAAACGGATCCCGGCCATAAAGGACGTGACGAACCTGACTCATATCGATGAACTCGATCGGAAACACATCCGATGAATCGGACATCTCTCTCGCGGTGAAGTAGATCGGCACCGGGTTTCCGACGGATCGCCACCACTCGGCTACGTCGTGCGCGGCCTTCAGGTCAGCCGGCGCGATTCGATCGAGCACGACTAAAACCTTCTTTGGCCGGTCGTCATCGAGCTGCCCGCCAACGACCGCTGACCCATAAAGCACTACCGATCTCAGATTGTCTCCGTGTGCTTCGGTCAGCTTGCCCTTTAGCTCACTTAATTCATCAGCCAAGATTTCCTCCCTTGTTGCACCTCGGATCGGGTGAGATCAAGCGCGTTGGCACGATCTATTCCACGCTACCAACTATCGCTCGCCCCGCCCCCGCCGAAGTCGCCGCCTCCGCCAAATCCACCGAAGTCGCCGCCTCCACCGCCGCCGCCCCAGCCAGAGTCATTTCCGCCACTAAATCCACCGAAGCCTCCGCCTCTTCCGCTTCCAAATAAGATCGCCCAGAGCAACCAATCGGAACCAATGCCGCCGCCGCGACCCCCGCCGCCGCCGCGACGGCCACCAAAAAATCCGCGGATTATCGCAAAGATCACAAAACCGATGATGATGATCGCAAAAAGAGATATTCCGCCGCCGCTGCGACCGCGGGGGCGAACCGGCTGACGGACCGGTTGGCGGGCCACCTGGGTCGAATCGATTCCGTCCATCGAGATCCCCAGTCTCTGAGCGAGAGTCGCGAGAATAGTCTGCGTCCCGGTTGTCAGTGCCTGATCGAAGCGGCCTGCGCTAAAGTCATCGCGCATTTTGCGAATCAGCTCGCCTGCCAGGATGTCAGGTACGTCGCCTTCAAGATGACGGCTGACTTCAAGCCTGGTGCCGCCGTGGTACCGTCCCAGATTATCGGCCGGCTTAATCGCAACAAGAAGCAACAAAGAGCGCTTCTGGGAATCACGTCCGAGACCCCAGCCCCTGCTCAATCGAAGGGAATAATCCTCGATCGGATAGCCCTGCATGTCGTCGAACGGAATAGTCACCACCGCTATTTCAATACCTGTGCGGTCTCGAAAGTTTCGAAGCAGCGTTTCGATCTGGTCTTTGTTTCCGGGGCTGATTTTTCCAGCAAAGTCGCTGACCATACCTTGCGGCTGAGGAATCTGCGGATCCGCAAGAGTAGCTACCGCGAATAAAACAATGATAGCCGTGGTGGTAAGAAATCGTTTGATTGCTCTAGTCATAATCCCGATTTAAGTAGCCGTTTCTCAGCCGCCAGTTGTTGAACGAAAGGCCTGCACCTGATTCGTCCGGCTTGACGACGACCGGTTGGTGGGTCTGACGTTTGCCAAGCACATGGATTATGACTGATGACCGAACCGCTGCAAAGGAAACTATTGGAGAGCAGAGTGAGGAAATCCTTGTCCGACAAAAAGTTCAGCTTGTCGCTTGTGACCGTGATGTCGACAAACCGAAGTTTGTCGGATAACCGCCTAGAATTCTCGATAACTCATTGACAGACCATCCCCACAAACATATACTTAGCAGTCTCACTTGAGAGTGCTAACGCGCACATGTAGGACCAACCTATCGGCGGTTAGCTTCAATTCATCGAAAGGAGCAACAAAGGTATGGCAAGTATACGCCCGCTTCAAGATCGTGTGATCATCAAGCGGATCGAGGAAGGCGAGCAGATCCGTGGGGGCATCATTATTCCCGACAGCGCAAGAGAAAAACCACAAGAGGGTGAGGTTATCGCCGCCGGGGCTGGAAAGAAGCTCGATAGCGGCGAGCGCGTGGCTCTGGACGTCAAAGAGGGCGACCGCGTGTTGTTCGGTAAGTACGCCGGAACAGAAGTCAAACTCGACGACGAAGAGTATTTGATCATGCGCGAAGACGACATACTCGGCGTGATTGAGAGGGCTTCCGAGCACACGAAGGCTAAAGGAAAAGGCAAATAGCAATTCTTAAAATCAGGAGAGGAACAAATGGCTAAACACATAGCATACGGGGAGGAGTCACGACGAGCACTGCTCTCGGGAGTGAATCGGCTGGCCGACGCGGTCAAAGTGACTCTCGGCCCCAAGGGTCGTAACGTCGTCATCGAAAAGAAGTTTGGGTCACCGACCATCACCAAGGACGGCGTCACTGTCGCTAAGGAAATCGAGTTGGAAGACAAGTTGGAGAACACCGGCGCGCAAATGGTCCGCGAGGTCGCATCTAAGACCTCCGACATCGCCGGCGACGGCACCACCACCGCGACCGTTCTGGCTCAGGCGATTTTCCGCGAAGGCGTGAAGACCGTAGCCGCCGGAGCGAGCCCGATGGCTCTCAAGCGCGGTATCGATAAGGCCGTAGAAAAGGCCGTCGAAGAGATCCAACGCTTGTCCAAGAAAGTGAAGGACAACGAAGCGATCGCTCAAGTCGGAACCATTTCGGCCAACGGCGACGCAACCATCGGCAATCTGATCGCAGAAGCGATGAGCAAAGTCGGACAGGACGGCGTGATCACGGTTGAGGAGTCCAGAACGCTGGAGACCGCCCTCGAAGTCGTCGAAGGAATGCAGTTCGACCGCGGCTATCTCTCACCCTACTTCGTAACCGATCCCGAAAGAATGGAAGCTATCCTCGAAGATGCGGTAATCCTCATTCACGAGAAGAAGATTTCGTCGATGAAGGATCTGCTTCCGCTTCTCGAGCAGGTTGCGCGCGGGGGCAAGCCGCTGCTGATCATCGCCGAAGATGTTGAAGGCGAAGCGCTGGCTACGCTGGTCGTGAACCGGCTGCGCGGGACTCTGCAAGTGTGCGCGGTGAAGGCGCCGGGGTTCGGCGACCGCCGCAAGGCGATGCTTCAGGACATCGCGATTCTCACCGGGGGCAAGGCTATCACCGAGGACCTGGGCATCAAGCTCGAGAGCATTCAACTCACTGATCTCGGACGCGCGAAGAAAGTCGTCGTGGACAAAGACAATACGACGATCGTTGAAGGTGGCGGCAAGTCCGCCGAGATCGAAGGCCGAGTCAAACAGATTCGAGCTCAGATCGAGGACACCACATCGGACTACGATCGCGAGAAGTTGCAAGAACGGCTGGCGAAACTAGTCGGCGGTGTTGCGGTGATCAAGGTCGGTGCGGCTACCGAGACTGAACTGAAGGAGAAAAAGGCTCGGGTCGAAGACGCGATGCATGCAACCAAGGCTGCCGTTGAGGAGGGCATTGTTCCCGGGGGCGGGGTCGCCTTCATTCGCGCTCAAAAGGCTCTAGAGAACTTCAACCTCGAGAACGTTGATGAGCAAATTGGCGTCGCGATTGTGAAGCGCGCTCTCGAGGAACCCATCCGGCAGATTGTTGCGAACGCCGGCCAGGAAGGCGCCGTTGTGGTCGACAAGGTTCGAAGCAACAAGGCGGCGAACTACGGCTTCAACGCCGAGACCGAAGAGTACGGCGATATGCTGGCGATGGGCGTGGTCGACCCGACGAAGGTCACCCGCTACGCGCTGCAAAACGCTGCGTCGATTGCGGGCCTGCTGTTGACCACTGAAGCTCTGGTTTCGGAGATTCCCGAAGAGCACAAGGAAGCTCCGCAGATGCCGGGCGGTGGCGGAATGGGCGGGTTCTAAACCGCATTCAATCTCTTTATGGAGAACTTGTTGGGGCGGCCCTCTAGTGGCCGCCCCAATTTTTGTTCGACACCTTATTTGGAGTGCGCCGCCTCTTCCGCATTCAGCGACATTCGCATGCGTGGCGGCGCTTTCGTAGTGTGGTATAAGGGCTCAGGAAAACTCTCGAGCGTTGCAGGTAGCGGAGGATGAAGTTCTCGGCTCGAAGGAGAGTGGAACCGGGCGGCCGTCTGCGAACCGTTACACAGTTTTCCCGGACGTTTACACCACACTACGAAAGCGCCGCCACGCATGCGAATGCCGCTGAATGCGGAAGAGGGCGGCGCACTCCAAATGAGGTGTCGAATTTGGCTGCTCTATCTACTGCGCTCGAAGCGTGGCGAGCGGCTTTTTGGACAAGACGTCAACTGTAGCAAGCGTTCCAACAACAGTAACCAGCAGAACCGTTGCTCCGACGCCGCCAAAATTTACCGCCGGTGTGAAACTCCACGGAATTTCGAAAACCCATCGAGACGTTGCATAAGACAGCCCTACCGCGGCCAGCGACCCGATAATGCCCGCTACCAGACCGATCAACCCGTACTCTGCCAGTAGAATCTTCAGGAGGACCTTTCGCTTAGCGCCGAGTGTTTTCAGTACCGCTACTTCGTATATGCGCTGGAACTTTGTCATCGCCAGCGAGCCTATCAGGATTAACGAACCGGTGAGCAAAACAAAACTGGCGACAAATGACACCGCCAGGGTGATGTTATTGATGATTCGTTCGATCGCGCGAGCTACATCGGCTACATCGATAACAGAAACGTTTGGAAACTTATCTACCAGCGTCCGCTGAAATCGCGAGCGTTCCAGCTCGCCTGCCGGACCGTTTAGCGCGCCCACCAGCATCTGTGGCGCGTTCTCCAACGTTCCCGGTCGAAACAGAATCATGAAACCGGTTCGAGCGTTTCGCCAGTCGACGTGGCGAATGTTCGTCACCCGCGCTGTTATCTTGCGGCCCTGAACGTCGAAAGTGATCTGGCCTCCAACATCAAGCCCGGACAGACCACGCAAGCTTTCCTCAATTGATACCTCAGGGTCCGGCGAAGGGGATTCGTCCCAGAACTTCCCTCCGACTATCGACTCGTTCTTTTCCAGATTTGGACGATACGTTACAACGTATTCCCTTCCCAGGCGGCCTCGCTCACGCTTCATCTCGGTGTCGTTGAGGTCGATGTCTTTTCCGTCGATCGCCACCATTCGCGTGCGCACAGTCGGAACCAGAATCGGCGGCGCGCCCATCGTCTCGGCGACAACGTCGGAGACGCCCTGTCGTTGATCGGTTTGGATATCGATCAGAAACATGTCCGGCAGATCGCCGGTACGCCCTCGATCCAACTCGCTAATGAAATTCGCCTGCAGCGACTGAACCGAGAGCACTGCGAAAACACCCAAACCCACGATCATCACGATGATTCGCGTCTGATTACCCGGACGATGCAGGCTGTTAATCGCTTGTTTCAACGCGAACGAAGTGAGTGGCCGTGTATGACGAACGAGCAGGATCAGCAGCGTCGCGCCAAGATACAACGCACCGGCGGCCACTAGCAGCCCTCCTAAGAAGACCAGTCCGACAAGTACTCCGCCTCCTTGCCACGACACTACTAACAACAAACCGAGTATTACCAGGCCCGCCACTCCCCAGCGCAGCAGATCCAACCGGCCACGCTTGGAACCGGTGTTATCGCGCAGAAGCACGTTGGGTCTTATGTGGCGAATCTGAAGAAGCGGTAGCACCGAAAAGAGGATTGAGATCATTATCCCAACCGCGACTCCTTGCAAGGCGGCTCCGGGTCGAAGCCCGTACGTCATATACGGCGGCAGCTTATCCGCAAACACTCCCTTTATAAGAAGCAGAACGCCTTTCCCGAATAGAACGCCAAACAGACTTCCGACAATCCCCATCGTGATGACCTGAGCGAGATAGGCGACTGTTATCCTTCGTCCGGTTGCGCCGATGCACTTGAGCACCGCGATCGCTTTTCGCTTTTGCTCGATAAAAACCCGAGTAACATTCGAGATCCCGATTCCCCCAAGCACGAGAATCACAAGCCCGGTCAGCGAGGAATAGTCTTCCGCCCGCTGAAACGACTCATTGAGGTTCTCTTGTGAATCCCGGTATGAGCGAACGTTGATGAGGTTGTTTCTGAGCGCGTCCCTTAGTTGCCGCACCAGCGCTCCCATCTTGGCTTCGGGAACCGTGAACAGCAATTTGCGTCGCGCTCGGCTTCCGAACCCGGTGAGACCTGCCGCTTCGAGCGCCGATCTTTCAATAAACACCCGCGGGCCGATTCGAAACCCCGCGCCTCGCCCGGGCTCCTTGTCGATGGTGCCCCGTATTTGAAATGTAGCGACTCCGATTTTTATGCTGTCCCCGACGCCAAGCTCCAACCTGTCCAGCAGGGCAACCGAAACGACAGCCCCATTGTTTTGGACGAGCGAATAGTCGAACGATTCACCGCTGGTTAGAGTGAATTCCCCAAGAAGCGGAAAGCTGGCGTCGATACCCTTCAACTCGATCATCATCGCCCCGCCGTGAGCGGAATCAGCGGGACGCGCCATGGTCGGCGATTCAATTGTCTCGGTTCGAGATTGAACTACGGGCTCCGTCATGCGATCAATTATCTCAAGCGCTTCAGGCTCCCACGGCCGGCCGCTGTCAAGCTGGACATCCGCAGTCAGAAGCGTGCGCGCTTCGGAGGTCATCGCCGCGTGTGCGTTTTGAAGCATCGAGCGTCCGGCGGCAATTGCGCCGACCCCGACCGCGATGCACAAAAAAAAGAACAGCAGCCTGCGCCACGACGCTCTAAGCTCGCGCCTGGCCATTTGTAGAATGAATCTCATGAGCGGCTCGCCTCCACGGTTTCTGCTTCGCGACTCAGAGCTTCTTCGTCGCTGTCGCTCACAACTCGGCCGTCGCGCAACGAGATTCGCCGATCGGCCAACGACGCAAGCTCGTGATCGTGGGTGACCAGCACAAGCGTCGCTTTGCGTTTTCGATTCATATCCACCATCAGCTCGAACACGTGGCGGCCGTTATTAGAATCGAGATTCCCGGTCGGCTCATCGGCAAGCATTATCGACGGATCGTTCGCGAACGCGCGCGCTATTGCCACCCGTTGCTGCTCACCGCCAGAAAGCTGCGACGGGTAATGATGCGCTCGCGCTACCAGATCAACGTCCTCCATCAACTGGTTAGCGCGTTCTCGCGCATTGCGAACCCCTGTGATCTCCATCGGGACCAGAATATTCTCAAGCGCGGTCAACGAAGGGATCAAATGAAAAGACTGAAACACGAATCCGACTTTAGCGCCTCGAAGCTCCGCGAGCGCGTCTTCATTCATGGAAGTGATTGTCTGGCCGTCGATGCGGATTTCACCTTCAGTCGGCTCGTCGAGCCCGGCAATAAGCCCAAGCATCGTCGACTTCCCGCTGCCCGAGGGTCCGACTACCGCTATGAACTGGCCATCCGGGATAATGAGATCGAGCGGATGAAGAATCGTCAGCATCTCCGCGCCCGAGGGAACAACTTTGGAAACCCTGTATAATTCGATCATGAATCGTTTTCTTATATACCTCGTTCTTATTGCGTCATTGGTGGTTCCGGCTTGCAGGGGCACAGCTCCGAAGGAAGTGACCTCCATATCGCCTTCCGCTTCCGCGCAGCCTGCAAAGAGTTTACCGAAGATAGTCGCATTCGGCGACAGCCTGACGGCAGGGATGGGACTTGCTCCGTCTGCAAGCTATCCGGCGCTGCTTCAAAAGAAGCTGGTGGAGGACGGCTTTTCTTATGAAGTGGTCAACGCGGGGATCTCGGGAGACACGACCGCAGGCGGGGTGAGGAGGATTGATTGGGCGCTGGAAGGCGACGTCAAAATAGTAATCCTCGAGCTCGGCGCGAACGATATCTTGCGCGGCCAGCCGATTGACGAGATGAAAAAGAACCTCGCGTCAATCATCGTGCGCGCCAAAGCTCGCGGGGCTGCGGTGCTGCTTGCCGGAATGGAAGCGCCGACGAGCTCCGGTATCGAATACCGCAAAGCGGTGCACGAGTCATTTGCCGATCTCTCGCGCGAATACAACGTGCCGATGATCCCATTCTTTCTGGACGGGGTGGCAGGAATGGACGCGCTAAATCAACGTGACGGAATACATCCGAATGAGGAAGGAACAAGGATCGTAACAGAGACGGTTTATAGATCGCTTCGTCCGATGTTGGCGAAGTAACGCCTATTCCTGCAACCGATGATGGCCCTTTTGGAGAGCGCCTCTTCCCCTTGTTCCATTACCGCACATTTGATACTAATTCGCGCTCTGGGTTTCGCGATCGTGCGGGTTGTTGATTCCAACCGGAGTTGGTACTGACCCACGACAGACTGAAGAGCAGTCTCATAGACTTTAGGAGAGCTATCAGTGAACAGACTTGTCACGAACGTGATGTGTGTCGCCATTATTGTCACAATGCTGATTACGATTGAGTCCTTCGCCCAGAGTCGTGCGGCGATTGTCAAAACTGAGTTCATTTACGATCAAGCGCCCTTCCCTTCTTGCCACGCTTCAACCATCGTCCAGACAAAAGGCGTACTGGTTGCTGCCTGGTTCGGAGGGACTGATGAAAAAAATCCCGATGTCGGGATCTGGGTTTCACGATACGATAAGCGCGGATGGTCCAAGGTGGTGGAAGTCGCAAACGGCGTTCAACAACCCGATCTGCGTTATCCCTGCTGGAACCCGGTGTTGTTTCAACCCGAGCGCGGACCGCTACTGCTCTTCTACAAGGTCGGGCCAAGCCCAAGCACCTGGTGGGGGATGCTGACGACTTCAACCGACGGAGGCGCTACGTGGTCAAAACCAACCAGACTACCCGACGGCATCCTTGGACCAATAAAGAACAAACCGGTTCAATTGCGTGACGGCTCAATCCTATGCGGCTCGAGCACCGAGCACGCGGGCTGGCGCGTTCATATGGAGCGAACCAGCGATCTGGGAAAAACGTGGCAAAAGACTGAGCCGTTGAACGACCGCAATGAGTTCGGCGCAATTCAGCCGGCGATACTGGTTCATCCGTCTGGAGCAATTCAGATTCTCTGTCGCAGCCGTCAGGGTAAGATTACCGAGAGCTGGTCCTCAGACGGTGGAAAAACCTGGAGCGCGATGAAGGTCACCTCGCTGCCGAATCCCAGCGCCGGCATTGATGCGGTCGCGCTCAGAGACGGCCGGGCGCTGGTGGTGTACAACCACACCACGAGGGGCCGCAGCCCGCTCAACATCGCGGTTTCATCAGACGGGAAAATCTGGAAAGCGGCATTGACTCTGGAGGATCAACCTGGCGAGTACTCATACCCTGCCGTCATACAAACGGGCGACGGATTGGTGCACGTCACCTACACCTGGAAGCGCAAACTAATCAAGCACGTGGTGATCGATCCGAAGAAGCTCGAGTTGCGCGATATGCCTGGATAAAGATTGGTTTCTGGTTTGTGGTTTCTGGTTTCTGGTTTGTGCTTTCTGATTTCCACGTCGTAACGAATCTATGCGTTCTCTGGCATTCGCCGCTTCGCGAGAACGTTGCCGACCGAGAGCATACGATGATCGACAAAGCTGACGGCGCAGAACTACAAACCACAAACCAGAAACCAGAAACCAACAACCGCAAACCCCAAACCAAAAACCAGAAACCAGAAACCTACAAGTGGTGGGTCGTCGCGATGCTGTGGTTCGTCTGTTTTTTTAACTACGCGGACCGGCAGGCGATCTTCTCTGTCTTCGAGTTGCTCAAATCGGAGATGCACCTTAGCGATGTACAGTTGGGCATAGTCGGGGCGTCATTTATGTGGGTGTATGCGGCAATCGGGCCGCTGGCTGGGCTGGTTGGCGATCGAATCAACCGCAAGACGCTTATCATCGCCGGTCTTGTTTTCTGGTCGCTGATAACTATCGCTACGGCGCTCTCGACAAAGTACTCACACCTGGTCTTGTTCCGCGCGCTTGAAGGCTTCGGTGAGGCATTTTACTTTCCCGCTTCTATGTCGCTGATCAGCGATTATCATGGCCCTGGTACTCGTTCGCGCGCGATGTCAATCCATCAGTCCAGCGTTTACGCGGGCACGATCGCCGGCGGAAGCGTCGCCGGAGTGCTTGGCCAGCATTATGGATGGCGGTCGAGCTTTTATCTGTTTGGCTCTCTTGGAATCCTACTCGGGATATTTCTTCTGGTCGTGCTGCGTGAGCCCGCTCGCGCATCTTCGACTGATTCGATGCCAGAACCGAGGCCGTCCGGCCGAGGCGGAGAGGTGAAGAACGCGCTCAAAACCGTTCGGGAACTATTCGCCATCCCGATGGTGCGAATTCTGACGGCGGTATTCATCGGCGCTAACTTTGTAGCGATGATCTTTCTGACCTGGATGCCATCGTTTCTATATCGGAAGTTTAATCTCAGCCTGGCGATGTCGGGTATAAGCGCGACCGCCTATTTGCAGATCGCTTCGGTGCTCGGGGTGTTGAGCGGCGGCGTACTCGCGGACCGGCTGGCAAAAGGAAATCGCGGCGGGCGCATGTTGACGCAAGCGATCGGATTGACGCTGGGAGTCCCGTTCATTTTTCTTGCGGGGTGGACTCTCTCGGTGCCAGTTGTCATCGTAGCCCTGACTGGGTTTGGATATTTCAAAGGGCTGTACGATGCAAACATCTGGGCGTCGCTTCACGACGTGGTGCCGCCCGAGCGCCGAGCATCGGCAGTCGGGTTTATGAATTCGCTTGGCTGGATCGGGGGAGGTGTCGCGCCGGTGGCAATCGCTGCTGCAAGCGAACGCTTTGGCATGAGCGCGTGCATAAGCGCCAATTCGGTAATCTATCTTCTAGTAGCGGGGTTGTTGTTCTACGGCATACGGCGGCATCTATGGGCCCCGCATGGTAATGCATCTTAGCGTCTTTGCGGTCCTTGGCGTCTTTGCGCTAAAGACTCAATTCGCAAATCGCGTTTAGCGCAAAGACGCCAAGGACCGCAAAGGGCGCTAAGAACACAATTGCGGGTTCACTCAAACACGCGACGCAAGGCCGCCAACAACTGGGCCTTGTGAGGTCCATCAATCGCCTCCTCTGCGCGTTTTCGCATCACCGCGTCCTCGCGATATATGCCAAACGCAGCGATTGCTGCCGTCGCCATCTTTAGCTCACCCGCTTCCAGAACCGAGATCAGAAAATCGCGCGCTTCTTCCGATCGAGTAATCGCCATCGGTAACAACAGCGTATGCTTGAACTCCCGGTCGAAGGTTGCCGTCCACTTATCTTTCAATAACTCGAAAACGCCCGGCAATCGAGACTCCGCCAACGCAAGCGACGCGTGCTCGTATAGCAACGGGTATTTCGGATCGACAAACCGAGCCACGAATTCAAACGAAGCGCTCGGCGACAGAGTCATCAACGCAGTTAAACATTCCGCGAGCACCGCCGGTTCTTCGTCCCCGGTCAGCACCTTAAATCTCAGAAGCGGCGCCGCCGTGGGCCCACAATGACCGAGAGCTCCGGCGGCGCCTATTCGTGCATCCGGTTCCTTATCTGCGAGCAACACCGCAAGCTCGTTCATCGCGTCCGGCGAACCTGTTTGAACGAGTCCCAAACCGCACAACGCCCTCAACGGCCCCGCCGTGTCCGAGCGCCCACCCCAGGTCGGCTCCAGCTGCACGTGGTGAATTCCAACGCGATACAATTCTTCATCATCGCAGTCGGCAGCCAGCAGCGCTTTTACTACGGCAATCTTAGCCGCACAACCTTTGTCGGTCTTTACCGCGTCGGGAATGAAACGATGAAACGCTGCGACGAGATCAGGGGTGAAGTCGTGGTTCTCAAGATGAGCAATGATATCCGCGGTCTTGGCGACCACTGGACCCGTCTTGCCGGCGAGGTGCTTTCGAAGCTGCTTCCGATTTTCGGGAGTATCGGGCGACTTACCAAGCGTTGCGATCTCAATGAGGCGATCTTCTATTGAGCCCGTTTTCGCCATCCATTCTCCACGTAGTAACGAATTTATTCGTTTCTGGTGCGAGGCGGCGCCGGCAACCGAAGAAACAATCAGCCGTCGGCTGACTATCGGGCGCGAGCGCTGTCTTCGGCCAGGGCAGCGTTCGCCAATGAATCATTACCATCGTTAGGCGCAGCGGTTAAGCCGAGTATCCGAGTCATCACGTTGTAGACTTGAATGTTCTCAAACGGCTCGATCACCGCGCCCTTCTTGAACGCCGGGCCGTGGCCGATAAAGATCGCGCGCATCGAGGCAAACTCGTTATCGTAGCCGTGTCCGCCTTTCAATCCATTGTTCTGCGTCCGGGCCTTCATCTCATCAAATCGTTTCCGGGTAGAGATCGTCCATCCTTCGTTGGGTAGAACCACGAGCGGCGCAATGCGTGAACTGTTCGAGTAATGAAGACGCGCCGGGAGTTCTGCCTTTCTATAGACTTGTGCCTGGGGCGGAAGCTTAGCTTTTAGAGTTGAGTATATTTTCTCTTCGGTTTCGGGATTTGGAAAAATGCTGACGATCTCGCCTGACCACAAAATCTTCTCCGCGAGTTTCGTGTCAAATAATTCATCAAGGATAACGACATCATTACGGTTCTGCGTAGCCATTCCGTGATCGGACACGATTATCAGATTGACTTGCGTAAATATTCCGCGCGTCTTGAGTCCTTCAATAAGTCTGCCGAGATCGCCATCGACTTTGATTACTGAGTCGCGTGTTTCAACGGCATCCGGGCTGAAGTCATGACTGGCGGTGTCTACGTCACTAAAATACAGACCCAGAAAAGTCGGTCGGTCCGCGGCTGGAAGATCAAGCCACCCCAGCAGCGCTGACACCCGCGCATCGTTAGCCATCGCCCCTTCGTAGGGCTTCCAGTAGGTGGGCCGCTTCCCTGCTATTTCGGCTTCGCTGCCCGGCCAGAATAGCGGCGCGGACTTCTGGCCCTGCTTTTCAGCGGTTATCCAGATTGGCTCGCCCAACCACCAGCGTCCATTCTGGACTTCTTCTCTATTTCCCATCGTGAACGTGGCATTGAAACTCCTATCAAAGACGCTGTTCTCGACAATGCCATTGTTTTGCGGATAGAGCCCGGTGGCGATCGCGTAGTGGTTAGGAAAAGTCTTGGTTGGGAACGAAGGAATCATCCATTTTGCTTGAACGCCGTCTCGCGCCAGTGAAATCAGGTTTGGCGGCTGGTGTTTTTCGAGATAGTCGTAACGAAACCCGTCCAGTGAAATCAGAATAATCGTCGGCCGCAGTTGAATGATCGGCTTCGGAGCAACACAGGCCGTCGCGATGAGGCTTAGCAACAGACTGGCAATAAGCAGCGAATGCCTGAGCCTGGTTTCGAGGTTTATCTTCATTGGTTTTGTCGTCTCGGGGTTTGGATCAGCGACACCCTGCCGATCAGTTCGAGTGAGGGAAGTTAATGGGATTGAACGGAATATGCAAGGACAGCAAATCCACGTAGTAACGAATTCATTCGTTTTTCCCTTATAAGAAACGAATAGATTTGTTACTACGTGGACTGCCTGTGATTAATGTTCGACGAATTGATCGGTAGCTCGATCTGCCTTTGGGTTGCTGAGTTGGTTCATGAGGCTGAGCGTGTCCCAGTTGGTAAAGACCTCGGAGATCTTCCCTCGATCAATCTGAAGGATGCTAATTCCGTCCAGAAGGACACGCTTACCTGTCGGCTGAGCCCCGAAGAACTCACCGCGGTGTGTGCCCGATGACACCCAATGGATCGCAACCATGCCTTTCTCTGCGATCACGTGTTCGGTTTGGAGAATTAGATCGGGGAACGCTTTTCGATAGATTGTCACCAGACGTTTGGTCGCCTCCGGCCCAATGCCAAGCCGCGCGCCTGCAGGGTCGTGATTGACGGCATCGACATCGATCAGCTCATCCGCGACACTCAGGTCACCTTTGTTCCAGAGTTCCGCGAAGAACCGACCAACGACAGCTCGGCTTTCGTCTTGTAAGGCTGGTGCTGGCATAGTGCTGCTCCTTGAAGTTGTGGGAAAGAGTGCAAGGACTTACGGTGCTCTCGCATCTCATCGAAGTACTAGGTTGCCGAGAGCACTCACAGCTGCCACTGGTGCCCCGAAATGTACTCCGGAATGTTAGATTTGTCAACAAATGCGGCGATAAATGCGAGGACAGGGTAGTGGCTCAGTTTGGATTCAGAGCCCTATTTGGACTGCGCCGGCCCTTCCGCATTCGGTTACCTTTGCGTGCGTGGCGGCGCTTTTGCACTGTGGCGGCAAACCGCTGGAACACCAGAGCAAGGGGAAAGCGGCGCCACACCTGCCATCGTCATCAAATGCGGAAAGGGCGGCGCAGTCCAAACGACTATGCCGCAACTTTGCTTCGCCCGCCGCGTTCATTTGTGTTAGATTTTCTGGTGCGCCCCATAACGCTCGAGCGAGGATCGACTTAGTGATCACGACCGCCGGGAAGCTGGAACAACTCCAATCCACAATCGAGTCTGTAATCCACGGCAAATCCGATGTCGTTGAGCTTGCGCTGGTCACCCTCCTCGCCGGCGGGCATCTGCTGATCGAAGACGTCCCCGGCGTCGGCAAAACAACCCTTGCGCAAACGCTAGCGCGAAGTTTTGACTGCTCATTTCAACGCATTCAGTTTACGTCGGATATGCTGCCCTCGGACATTGTCGGCCTGGAGGTTTTCAACCAGCGTAACGGCACCTTCGAGTTCAAATCGGGGCCCATTTTTGCAAACGTAATCCTCGCCGATGAAATCAATCGCTCTACGCCCAAAACTCAGTCCGCGCTCCTTGAAGCGATGGCCGAGGGGCACGTCACCGTCGAACAGGAAACTTACCGATTGCCGCAGCCCTTTATTGTGCTCGCTACGCAAAACCCAATCGAGCATCACGGAACTTACCCTCTCCCGGAATCCCAGCTCGATCGTTTCATGATGCGCTTGCGCATGGGCTATCCCGACTCGGAAGACGAGAAAACAATTCTCAGAGAGCAGACGCTTAACTCGGCGGTGGACCGGGTGGTGCCGGTTATGCATAGCGACGGCGTCCTTGCGCTGCAACACGAGGTGCGAGAAGTTACAGTCGACGAGGCGCTGATCGATTACCTGATTCGCATCGTCAGAGCTACTCGCGACGCCGACATTCTCGATCTCGGAGTGAGCCCGCGAGGTAGCCTGGCGCTCTACCACGCATCTCAAGCGCTGGCGTTTGTCGAAGGTCGAGACTTCGTGATCCCCGACGACATAAAGCGGCTGGTGGTTCCGATATTCGCTCACCGAATCGTGGTGAATTCACGCTACTCAACCGGTTTGCGCCGCTCGGAAGAAGCGCAAGCCGCCCTCCTGGAAATTCTTAAAACCGTCAACGTGCCGCTGTGAGGTAGCATGAACCGGCAAGCCTGGCGCGATTTTTTTATCACGGTCTTCTTTCTCGGCTTGGCGTTTATCATTGCGCTGCTCAGCTCGGTAGCGGCGGATCAACACAGCACTCACCTTGCCGCCGTCGCCGCCGCAATCTCGCTGGTGCTGGCGCTTATTGGGGCCTTGTATATCATTCCCCGGCTCGCGCGAAACGTGCGTCTCGAGCTGCTTCGCTTTGCGATCAGAACCAGCGTCACCATCGAGGGATTGTTATTTATCGTGTTCCTGATGATTATTGGTTTCGCCGCGTGGAACAACGGTAACAACCTTCTGTACCTGATGCTGTCGGCGATGCTTGCGTTTTTGATTGCAGCGAACATGCTGGCGCGGATCTCGCTTGCAGACGTTTCGATTCAACTGCGTTTTCCCGATCACATATTCACTGGTGAGCCTGCGAACATCAGCGTGACGCTGCAGAATCACAAACGGTTCATGCCGAGCTATAGCTTAATGGTTGAAGCGCTGACAGACGGCGAGGAGGAAAAAGACGAGGACGAGGGGGAGACAGAGCGAGGGGGCGACAGGGCGAGGGGGCGAGGGGGCGAGGGTGAGAACGTCGCCCCGTCGCCCCGTCGCCCTGTCGCCCCCTCGCTCTCTCCGGCCCTCTCTCTTTCTTCTCCTTCGCACAGCGGGCTGGGCAAGCTCGCTTACTTCGTGCTCGCGCCTGCCAGGTCAAGCGCGCGCCAACGCATCGAGCACACTTTCAAAGCGCGTGGTCGTTACCCGATAACCGGATTTCGCATCGCCACGAAATTTCCCGCCGGTTTCTTCAAGAAGTGGAAACGAATCGACGCTACCGGAGAAATACTGGTCTATCCCAAACCTCAGCCGCTCGATGATTTTTATCACGCACTGCCGATGCTCGCCGGACAGATAGAGAGTCACGCTCGGGGTTACGGCGATGACCTGTACGCTATTCGCCGATATCACCCCTCTGATCACATACGCAACATCGACTGGAAAGCCACCGCGAAGTCGATGGCGATGATGGTGCGCGAGCACATGCGCGAGGATGAATGGCGGCTCACGATCGTATTTGACACCGCAGTGCCGCCAAGCGCTCGTGTAGCCCCTCAACATCGAGCTGATCCACGGACGAGCGACCAGGCGCGCGCGGATGGAACTTCAGCGGGTCTGCAGGCCCAACAGAGCGCGGACGACTTTCGCGAACGGTTCGAGCGAGCGGTGCAGATGGCCGCGTCGCTTGCGAACCATTTCATCCTCGAACGCGCCGAGGTCGAATTAATATCAACCAGTGAGCAACATAATGTGGCGTCTGGCTCTGGCCCCGAGCATCTTTACAAGATACTCGCATCGCTTGCCACGCTTCAGCCGGCTGAGCTCCCGGATGAGCTTAATCAGACTCACGAGGGGTCGCACAGGCGAGGCTGGATTTTTAGGAGAAAACCGCCGTCAAAGCCGGACGGATCCTCAGAGGCGCCGGCTGACTCAACGCGTAAAACAAACGGGAGCATCGCGTGGCGGCTGCTAGACGACATGCCGGTGCTTCGCGATGAGCGCCGATTCAAGGTGCTGATCACTTCCGCCAAAAAAGGAACGATACCCGGTCACGTCTGGCGAAGCGCCCACGTTGTTTTTATGGAAGATTTGTGAGGAAGTCCGTAGTCCGTAGTCAGAAGTAGTCAGTAGCTAGGAAACGGACCACGGACCACGGACTACGGATCACGGATCACGGACTACGGACCACGGACTACGGACTACGGACTACGGACCACGGACCTTTAGAAATGGAAGCTTATTTCCGGACAACTTCATACGCGCTCGTTACAACAGCGTTCCTGGCGATCGCTCTCACCGGGTCGCTCGACGGCGTCTCGATCGTGCTGTATTCAATTGCCGTCATTATTTGTTATTACCGCGACACGCGTGGCACTCAGCGTCTTCGGCTGCGTGAATGGATGTGGCGCGCGCTCAGCATAGGGTACGTGCCGTTTATCTTCGTAGACGGAGCCTTGATCAGTAATCGGGTTCTTGCGCTGGTTCACATGACTCTGTTTGTGTCGGCAGCAAAGCTTTTTCAAACCAAACGCGATCGAGACTGGGTGTTTTTATATCTGATCGCGTTCTTCCAGATGCTGCTGGCCGCCGGCCTCACCTTTAACGCTATTTTTGTGGCGTCGCTTGCGGCGTTCCTCTTCTTCTTCATCTCGACCCTTGCCGCGTTTGAGATTCGGCGCGCGCGCCGCCAGGTAAGCCATATTGAAGAAGAGATAGTCACCCCGTTACAGCAACCACAACAAATAAGATATCGGGCTCACGAGGATTCGACGCGCGGGGCAAACAACAATCGCGTTCGGTATCTTCTCGGCGCGTCTTTCGCTCAGATAGTGCTTATCGCCGCGCTAACCCTTCCTTTTTTCTTTTTGATCCCCCGGCTGGGAGGAGGCGGCGTCGCCGGGGGGTTCAACGACGGTGACGCGATCACCGGATTCTCGGATCGCGTGGAGTTGGGTCAGATAGCGAAGATCAAGAAGAACCCGCGTGTCGTAATGCGGGTTCGGTTGGATCGTACTCCGCCGCGTTATCTGCGATGGAGAGGCGTCGCGCTCGAGAACTACGACGGACGCGTTTGGAGCCTATTTAGCGATCCGTTGCGTCGTGACGCGATAACCCAGCAAAAGAGTTCTTCGGAGGGTCCGGAGGCTGACGCGCAATTCAACCGAACCTACGTTCTGGATGAAAACCGTCTGAAGAATCCGACGAATCCCCGCCGCGTGGAAGCGATCGAGCAGGCGATCATCCTCGAGCCTGTTTCAACCGATACGCTCTTTGCCGCCCAGGTTGCTTTTAGATTGCGCGGACCCATCGCCACGATCATCAAAGACAAACCGACGGGAGCGCTTTCGTCTCAAGGCTTCAAGGGGCGAACGATATACAGCGTGTCGTCGGATATTAGCATTCCGACCGAGCAAGAGCTTCGCTTCGATTCTCCTGCGACGTCCCCTGAGAAGATGATCAGATCCTATACACAAAAGTACAAAAACCTGGATCCCCGAGTCTCGGAGCTCGCGCACGACATAACCCGCAACGCCGCGACGCCTTACGACAAGGCCCGCGCGATCGAGAACTATCTCAAGACAGAGTTTGTTTACACCCTCGACTTGAAGGGGGCCGAAGCCGATCCGCTCGCGGATTTTCTCTTTAACACACGAGAAGGTCACTGCGAGTACTTTGCGACCGCGATGACGATAATGCTGCGTACGTTAGACATTCCGGCGCGTATCGTCAACGGGTTTCAGATGGGCGAGTACAACAACCTGAATGATCTTTACACCGTGCGGGAAAGCGATGCTCATTCATGGGTCGAGGCATACTTCCCGCGCACCCAGACCTGGATCGAATTCGATCCAACACCCTCGGCGGGAATAAACGATTACTCACAGGGTGGGCTGCTGGCGAAACTGAGAAAGTACGCCGATGCGATGGAAGTATTCTGGCTCGACTATATCGTCACACTTGACAGCGATGAGCAAGCTTCGATCATGGTCGATCTGCAACAACGTCTGCTGGCGAGCAAGGATCGGTTGGTAGCCTATTATCTGGCAGCGAAGGCCTGGGCGCGAACGATCCTAACGACAGTAATCATCGATCGCACATGGACCACTCTCGAAGTCGTCCTGATAGGGAGCGCGATCGCACTGCTCAGCGTCTCCTGCGTGTTGCTGTACATTGTGATGGCGTATCGCAAGCGGCGCGGCCTCCCGCCGACAGGATACGGGCCGTGGTGGCACCGCCTTTTTATTCTACCTTTGTGGCGGCGAAGAGTTGCCAAACGCGACTTTCGTCAATCTGCGGTGCTTTTTTACGAGCAAATGCTGGCGATCGCGCGTCGCGCCGGCTTGGTGAAAGAGCCCGATCAGACCCCGCTCGAGTTCGCATCGGCATCGGGGCTGTCGCCCATTCACGAGATAACGATGCTTTATAACCGAGTACGCTTTGGGGGCGCACAACTCGACGAGGTTGAAACCCGAAGACTGTCTGACTTGTTATTGGAGCTAAAGCAGAAGGTGCGTAAGCGGTAATTGGACGGAAAGGACAGAAGGGACTGAAAGGACGTCAGGAAGTCACGAGCCTTCCTTTCGGTCCTTTTTGTCCTTTCCGTCCTTTCAGATTTTCTACGGCCGAACTATGTAATCGGGCCAGCAGCTGTCAAGGCTCCTCAAAAATGACTCGACATCGTCAAACCCGAAAATCGTAAACGTTGGGGTAGACCCACCAGTCACAGCAAACTTCGGATCAAGTATCTTGGCGATCCGATCGCGAACACCTTCCAGATGCACCCGGGTTGCCCGGTCAGTCGTTCTGGCCAGCGAGGCGCCCACCGCGGTATTCAGTGCTCGAAGCTCGGCTCGGTAGAACGGTCTCTCGTCGCCGCTAGTGGCAAACAAACCTGCGAACGACGACGGTAAACCAGCCGGGACTGATTGTTGAGCACCGTTGAGTTTGTTGTTCGCCAAATCCAGATACGCCCGCTGCAGATTGCGGCGATACGCATCAGTCTTGACCTGCGGCGCGTCCAGTTCTTTCCAGACGCCCTTTCGAACATCGGCCAGGAAGTCGGCCGGTTGATAGGCTTCGTCGCCGTCGATTGCCTGCTGCTCAACCAGCCGCGCAAACCGCGCGCTGGATAGAAGGCTATTCAATACACTGTTCTGCGCGTTCCGAACGCGATTGAGCGCGCCCATAGGCTCGATCCTTCGCAAGACATCCTTATCAAGTGCCCAGGTTGGCGTAACGAAGGCGTTGTCGTTTAGGAACCTCACCGCTTCCATCTGTCTCGTTCTCGGGATAGCAGTAAATCGCACTCCGTCCTGCCCAATGTGTTTTTGCTGCGTGTTGAACCCGCCGACGATCGCCGCGACGTGATTCAGCTCAAGAGTCCACTGCCCCAGCATTCGTCCGTATAATTCGCTCAAGTCGTCATACGGGTCGCCTTTCTCGGACGTCGTAGCCGACAACAGCATCTTGGACACTCGCTGAAGGTTTTTGATTCCGAGAGTTGTCGATCTCACCGCGTCGGCGTCGCCTACCGCTTCGGTCAACTCGCCCGGATCGCTGCCCGCAGCGCCATCGGTAGAGAATCGATACCACGGAGTCTTGTCCTGCTCGCGCGCCCATTGATCGAGCGTCGCTTTTTCATCGTCCGGAGTCTGCGCGCCTGAGATTGGCTTGTAGCCCCACATCGTTGCCCACAGGTCATAGGGTCCGATCCCGGGAATCAGGTCCGCCGGGTCAATCTTGTCCTCGGGCTGCGCCACGTAGTTAAAACGCGAATAGTCCATCAACGTTGGGGTGTGACCCATTTTGTGAACCCACTCGCGGTCGCGAACTTTGTCCTGGGGATACAGCGAGCTCGCTTTCATGTTGTGCTGGAAGCCGAGCGTATGTCCGACCTCGTGGGCAACGACGTATTCCAGAAGCGTGCCCATCAGATCATCCGGCAGAGGGAGCTTATGGGCTCGCGGATCAAGGGGGCCGGCCTGCAGGAAATACCACGACCGCTGCAGGTTCATGATGTTGTGATAGTACTGGATGTCGGATTCGAGGATCTCGCCGGTGCGCGGATCGTGGACGTGCGGACCCGAGGCATTCTCGATCGTCGACGGCAGCCAGCGAATCACCGAATAGCGCGCATCCTCGGGGCTGAAATCAGGATCTTGTTGAGGCGTCGGCGCCAACTTGGCGACAATCGCGTTCTTAAAGCCGGCCGCTTCGAAGGCCTTCTGCCATTTCTCCACGCCGCGCTTCATATACGGGACCCACTTTGTCGGCGTCGCCGAATCGATCCAATAGACGATAGGCTTCACCGGCTCGGAGATTTCGGCGTTGGGGTCCTTTTTCTCCAGGCGCCAGCGGGTAACGTACCTGCGTTCAGGAGCCTTATGCTCGTCGCGTCCGTAGTCCATTTGGCTTACCGAAAAGTAACCGACGCGTTCGTCGAAAAGACGGGGCATCATCGGCTTCTCAGGCAGCTTGACCATGCTGTAGTGCAGCACAACAGTCGCGCTTCCCGGACCCATACCACCAGAGGCAAACGGCGAAGCAGCACCGAGTCCGGCAGGCGGGGTTATCCGCGTGTAGGTATGGGAGGCCTCGGCCTCGATGTTCTCCGGGTAGGGCGAGATGCGCTCGATGTATGACCGCGAAGGGTCGAGGGTGGTTGCGCTGAGTCGCTGTCTGGCGCTGAACTCGAAGACGTCGGTGCTGAACAGCCGGCCGACATCGATAACCGCCGATTCTTCCGGACCCCACGCAGCCACCGGGAAAGCCATCAGGATTGAGTCGTTATTGGCAGCTTGCACCGCTTGCGCGATCGGCTTTTTAGGATCGGCAACCACGCTGTAGTTGATATTTCGGAGATGTATCTTGTTGCCGTTGCGTTCCCAGCGCACGACTCGGTTGCCAATCTGCTGTCCGCCGTAGCCGACGCCCAGAGTAGTTCGGGCGATCTGGGTCACCCACAGGAATTCTTTATTGAATTCACGTTTTGGTATTTCGTAATAATACTTGTCTTTCACCTGGTGGACGGTGAACAGACCCTTCTTGGATTTGGCTTCCTTTGTGATGACTCTGTCGTAGGGCTGTGGTTCCTGGGTAGGTAGGGCAAAGGGTGGGCGCTGACCGGCACCAGCCGGCGCCTCGGTCTGCGGCGGTGGGTCTTGAGCCAGCGCACCGCCTGCTGCAATAAGCATCGTTAGGCTCATTAGTAATAGTCTTGTTGTAGTAAGTTTCATTTCAGAGTTCCTCCTCGCGTGTGAGACGTGATACCGCCGGATCGATCTTGGAACGATTCCGGTTCTGAGTGATCTTGTGTTTGGCTGCCACCTCAGCCTTGCAACGGCATGCTGCAAGCCACTTCATTCTGAGAATGCTGGCCGGAAGGCTATCATCGAAATTGGGTTCTGTCTATGGCGGCGTGCTTTTCAAATGTCCAAACTCCAGCCCCCCCATGAAATGGGGGGTGTTAGGAGAGCTCTCAAAGCTCGAGCGTCGTCAATGTGCGAACGACTTCATCCATACTGTTCTGTGTTCTGAATTTGACAACCACTCCAAGCCCCAATAGCATGCGTCCCGTACAAGGAAAGGCCAAGCGGGTATGAAAATTTACGATGTAACCGTTCCCCTCTCAAAGGAACTGGTAGTCTATCCCGGCGATCCACACGTCAAGATCAATCGCAGAACGAAAGTTAACGAAGCTGACGCGAAGTACAACCTGAGCCGCTATTCGTTTAGCTCTCACGCCGGCACGCACGTCGATTCGCCGTTCCACTTGATCGACGGAGGCAACACGGTGGATAAGCTTCCCCTCGAGTTGCTGATCGGACGCGCGCGAGTCGTTGAGGTGACTGCTCCATGCATCGATGAAACGGTGCTTGAGGAGTTCGATTTTACGGTTGACGCTCGAGTGTTGTTCAAGACTCGCAACTCTTATCTTTGGAGCCAGAAAGGCTTTGTTAAGGACTATGTTTACATAACACCCGGCGCGGCTCGCTCTCTTATTAACGACGGCATCAAAGTGGTTGGAATAGATTATCTTTCCGTGGAGAAGTTCGACGCCGAGCCGGAGACACACCTCGCCCTTCTAAGCGCCGGAGTAGTAATCATCGAAGGGCTCGATCTACGCGAGGTTGAGCCCGGCGATTACGAGCTCATCTGTTTACCATTGAAAGTAAAGGACGGCGACGGCTCCCCTGCGCGCGTCGTGCTGAGACAGAACTGAATAGGTCCTATGGTCTTATAGGTCCTATATTTCCATGAAAGACGCCGAACTGATCGAGTCAGTCGCCGCCCATCGAGTCTTTGCCGTTGTGCGGGCGCCGTCCGCTGAATCGGCGCTGCGGGCCGCCGAGGCCGCGATCGTTGGCGGAATCAAACTCGTCGAAGTCGCTCTTGCAACACCCGGCAGCTTCCGGGTCATTTCCGACTTGCGTCATCGCTACGGTGATCGCGTCTGCGTCGGCGCGGGCTCAGTGACCAGCCACGATCAGATGGACCGCGCAATCAAAGCCGGGGCCCAGTTCATATCGATGCCGCATACCAGCGCGGGGCTGGTGGACGCGTGCAGGCGCTCGCATGTGCCTCCGGTGATCGGGGCGCTGACACCAACCGAGGTTGCCGCGGCCTGGGCTATGAGTGTGCCAATGGTGACGTTGTTCCCAGCTGCGTCGATAGGCGGCTCTGAGTACGTCGCAGCTATAACCTCGCGACTCAACGATATCCGTTTGGCGGTTGCCGGCGGGGTTGGTTCCGAGAACATCGTCGACTACTTCAACGCCGGGGCCTTTGCGATATCGGTTGGGTCTCGTCTGTTTACCAACGGCGATTTGAAGAACGAAAACTACGCCGCGATAGCCGAGCGGGCTCGCGGGATCATACGGCTCGCTGGAGTCTAATGAAGAGGGGCCGAATATAGGTCCTATAGGTCCTATATCTTGACCACGGACTACGGACTTCTGACTATTTCCGCCTGCCCCCACACGAAATCGTAGAACCCCCAACAGGCAACCTCTTAACCTCTCAGCATAACCCCTGATATCGCATTACTTGGGGTTACCACCCGTGCGCTCGCCACGCGGCACGGCCGTTGCCCTATTCTCAGTGCGGCTAGCCGCAAAGTTCAAAAGGGGAGAAATAAAAATGTTTACTAAGAGCAAGACGATTTGTGCCGCAACGTTGGGACTGGTACTGCTGTTTGCCGCATCGATGCCGGCGAACGCTCAGTTTCGCGGTAGATTTGGCGATCGCGGAATGTCCAATGGGAAGAAAGCGGCGGTAATCGGTGGAAGCGCAGCCGCGGGCGCCCTGATTGGAGGCCTGTTGGGAGGCAAAAAGGGTGCTGTGATTGGCGGGTTGCTAGGTGCCGGTGGAGGCACTGGTTACGTCTACTACAAAGGCCGAGACGACGACCGCTATCGTCGATACTACGGCAGTCGTGACTATCGCGACTATCGGAACTATAGCGATTATCGATTTCGCACTCGACGCTTTGACAACACGTTGCGTGGTGATCGAGGCTATCACGCCTGGGATCGCTGGAATCGCCGCTAAGTTCAATCGTTAATCAGCCGGACCTGTTTATGCTGCCGCGCGAACGGTGTTAAGATCAGACGCGCAAAAAGGATGCGAACAACAATGAGGCTGATAAGGTTCAATCTGCCGCTGATGACGCTGGCGATGGTCTTTGCCGTGCTGTCAGCGGCAGAAGTCTTTCCACAAGACATCAGGAGTTCTCGAGAAACCGAGGGCCGAAGACAACGGGTCGTAACAAGCGGACGGCTTACTGGCACTCGCGACGTTCAACAGATTGTCACCGGGCAGACGCGAGGCAACGCCTATCTGGCAGTCGAGACTCGCGGCCCACGACCGCGCGTGCTCTGGCAGACCGACGGCGGTGGCGCCGGATCCAGAGTGGACTCGGTTCGTATTTCAGACCTCGACGACGACGGTGTTCCTGAAATACTGAGCCTTTGGTGGCCGCGGTCATCGCTCGGCGGCGAGCTTCGTGTGTTTCACTGGGACCCCCGCCAAAACTCGTTCGTTGAGATCCAATCCGAGAACGAGATCAATAGAGTCATCGAGTATCGCGTGGTTCGCCTCGCGGGGTCGAGGTCATCGAGCCAAGTTGTGGTCGAGAGACGTTCAAACGGCGACGCCCGACGACCAGGGACCAGACACGTTGAGTATGAGATGCGCGGGTCACGATTGGTCCGCGTCGGAGGAGATCCAGTCGTGACAACACAGGGCGATTCGGGCATTGAGGGTCAAGCGATCATGAGCCCCTCGCATCCGGGTCCAATAAGACAGGGAATGTCGGGGTCGGCGCCTTACAAGACAACCCTTGTCGTATCGAGCGAGGACGGCAGTCGAGAGATTAAACGGTTTGAAACAGGCTCCGATGGCCGGTTCAGAGTCGCGCTGCCTCCTGGAACCTACCGAGTCGGACCACCGCCGCAGACAGGACGGTTCCTGCCTCGGGGCTCTGAGGAAACGGTGACCGTCGAGGCTGGCAGATTCGCCAAAGTAACGATCAGCTTCGACAGCGGAATGCGATAGAGCTAAGGGCAAAGAGCTAAGGGCAAAGAGCTAAGGGCAAAGAGCTAAGGGAAAAGAGCAAAGAGCGAAGGGCGAAGGGCAAAGGGTAAGGAGCCGATTTGCCCTTTGCCATTGCCCTTTGCCCTTTGCCCTTTGCCCTTTGCCCTTTGCCCTTCGCCCTTTGCCCTTAGCTCTTTGCTCTTTTCGAGCTCACCGTCCTCAACAACAGGCTCTTGAGCCTCACCTCATCGTCGCTTTGGATTTCAAGTTGAGCCGCGTAGATTGGAACGTTGCCGGGAACCAGAGCTTCTAGACGCACGGCGTCTTTCTCAGTGGTTATGATCGCGTCCGCTCCGACCGTTTGCGCAGACTGCGTGACTCGATCAAGGTCTTTCTGGGTGAATGGATAATGATCAGCAAAGAAGCTCTCGCTCACGATGTTGATTCCGATCTGAAGGATGTCATCGGCAAACGCGTGAGGATTGCCGATTCCGCAGGCTAACGCCACATTCCACCCCTGAAAATCCCTTGCCTCATAGACCTCTCCAGTCGCCAGGTGTCGTAACCGGGTGATCGTCGAATAGAAGTACAGTACCGGCACTCGGTCGCCACAGTAGTACTTGATGATCGCCTGAGTCTGTCCCTGATCAAAAGGTCTATCCGCTCGAGTGACGATTATAGCGTCCGCTCTCTTGATTCCGTACAACGGTTCGCGGAGCCGGCCAAACGGCGCCATCTCAAATCCCCCGAGCGGATCGGTCGCATCGATCAGCAGTATGTTGAGGTCACGTGCCAATCCAATGTGCTGATATCCATCATCGAGCAGAAGTACATCCGCACCGATTTCGCTCTCCACCCATCGACCCGCTCCGTACCGGTCTTTATCGACGACGATCGGAATATCTGAAAGCGACCGAGCGAGCATCAGCGGCTCATCACCGAACTCTTGATAAGACTGCGTTGCAGTATTACTGCTTGTCGGATGATTGAGAACTCGCCTTCCGGCAGAATCGCGCGCGTAGCCTCGCGTCAATACAGCAACGGAGTGACCCTCATCTTTCAGGTATCGCGCAATGTAATCGACCATCGGCGTCTTACCGGCGCCTCCAAAAGTCAGGTTGCCGATGCTGATCACAGTCGCGTCGAGCCTTCTTTGTTTCAGGTAATTGGTCTCATAAGCCGCCACGCGCAGCCGAACCGCAAGCTCATAAAGCTTAGCCGGCAGCCAGAGTAGCGCACGCTTCAGCTTTTCGTGTTTTTCGAGAATCATTGGGGAATTAGTCAGTAGTCAGTAGTCCGTAGTCCGTAGCTCAAATTCTATGTTCACTAATGGCTTCTACTAAACCGAATACTGACTACGGACCACGGACTACGGACTGACTATTTCCTTAATCATTTCCACGGTACAAACAGTCGCGCCGCGGTTGCTTTTCAAAATATCACGGCCTCGCTCGCCTATTGCGCGCGCATACT
>Ga0075418_10000918_pt1 | contig 32239 bp, 24 predicted proteins | sample SoiMetdeltSBSDD2_FD_81776 | JGI IMG/M metagenome (GOLD analysis project Ga0075418, IMG submission 81776) | Bulk soil microbial communities from a Populus tree surrounding site in Tennessee, USA - Soil MetaG P. deltoides SBSDD2 | ecosystem: Environmental > Terrestrial > Soil > Tree plantation... | reverse complement strand
TGGCTCGCCGGCAACGAGACGATCGCCAAGTCGATCCGACCCGAGAGTACGGCGATCGATACAGCATTCGTGACACCGGAAACAGTGGCACCGTCGGTGGTGACCGCCGTCACTTCACCCCCGAATCCGCCGCGTAAGATCGAAGTGATCAAGCCCTGTACTCGATCACCCTGTCCGTACACCACGATCCGTTCCGGCGTAAGCAGGCGCCGCACGGAGACGCTTTCCGCGCGATGCTCTCGCCGCGCCATGACGCCGACTGACGTGTCGGTGGGCAAGATCGGAAACTCCACCGCGAGCACGCCATCCTCAATGCCTCTGGATACGCGGTAGCCGGCGTCGGCAAACACCTGGGCCATCCGCCGGTTCTCCGGCAGCACCTCGGCGACGAACCGAGTAATCCCGCGCTCCCTGGCAGCCTGCGCAAGATGCTCCAAAAGCAGCTGGGCGATTCCTCGGCCCTGATGGGCGTCCTCGATCAGGAACGCCACTTCAGCATGATCATCTTCGACTCGGTCGTACCGTCCGACCGCGATCATGTCGTCGCCGAGAGTAAGAATGAATGCAACGCGATCTACGTAATCGACTTCGGTGAACCGCCTGACGTCGCGAGTGCTCAGCCGTGGATAGGGCGCGAAGAAGCGAAAATACTTCGACTGCGGCGAAACCCGATCGTAGAAAGCGACGAGCCGGTCCGCATCGGAGGGCCGGATCGGCCGCAGATGTGCAACCCCGCCATCGGAGAGCAGCACGTCGGCCTCCCAATCCCGCGGGTATCCGGGCGGGTCTCCGCCAACGTCCCACGGGGCCTGGCTCACCGACACGGCCAAAGCCTAAGCCGTCGGCTACCGGCGCGTTGAGCGAAGGCCCGAACGACTAGTGTTCAAGCCATGGCCGACTTCGTCGCTGCAATCGACCAGGGTACGACGAGCACTCGCTGCATGATCTTCGACCACACGGGTCGCGAAGTCGGTAAGCACCAGCTCGAGCACACACAGATCCTGCCGAAGGCGGGATGGGTGGAGCATGATCCCGTCGAGATCTGGGACCGTACTCAAGAGGTTGTTCAGCGGGCCTTGGCAGCCAGCGATCTTGCCGCAGCTGATCTTGCAGGCCTCGGCATTACCAATCAGCGTGAGACGACAGTTGTGTGGAATCCGATCACCGGCGAGCCGTACGGGAATGCCATCGTTTGGCAAGATACCCGTACCGACAAGATCGCGGCCGCTCTTGATCGCGATGGTCGGGGTGATGTGATCAGGCATCGAGCCGGCCTGCCACCAGCCACCTACTTCTCAGCTGGCAAGTTGCAATGGATCTTGGAGAACGTCGACGGCGTACGCGATGCCGCCAACCGAGGCGATGCACTCTTCGGCACTACTGACAGCTGGCTGTTGTGGAACCTGACCGGCGGCGTCGACGGAGGTCAGCACATCACCGATGTGACGAATGCCAGCCGTACCATGCTGATGAATCTGGAGACCCTTGATTGGGACCCGGAGTTGCTCAGTTTCTTTGGGATTCCACAACAGATGTTGCCGACGATCGTGCCGTCTTCCCATGCCACCGCGTACCAACGAACCCGCGCCGACGGTCCGTTCGGCGCTGAACTGCCCATCGGCGGAGACCTAGGAGACCAGCAGGCAGCCATGGTCGGCCAGGTCTGTCTCAGCGAAGGCGAGGCCAAGAACACCTACGGCACCGGAAACTTCTTGCTTCTCAACACCGGCGAGACGCTCTGCCGCTCGACAAACGGCCTGCTCAGCACCGTGTGTTACCGGTTCGGCGACGCCGCGCCGGTCTATGCACTCGAGGGCTCCATCGCCGTCACCGGTTCGGCTGTCCAATGGCTCCGCGACCAACTCCAGATCATTCGGGATGCAGCTGAGGTCGAAACGCTGGCGCGCCGAGTCGATAGTGCTGCACGGGTGTACTTCGTGCCAGCCTTCTCAGGGCTCTTTGCGCCTTATTGGCGCTCGGACGCACGGGGGATCATCGTCGGGCTCTCCCGCTTCCACAGCCGTGAGCACATCGCCCGCGCAACACTTGAGGCAATTTGCTACCAAAGTCGCGATGTCGTCGAGGCCATGCAGAAGGACGCCGGCGTCCAGCTTGACGAGTTGAAAGTCGACGGCGGTGTCACCGCGAACGAGCTCTGTATGCAAATCCAGGCGGACACGCTCGGCGTCGAGGTGAGCAAGCCCGTTGTGCCGGAGACGACTGCGCTCGGCGCCGCGTACGCCGCTGGTCTGGCGACGGGATTCTGGGCCTCCCCTGAGGATCTTCGGGCGAACTGGCTGGAGGACAGGCGCTGGATTCCGCAGATCAGCGAGGACGAACGGGCGGCCGGTTACGAAGGGTGGAAGAAAGCCGTCGAACGGACGCTGGATTGGGTTCAAGTCTCATAAGTTTCCCAGCGACGAGGAAGAGGAGTGGTGGAGATGGCAACAGTTGCTCAGCCCAGGACACGGGAACGTGTAGCGCCAGATCCTGACCGAAATCTCGCGCTTGAACTGGTCCGGGCCACCGAGGCCGCCGCGATCAGCTGCTCGCGATACATGGGCTTTGGTGACAAGAACCAGGTAGATGGAGCCGCGGTTGACGCGATGCGTCCGGTTTTGGGCTCGGTCCGGATGAACGGCATCGTGGTGATCGGCGAGGGCGAGAAGGACGAGGCCCCCATGCTGTACAACGGCGAGCGGGTCGGCGACGGCTCAGGGCCCGAATGGGACATCGCGGTCGATCCGGTCGACGGCACCACCCTGACGGCCAAGAGCCTGCCCGACGCTGTCAGCATCATCGGGGTCTCGCCTCGCGGCACGATGTTCTCCCCGGGCCCTGCCGTGTACATGCAGAAGCTGGTCGTGCCGGGCCACGCGGCGGAGGCTGTTGATCTTGATGCGCCGATCGCCGTCAACCTCGGCAAGATCGCCGCCGCGACCGATCGAGCAATATCCGACCTCACAATCTGCGTACTCGACCGGCCCCGACATGCTGAGCTGGTCACGGCTATCCGCGCCGCGGGTGCCCGGATCCGCTTCCTGCTCGACGGCGATGTCGCCGGTTCGATCATGGCCGTTACTCCGTCGACCGGAGTCGATGCTCTGGTAGGCGTCGGTGGCACACCGGAAGGCGTTCTCGCCGCGTGCGCGCTGCGCTGCATCGGTGGCGAGATATTCGGCCGGCTGATCGCGCGGAACGACGGCGAGCGCGCCGCGATCATGGATGCAGGCTTTGACCTTGATCGGATACTGACGACGACGGACCTCGTCTCCAGCGACAACGTGTTCTTCGCTGCAACTGGTGTTACCGACGGCTCGTTGCTCCGCGGTGTGCGATTCGAGAGTCACCGCATCATCACCCAGTCGCTGTCGATGCGATCTCGCTCGGGCACCGTCCGGCTGATCGAGGGTCGGCACGACCCGGATCGGTCCTTCCTGGTCAATCCCTGATTGTTCCGATGTTCTCCTCTGCGTCCGCGCTCGGCCCCCTCGCCAGGGCCGACGCTTTGGACCGGCTTGCGAGCGAAGACCTGGACATCCTCGTCATCGGTGCCGGAGTGACCGGCTGTGGCTGCGCGCTTGATGCCATCACCCGGGGTCTGCGTGTCGGCCTGGTCGAAGCCCGTGACTTCGCGGCGGGCACGTCCAGCCGATCCAGCAAGCTATTCCACGGCGGCCTTCGCTATCTCGAGCAGCTCAACTTCGGCTTGGTTTTCGAGGCGCTCAAGGAACGTTCGCTGGCCCTCAATAAGCTGGCGCCGCATCTGGCCAAGCCCGTGCCGTTCCTCTACCCACTCATGCGACCTGTGATCGACCGCGGCTACGGAGGTCTCGGGATCGGCGTGTACGACATCATGGGCGCGGGCCGCGGAGTACCTCATCACCTACGCCACCTGAGCCGGAAGCGAACATTCGAGTCCTTTCCCTCGGTGAATCGTGCGACGGTGATCGGCTCCATCAAGTTCTACGAGGGCCTGGTTGACGACGCGAGGCACACCATGATGCTCGGCCGTACCGCCGCCCACTACGGCGCGGCCGTGGCAACCAGCACGCGAGTCGTCGGCTTCCTACGGGAGGCTGATCGGGTGGCCGGGGTTACCGTTCGTGATCTTGAGTCGGGTCGTACGTTTACCATCCGGGCGAAGCAGACGATCAACGCAGCCGGAGTGTGGATCGACGAGCTCCAACGGATGCTCGGCGGTCGCGGACAGTTCCAGGTCCGGGCATCGAAAGGCATCCACCTGGTGGTGCCCCGCAACCGCATCAACTCCATGACGGGACTGATCACGCGAACCGAGAAGAGTCTGCTCTTCATCATCCCGTGGGGCAGCCACTGGATCATTGGCACCACGGACACCGATTGGCAGCTTGATCGGGCGCACCCTGCGGCCAGTCAGGCGGACATCGACTATCTGCTGGGTCATGCCAACACGTTGCTGGCAGATCCGCTGACTCGAGACGACGTCATCGGCGTTTACGCGGGTCTGCGGCCGCTGCTGGCCGGCGAATCGGACTCGACATCGAAACTCTCGCGGGAGCATGCCGTCGCCTCACCGGTCCGCGGGCTGGTCATGATCGCGGGCGGCAAATACACCACCTACCGGGTGATGGCGAGCGACGCTGTCGATGCAGCGGTCCGCGAGCTGGACCAGAAGGTGCCGGCATCATGCACCGAGGACGTACCGTTGCTGGGCGCCGAGGGCTACCACGCGTTGTGGAACGCGCGGCCCCTGCTGGTCGAGGAGACCGGGCTTCGTGATCTTCAGGTTGAGCATCTGCTCAATCGCTACGGTTCGCTGTTGCCCGAACTGCTGGAGATGATCAGATCCTCCCCGCAGCTTGCGCATCCGCTGGACGGGGCACCGGAGTATCTCAAGATCGAGGCCGTCTACGCCGCCTCGCACGAGGGCGCCCTCCATTTGGACGACATCTTGGCGCGACGCACGCGCATCTCCATCGAGACCTGGGATCGTGGATTGGCCGCAGCGCCTGAGGTCGCCCGCCTTGTCGCTCCAATTCTTGGTTGGGGATCGGAGGACGTGGAGCGCGAAGTGGAGCACTACCACTCGCGTGTCGCCGCCGAGCGCGAGTCGCAGCATCAGCCAGACGACCTCTCCGCCGATGCCGCCCGTCTCGGCGCACCAGACGTCCGGATGGGCCGCGTTCACTAGCGCCTGGCCCATTATTTCGATCAAGAAAGTGTTGGAGGATATGTGCTGCCAGCCACCATGCGATGCATTTGTCGACACTTGCGGCAGACGAGCCCGGACATTGCGTGCTCGGCGTAAGGTCAGGCCAGCATGAACGACGAACCTGACAGCGTGCGCGCCCTCATCGGCCGCTATATCTCCGAGCAGTGCACTGTGATCATCGATTCCGAGGCGCAGCTGCGCGCCGGGGAGGATGTCGTCCATACCACGCGAGTGGCCGTACGCCGGCTGCGCAGCACGATTAGGGTCTTCGCGGAACTCTTCGACCCATCCGAGGCTGAGCATCTGGAGGAGGAGCTGGTGTGGTGGGCGGTCCTGCTTGGACGGGTACGAGATCTCGACATCTTGACCGAGCGGCAAGCGACCCTCTTGGCAGAGCTGCCAGCCGAGCTAGTTCTCGGCCCGGTGGTATCGAGCATTCAGGCCGAACTGGCTGTGCAGCATAAACAGGCGATGAACGCGATGATGGAGGCGCTGAACTCCGAGCGCTATCGAAAGCTGGTGGGTTTGGCTCACCGCTGGCGGAGCGATCCGCCGCTCACCGCCGCCGCGGATGCTCCGCCCAAGGCAATCAACCCTGCGATCAAGAAGGCCAAGAGGAAGGCACGCAAGCGCGTGACAACCGCAGCTGCGGCGCGCCGCGCCGGTGAGCCGTCGAATGAGCTCTTCCATCGTGCCCGCAAGGCGTCAAAGCGCTATCGGTACGCCATGGAAGCTGCCCAGCCCGTTTGGGGCAGCAAGGCCGACAAGATCGTTTCGGAGCGCAAGGACCTGCAGGACCTGCTCGGCAATCACCAGGACAGCATTGTGAGCGCTGCCTTCCTTCGGGAACTCGGCGGGCGCCTCGGAATCCGCTCAGGTCACAACGGTTTCACCTACGGGGTCCTCTATGCCCGCGAGGTCTCCGCCGGTGACTCATTGCTGGAGGAGCTCAAACCCTTCCTGTAGAGAGGAGGACCGGTCCGATGGCCAGAACACCGGCACCACCTGAAGACGATTTCACCGAACGAATCGTCGACATCGATGTCTCCTCCGAGATGCAGACCAGCTTCTTGGAGTACGCCTACTCGGTGATCTACTCCCGCGCTCTGCCGGATGCCCGGGACGGCCTGAAGCCGGTACAGCGTCGGATCTTGTACTCGATGGACGAGATGGGGGTTCGGCCCGACCGCTCGCACGTGAAATGCGCCCGCGTCGTCGGTCAGGTAATGGGTCAATACCACCCGCACGGCGACACCGCTATCTATGACGCGCTCGTCCGCACCGCCCAGCCCTGGACGATGCGACTCCCGCTGATCGATGGTCACGGAAACTTCGGCTCGCTTGACGACGGCCCGGCGGCCATGCGGTACACAGAGTGCCGAATGGCTCGAGCCGCGGCGGCAATGACCGATGGTCTGGATGAGAACACCGTCGACTTCAAACCGAATTACGACGGCAAGGACGTCGAGCCAACGGTGCTCCCGGCAGCATTCCCCAATCTGCTGGTCAACGGGGCGACAGGAATCGCGGTCGGCATGGCGACCAACTGCCCACCGCACAACCTCGTAGAGGTCGTCCAGGCCTTGCGCCACTTGATCAAGCACCCCGACGCCGGCATCGACGACCTGATGCGCTTCATTCCTGGACCCGACCTGCCCAGCGGCGGCAAGATCATCGGGCTCGACGGCATTCGGGATGCCTACCACGCCGGGAAAGGATCTTTCCGGATGCGGGCAACCACCCGGATCGAGCAGGTACACCCGCGCCGCAAGGGCATTGTGATCACTGAGCTGCCCTACCTCATCGGACCGGAGCGGGTGATCGAACAGATCAAGAACCTCGTCAACGCGCGCAAATTGCAGGGCATCGCCGACGTCAAGGATCTCTCGGACCGGGCGAACGGGACTCGCTTGGTGATCGAGATCAAAAGCGGCTTCAACCCCGATGCGATCTTGGAACAGCTTTACAAACTAACCAAGATCGAGGACAACTACGCGATCAATGCCGTTGCCTTGGTCGACGGTCAGCCGCGCACCTTGACGCTGCGCGATCTGCTCACCGTCTATCTCAAGCACCGCTACGAGGTGACTCGGCGTCGTACTGAGTTCGCTCGCGGCCAGGCAGCAGACCGCCTGCACCTCGTCGAGGGTCTGCTGGTGGCCATTCTCGACATCGACGACGTGATCGCCATCATCCGATCCTCTGACGACACGGCTCAGGCCCGCTCGCGACTTATGGAGGTCTTCGAGCTTTCGGAGACCCAGGCCAATTACATCCTCGAGATGCCGCTTCGCAGACTCACTCGATTCAGTCGCATCGAGCTCGAGACCGAACGCGGCAAGTTGCAAGCCACTATCGCCGAACTCACCGAGATCTTGGAGAATCCCGAGCAGCTGCGAACTCTCGTCGGCAATCAGCTCGCTGAGATGGCCCAGCAGCACGGCACTCCACGCCGCACGATCTTGCTGGCCGCCAGCGGCGTCGCGGCTACCGCCGCGACTGCTCCTCTGGAGGTTGCTGACGATCCCTGCTGGATCCTGCTGTCCTCCGCCGGCCTCCTCGCGCGGACCAACCACGCACAACCCCTGCCCATGGTCGGCGCCCGCGCGAACCACGACGTCATCGTCTCCAAGATCATCTCCACGGCCCGCGGTGACTGCGGCCTCCTCACGAGTGCCGGCCGGTTGATCAAGATCAGCGCACTGGATCTGCCGACTGTGCCCGCCACCGCCCACGCACCCAACCTTCAGGGCGGCACGCATGTCAGTGAATTAGTCACCTTGGACGCGGGAGAGAGAGTTCTCTGCCTGACCACGCTGGCCGATGACTCGCTGGGCCTGGCGCTCGGCACGGCTCGCGGCATCGTGAAACGGGTCAATCCAGAGATCCTCGGCAAGGACGCATGGGATGTGATCCGCCTCGATGCGGGCGACAGGGTGGTTGGCGCGGTAGAGCTGACGACGTCGCAAGCCGAGTTGATCTTTATCACCAACGACGCCCAGTTGCTGCACTTTCCCGCCGCTGCAGTACGACCGCAGGGCCGCTCAGGAGGCGGCATGGCCGGCGTCAAGCTCGGCATCGGCGCTAGCGTCGTCTACTTCGGGGCCGTATCGGCGACCGATGCGGTGGTTGCCACGGTGGCTGGCAGTTCCCGGGCGCTTCCAGGCACGGATGCCGGCTCGGTGAAGGTGACGGAATTTCGGCAATATCCGTCTAAGGGCCGGGCCACCGGTGGGGTACGCTGCCACCGCTTTCTCAAAGGTGAGGATTCCCTACTGCTCGCCTGGGTGGGGCCGGCTCCGGCCATCGCCGCGGCGCCCAGCGGCAGTCCCGTTGCGCTACCGGACGCTGATGCCCGGCGCGACGGGTCTGGAACCCCCGGCAGTCAACCGATAGCGGCGATCGGCTCGGCCGCTGCCGGCTGAGCACACGCAGGTGGAGGCGGAAGTCGTGGAGCATCTCGATCATCGCCCGGACGGGCACGTGGCGGCTAACAGTGACTTCGACGACCTTCTTGCCAACAACAAGAGGTTTGCTGAGCACTTTGAGCTTCGCGGGTTCGACGGCATTGCCAATGCCGGTGTCTTGATCATCACATGCATGGATTCGCGGATCGCGCCCTTGGAGATGGTCGGGCTGACCTTCGGTGACGCCAAGATCATCCGCACCCCGGGCGGCCGGGTGACCACGTCGGCGTTGGCTGGGTGCATCGCTGGTGTCCACCTGCTCAACGTCAGTCGCATCATGGTGATCCCGCACAGCCGCTGCGCGATGGCGGCGGCCGACGACGTGATCATCGAGAAGATTCGAGACGCCAGCGGCGCGGACGCCTCCTGGGTGCGATTCGGCGCATCGGCGGACCAGCGGCGTACTCTGCATCGCGATACCGAGAAACTTCGAAAACACCCACTGATCGGCGATCGTGCGATCGTCGGCGGCTTCTACTACGACGTGGACACAGGGCTCTTAGAACGCTGGGACTGACTTCCGCGCCGCCGGATATCCTCAAGCGTCGATGGTGGCGGCATCCAGGGCGTACGCCCCATCGATGATGAATTCCTTGCGTGGGCCTACGTCGTTGCCCATCAGCATCTCGAACGTGGTTTCCGCGATCATGCCGTCGTCCACCGTCATGCGGCGCAGCGTGCGGTGCCTCGGACTCATCGTGGTCTCGGCGAGCTGATCAGCATCCATCTCGCCGAGCCCCTTGTAGCGCTGCGGCTCCTTGAAGTGCAAACCCTTCTTGGTCAGCTCCGCTGCCTTGCGCTGGTACTCCGCGTCGGAATAGGTGTAGATGTACTTGTCCTGGCCCTTGCGGGCATTGGTCAGCTCGAAGCGGTGCAGCGGCGGCACGGCGGTGAAGACTCGGCCGGCATCGACAAGCTGGCGCATGTATCGGAAGAACAGCGTCGCCAGCAGGCAGCGAATATGGGCGCCGTCGGAGTCGGCGTCGGCCATGAAGATGATCTTGCCGTAGCGTGCCGAGTCGATGTCGAAGCTCCGTCCCGAGCCGGCTCCGACAACTTGGATGATCGATGCGCACTCAGCGTTCCTCAACATGTCGCCGATCGAGGCCTTCTGCACGTTGAGGATCTTGCCGCGGATGGGAAGCAAGGCCTGGAATTCGGAGTTCCTGGCCAGCTTGGCCGTACCGAGCGCCGAGTCGCCCTCGACGATGAACAATTCAGACCGGTCGACGTCATTGCTGCGGCAGTCGACGAGCTTGGCCGGCAGGGAGGAGGACTCAAGCGCATTCTTACGGCGCTGAGCCTCCCGATGCTGACGTGCAGCAACCCGAGCCCGCGATGCCCCAACGACCTTCTCCAGCACGGCGCGGGCTTGCGATCTCGTTGCCGCCCTCGTGGATCCCAGGAACTTGGCGAGCTCGCGTTCGACCGCTTTGGCCACCAGCCGCGACACGGACGGCGTGCCGAGCACCTCCTTGGTCTGACCCTCGAACTGCGGCTCGGCTAGCCGTACGGTGACGACCGCCGTCATTCCCTCCAGTACGTCTTCCTTCAGGACCTCATCGCCGTTCTTAAGCAGCCGCGTGTTCTGGAGAGCATTGCTGAACGCCTTGGTCAAGCCGCGCTCAAAGCCGGCGACATGGGTGCCGCCCTTGGGCGTGGCGATGATGTTCACGAACGACTGGCTACGCGTCTCGTACCCGTCTCCCCACCGCACGGCGACATCGATATCGAGGTCTCGCTCGACGTCGGCGGGCTCCATGTGCCCTTCATCGTCAAGCATCGGGACGGTCTCGGTAAACCGATCGGTGCCGTGCAGCCGGATGACATCCGTGACCGGTTGATCGGGAGCAAGGAACTCACAGAACTCCGAGATCCCCCCGTTGTGCCGATAGGTCTCCTCGAGGACGTCCTCGGTGCGTGCATCGACGATGTGAAGCGCCAAGCCTGGCACCAGGAAACTCGTCTGCCGAGCACGATCCTGGAGGTCCCGCAGCGACAGCTGAGCGTCATGCAGGAAGATCTGCCGATCCGGCCAGTAAGTCACCCGGGTCCCGGTCGTACCCTTGGCCACTCGACCGATCTTTCGAAGCTCGCCGCCTGGCTTGAACTTAGCGGTCGGTCCGGGCCCATCGAAAGTCCCAGGATGCCCGCGGCGGAAGGACATTGCCCACGTCGCAGAGTTGCGGTCCACCTCGACATCGAGTCGACTCGACAAGGCATTGACCACCGAGGAGCCGACGCCGTGGAGGCCACCGGTCGCGTTGTAGGATCCGGCACCGAACTTGCCGCCCGCGTGCAGTTTGGTGAAGACGACCTCCACACCAGAGAGGCCGGTGCGCGGCTCGATGTCCACCGGGATACCACGGCCTTGGTCTCGCACTGAGACGCCGCCGTCCGAGCGCAGTGTGATGAAGATCTCTTTGCCGTGGCTGCCGAGCGCCTCATCGACCGCATTGTCGATAATCTCCCACAGGCAGTGCATCAGCCCTCTGGTGTCGGTGGATCCGATGTACATCGCAGGCCGTTTCCGGACAGCTTCGAGACCCTCCAAGACCAGCAGGTGCCGTGCCTCGTAGTCACGGCTTTCCGTTGCTGGGCTAGCAGTTGGCACGGGCTGAGAGTACCTCGCGCTATGCGTCAGAATGGCGCCAAGAGCCGCCAATCCGACGCTGTGTCGGAGAACGAAATCTTCATGACACGAGCGCCATGTGGCGATTCACAGGATTCGTTACACAACGGTCATTGGTACGAGACGCAGAACCGGAACAATCAGACGCAAGCGAGATGTTGAGGATATGCGAGGCGGGTAGCTGTCACGATAGGCGCCTCAGCACAGAAACGATCATCTGATAAGACATCGAATCGCCAGGAAGCGAGGCCACCGTGAACACCCCCGTCATCGAAGGTCCCGCCTTGAACGCCTCGGATCGTTGCGACCGATGCGGCGCGCAAGCATATGTCCGAGTCACCTTGGCCAGCGGGTTCGACCTTCTCTTCTGCTCCCACCACAGCAAAGAGCACGCCGACAAGCTCAAGCAGGTAGCGCTCAAGATCCACGACGAGTCGCAGCAGATCGACTAGCCGCCCCAAGGGGAGCGCCCAAAGACAATTCGGCCGGTTTCGCGGGATTCCGCTGAGGGCTAGAGGTCTAAATATCTTGGACTGAAGTCGCCTCAGGTTGATCTATCGGGGCTCGCGGTGTAGCTCGAGGAGCTCGCGATCGGTGCCAGTGCCTGGGCCGTCCGACAGAGTCGCGGGTCGTGAAAGCTCGCACCTATCAAGGCGCGCCGGATGTGGACCTCTGCTACTTGCACCGAAGGCCCCAGGGTGCAAACACTCCGGAGCCTTTCGCCATCTCCCCTCGTGGGAGCCGCTATTGGCCCGGCTTGACGATGATCGTCGTCGTGCCCGTCGGGAAGTTGCCGGTGAACACGATCGTATGGGTCCCGGGCTCCAGCGGACCCAGAAGCGCGACAAAACCGTGCGCCACGGACACACCGTTCCCCCCTGGCGTGGGGATGCCCAACTCGTCGAAAATGTTGTGGTTGGGCAGGTGAATGTTCAGCGGGGGTGTCTCCACCTCGGTCAGGTTGACGGGGTCGCCGCCGTCAACCCTGACGGTGGGCTTCTTATTCGAGTCCCTCAGGCGCGCACAGTCCAGTAAGCCGTCTGCAGACGTCGCATCGCAATTTCCGAAGTCCGTATCACCATCACAATCGGAATCGAACGTGCTGCACTCCGTTGTAAACCCCGCGACGAAGAGTTTGGTATGTGCCCCGACCGTGCACGAAGGCTCCTGGGTGGCAAACGTGAACGGCGCAACCGTGTTGTGGCCGAGCTCCCAGCACGGGGCACCGTGCCCGGCGGCAGGGTTCGCGCGACCCGGTCGCTCGAGCACCCTCGTCCACAGCGCCGCGAGGTTGCTAGCCAACTCGTCCGACGCCTGGGCCGATGCCAGTGGAACCTGGGCGAACACAATGCCAAGAATCGACGTCACCACAATCAAGGCACGTGCAACAAGGCGCTTCATAAGACCCCCAAAACCGAATGAAAGAACCCCGAGCTCCTCAGCCGGGCGCGAGGCGTACACCGCATTGCTAGAGCTAGCGACCGCAGGCTATCCCACTAAGAGCCCAGTGATGCCGCATGCCGCGAAAGACACGACAATCTGGTTTGGATCAAGTCGCCGCAGCTTTGAGCAGGCCAATCGAGGATCAGCGGACAGCTGGCGAATGGTGGCGTGCAGCGGCTGCGCATATCGGCGGACCGATCGCAGGTACCTCAGGACCGAGGCCGCCTCCCCGGGCCGCCTTCCGATGCCCTGAGGCGTTCGGCGACCGAATGCCGACGAAGGCCGACCGATCGTGGGACACACCGCTACACCATTAAGCGGATGGACCCACGGTCAAGTGATAGGTGACGTGGAGGCTGAATCCGGTGTCGTTGGCACTCTCGAACTTCAATTCATGCTGACCGGGCGACGGCGGCGGGATGTAGGCCCAGTAGCCGTCAGCGACGGCCGGCTTGACCCTGCCTTCAAACTGGGGGCCGGTCAAACCGAAGAATGCGTAAATGCTGTTCTCGTCCGGCACGGTGTAGCTGAACGTGGGTGATGTTGACCGGAAGATCTTCACGGTTTTTCCGTCGAATGTTGCGTCCAGCTTCGTGGCGGCATCAATTTGGGCCTTGGCTAGGGCCTTCAACTTCGGCACGCCGTAGTTGGTGGGTGGGGCGACGGCGTTGTCGACCTCGCTGTTGAAGATGGGGAAGAACAGGGCCTTGCCGTGCGGGACGGTTACGGTTCGCGTGGCGTCGCCGCCGAACGTGCCGGTGAGGAAGAAGAACTTGTCTCCGGGGCCGATCCCGTTCTCTTGCCCGACCGTGGCGTACGCGCCGGTTGAGTCCAGCAGCGGGTTTGTGTTCGTGCCTCCGACGTCGACGGCCTCCTGGGCATACACCCACTGCCACCACTGTGCCGTGAGGTTGCCGTAGTCGTTGGCTGCCGAGGCTGCCTGCGCGGGCACAAGTGTGGCCGCTGCGGTACACAGGATTGCCAGAATCGTGCCGAGCGCGCGCTTCATTCGGTGAGTTTCGATCACTGCGGTACCCCCAAGATTTCTCAGATGTTCGAGCGAGTCAATCGAGCGTCAATCGCGATGCGGATGTGCCCAAATCGACCCGCTATCGGAGAATTGCCGGGCCAGATGATGCTCCTACGAAGGTCCCGTGTCAATGCGGCTCGCGCTCAATGACCCGACCGATTTCGAGTTCTCTCCCGACAGAGAGCTTCGTCGCCGCTTCGGCGGCAAATAACGCCGAACCGTCCCACCACGCAAGCTGTTGATCAGATTACCGTCCGATTTGTCGCCGCATCCGTCGCAGCGCTTGGCGAGATGCGAACTCTGTCCGCGAGGCTGGTATCCGCGATCTCGAGCAACGTAGCCCGTGTCGTGCTTCCCGGCCGAGCCAGGATCAGGTGCGCGCTTCCCCGTCTCACGCGTGAAACGAAACGGCTAGATGCTCAGTCCAGATAGTCCCGGAGCACCTGCGAGCGCGAAGGATGCCGCAGCTTGCTCATGGTCTTGGACTCGATCTGCCGGATCCGTTCGCGGGTCACCCCGTAAACCTTGCCGATCTCGTCCAGCGTCTTGGGCTGGCCATCGGTCAGGCCGAAGCGCATCGACACCACGCCGGCCTCACGCTCGCTCAGAGTGTCCAGCACGTCATGAAGCTGCTCCTGCAGAAGGGTGAAGCTCACCGCATCTGCCGGAACGACTGCCTCCGAGTCCTCGATAAGGTCGCCGAACTCGGAGTCGCCATCTTCGCCCAGCGGTGTATGCAGTGAGATCGGTTCACGACCGTACTTCTGGACCTCGACGACCTTCTCCGGAGTCATGTCGAGCTCGCGCGCGAGTTCTTCTGGCGTCGGTTCCCGGCCAAGATCCTGCAGCATCTGCCGCTGTACCCGAGCCAGCTTGTTGATCACCTCGACCATGTGAACCGGGATGCGGATGGTACGCGCCTGATCGGCCATCGCTCGGGTGATCGCTTGCCGAATCCACCAGGTCGCGTACGTGGAGAACTTGTAGCCCTTGGTGTAGTCGAATTTCTCGACAGCGCGGATCAAACCGAGGTTGCCCTCCTGAATGAGGTCCAGGAAGAGCATTCCGCGCCCGGTGTAGCGCTTGGCAAGCGAGACCACGAGGCGAAGGTTCGCCTCCAGGAGGTGGTTCTTGGCACGGCGTCCGTCTTCGGCGATCCAGTCATAGTCGTCAAGTTGTGACGCCTTGATCTTGGTTTGCTCGTCGTTGATCTTCTCGTCGGCGAACAGTCCGGCTTCGATACGCTTTGCGAGCTCGACCTCCTGCTCGGCGTTCAATAACGCCACTTTGCCGATCTGCTTCAGGTAATCCTTGACCGGATCCGCAGTGGCTCCGGCTGCCATGACCTGCTGCTCGGGCTCGTCGGCGTCGTCGGCCTCCGACAGCGTGAAGCCTTCGTCCTCAGCAAGCTCCTCCTCGAGCTTCGCCTCTTCAGCGGGCTCGAACGCCGACTCATCGACATCGTCGAGGGTGCGTTTCTTGCCGACCGTGAGGACGACCTCCTCACTTTCCAGGTCAACCACCACGTCGGCGGTCAGCGCCTCGGGATCGAGGTCGGCATCGAGCTGCTCTAGCGCGAGATCCTCAAGATCGGCCTCATCGACTGCGTCAGGATCGACAACCTCAGGCTCGGGTTTCGGCGAGCTTTCATCATTGATCACCGGTCCTTCGTCAACCACCGGCGGCGCCGCTGCAGCCTTCTTAGCCCGGGGGGCATCGACTGCCTTTAAAGGCGCTTTCTTGGTTGGAGTTTTCTTGGCTGGCGCGGTCTTTTTGATCGGAACGCTTTCTTGCCGGGCCCGGCTTGCGGACGCAGCGACAGCGCGGGCCGATCTGTGCAGTTTGGAGGGGGGTGTCACAAAGAGCCTCTCGGACTGACCTCTGGCGGAACTAGGGCAAGCAACGCCCATCGGATGTCAATAGGCGCTCCATCGGTATTCTGACACGAATCTCCAAACCCGCTCCCCGACCGGGATTTCGTGTCGCGACTGCTGTTTCGGCTGCCGAGGCCGCCTGGCCTTAGTCGGAGTCGGGCTCCGCTTTCACGGCCAGGACCGGGCAGGCTGCATCGAGCAGTACCCGTTGGGCGTTGCTACCCAGCAACAACTTTCCTACCGGGGACCGGCGACGGAGCCCAATCACGATGAAGTCGGCGTCGGTAGTCTCTGCCGTGCTAATCAGCTCCTCGGCGGAATCATGCGCGTCAGTCGCTGTCCTGATCTCGTACTTGAGCCCGGATGCTGCTAGTTCGTCGGCCAGACCAGGAGCGCCGAGGTCGGGCGCAGTGTTCAACACGACCAGCGCAGCGCCGCGTAATCTCGCCTCACCTAATGCCCGTTTCAGGGCCGCACGTCCCTCGGGCCGCGAAGAATAACCGACGACGATGCACGGCTGCGCTTCTGCTGGCAATGATTGGTCAGGCAGTTCCGCCTGCGCAGCCCGAGTCCCACCTGTCGGCACCGGATCTGATGGTGCCTGATTCGATGGCGCCTGACTTGATGGCGCCTGATTTGATGACGCCTGAATGGTCTCTGACATCAGGGCACCTCCCACGTGTGGACCGGCTCGTTGCTGTGCATCCGCGGCATATAGCTCGCCAGCATGCCCTGTAGGGCTTCCTGCCTCGCAGCCCCTGCCTCTTCACGTCGGGCCACTTCGGCAGCCTGCCATGTTGCGCCGTTGGCCGTACGCAGGCAGCGCCGTTCGATGATGTCAAGCAGCCGTCCGATCTCGGCATCGTCGGCCTCCCACTGACGCAAGCCTTCGGCTGCCAGAGGCAACAGCTTCCGTACCACCAGCTCCGCCACGTGCACTTGACCTACTTGAGGCCAGTAGACCTCGGCATTGATGCCATGCCTGATGCCTGAGACGAAGTTTTCCTCGGCCGCCTGGAACGACATCTGGGTCCAGATCGGGCGGTCTTCGTCGGCCAGGGCCCGTACTAGCCCGGCAAAGAAGGCGGCGTTCGCCATAGTGTCCACCACGGTCGGACCCGCCGGCAGCACGCGGTTCTCCACACGCAGGTGCGGGGTGCCACCTCTGATGTCATAGACGGGCCGATTCCATCGATAGACCGTGCCGTTGTGGAGCCGGAGCTCGTCGAGATGCGGCACGCCGCCGTTGTCCAGAACGGCAACCGGATCCTCATCGGAACTGATCGGCAGCAACGCCGGAAAGTACCGGGAGTTCTCTTCGAAGAGATCGAAGATCGAGGTGATCCAGCGCTCGCCGAACCATACGCGAGGGCGTACGCCCTGGGCCTTCAGTTCCTCACTGCGAGTGTCGGTGCTCTGCTCGAATAGCGGGATGCGAGACTCCGAGACCAACTGCTTGCCGAAGAGGAAGGGTGAGTTCGCGCCGACCGCGACCTGTATGCCGGCGATCGCCTGAGCTGCATTCCAGTAACCGGCGAAGTCCTCTGGGCTTACCTGAAGATGAACCTGGGTCGAGGTGCACGCGGCCTCGGGCATGATCGTGTTGGACACCATCGCTAGGCGCTCCACGCCGTCGATGATGATCTCCAGGTCCTCTCCACGCGCCGCGAAGATTTGCTGGTCGAGCATCGAGTAGCGCGGGTTCTCGCTGACGCTGTCCAACGTGACGTGATGCGGCATCAAGGTGGGCAGAATGCCGATCATCACCAGTTGGGCGCCAATCGCCTTGGCTCGTGGATCCGCATCGTTGAGCGACTTTCGTACCGACTGCTCGAAATCTGCGAAGCCGAAATCGGCCACCCGGCGTGGCGCGACGTTGATCTCGATGTTGAACCGGCCGAGCTCGGTCTGGAACGAGGGATCGGCAATTGCTGCTAGTACCTCGGCGTTGCGCATGGCCGGCTGGCAATCCATGTCCACCAGGTTGAGCTCGATCTCCAGACCAGCCATCGGCCGCTCGACGTCGAATCGAGACTCGGTCAGCATCCGGGCCAGCACATCCAAGCCCTTACGAACCTTGTCGCGGTGACGCTTGCGGTCATCCCGCGTGAACTCTGTAGCGTCGACCTCAGCTCCCATGAGGCTATCCTCACGCATCGTCGCCGTTGCGGAAACACTACGCTCGTCCACCATGTACGCTGACGCTTCCGACACGTCCCAGGCTCCGGTCGCAAAACGGCTGCCGATCACCCGCGCCCATCACGGCGATGTGTTCGTGGATCCGTACGAATGGCTGCGCGAGAAGGATGATCCGGACGTGATCAGCTACCTGGAGGCTGAGAATGCCTACACCGAAGCGCAGACCGCTCACTTGTCGGAGCTTTCAAACGCGATCTTCAGCGAGATCAAGGCACGCACAAAGGAAACCGACCTCAGTGTGCCGAGTTACACCTCCCACCCCGGGGGATCCGCGTACTGGTACTACGTGCGGACCGTCGAAGGATCGGAATACCCGATCTATTGCCGAGTTATCGCGACTGATCGCGACAAGATGCCAGATCCCGAACAGGAGATCAGCGGCGAAGAGGTTCTCTTGGACGGGAATCTCGAAGCCGAAGGGCACGAATTCTTCTCCCTCGGCGCCCTCAGCGCGTCGCTGGATGGCCGGCTGCTGGCCTACTCGGTAGACCTAACCGGGGCAGAGCGGTTTACGATCATGATCAAGGATCTGGTGTCGGGCGAACTGCTGGCTGATCAGATCAGTGACACGGCATACGGCGTGGCCTGGGCCAAGAACACTCATCTCTTCTACACCAGGGCCGATGACGCCTGGCGGCCCTACGTAGTCTTACGGCACCGACTGGGCACCGACCCCGCGGACGACGCCTCGGTGCTGACCGAGCCCGATGAGCGTTTCTGGCTCAGCGTCGACGCCAGCCGTGATGATCACTGGATCATCATCGGAGCCGGAAGCAAGATCACCTCAGAATTCATGCTGCTCAGTACCGACGACCCTGAAGGCGAGCCACGGATCGTCGCGCCGCGACGCCAGGGCGTCGAGTACGAAATCGAGCCTGCGGGTGATCGCTTGCTGATCGTGCACAACGATGGAGCGGAGGACTTCGAGCTCGCCGAGGCGCCGCTGACCGCCACCAGCCATACAGAATGGACGCCGGTGATCCCGCACCGCCAGGGTGTACGAATCCTCGCTGTGAGCGCGTACGCCAGCCATGCGGTGGTATCGCTACGCCGGGACGGGCTGACCGGCTTACACGTGCTACCCCGAGATGCCAACGGTGACCTGCAGGCCGGCGCAGACATCGTCTTCGATGAGCCGCTCTATGTCGTGCATGCTCCGGGAGAGTCCGAATACGAGACCCCGACCATCCGTGTCGGCTACGCATCGATGCTGACCCCAGATTCGGTCTATGACTACCACCTGACAACGGGCGAACTGAGCCTGCTCAAACGCACACCAGTCCTCGACGATCCTCGGTTCGGCCCGTACCAATCGGACAACTATGTCCAGGAGCGCGGCTGGGCCACGGCACCGGACGGTACTCAGGTTCCGTTGTCGATCGTGCGCAAGGCAGACGTTCCGTTGGACGGCTCCGCCCCCGCGTTGCTCTACGGTTACGGCGCGTATGAGGCATCAATGGATCCAGGCTTCACCATTCCACGTCTCTCCGTGCTGGACCGCGGCATCGTCTATGCCATTGCCCATGTGCGGGGCGGCGGTGAGCTCGGCAGAACGTGGTACGAGCAGGGCAAGACGCTTACCAAGAAGAACACCTTCACCGACTTCGTCGCCTGCGCGGATTATCTCCTCGAGCATGGATACACCTCGGCCGACCGATTGGCAGCGCGTGGTGGCAGTGCCGGTGGCTTGCTGATGGGTGCGGTGGCCAACCTTGCACCAGAGAGGTTTCGCGCCATCCACGCTGCGGTCCCGTTCGTCGACGCCCTGAGCACGATCCTCAAACCGGACCTACCACTGACCGTGATCGAGTGGGAGGAGTGGGGTGATCCGCTGCATGACGCCGAGGTTTACACGTACATGAAGTCATACACCCCGTACGAGAACGTGCGCTCGATCGAGTATCCGGCCATTCTGGCCACCACCAGCCTCAACGACACCCGCGTTTTCTATGTTGAACCAGCCAAATGGATCGCCGCGCTCCGGCATGTCTCCAGCAACTCTGCTGAACGGCAGGTACTGCTCAAGACCGAGATGGTTGCAGGCCATGGCGGAGTGAGCGGACGCTACAAAAGCTGGCGCGAACTGGCCTTCGAGTACGCCTGGATCGTCAGTGAGATAACCGGATAAGGCTCGCCCGCTTGAGGGCCGACTTCACCGCCGACTTCCGGGAATGTGCGGCTGCCGGTAATCGTTTCACAACAGTCACCGAGCAAGCGGGTACGACGACGTTCTGAGGGGTATTGCATCCAGAAAGGACCGCTGCTCCGAACCACTAGCACACGCGGGCGAACTCGATGACGAGGAGAAATACTGTTCGGGGTTACCCCCGAGTAGGTCTCAGGGATTCTTCAGGGCGGGCTAGGAATCCAAAACGGTCCCTGATGCGTTCTCCCTTGTGAAGGTTACGAAAGGGGCCATAGTGGCAACAACTACTCGTTCGCGAGTATCCGAAGGCATCGATGGGAAGGATGCAGTCGGCTTATATCTGGAGGGCATCGCCAAGACTCCGTTGCTGACCGCCGAAGAGGAGGTCGAGCTCGCCAAGACGATCGAAATTGGCCTTTACGCCGAGCACATCCTCTCGGGCGACGTGACGCTTGCCGAGCGCGGAAAGCATGCCAAGCGCCCGACCAAGGCCGAGTTGGAGTTCTTGGTCGAAGAAGGCCAGCGGGCAATGCAGCATTTCGTGACAGCCAACCTTCGTTTGGTGGTTTCGGTTGCGCGCAAGTACGGCCGGTCTCAGATGCCCCTTTTGGATCTGGTTCAGGAAGGCAACACGGGTCTCATCCGCGCAGTTGAGAAGTTCGACTACACCAAGGGGTTCAAGTTCTCGACATATGGCACCTGGTGGGTCCGGCAGTCGATTAGCCGCGGGATTGCTCAGCAGGGCCGGATCGTCCGGCTTCCGGTGCATGTCGCGGAGCAGGTCAATCAGGTGGGCGCGGTACGCAGGACGCTGGAGCGACGACTGGGCCGAGATCCCGAGATCGAGGAGATCGCTGTAGAAATGGATCTCGAGCCGGAGCGCGTCCTTGACCTGATGCGCTATGGTCGCGACCACGTCAGCCTTGATGCTCCTGTCGAGGAGGGCGGCGACACCGCTCTCGGCGATCTGATCGCACGCGAGCCGATGCCAGGTCCAGACGAGGTCTTCTTGGATGCCGAGGAGCACGCTCGGCTGGAGGATATGCTCGCCTCCCTTGACGAGCGTTCCGCCGATGTCGTACGCCGTCGGTATGGACTCATTGACGGCCGCCAGGCCAAGCTCGCTGACATCGGTGCGATCTGGGGAATCACTGCAGAGCGCGTCCGTCAGATCGAGCGTCACGCCATTGCCAAGCTGCGGGGCAAGTCGGTCTTGGCTGCGTAAAACCCCCGCGCGCCAGACACACAGACGGCTACCCAGCAGCCCACAGGGCGATCCGGATTTCCCCCTCCGGATCGCCCTCTATTTTTTGGGGCGTGGCCTTTTGGGGCCTCGCCGCGCACGCTGACCTACCGAAGGGGGCGGATGAGACCCTCTTGGGCGACATTGGAGACCAGGATCCCGTTCTGAAACAGGCGCGCGGTCGCCAGACCGAGGCCGCCCGAGGCCGACGGTGAGACCTGGTCGTAGAGCAACCACTCGTCGGCCCGAAAGGGCCTGTGGAACCACATAGCGTGATCTATGGAGGCTGCGTTCACGTTGAGCCCGATGAAGACGTCATGTGGAACTGTGGTCGCTCCCAGGAGCGTCAAATCGCTGGCGTATGCCAATGCGGCCTGGTGCAGCCGACGATCATCGGGCAACCTCCCGCTGGCCCGCACCCAGACTCGAGCACGTGCCGGATGCCTCGCGTTGACCAAGGCACCGCCGGGCCGAGAGTCACCGACGTAGCGAACATCGAGAGCTCCCCACTCGCGCTCCCAGAACGAGATCGGTCGGCCCGTTGCCTCGTAGAGCACCTCGCCGAGCGTCGGACACTCCTCCGGCAGCGGCACGGCTTCCGGCACCGGATCGAGGTGATCGAAGCCCTCCTCGACCTCATGAAAGGAACTGGACAAGTAGAAGATCACCTTGCCACCTTGACGGGCGACTGCTCGCCGCGATGAGAACGAGCCACCGTCGCGTACCGCCTCGACGTCGTAGACGATCGGGATATCGATCCGCCCCGGAAGCAGGAAGTAGGCGTGCAGCGAGTGCAGCACGCGTGACACCGGAACAGTCCGAGCGGCGGCGGTGAGTGCCTGGGCCAGCACCTGTCCACCAAACACGCGCTGCAGCTGGGTATCGGGCTGCCGCGCACGAAACAGTCCGATCTCGATTTCCTCCAGGTCCAGAAGGTCGATGAGTTCGATCACGGACTGGGGCACAGCAGGAGCCTAGTGCCGGACAGTCTCCGATTGGCCTCGGCGCAGGCGCTCGGCAGGCAGCCAGCCGATCACGACGGTCGCATCCAGTTCCTCGGAGCTGACAACTTCGGCACCCAGTCCGTAGGCTTCAAACGCCGCAACGCTTCCAGCCGACTGGCTGCGGCTGGTCTCGACCAGCAGATGCCCCGCCGGCGCGAGCCACTGCCTCGCGCCGGCGGCGATTCGCCGATGCACATCGAGCCCGTCCTGGCCGCCGTCCAGCGCAATCCGCGGCTCGTAGAGGCGAGCTTCCGGCGGCATCAGCGCAATCGACTCGGTCGGGACATAAGGCGCGTTGGCGAGCAGCAGATCAACGCGACCAGCCAGCGCGGGTGGGAGTGGTTCATAGAGATCACCATGGAGTACGCCAGCCGGCGGAGAGAGGTGGGCTAGGTTCCGCTGAGCGCATCGCACCGCGGCCCGGTCGATGTCGGTGAGGTAGAGCTCGGCGTCCTCGATCACCGAGGCAAAAGCACGTGAGAGCGCGGCCGATCCGCAACACAGTTCGACGACTACGGGTCGCGGTGTAGCGAGCTGAAGTGCATGACGCAGCAAAAGCTCGGTCCGACGCCGCGGTACGAACACGCCGGGTTCGACAGCTATACGCAGCCCGGCAAACTCCGCCCATCCCACGATCTGCTCCAGTGGCGCACCGCTCACTCGTTGTCGGACCATGTGTTCGAGTTGGCTGGGCGAGTCGGCTGTGCTAAGCAGCACGTTTGCCTCGTCTTCGGCGAACACGCAGCCGGCTAGCCGAAGCCGCGTGACGAGCGCTGCGCGGTCAGGCGCCTCTGGCAGCAGCAGCTCAGTCGTCCTTCTCGCGCTCTGCGAGGAACCTCTCGAACTCGGCACCGATTTCCTCGGCACTTGGCACTCGCTCAGGTTGCTCAGCTTGTAGGGCGTCGTATTGCTGCTCGAGAGTTGCCACAAGCTCCTGGACCTCACTCGAGGTCGCCATCTCCTCAGCGATATCGGCAAGGTTGCTGGCAGATGCCTTCTCCAGTGGTTCGAGCGGCACCGCTAGCCCGGTCGCTTGATTGAGCGAGCGAGTCAGGGTGAGCGTCGCCTCTGGAAATGATGCCTGAGCCAGGTAATGCGGCACGTGTGCGGCGAAACCCATAGCCTTTCGATCCAGTTGACCGAGGCGAAATTCCAGCAGCCCGGTGAAACTGGCAGGCACCTCAACCCGGTCGATCCAGCTTCGATAGCCCTTGACCAGTGAAGGATCTGTCGCGTGTGCGGTCAACGTGATAGGTCGGGTGTGCGGCACGGCCATGGGAATGCCGTGCACTCCCACAGTCATCCGAACGCCGAACTGCTCGATCAATTCGACCAGCGCGGCGGCGAGGCGTTCCCACTGCACGTCCGGCTCTGGCCCGCTGAGGAGCAGAAAAACCTCCCCGTGGCCATCTGTGACTCGGTAGATACGCAGGTGAAGGTCGGCGTAGGACTTCCACTGATTGGTGTCGAAGATCATCGCTGGCCGGCGGCTGCGGTAGTCGTGCAGCTGATCATGATCGAATTCCGCGAGCACTTCGTGCTCCAGATTTTCGAGGAGATTCGCCGAAAACAGGCGTCCAGCCTGCCCAGCGTCGACAAAGCCGTCCAGCTGGTGAATGAGCACCGGGTGATGCTCCTTGAGCTTGGCCACCACCGCCTCGTTCAAGGTGTAGAGCTCCCGGGGGTCCATCACAAACACCAATCTACCTGCGAGTGCCGTGTTGCAGCCTCGCCTACAGCTCGGTGGATCAGTGCTTCAGACCTGCTCGTCAGCGTGATTCGTCGCGGTCACTGAACGTGGTACGACCGTTGAGTTTCGCCGCGAGGTCGTTATCGATGCCGTCCGCCACGTCGGAGAGGATGCGTACCGCCTGGCGTAGATGGGCGGGTGCGAAGGGTTGCGCCAGCACAGAGATGGTGACGAAGACCCGATCTTTGATGAGCTGAAACTTCACCCACCGGGCCTCGACGTTCAAGTCATTGAGCACCTCTGTGGCCCGAGAACGACCAGCAATGTCATGCACCACAGGGGCGAAGAGCACAACTTCCTGGCCGTCGGTGGATGTGCGGAGGAAGAGCATGGTTGATCCGACCCTGATTGCCACGTCACCGTCGGCGTCCCGGATCGGGGGATAACCGTAGATTTCAGCAAGCTCGGCGTCGACCAAGTCGTTGAGGTGCTCCTGGTCGCGAGGCATCGTCGCCCCGAGGTCGACCTGGCTGGTCTGCACAGCCTTGACTGCCGCATCACTCTCGATTGGCACCTGTATCGGCTGGAGCGCCTCCGCGAGCTGGTCGGGCGCGAGAAATACCGGATGCTGTACGCCATAGACGTCGCGCAGCGCGACGACGGCAAGTTCGCTGATTCGGTCGGATTCGAGCTGTGGGAACTCGATCCAGAAATTGGGCGTGGGCCGAATCGGCCCAGTCGGTGAGTCTTGCTCGCCGATCGTGGGCGGCTGCCAACCCAGTCGTTCCATGGCGTCGATCAACTCGGCGGAGAGTTGGAAATCGTCCCCGAGCACCGCGTTGCTGGCGGCCTCGCATCGAATCACGCCTGGCCGGGGACTGCTCAGCCTGACGAACGGCGGCGGGCCCTTGCCCTCTGAGGTGGTGCCGATGGTGAGGTCGGCTGTGTCGTCGATCATGGTGATGACCTCACTCAACCGATCTTGGAACTCAGCCCAAGCTTGTGCGGTACTCCGGTCGAGGTCGAAGTCGTCGATGTCGGCCATATACGCCCCTCCCACCCACGAGAACGACACTAATGCCGGAGGCGTTCAAATGCCCAACGCCGCAACCACCCGCGACGGTGACGGCCGTCCCAGTTTGGTCGCGAGCCAGCGGCTGGTCTCCACCAGGCTTGCCAGATCGACGCCGGTCTCGATGCCGAGCCCATCCAGCATCCATACCAGGTCCTCCGTCGCCAAGTTGCCGGTCGCCGACTTCGCATAGGGGCAGCCCCCGACTCCGCCGGCCGAGGAATCGAATTCGGTGATTCCAGCCTCGAGGCCAGCCAGCACGTTGGCGAGAGCCTGTCCGTAGGTGTCGTGCAGGTGCAGTGCTATCCGGTCGCGCGATACCCCGGCTGCTTCCACGCGGTCCAGCACCGCGGCGACCTGACCTGCCGTGGCGACGCCGATGGTGTCGCCCAAACTGATCGTGGAGCAGCCGAGTTCGACGAGTCGGGCTGCGATAGCCGCGGGACTTTCGGGGTCCACTGCGCCCTCCCACGGGTCGCCGAAACACATCGACACATAACCGCGTACGGGAATCCCGCGGATGCTTGCCGCGGCGACGACGGGTGCCGCCATCTCGATGGCGCCGTCCAGGGTGGTACCGAGGTTCTGCTTCGCGAAGGTCTCGGTAGCGGATACGAAGATCGCGATCTCGTCGGCCCCGGCAGCCAGCGCACGCTCGAAACCACGCTCATTGGGCACGAGTACGGGATAACGAACCCCCGCACGCCGCCGCAGGGCAGCCATTAGTTCGTCTGCATCTGCCAGCTGAGGAACCCATCGCGCCGACACGAAGCTGGTCGCCTCGATGACGCCAAGCCCAGCGTCGCCGAGCCGGTCGATCAACTCCAGCTTGATCGGCAGCGGCACCACAGTCTTCTCGGCCTGGAGCCCATCGCGCGGGCCGACTTCGTACACCCTGACCCGAGTGGGCAAACCAGCGCGAGGATGAACTGCCGGCAGCACGTCCATACCGGCGACTGTACGCGTGCGGGAAGCTGCCTATCGTTGAGTGATGCGGTGGGCGTGCTGCCCGATCACCGCAGGTGGATGAGGAGGTGAGCAGTGACCCAGCCAGCGATGCCTCCCCCGGGCGCACCTCGTCCAGCGATGGTTCCTGTCGCACCCGCCGCCTTGCTGCGTCGGCCACGATCCGCGTTGACCTGGGTCACCACCATCGTCCTTGGCCTGGGTGGCCTGATGATCGCGATCTTGATCTTTCTCCTCGGCGGTCCAGTTGGCGCGCTGATCGCCACCCTCTTGGCAGCGGTGTCGTTCCCGCTGATGATCTTGATCTGCTTCTGGCTCGATCGCTATGAACCCGAGCCCGCCGGCTATCGGTTCGCCGCACTCGGTTGGGGTGCTGTTGCGGCGGTTGTGCTGAGCTTCATCGCAGAGCAGCTGCTGTTCGGGCTGCCGGGGACCAATGAGTTCGTGAATACGGTGGTGGGCGCGCCCGTTGTGGAGGAACTTGCCAAGGGATTGTTTCTTGTCGCGGTCGTCGTCTTCCGTCGTTCCGAAATGGACGGGATTCTGGACGGCATCATCTACGGCGCCCTGGTCGGGATCGGGTTTGCCTTCGTTGAGGACATCGTCTACTACCTTCAGTCTCTGCAGACTGGACAGCTCGGCGTCACGTTCTTCCTAAGAGGCGTCATCGGGCCGTTCGCGCACCCCCTCTTCACAGCCGCAACCGGCATCGGCATCGGGATCGCGGTCTCCACCCGCCGACCGGCGGTGCGTGTGTTCGCGCCGATCCTCGGTTTTCTGGCCGCGATCGTGATGCACGCCACTTGGAACGGCAGCGCGTTCTGGGACAACGGCAACGGGTTCTTGTTGGCGTACGGCGCGATCATGCTGCCGCTGCTGGTGGTGATACTGGCAATCGCCATCTGGGCGCGCTCCCGCGAGGGCAAGATGCTCACCGCCGCCCTACATCAGGTTGCACAGATGGGCTGGATTCAGCCCGACGAGATCCGCTGGATAGCCCGTGTCTCGGATCGGATGTCAGCACGCGCATATGCCAAGCGCGTAGGCGGCAAGCCAGCCGCTGCGGCGCTCCGGGCGTATCAGCAAACCATGATCGAGGTGGCCTTCCTCCATAACCGAGCGGTGAATGGAACGGCTCCAAATGATCTCAACCAGCGCATGAGCGCCCTGCTCCAGCGGGCGGCATGGCTGAGGCCGTACGTGGTGTTCCCGCCGCCCCGCACCCAGTGGCCACCTCCCGGGCTGCCGGAACCATGGGCGCAGCCGCCTCTGCCGCCCGGCGCCTCAGTATTTCCCGACCGACGAGACTAGCTCCGATGGCCAGGCGCTGGCTCCGCGCGGTCCTTAGCCTGCGGCGTGCGGGTCGCCGTACCAACGTGGCGTTGCTGGTCGTCCTGATTGCTGCCGCGGTCACCGGTGGCATCGCCTTTGCCGCCGGCACCCCAATCCCAGCACGACTCGCGACGATTGCTCACGGCGTGTTCGGGCTGGCGGTGGTGCTGCTGGTGCCCTGGAAGACAGTGATCGTCAGGCGCGCTCCTCTGCTGCGCGCAGCCAGTCTGGTGCTGATCGGACTCATCGCACTTTGCGTCGCTTCGGGCCTTGTGGAGGTCTTCTTCGGGTATGGGCTGTGGTGGCGACTCAGTCCCATCCAGGTACACGTTGGGTCGGCCCTGCTCGCTGCGCCACTGCTGGCGTGGCATGTGCTGCACCACCGTCCACAGCGTCTGCGTCGGATGGACTTGTCACGCCGCACACTTCTGCGTACCGGAGCTCTTGCCGCGGGAGCCGCGGCGACGTATGCCGCGCTAGAGGGCGTCGGTCGGCTGGCCGGCTCGGCATCAGCTAGCCGAACCTCTACGGGCTCCCACCCGATTAGCGCGGCTGCCGTCCCCGCAACGATCTGGCTTTTCGATCAGGTGCCCGTTGTTGGGAGTGATCATCAAGTTCTCGTCGCCGGGTCCGCGTTCTCGATTTCCGATCTTGCGTCGCGGTCCGAGGCGATCCCGGCACGACTTGACTGCACCAGCGGCTGGTACACCGACGGTGTCTGGTCAGCGGTCAGTCTTGTTGATCTCATACCTCCCGAGAAACTGGCAGCGGCGGCGAGCATCGAGGTTGCAAGCGTGACCGGCTACTCTCGGCGATTTCCAGCTAACGAGGCAGGTAATCTCTGGTTGGCGACCGCGTATCACAATCAGCCGTTACAGCCCGCCTATGGGGCACCCGTTCGGCTCGTTGCGCCACATCGACGGGGATTCTGGTGGGTTAAGTGGGTCACATCGGTCAAGCTCAGCGACCTCCCCTCCTGGGCGCAGCCGCCGTATCCCTTGCAGTGAATGCCGAGGTGTCTGTCAGCTCGCAGACTCAGAGAGCTCGCGCGGAACAGCGATCACGTCGACAAGCGCGCCGTTGCGCCATACGGTGATCTCCACCCGCCGGCCGATCGCGTCCTCGACCATCCGACGCTGAAGCTCAGTGCTCGATCTCAGTGACGTGCCAGCGACTGCAACGACAATGTCGCCTGCTCTCAGCCCTGCGCTATCTGCCGGACTTCCGGCGACTACTTGCGCCACCCGGAGACCCTCGCGGCGGCCCAATTTGTTGGCCAACGCAGGTGGCAACGGTGCCTGGTTGCCCGCGATCCCAAGCCACGCACGCCGTACCCGGCCGGAAGTCATCAGGGCGCTAATGATCCGCTCTGTCGTTTCATTGATCGGCACCGCCAGGCCTACACCGATCCCGGCCACCGCCGTGTTGACTCCAATCATCCGGCCGCGGCTGTCGGCCAGCACCCCACCGCTGTTGCCAGGGTTCAATGCGGCGTCGGTCTGAATAACCTCGTCAACAACCCGGCCTTGCCTGGTCGGTAGGGACCGGCCTAAACCGGAAATGATGCCAGCAGTAACGCTGCCCGCCAGGCCGAGCGGGTTGCCCACCGCGATCACCAATTGCCCGACTTGCAGCTTGCTGGCATCGCCCAGCGTCACCGGGCTGGGAACCTCACCTCGAGCACGAAGCACAGCAAGATCGGAAAACGCATCTCGACCGATCACGTCGGCAGTGACCTCGTTGCCGTCGGAGAAGGCGGCCACCACCGTGCTTCCTCCTTCGACGACATGCGCACTGGTCAATAGAAAGCCGTCAGCGGTCAACACGCTCGCGCTACCCGCGCCATCGCCCATCCGGGACCGGACCTTAAGACTCGCCACACTCGGCAAGACCTGCTGAACCACTTTTGTCACCGCCGCGGAGTAGGCATCAAGCGCCTCGCGGTCACGGTCATCGATCATGTTGTGGTAACGCGTACGGCGCTGAAGTGTTCCCTACCCCTCGACCTATCCGGCAAGGTAAGCCGAGGGCGTAAAGCCGATCGCGATCAGCTGCAACCGCTGGTGGATCCGCAGCCTTCACAGACGTAGCAGCTGCCGCTGGGACGCATCTTGGTGCCGCAGGTCAGGCAAAGCGGGGCGTCGATGCTGGTGCCGGTGATTTCTTCGAAGAGCTCGGCTGTCGTGTGGGCAGCCTGCGTGACCGGCTTCGTCCCGGCGCCGTCCATCTCGTCGGTTCGGACGTCATCGCCTGGGTCGTTCTTGAGCGACTCCGCCTCGCTGAGCTCTTCCTCGGCCGGCAAATACGATCCGGTTTCGACCTGCCGTGCCCGCTCGGTCGCGGTGTAGATACCCAGCTCGGCTCGCTCTTCGAAAGACAGATAGTCCAGTGCCAGCCGGCGAAAGACATAGTCCATGATCGACTGTGCCATCCGGATGTCCGGATCGTCAGTGAGGCCGGCGGGCTCGAACTTCAGGTTGGTGAACTTCTGGACGAATGTCTCCAACGGCACTCCGTACTGAAGACCAACCGATACCGCAATGGCGAAGGCATCCATCACACCCGCGAGGGTCGAGCCCTGCTTGCCCAGCTTGAGGAATACCTCGCCGAGGCCATCGTCCGGATAGGACCCAGAGGTCAAATAGCCCTCAGCACCGCCTACAGAGAACGACGTGGTGCGGCTCGGCCGCGACTTCGGCAATCGCTTGCGAGTCGGGCGGTAGACCACCTTTTCCACGACCTCGGTCTCGACGGCAGCTGACTTCTTATGCTCTGCCTTCGCACTCCTGCCGTCACTGAGCGGTTGGCCAACCTTGCAGTTGTCACGGTAGACCGCCAACGCCTTGAGGCCGAGCTTCCAGCCTTGCAGGTAGACCTCGGCTATTTCCTCCACTGTCGCTGACTCGGGCAGGTTCACAGTCTTGGAGATGGCGCCAGACAGGAACGGCTGCGCCGCCGCCATCATCCGCACATGGCCCATCGGCTTGATCGCCCGCTGACCCATTGCGGTGTCGAAGACCTCATAGTGCTCCGGCTTGAGGCCGGGAGCGTCGATCACGTGACCGTGCTCGGCGATGTATTCGATGATCGCCTCGGCCGTCTCGTCGGCGTAACCGAGCTTCTTCAATGCCCGCGGAATGGTCTGGTTGACGATCTGCAGCGACCCGCCACCGACAAGCTTCTTGAACTTGACCAGCGAGAAGTCCGGCTCGATTCCAGTGGTGTCGCAATCCATCATGAAGCCGATCGTCCCGGTGGGCGCGATCACCGAGGCTTGCGCATTGCGGTAGCCATTGGCTTCACCGATCTTGATCACATCCGCCCAGGCGCCCGTTGCCCGGGTGCGAATGTCGGTGTCCATCGGATCGATAGCGCGCAGCGCATCGTTGGCGGCCTGGTGCTTACGCATCACCCGCTTGTGCGCATCAGCGTTGCGGGCATATCCCACGTACGGCCCAACGATGCCGGCGAGCTCCGCCGACCGGCGATACGAGACGCCGGTCATCAGCGAGGTGATCGCGGCAGCCAATGCGCGGCCACCCTCAGAGTCGTAACCATGGCCGGTAGCCATCAACAGCGCACCCAGGTTGGCGTACCCGATGCCGAGCTGACGATAGTCGCGAGTGGTGCGCCCGATCGCCTCGGTCGGGAAATCGGCGAAGCAGATCGAGATGTCCATTGCAGTGATGATCAACTCCACCGCTCGTTCGAACGCCTGCGCATCGAAGGTGTCGTCCTCGCGTAGGAACTTGAGCAGGTTGAGGCTGGCCAGGTTGCACGAGCTGTTGTCCAGGCTCATGTACTCCGAGCATGGATTGGACGCCGTGATCCGGCCGGTCTCGGGATTGGTGTGCCAATCGTTGATGGTGTCGTCGTACTGGATCCCGGGATCGGCGCATTCCCAAGCAGCCGTGGCCATCTTGTCAAACAGTTCACGAGCATTCATCGTCTCGACGACCCGACCGTCGGTGCGCGCGCGGAGTGCGAAATCGGCGCCGTCCTCGACGGCTCGCATGAACTCATCGGTGACCCGCACGGAGTTATTGGCGTTCTGATATTGGACTGAGGTGATGTCACGACCGCCCAGGTCCATATCGAAGCCAGCGTCACGAAGTGCGCGTATCTTCTCCTCCTCCCGCGCCTTCGTCTCGATGAACTCCTCGATGTCGGGGTGGTCAACGTCAAGTACGACCATCTTTGCCGCACGGCGAGTTGCCCCGCCAGACTTGATGGTCCCGGCACTCGCGTCGGCGCCGCGCATGAACGAGACCGGGCCGGAGGCGGTACCACCCGAGCTCAGCAGTTCCTTCGACGAGCGGATCCGTGAAAGATTCAGGCCGGCACCTGAGCCGCCCTTGAAGATGAACCCTTCTTCCCGGTACCAGTTCAAGATCGAGTCCATCGAGTCGTCGACCGACAAGATGAAACACGCGCTGACCTGCTGCTTCGACGCGGTACCTACGTTGAACCACACCGGTGAGTTGAACGAGAAGTATTGATGCAACAGCATCCAGGTCAACTCGTGCTCGAAGACCTCGGCTGACTTGGTGTCCAGAAAGTATCCGAAGCCATCCCCCGCCTTGCGGTAGGTCTTGACCACGCGGTCGATGAGCTGCTTGAGGCTCTGCTCGCGAGCGGGAGTGCCGGGTGCCCCCCGGAAATACTTCGTGGTCACGATGGTGGACGCATTGACACTCCAGAAGTCGGGGAATTCGACGCCCTTCTGCTCGAAGACAACCTCACCTGTCTTCCAGTTGGTCTGCACGACGTCGCGGCGTTCCCAAGTCACCTCGTCATATGGATGCGTACCCGAGGTGAAAACCCGCTCGATGCTGAGCCCGGCGCGTTTCGGCGTTGAACTCTTGTTGTCCGATCGCCCATTCGCCGAACGGGTGGTTTCGGTCATCTCTGCCTTTCTTGTCGGCTACCTACGCCATCGATGGCGCT
>Ga0075418_10000917_pt1 | contig 32262 bp, 24 predicted proteins | sample SoiMetdeltSBSDD2_FD_81776 | JGI IMG/M metagenome (GOLD analysis project Ga0075418, IMG submission 81776) | Bulk soil microbial communities from a Populus tree surrounding site in Tennessee, USA - Soil MetaG P. deltoides SBSDD2 | ecosystem: Environmental > Terrestrial > Soil > Tree plantation... | reverse complement strand
GGTCATTGGCTTTGATCGGCCACTTACCGATCTTGCCGCGCAGGTCCTCGGGCTGGACAACGGATCCATACCGTCCACTATGGATGGTGATTTCGTCTGGACAGTCAAGGCGACAGATCTGGACGACGTGCCGACCGACGCGGTGCGCTCGGTCCTTGGCTAGCCTCGCTGGTACTTCTCCCACCAGGTGAACGGCGTGCGGTACGCGGTCGGCGTGTCGTCGGCCGCGTGGTTGGCCAGGCCGTTGCGGCCGAAGTAGTAATCGTGGATTTGATTGCGGGCGGGCTGGGAGAGATCCGGGTCCGACACCGCGGCGGCGTGGATGTGATAAGGCCAGTTGCCCTGTGACGGGTTGCGCAGCCAGGCCGCGAATCCCACGGTGCGCAACGCTTTCACGGTCTGCCACCGCTGAGTTGTGGTCAAATTGGTGACCGCGATGTCCACGACCCCACCGCCGTCGTGCGTGCCCGCCGAGGTGGGGTCGGCGCTCGTATAGGACCCCTGGGTCAGCACGATGCCCCACGTAAGCATGCCGTCCGTGGCGCTCAACATGTTGCGGGTCCTGGTGTTCACCTGCAGGCCGGAGTAGGAGGCCGTGCGCGAGCCGGTGTGGACGGGACGGGTCACCGTAAACCTGTTCTGGCCCAACGCGGTCAGGGAGGTCGACCCGGGAATGCCATTCGCGTCGATTCCTGTGTACCCGAGGGAGCGTTGCCAGGCCGCGTAAGCCGACACGGTCGAGGTACCGTAGTGACCATCCACCGAGCCGGAAGCCAGCAGCCCCTTGGCGTTCAGCGCCCGCTCCACCTGGATCACATGAGCGCCCGCGCCCGGCGTCAGCCCGGTGTCAGGCTTGGGCGGGTCCACCTGGGCGGCCAGCAGCACCATCTCCATGTCCACCACCGGCAGTGCGGCATCGGCCACCTCGCCCAGCGCCATACTCGCGGACAACGCCGCACCGCTTGAAAGCACCCATCGTCTCGTCACTGTCATGGATACCTAGTTTCATCAGGCTCCTACACGCGCTCTACAAAACCGCACCAGGCGGTGACGGCGGCCGATAGTCTGGCGGCATGATCGAAGAGATCTCCGGCATGCCCGCCGGCACCATCGGCCTGCGCGCCAGCGGCAAGGTCTCCGCCGACGACTACAAGACGGTGCTCGAGCCGGTGCTGCGGGCCGTGGTCGAGCGCGGCGAACCCATCAAGCTGATGTATGTGTTGGCCGACGACACCGACTACTCCGCCGGCGCCGCCGTGCAGGACATGAAGACCGGCGCCACCCTCGGCGTGCCGCACCTGTCGGCCTGGCGCAAAACAGCCCTGGTGAGCGACGCCGATTGGGTCGACCGGGTGGCGCACGCCTTCGGCTGGATGATGCCGGGCGCCTTCCACACCTTCGCCACCGCCGACATGGACGCCGCGAAATCCTGGCTTGTCTCCTGAAACCCCTCAGTTCAGCCAGGCGCGCCCGGCCGGCTGCCAGACCGCTCCCCGCGCCTGGCCGGTCAAGACCGGATCGGCGAATGCCGCCACCGCGCTCACGATGGCGGCGAAATCTGTGGGTGACGACCTTCTCCGCATAGACCATTGGGAGTGGATAACCCATCAGCTCGATGCCGCGCCCAAGAATGCCCGGCAAAGTGATGGGCTGCGGCGGCGGCCAGATTTGGATCACCCACGTTGACGTCCACGTGGAATCCGACTCTGGCCGTGGCGAGCTGGGCCGTCATGCTGACTCGGATGCCATGGTATTGGTCCTCATCGCGGATCGTGCTCGCCGCCGCCGACCCCGTGCTCGAAAACGAGCCCATCGTCGAGGACCACCGAGGCGATCTCCTTGACCAGGCCCAGAACCGCCTTCATCTCATTGGTGATCCATCGGCCTTGAAAGTCGATGTCACGGGTGGTCCGGCGGGTGCCGTAGGCGGCGAGCAGCACTCCTCCCTTGAGCACCAGCTGCGACAAGGTTCTGCAAATCGAGGTAGGTGCGGCCGGTGACCGTCGAGCGGGTGGGGCGGCTATTCATATTGAAGTATCTCCAGTGCTTGCCTGATGGCTTTGGCTGTCTTGGGAAAGTGCCGCCGTGCCATTTCGTGCAGCGCTCCAGGGCTGCTCCCCGGGCGGCGCAGCCATCGGCGCAAGGCGCCGTAAGCCAGCTCGTCGCCCTCTCGATGGCGCAGGCGGAAGGCGTCGATGATGCTTCGCTCGGCACTGTAGACACCGATGCCGGTGTGCCCTGCGACGTCGATGGTGTCTCGGCCGATGTCGAAGGATTCTCGATCGAACTGGTGCCAGGTCACTCGAGTGGTCGTCGCGGGCCGATGCGCACCCCTCGGCAACGCGATGTCGATCGTGGTCAACCCAGCGGCCATCGCCTCGGCGTAGGTGAAGGTGGCCGGCAGGTCGTCGCACTGTGCCATGGCCCTCCCCTTCCAACGGAATAACTCTCCTCAGGTTAGTACGATCTGAGGAGAGTTATTCCGGCAGCGCTTCCTCAGTCAGCCTAGTAGATCTGGCACGCCGATGGCAAGTGGGATGTTCAAAATGGACAGTCGCTATCGAGCGTTATCGAGGGCCGCGGTCACGACCAGTGACTCGATGCCGCGCAGGCACGCCTCAAGGTTCTCGGGGGAGATGGCCGTGGTGTCGACCCGCCAGGTGAGGTCGATCGCGCCGGGCAAGGCGTCCACATTCAGGAAGTAGGTCGCGTCGATCTCGTTGGACCGTGGACCCCAGCGAAGGTTGCTCCGCGGCACGGCGGCCACGATCTGGTCGGGTTCCGGGAGCGGGCCGGCGGGTCCCTGCGCGGCGGCGAAGCGGCGGTCGTTGAAGTAGCTGCGGGTGTCGATTTCGACGCCGCGTTCCTGGCCTATCCGATCGATGAGCGGCCACATGTCGCGCGGGTGGTAGTAGGCGTGCATCCCGGCGGCCACCTCACTCTTCCAGGCGCGGCCGATCGCCTCCTCGAATGAACAGTCGGTGGTGTCGACGACCGCGAGTCCCGCCTGGGCAAGATTGCTGACCGATTCGGCGAACCCGGGCCGGAAGCGGTTGCTGACCGCGATCCGGAAAACGCCCATGGGCCGCCCGGATAGGCGTCCGAGCATGACGGCGTAGGCGGCGAGCAGGATGACCCCGCTGTGCACCTTGGTCCGGGCTGCGAGCGTCTTGAGACCGAGGTGCGTCGCGGGTGTGGTGAAGGTGGCCTCCCACCACCGTTCCTCCTGCGGCGTCAACGGCTGAGCGAAGCGCTGTGGATCGATCACGCGCAGGTGTTTCTCCCAGTACCGCAGCGAGGCTTTGTGTTGCCGCAGCGCCGCCGGTTCACGTTGGGCCCGGGCGAGGTCCAGCGGCTGGACTCCCGCGACCGGGGCTAGGTGTGCGCCGGTGGCCTTGTCGAGCTTGGCCAGGTCGGCGCGGAGCGCGTCGAAACCGTACCCATCAATGACAATGTGACAGTAGAGCGCGACGAAGTACACTGCCCGTTCGCCGTCGGCGACCACCGCCATCCGCAGCGGCCAGTCCGCGACCGGATCCCAGGGCGCGGCTTCATACTCCGAGCGGATCGCATTCGCCATCCGCTCCGGATCGCCGTCGTCCTCGTGCACCTCGAGGGTGATCTCGCCGGATTCGAAGAGCACTTGCTTGGGCGTCCCGTCGTCCTCGACCAGCAGGCGCGTGCGCAGCGACTGGTGCCGGCTGAGGATGAATCCGAGCAGCGTCGCGATGTCCTGTACCGACGTGCCTTCCTCGAGCCGCATCGTCCCGCCGGTCCACTCGGTGGCGCCGAACTTCTGCATCGACCGCCACCCGGCGAACTGGGCCCAGGTCAGTTCCTCGACCCCGCTTCCCTCGCCCTTGAATGGCACGGTAATGCGATATGTCACGGGATCTCCCACTCGATCGGCAATTCGGCAGCACGTCCTGCACCGGCTTGTGACTCATGACAAGCCGGCGCAGAAATCGACGTTCTACGTACGCTTAGAGCTCACGAACGATCATCACGGTGTCCTCCTCCCGGCGTAGGAGCCCATCGACCTGCGGTGGCAGAAGCGGGCTTCGGTCGATGAGCGCAGCCTAAACGTTGTAGATATGTTGATGGAAGACTCCAAGAAGACGAGTGCCAATTGTAATCAAAGTCCTGAATATTCAATGCGGGCATTGCGTCAATCTATTGTGGGACTTGCCCTTTGAGCGCCGCCGACGTCATTTGATAGAGGTGCACCAATTCGTACCGGTCTGGTGGTGTGTCACTATCCAAAGTCTCGCATGTGGGGCTCGATCAGAAATGCCGGTCGGGCCCGCCTTCGACGGCATCGACCCCGGCACCTGGTGCGGTCCGGCCCTTGACCACCGTGCGCCAGCCGTTTCGCGACATGGGCGCCGCCGCCGCCAAACTTCTGCTCGCGCTGATCGCCGGCGAGGCCCAGGTCCAGACCCGGATCGAGCTGCCCACCACGCTCATCGTCCGGGCCGGCACCGCCCCTCCCCGCTGAGGACCGAAACGATTCGCCGACTTTCCCGAAACGTTTTGGCGTCGATGTCCTTGCTGTGCCGTGCCGTTGCCAGTCGGGCCAGTAGGGCCCCTGCGCCCTTGAGTACCCAGCGGTCAGCGCCATCGGAGCTGAACAGCCGAGCCAGGGCGCGGTCATAACCGAACTGGCGCTGGAGCTCCCCCGTTCGAGTGCGTCTCGCACGACTTGCGCCACCGCGGACTCGTCCTCGTGGTCGCTGAGCAGATCGTCTATGATCGCCGGCACTGTGCGAACTGGTACTCCGCCCCAGACCTCCCAGCTCCCCGGAGCGAGCTGAGGACGCACGCGTAGCTTGATGTCATTACGGCGAGGACGCAGCCGGGTAACGGCACAGAACTCATGCTCGTAGGGGATCAGATCGCCTAGCCCTCGCAGATGCGCCGCGCTGCGATGGCTGATCACTACGTCCGGAGCGACGATTCGTTCGTGCCATGCCCTTGCCCCTCCCAGTTGTAGCCATGCTGCCCGCAGCGGATCGAGGTCTGGGTCTTCTGGTGCACCCGTGAGCCGGTAGACGCGCGTGGCCTGATCGGCCACGGCAAGCGTCCCGTCATGGACAAGCCGGTTGAGGTCCTGACGTGATACCCCGAGCTGCCGGGCTTGGCCAGCGGTGATCATGCCCCACTGCTCGCTAGCGACCGAACTGATCGCAGCAAGCGCGGTACCCCTCGACATGGAGCGATCGTAATCAATAATGTGACGAACGCTCCGTGTGTCCCCGCCAGATTGGGACCATCGATTGAATCCGAGTTGGCGCGGCTTGTGTGCAGCGGTCCCCTGCCGGTCTGCGCGAGCTGCGCGGATCGGTATGAAAGAGTGGAGGTATGAACCGGCTTGGTAGCGCGACCTCGCCCTACCTCCTCCAGCACGCCACCAACCCTGTGGATTGGTGGCAATGGGGAGGTGAAGCCTTCTCCGAAGCCAAGCAGCGGGACGTCCCGGTGCTGATCTCGGTGGGATACTCCGCGTGCCATTGGTGCCATGTCATGGCGCACGAGTCGTTCGAGGACGAGACCGTCGGCGCGCTCATCAACGACGACTTCGTGGCCATCAAGGTGGATCGCGAGGAGCGGCCGGATGTCGACGCCGTGTATATGACGGCGACCCAGGCGATGACCGGGCAGGGCGGGTGGCCGATGACGGTTTTCGCGACCCCGGAGGGCCAGCCGTTCTTCTGCGGGACGTACTTTCCGCGAACGAATTTCATGACCCTGCTGCGCTCGGTCACCGAGGCGTGGCAGACCCGCCGGGCAGACGTTGTGGCGCAAGGGAATCAGATTGTGCGGGCGATCGCCGGCACGCCGCTGCGGGGCACGACCGAGGTGACCGAGGCTCTGCTCGGCCTGGCGATGACCAAGGTGTGCGCCGCGCACGATCAGGTGCACGGCGGGTTCGGCGGGGCGCCGAAGTTCCCGCCGCACATGGTGCTGCTGTTCCTGCTGCGCCACTTCCAGCGCACGGCCTCACCGCAGGCGCTTGAGGTGGCCCGGCACACCTGCGAGGCGATGGCCCGCGGCGGGCTCTTCGACCAGGTGGGGGGCGGCTTCCACCGGTACACGGTCGATGAGACCTGGACAGTGCCGCACTTCGAGAAAATGTTGTACGACAACGCTTTGCTGCTGCGCGTCTACACGGAGCTGTGGCGGCTGACCGGCGATCCGCACGCCCGACGCGTAGCAGGCGACACCGTGGGCTTCCTGCTCACCGAGTTGCGGACCGCCGAGGGCGGGTTCGCCTCGGCCCTCGACGCCGACACCGAGGGCGTGGAGGGGCTCACCTACGCCTGGACCCCGGCCCAGCTCGACGCGATCCTCGGGAGCGAAGACGGGCAGTGGGCCGCGGACTTGCTCGGCGTCACGCAAGACGGCAACTTCGAGCACGGGCTGAGCGTGCCGCGTCTCATGCGCGACGTCGACGGCGCCGACGAGCCGATTCGTGAGCGCTGGCAGGCGATCCGGGCGAAACTGCGGCATGAACGGGCCCGAAGGCCGCAGCCCGATCGCGACGACAAGATCGTGGCGGCGTGGAACGGGCTGGCGATCACGGCCCTGACCGAATACGCCCGGCTCGCCAACGACGACAACGCAAAACGCGCCGCGATCGAGGCGGGCGAACTGCTGCGCCGGGTCCACCTCGACAACGGCCGGCTCAAGCGGGTCTCGAAGGACGGCAAGGCGGGCCAACCCGCGGGCGTGCTCGAGGACTACGGCTGTGTGGCGGAGGCGTTCTGCGCGCTGCACCAGCTGACCCTCGACGGCCGCTGGCTGGAGGAGGCCAAGCAGCTGCTTGACGCCGCGCTGCATCACTTCAAAGACAACGACGGCTTCTTCGACACCGCCGACGACGCCGAGCGTCTGGTCACCAGGCCGGCCGACCCGACCGACAACGCGACCCCCTCGGGGCTTTCCAGCATCGCCGGCGCCCTGATCACCTACACCGCGCTCACCGCCGACACGGCCTATCGTGACGCCGCCGAGAAGGCGTTGCAATCCATCGGGGAACTGCTCTCGCGGCACCCGCGCTTCGCGGGCTACTCGGCTGCCGCCGCTGAGGCCCTCGTCAGCGGCCCGTATGAAATCGCCGTAGTGACCGAAAACGCCGGAACCGATCTGACGATGACGGCGATCACGCATGCGCCCCCCGGGGCGGTGATAGTGACCGGCCCGCCCGACCATGCCGGCGTGCCGCTGCTGCGGGGGCGGAGCACCATCGACGGGCAGGCCACGGCCTACGTATGCCGCACCTTCGTCTGCGACCGTCCGGTCACGACAAGCGTGGAACTGGCGACGATGCTGACCCCCTCGGATTGACCTAACCGGCTAAACGGACAATCGTGGCTAGGCTCCCCAACCATGGCAGGCCTCGCCGCTCTCCTTAGTTTCGACTCAGACCGGGCCACCGCTCCCACCCTTGAGGCGCTTTCGGAATCGCTTCGTCCGCGCGGCTACGAGGAGGCGATCGCCGCTGTCGGCCCGGCGAAGCTTCTCGTCCGCGCGGCCCTCCCAAAGATTGATGAACGGCATGACGTGGCGATGATTGTCGATGGGATCGCCGAGCCGTCGAACCTGTTCGCCCGCTACGCCACCTACGGCCCGGCCGGCCTGCTCACCGGGGAGCAGCCCTACGCACTGATCGTCGCCGATGCCGAGGGGGCGGTCCTCGCCCGCAACCTCGACGGCCCGCCGCTCTACTACACCCGTGTCCGCGGCGCGGTTTTGGTCGCCAGCGAGCCGTCCGCCCTCATCGAGGCGGGCGCGCCGGTCGCGCCCAACGAGGAGATCGTGGCCCGTTTCCTCGATACCGGCGCGTGCGACGAGGTCCCGGCCACCTTCTTCCGCGGCATCCGCCGCGTGCTTCCCGGCCAGGTGGTGGAGGTCAACGGCCACACCGACGGCTGGGCCATCCGCGCCCATCCGGCCGCCTTCGAGTTCACCTTCGTCCGTGATCTGGGCGAGCCCGCCCCCGGCCTCGCCGACTACCTGCTGTGGGCGATGGCGAAGGCCTCGGGCGGCGAGGTTGACGTGCTCTTCTGCGCGTTGGGCGGCAGCGACCGGTCGGGGCACCTGCCCAGGCTGGCCGACCGGGTCGCCGTTCGCTACGGCGTCGGGTTACGCTTCCCCTTCCGTGAGCTGGGCGGGCTTGACGACGCGGCGCGCGCCGAGCTTCAGGCCCTGGCCGAGCGGACTCTCCCGTCCGCGTCGGTGCGCGCCGCCTCCAGTCCCCACAGCGCCGAACCCCACCTGGGTGAGATCCTGCACGGCCTGCGCACCGAGGTCGCCACCGCGCTGCTCTACCCGCGCCACGGTGAACCCGACCGCGCCTCGCTGTCGCGGCTGGCCAACCTCGCCGCCGCCCGCCGGCCCGAACTCGACCGAATCTGGCGCCACTATCTGCTCGAGCGGTGGCTGGCTACCGTAACCCCGGGAAAACCCAATGTGCCCATGGCCCGCCCGGCCGAACGCCGGCTCGACGTAGCGGGCCAGTCGTGGCAGCGCCAGGCGATCCGCGCCGAGCCGCTCGCCGCGGGCGACCGCTTCCCGGACATTTTCGCTTGGTACACAATGGAATTTGTCAACGCTGCCGATCGGCCGACCCACCAGGCCCTGCGTCGCCAGTGGCTGCTCGTGGTGGCGGGCAAGGCGGTCGCCGTGGCGCAAGGCGAGGCTCGCGCGATCTGGCGCATCGAGCCCGGCCGCCTGGCCCGGGCGCTGGTGCGCTTGGCGGGCGGCCGGACCCGGCATCCCGACCCGTGGAGCATGCGGGTGGCTATCCAACGGGCGGGCCGGTGGCGCATGTGCCTGGCCGCGCTGTCCGCGTTTTTCAAAAACCTTCTCTGGTACCAGAAAATTGCCGGCATGGCGGCGATGAGCGTGAGCCCGCCTCGGGAGCACGCCTGCCCGCCCGCGCATCTGGCCGTGGTCGGCCCGCCCCAGCGGCCCGACCAGGCCGCGAACCAGGTGCTCGGGGCCGTCCGCCGGGCGGTCCTGGAGGAGATCTTCGACACACTGCGTGGCTGCGCGATCGTCAGCACCGGCGGCGAGGGCGTGCGCTGCCTGGGCTGGGCCGGCCAGGGTTCCATGCCCGTCGATGTGCTTGAGCGGCTGTGCGCGGACAATCCCTTGGGACAAGCCGATGAGCGTACCCCGCTGATGATCGCGTTCTCGGCCAGGACCCCGGCGCGCAAGCCTTCGCAGACCGGACCGCACCGCGCCGGCAAGCAGGCCGCCCGCCGCGGGTAGGCCTCCTCCCAAGATCCCCCACCCAAGATCCCGCAATTTGCCTGGCAATATCCCGCTCGGGACGACCTCGGATGGTCTATTGCCTGGCAAATTGCGGGATCTTGGGCCGGTGTCGCGGCCGGGCCGGCGGCCTATCGGCCTACCATGGGCGGTGATGACTGAGATCTCCAGACCCAGCCGGACCGGCCTTCCCGTCGTGGGCATGATCGGTGGTGGCCAGCTGGCCCGCATGACCCATCAGGCGGCGATCTCGCTCGGCCAGTCGCTGCGCGTGCTGACCGGCGATCGCGATGAGTCGGCCGCGCTCGTCGCCGCCGACGTCGAGCTGGGCAGCCACACCGACCTGGCGGCCCTGCGCGCCTTCGCCAAGGGTTGCGATGTCGTCACCTTCGACCACGAGCACGTGCCGGCCGAGCACATCCGCGCGCTGGCCGCCGAGGGCGTGCGCATTTTCCCGAGCGCGGAGGCGATCCGCTACACGCAGGACAAGCGGGTGATGCGGGAGCGCTTGTCGCAGCTGGGTTTCCCGGTGCCGCGGTGGGCTTGGCTGGCGGAGGCCGGGCTGGCGGATTTCGGCCTGCCCGCGATCGTCAAAACCGTCTCGGGCGGCTACGACGGGCGCGGGGTTTTCCTGGTGTCCTCGCTCGAGGATGAGCTTCCGGAGACCGATCTCATCGTCGAGGAGCTGGTGCCGCTGCGGCGCGAGCTGGCGGTGCAGGTCGCCCGCTCCCCCTTCGGCCAGGTCGCGGTCTACCCGGTGGTGCAGACCGTGCAGCGCGACGGGATCTGCGTCGAGGTGCTCGCCCCGGCCCCTGATCTCCCGGAACCCGTTGCCGCGCAAGCACAGCAGATAGCGATCCGGATCGCCATCGAGCTCGGCGTCGTCGGCCTGCTCGCGGTGGAACTGTTCGAAGTGGACGGTGGCGGGCTTCTCGTCAACGAGCTGGCGATGCGGCCGCACAACTCCGGGCACTGGACCATCGAGGGCGCGCGCACCTCACAATTCGAGCAGCACTTGCGGGCGGTGCTCGACTACCCGATGGGCGAGACCCACCTGACCGCGCCCGCGGTGGCGATGGCCAACGTGCTCGGCGGCCCGCCCGGCGGCATGTCCATCGACGAGCGCCTGCACCACATGATGGCCGCGGAGCCCGGGGTCAAGGTTCACCTCTACGGCAAGCAGATCCGGCCGGGCCGCAAGATCGGGCACGTGACGGCGCTGGGCGAAGACATGGCCGACTGCCGGGCGCGGGCCTCGCGGGCCGCGGCCTGGCTTCAACTAGGGGAGGCTTCGTGACCGAGCTTGTCGAGGTCATCATGAGATTGGGATTCGGTCATGCCTCGGCCGTAGGCTATGGCCGACTTCAGGAGGCCATGACATGACCGAGCTTGTCGAGGTCATCATGAGATTGGGATTCGGTCATGCCTCGGCCGTAGGCTATGGCCGACTTCAGGAGGCCATGGCATGACCGCTGTCGGTGTGATTATGGGATCCGACTCCGACTGGCCGGTGATGAAGGGCGCGGCCGACGCCCTCGACGAGTTCGGTGTGGCATATGAGGTTCGGGTCGTCTCGGCGCACCGCACTCCACATTGGATGCTCGAGTACGCCGGAACGGCCGCCGGGCGCGGCCTGAAGGTGATCGTGGCGGGCGCCGGGGGAGCGGCGGCCCTGCCGGGCATGGTGGCCTCGGCGACGCCGCTGCCGGTCATCGGGGTGCCGGTGCCGTTCAAGAACCTCGACGGCATGGACTCACTGCTGTCGATAGTGCAGATGCCGCCCGGGATCCCGGTGGCGACGGTCTCCATCGGCGGCGGGCGCAATGCGGGCCTGCTCGCGGTGCGGATCCTGTCCACCGCGGACGCGACCCTGCGGGCCAGGATGTCCGAGTATCAGGCGTCCCTGGTCGAGCTGGTCGCCGAGAAGGACAAGGCGCTGCGGGAAGGCCTCGATCGCGGGTAGGTTCTCGCTCGCGGCGTACCTGGTCCAGCTGGTCTCTGAAAAGGACAGAGCACCGCGAGCAAGCCTCGCGTCCTGACCCCTGGCTAATTCCTTTGCCAGAGGGCGGGTGCGTTGGATGGCTCCCACCGCCGCCGCGGCCGCCCTGAACAGGTTCTTGCGGCTGATCCTTGTCATACAGGGAGAATTACGAATCAACCTCATCGGCGTCGATGGGATGATCGCGGTGATCGTGGTGCTTTTCGCTGCCGCGCCGGAAGACGCCCGGTGTCACGCCAGCCTCGCGGCGGAAGAACCGGCAGAAGTAGGAGGGGTCGGCGAAGCCCAGCTCCTTGGCGACCTGTTGCACGGAAAGGTCGGTCTGGGCGAGCAGGCGCTTGGCCTCAAGCAACTGGGTCTGCCGGATCAGCTGGCCGGGCGTGCGCCGCAGCACCGACTTGACCGCCTCGTTGAGGTACGCGGGCGACACCCCGAGACGCCGGGCGCTGCCCTGCACGGTACGCAGGTGACCGCCGGGCAAACCAAGCAGCGCCACGAACTTGCGCGCTATCGACGCCGTGCCGCCGGCGGGCGGAAGCGCACCGCTCAGGCAGCTGAGCCTGGACGCGCGCAGCAGCAGGATGTGAAGGCACGCTTGGAGGATCGCGGTGCAGCCGGGGGCGCGTAGGCGGTACTCCTCCTCCATCTCCCGTGTGACCGCCCCGAACGCGACGCCGTCCTTTTTGGACAAAGCGAGCGACTGGGTGGATCCCAGCGCCTGCAACACATCGCGGTCCCGCGGGTAGGCCTCGAGGAACTCGGCGGTGAACAGGATCACCTTGCCCTCCAGCCCGCTGGCGCGGCGCCAGAAATGCACCTGTTCCGGCATCACGAAACACAGCATGGGCGGGCGCAACTCGCGCTCGGTCAGGTCGACGACGTGGGCGCCCTGGCCGGCGGTGACGAAGGCGATCTCATAGAACGTGTGCCGGTGCGGGAAGTCGGCGCGCGACAGCGGCCCTATCGCCTCGAAGCTGCCGATGGCGAACGGCAGCAGGTCCCGCGGCGGGATGTCAAGCTCGTGCACGGGAAGCGGTCCGGCCATGGCTCGAGTCTGATCGATCTCTCCAGCCCCGGGGACATCCCAAACCGATCCTATCGCCCACCCCCCGTGCGGGATCTTGAAGTCGCTATCGGGATCTGTTGTAGCGTCCGGTCGCCCGGCGCCTTCCCTCCTCGGTGGCGCCGATCGCCAGTACCACGATGCCCGCGATGCCGATTGCGAGCCAGATCTGGCCCGCCGTGATGAGCGCGTCGAAGGCGACGATGGTGGTGACCGCGGTGCCGATGGCCAACGGGGCGCGCTGCTGTTTGACCGAGCCCCAGATGAGCACGGTGATCCCGCCGGCGAGCAGGGCGACGATGCGAAACGGGTCCGGCTCCGGCACGATGATCAGAGCGATGGTGGGTGCGAACCCGGCGATCAGCGCCGGGCCGTACGCCGCCCAACTGCCAAGCTCGGGCCGCTGCTGGAGTTGGTGCAGCCCGACCACGAAGGCGAGGATCGCGAACGGCAGCGTCAACCCTTCCGGCAGCAGCTGCTGCGCCGGGTTGGCGTTGAACCGCAGCAACCAGAAGGCGATCAGCGCCCCGCCGGCCGCGGTGTAGAAGAGCAGGCGCTGCTGCTGTTCCGGCCGTCCAGCCCGGATCGCCGCCATGGACAGGATGCAGCCCCAGCCGATGAGGATCGCCGCCACGTGGAAGGGGGAGCGCGTCGAGAGCGCCACCGCGATGATGCCCGCGGTATACCCGGCCCACTCGATGGCGCTCGCCTCGGGCAGCGACTCCTGCTTGGCGAAGCGCGGCAGCAGCACGACGCTGGCGATCAGCGCCGCGCCGACGGCGAGCACGGCGAATGCTGCCCATTCCGGCGGCGCGCCCACCCGGAGGCTGACGCTGAGCACAAGTAGTTGCGCCGCAAGGGCTCCGCCCAGCCAGCCGAGGATGCGGGCCCGCTGCGTCTTGCCTCCCAGCGCGGCGGTGAGGCCGACGAGGACCGCACCGGCGAAGGTGAAGATGGTCATGCTGGGGGTGGCCAGCGCCCCGGCGAGCCCGGCGCCGCCGCCGACCAGCCCGATGAGCAGCACGGCGACCCGGGCCGCCCGCAGGCTGCGGGTGGAGTCGTCGACGGCGGGCGGGATGGTCAGCGCCACGCTGAGCATGCACAGCGTGAAAACCCCAAGTCCGGAAAGGACGGTGGCCGGCCACGGCAGGTCCATGCTCACCGGGGTGATGAGCATGGTCAGGGCGATCCCGGGGACGACCACCGACACCGCCCGGGTCATGCCGCCGCCGAAGCCCACGGCGGCGATCGCCGCGGCGATCGTCAGGACCCCCGCGGTGAGCCAGGCGGTGGGATCGGGCACCAGGTTCAGCGGCTCCGGCGGCCCCTGCCACACGGCGTTCAGGCTGTCGTAGGGCCGGATGAGGGCGGCGCCCAGCGCCGGGGTGAGCGACACGATCGCGATGGCCGCGGGCACGGCCGAGCCCGCCGCCGCCATCGAGCCCGGCTGGGTGGGCCAGCGGCTGCGGGCCAGGAGCTCCTCGCCCACCCGCCAGCGCCTCGGCCCGGCGAGCTTGCGCGCCTGGCGGATCAGCTCCGCGCGCTCGGTGGCGTGGACGTTGGCGCGCAACAGTTCCGCCAGCACGACGAGCAGGGTGGCGCCGGCGGCGTAGATTCCGGCCGGGCGACCCAGGATCAGCGCGGCGATCGCCACGGCGGTGGCGGAGATCGCGATGCCCACGGTGCCCCATCCGAGGTACCCGGCGAGATAGTGCCGCGCCAGGAAGACCAGCCCGAGCATGCCGAAGATGGACAGGATCGAAACGGTCAGGATGGGTTCGGCCGTGGCCCCGCCGTCGGCGGCGTAGGCGGCGAACGCGGCCGGCACCATCACCAGCGCCCCGACCAGCCCGGTGCCGCCCACGACCTCAAGGTGCGACGGGGGTGGCAGTCCGTCCAATGCGGACAGTCGCGTGATCGCGGCGCTCAGCCCGGCGACGACCGCCGCCAAAAGGGCGAGCATGGCCAGCGTCGCCGCCGTGGTCCACAGCATTACCAGGCTGGCCAGCAACGCGTGGATGCCCACGGCGATCGCGACCGCCAGCCGCGCATAGCCCGCCCGGGGATCGATGGCGACCGCCGCCGCCACCGAGTAGCACGTCGAGATGGCCAGGCCCAGGATGATCGGTGACCACCACGCCCAGCCCATGGCGGTCGGAGCACCAAGCGTGGCAAGCACCATCGCGGCCGCCGCCACGTCATAGTTGTGCGGCCGGGGCAGCGCCGCCGCCGCCGCGATCGCCAGCACCACCAGCGCCGCCGGCACCTGCCAACCGAACGGCGAGGCGCTCGCGGTCATGTCCGGCACGCGGTTGGACCACAGCTCGCCCGGCTGCGCCAGCGCCCGCACCCCGCCCAGCAGCGCGTAGTACCCGGCGACCAGGCCGAGCAGCGTCGCCGAGACGCCCAGGCCCGTGGCGGGCCCGCGCCGCCACTCCTCCGGCATGGCCCGGATCCCGATCGCCACCACCAGGATCGCCACCGCGCTCTGGAACATCCACTGACTTGGATTCATCAGGTGCGCGGTGCGGGCGAGCGAGGCGATGATCGCGACGGTCACCGCCGCGGCGGCGATGTCCGAGCCGTCCAGCACCCGGTCGGCCCGTGTGCCCTCGTCGATGGAGGGCGCCAGGGCCAGCAGGATCGCCGCGACCAGAAGCAGGGCGCCCACGGCGGCATCGACCACCGTCGCCTCGTCGATGCCGAACGCCGCGCCCGTAATCACAAGGGCGCCAAGGCCTGTGCCGATCGCGAGCGGAATGCCGATGGTGCGCCGCGCGATCAGCTGCACCGTGACCACGGCCAGCGTGGTGCTGGCGGCGAGGAACCCGGCGGCCAGCGCGGCCGTCGGTGACACCCCGTTCACCAACGTGATCAGCCCTGTCGCCACCGCGCCGGGGACGGCGAAGGCGGCGGCGCCCGCCGCGGTGTCGGTCAGCCGCACCGGCCTGTTCTCGTCCTTGAGCGCGGCCAGCGCGATCCCGGCGAGGGCGAAGACCATGAGCACACCCGCGGTCGACCACTGGCGGCCAAGCGCCACACCGATCGCGGCCAGCCCGACCACCACCGTGGCGGCGAGGTGAGCCCACGTTCCGCGCGGGGACGACGGTGGGAACATGATCCCTATCGCCAGCAAGGCGATGGCGGAAGACATTAAAAGCCATATCGTGGGTACCCAGCCCAGCCCGAGCGACGCGGGAGCCGCCAGCGCGGTCAGTGCCGCGCCGGCCACGGCGCCCTCCCGCTGGAACGTCGGGGGCAAAGCGAGCGCCGACGAAGCCGTCAGCAAGGCGATCGTGACGACCAGCTCCCAGCCGGTCGTCCCGGCCCGCTCGGCCACGCTCGCGGCATACCCGTCGAGTTCGGCGCGCCACATCGGAAACGCTTGGAAGATTGGGGCCAGGGCCGCCTTCAACGCGTACCCGATGACAAAAATGGTCAGAACCCCAAGCGCCACGGCGGTGGCCACCTGCGGACCCCGCCTCGATTCCCTGGGCAGCGCCCGCACCGTCAGGCTGGTGGCGAAGACCACCGCGGCGATCACGAGAATGGCGTTCTCCGGGATGGCGATGAAGGCCACCCGGGCCGCCGAACCGATCACGGCCAGGGTGACGGCGCCCGCGGCGAGGTCGCCCAGCGGGCGGCGGCGCAGCATCAGCGAGCCGAACAGGCCGACCAGCGCGACGAGCAGGAGGGCCGTCGCGGCGCGCAGCCCCGCGGCGATGTTGGTCGAGGTGAGCAGCGCGGAGAGGGCATAGACGGCGGCGGAGCCGATCGCCAGGCCGTGCAGCACCCAGGTGATCTCCCACAGGTAGTGGGTCGTGGTGCCGGCCGGCGTCGGCGTGGGGCGGTGGAAGTGCTCCAAAGCCCTTGCTATCAAAGCGTTTTGCAGCGCGACCAGGCCGAGCACGAGCGCCCAGCCGGTGGGACCCTTGATGTATTCCCAGGCGAGCAGCGGCAGCACCGGCTGGCTGGCGATCACGATCATGTACCGCGCCGAGGTGAGCGCGGTCGCCTGGTGGAACACGAAAGCCACCACGGTCGTGGCGGCGAAAACCGTGCCGAAAATGGTTGGCGGCGGCACCCCGCCGGCCCGGACCGCGGGCAGGGTGGAGACGACGTAGCCGGTGACGGGCAGCAGGCCCAGCCCGATGCTGGCCAGAGACTCGGCGGTGGAGAACAACCGGCGGCTCATCATCAGCGGTGCGGCGACAAGCATGAGCGCCGTCAGGGCCAGCAGGATCGCGATGCGCCCACCCGCCGCCAGGTTCAGGTCCACGAACGCGAAAATGATCGCGGTGACGCCGATGAGCAGCGGGGCGAGGGCGAGCAGGACGTTCTGCACCGAGCGGGTGGAGGTCTCCGGCTCCAGGTGCGGCTCCTCCGGGAACCGAGTGGCCGCCGGGGGCACGACCCGGCGGCGCTGCCGCGGGGGCGTCGGCGGGAGGCCGGTGCCGGCCGGCGGTTCCTGCGTGGTGCGCCTTGACCACGGCCGCTGGCGCGGCGTCGATTTCTTCTGCCGCTCCGCCTCGGTGTTGACCAGCAGGGTGCGCTGATGCAAGGCGGCCTGCATCTGCTGGCTGATCTTCTTCAGCTCGGTCTTGAGGCGCAGGTCCTCCTGGTTCATATCCGCGATCGCCTTGTTGACCCTGGCGATCTCGGCCGCCAGGGCCTCGGGCGTGTTGCCGCAACGGGGACAGCGCTCGGAGGGGTCGCGCGGAGTCCCGCAGTTGGCGCAAACGGAGGTGAGCTTCGGCCCCTTACCCTCTGTCATGGGCGGTCCCTCCGAGAGTCCTAGTTGGATCGACTCTCTCGAAGAATGCCCCGTGAGCGCAAGTCCCTTTTGCGGTAATTATGCGGCGGCGGCGGCCGATCGATTTCTTCAGGCCAAGCCTCAGAAACTCAGAAACCCTGAAACTCAGACGGTGGGGCGGCCCAGGGCGCGCAGCGTCCAGCCGGCGGCTTTCCACGCCTGGGCGTCAAGGCAATTACGGCCGTCGATGATATTCTTCTCCGCCACGGCCTCGCCCGTCGCCACCGGGTCGGCGTTGCGGAACTCCGCCCACTCGGTGAGCACACAGACCAGTTCCGCGCCGGTGACCGCGTCGAGCATCGTCTTGGCATAGGTCACGTCGGGCAGCGCGCGCTTGGCCAGCTCCATGCCCTGCGGGTCATAGACGCGCACCTCGGCTCCGGCGCGGGCCAGCATGCCGGCGACCGCGAGGGCGGGCGCGTCGCGCACGTCGTCGGTGTTGGGCTTGAACGTCGCGCCCAGCAACGCCACCTTGGCGCCCGACAGGTCGGGCCCGGCCGGGCCGTAGCGCCGGGAGAGCAGGTCGGCGGCGAGGTTGAGCACGCGCTGGCGGCGCCGCGTGTTGATCAGATCGACCTCGTGCAGGAAGCGCAGGGCCTCACCGGCGCCGATCTCCTGAGCGCGCGCCTGGAACGCGCGGATGTCCTTGGGCAGGCAGGCGCCGCCGAAGCCGAGCCCGGCCTGCAGGAAGCGGTTGCCGATGCGCGGGTCGTGACCCATCGCGCGGGAGAGCGCGACGACATCGCCGCCGGCGGCCTCACACACCTCGGCCATGGCGTTGATGAAGGAGATCTTGGTGGCCAGGAAGGCGTTGGCGGCGTGCTTGACCAGCTCGGCGGTGGCGAAGTCGGTGGAGATCATTGGGACCTCGCGGTCCTCCACCGCGGCGAGGTCGAAGACGCCCTTGTGCGCCATGAACAGAAGGGAGTTGGCCCACTCGGTCTTGGTGGCCACGACGATCCGGTTGGGGCGCATGACATCGTCGACGGCGAAGCCCTCCTGGAGGAACTCGGGACTCCACGCCACCTCGACGCCCAGCTCGGAACGCACGTGCTTCTCGACGAGTTGCTCGACCCACTCGGCCGTGCCGACGGGCACCGTCGACTTCCCGACGATGAGCGCCTTTCGGGTGAGGCGCCGAGCCAGATCGATGACAGAAGACTCGACATAGCTCAGGTCGGCGCCCAAGCCGTTGGCGCGCTGCGGGGTGCCGACGCAGATGAAGTGGACGTCACCGAACTCCGCCGCCTCCTGGTACGACGTGGTGAAGCGCAGTTTGCCGGAGGCCACGTTCTTGCGCAGGAGCTCGTCGAGGCCGGGCTCGTGGAAGGGCACCTCGCCCTGGCCCAGCTTCTCGATTTTGTCCGGGTCGACGTCGACGCCCAGCACCTCGTACCCAAGCTCGGCGTAGCAGATCGCGTAGGTCGCGCCGAGGTAACCGGTGCCGATGAAGGTCAGACGAGGCCGGGTCGAGCCAGAGGGTGGATTGACCGGAACTGGCTGCGCTACATACGGAACCGTCACACTGATCTCCTTTGGGCGTGCGTAAATGCCGAGCTTACGCGACGGATACAAAGCGAAGGAAGCCTACCTTGAGCCTGTCCGGATATCGTCACTGAACGAGCGTTAGGCTACCTTCCAGTAGCAGGGGTAGGAGTGACCATGTTCGAGTTGTACCAGTTGTCGGAAGAGCACAGCGCTGTGCGTGAAGCCGTTCGTGAAGTTTGCGATGCCAAGGTGGCCCCGCACGCCGCGGGCGCGGACGAGACCGCGGAATTTCCTTGGGCCAGTTACGAGGCTCTGCGCGCATCGGACTTTCATGCTCCCCATATACCCACCGAATACGGTGGTGCCGGGGCCGACGCGCTGGCGACAGCGATTGTTATCGAAGAGGTAGCTCGGGCCTGCGCCTCGTCGTCGCTGATCCCGGCGGTCAACAAGCTCGGGACCATGCCCCTGCTGCTGGCGGGTTCGGAGGTCCTGAAGAAGCGCTACCTCGGACCGGTCGCCTCCGGGCAGGCGATGTTCTCGTACTGCCTGTCTGAGCCCGAGGCGGGCAGCGACGCCGCCGCGATGACCACCCGCGCGGTACGGGACGGGGATAGCTGGATCCTCAATGGAGTCAAGCGCTGGATAACCAATGCCGGGGTGAGCGACTACTACACGGTCTTCGCGGTGACCGAACCGGGCGTGGGCGCTAGCGGGATCTCCGCCTTTGTGGTGGAAAAGGTGGACAAAGGCGTGAGTTTCGGTGCGCCGGAACGCAAGCTGGGCATCAAAGCGTCGCCCACGCGTGAGGTTTATCTCGATTCGGTACGCGTTCCAGCCGACCGGATGATCGGTGCCGAGGGCACGGGCTTCACCACCGCCATGAGGACCCTCGACCACACCCGCGTGACCATCGCGGCCCAGGCGCTCGGCATCGCCCAGGGCGCCCTTGACGCGGGCATCGCGTACATCAAGGAGCGCAAGCAGTTCGGCAAGCCGATCTCCGACTTCCAGGGCATCCAATTCATGATCGCCGATATGGGAATGAAGCTGACGGCGGCTCGCGAGTTGACGTACGCCGCGGCGGCCCGGTCCGAACGCAACGACGCCGACCTCACCTATTACGGCGCCGCGGCCAAGTGCTTCGCCTCGGATGTCGCGATGCAGATCACCACGGACGCCGTCCAGCTGCTGGGCGGGTATGGGTACACAAAGGACTTCCCGCTCGAACGCATGATGCGCGACGCGAAGATCACCCAGATCTACGAGGGCACCAATCAAGTGCAGCGGATCGTCATGGCCAGGCAGCTGCTCAAGGGTGTGATCTAGCTTCGGGCGGGCGGCTTCTTGCGGATCTGGTTGAAGCGGATCATGTTGCCGGCCGGGTCGCGGAACGCGCAGTCGCGCACGCCGTAGGCCTGGTCGATCGGCTCCTGCAGCACCTCGGCGCCGGAGGCGCGGATGTGCTCGAAGACGGCGTCGACGTCGTCGGTGGTGAAGATGACCCCGCGCAGCAGACCCTTGGCGAGCAGTTCGGCCTGGTTCTGCTTGTCCTCGGCCGAGGCGCCGGGGTGGGAGTCGACCGTCTCGATGGTGATCTCCAGCTCGGGCTGGCTGGGCGGCACCACCGTGACCCAGCGCATGCCCTCGAAGCTGATGTCGTTGCGAACCTCGAGCCCGAGCACGTCGCGGTAGAACCCGAGCGCCTTGTCGTGGTCGTCCACGAGGATGAAGCAGTGCGAAACCTTCATGTCCATGCGGGCTCACGTTACGGCTGACGGGCGGCGCGGGCTTCTCCGTTCCTGACCGGTCGGGTGTGAATCTTGGCGAAGCAGGCGGGGATGGCGGCCGCGGACTCGTGCGTGCGGGCCCGGTATGCGCTCGGGGTCTCGCCGACGAGCTCGGTGAAGCGGGAGCTGAAGGAGCCGAGCGAGGTACAGCCGACGGCGAAGCAGACATCGGTGACGCTCAGGTCGCCCCGGCGAAGCAGCGCCTTGGCGCGCTCGATCCGCCGGGTCATGAGGTAGCTGTAGGGCGTCTCCCCGAAGGCGGCCCGGAAGCTGCGGGCGAAGTGACCCGCCGACATCAGCGCCTCCTTGGCCAGCGCGGGCACGTCGAGGGGCTCGGCGAAGTCGCGGTCCATCCGGTCGCGGGACCGGCGGAGCCGGACGAGGTCCTCCCGGTTCACCCGTCCAGCATCCCATGCCGGTCCGGCCCGCGCCCGCGTGACTATTTGCCGACGTACGCCGCGAGGTGCTCGCCGGTGAGGGTGGAGCGGCCGGCGACGAGGTCGGCGGGCGTGCCCTCGAAGACGATCCGGCCGCCGTCGTGGCCCGCGCCCGGACCGAGATCGATGATCCAGTCGGCGTGCGCCATGACCGCTTGGTGGTGTTCGATCACGATGATCGACTTGCCGGACTCGACGAGCCGGTCGAGCAGGCCGAGCAGTTGCTCGACGTCGGCGAGGTGCAGGCCGGTGGTCGGCTCGTCGAGGATGTAGACGCCGCCCTTCTCGCCCATGTGGGTGGCGAGCTTGAGCCGCTGCCGCTCGCCGCCGGACAGCGTGGTCAGCGGCTGGCCGATGGTGAGATAGCCGAGCCCGACGTCGGCGAGCCGGTCGAGGATGGTGTGCGCGGCCGGCGTGCGCGCCTCGCCCGCGCCGAAGAACTCGTTGGCATCGGCCACCGACATCGCGAGCACCTCGCTGATGTCCCGGCCGCCGAGGTGGTAGTCGAGCACCGATGCCTGGAACCGCTTCCCCTCGCATTCCTCGCAGGTGGATTCGACGGTGGCCATGATCCCCAGATCGGTGTAGATCACGCCGGCGCCGTTGCAGGTGGGGCAGGCGCCCTCGGAGTTGGAGCTGAACAGCGCCGGCTTCACGCCGTTGGCCTTCGCGAACGCTTTGCGGATCGGGTCGAGCAGCCCGGTGTAGGTCGCCGGGTTGCTGCGGCGCGAACCGCGGATCGCGCCCTGGTCGACCACGACCACGCCGTCGCGGTCGGCGACCGAGCCGTGGATCAGCGAGCTCTTGCCCGAGCCGGCGACGCCCGTGAGCACGCACAGCACCCCGAGCGGGATGTCAACGTCGACGTTGCGGAGGTTGTGGGTTGACGCGCCGCGAACCTCCAGCGCACCGGAGGGCTTACGCACCTTCTTCTTGAGGGTCGCCCGGTCGTCCAGGTGGCGGCCGGTGATCGTGTCGCTGCGCCGCAGGCCCGCCACGGTGCCCTCGAAACAGACCGTGCCGCCGCCAGTACCGGCACCGGGGCCGAGGTCCACGACATGGTCGGCGATGGCGATCGTCTCCGGCTTGTGCTCCACGACGAGCACGGTGTTTCCCTTGTCCCGCAACTGCACCAGCAGGTTGTTCATCCGCTCGATGTCGTGGGGGTGCAGGCCGATGGTGGGCTCGTCGAAGACGTAGGTGACGTCGGTGAGCGATGAGCCGAGATGGCGGATCATCCTGGTGCGCTGGGCCTCACCGCCGGACAGCGTGCCCGCCGGCCGATCGAGAGAGAGGTATCCCAACCCGATCTCCGCGAACGAGTCGAGGAGGTGTTGCAGGCCGGTCAGAAGCGGGGTCACCGACGGCTCCTTGAGCTCGCGGACCCAGTCGGCGAGGTCGCTGATCTGCATCGAGCACAGGTCGGCGATGTTCTTCCCCTTGATCTTCGACGACCGGGCCTGGATGGTCAGCCGGGTGCCCTCGCAGTCGGGACAGGTGGCGAAGGTGACCGCCCGCTCCACGAAGGCGCGGACATGCGGCTGCATCGCGTCGACGTCCTTGGAAAGCATCGACTTCTGCATCTTGGTGATCACGCCCTCGTAGGTGAGGTTGATCCCCTCGACCTTTATCTTGGTCGGCTCCTTGTAGAGCAGGTCGTGCCGTTCCCTCTTGTTGTACTTGCGGATGGGCTTGTCCGGGTCGAAGAAGCCACTGCCGCGGAAGATGCGGCCATACCAGCCGTCCATCGTGTAACCGGGGATCTTGAGAGCGCCCTCGTTGAGCGACAGGCTGTCGTCGTACAGCACCGACAGGTCGAAGTCGGTGACCGAACCCATGCCCTCGCAGCGCGGGCACATGCCGCCGAGCCGGGTGAAGGTCGCCTTCTCGGTCGTGGTCTTGTCGCCGCGCTCGACGGTGATCGCACCGCTGGCCCTGACCGAGGGCATGTTGAAGGAGAAGGCGTTGGGCGAGCCGATGTGCGGCTTGCCGAGCCGGCTGAACAGGATGCGCAGCATCGCGTTGGCGTCGGTGGCGGTGCCGACGGTCGAGCGCGGGTTGGCGCCCATCCGCTCCTGGTCGACGATGATCGCGGTGGTCACGCCCTCCAGGCGGTCGACCTCGGGACGCGCCAACGTGGGCATGAACCCCTGAACGAAGGCGCTGTAGGTCTCGTTGATCAGGCGTTGCGACTCGGCGGCGATCGTGCTGAACACGAGCGAGCTCTTGCCTGAGCCGGAGACGCCGGTGAACACCGTCAGCCGGCGCTTCGGGATCTCGATGCTGACGTCCTTGAGGTTGTTCTCGCGAGCCCCGTGCACGCGGATCAGATCGTGGCTGTCGGCGATTTGCTGCTCAGGCGACTGCTTTCTCATGGCGGTCACTCTAGCCTCGGCCTGGTGGCCCTGCTTCTCCATTCCTGCTCGACCCGGCCACCCCGATAATCGAACGACGCGATGATCGGCGACGGTTATAGTCCCAGCCGTGGATTGGGTGAACCGTTTCGCCGACGAGGTCCTTGCGGCGGCTGGGGATGGGCCGATCGTGTGCGCCTCGGGGATGAGCCCGTCCGGGCCGATCCACATGGGCAAGCTGCGTGAGGTGATGACGCCGCACCTGGTCGCTGATGAGATCCTCCGGCGTGGCCGGGAGTGCGTGCACATCGTCTCGTGGGACGACTACGACCGGTTCCGGCGGGTCCCGGCCGGCGTCGACCAGAGCTGGTCGCGGCACATCGGCAAGCCGCTGACGAGCGTGCCGGCGCCTGAGGGCAGCGAGCACGCCAACTACGCGGAGTACTTCAAGGCGCCGATGGCCGAGGCGTTGCGCCGCTTGGGAATCGAGTACGTCGGGGTCAGCCAGACGGAGAAGTACACCTCGGGCTACTACCGGGACCAGGTGCTGCTGGCGATGCGCGAGCGCCGGCGGATCGACGCGATCCTCGAGCGGTACCGCACGCTGGCCATCCAGGACGAGGATCCGCAGACGGCCAAGGGCGAATACTTCCCGTACAAGCATTACTGCGACAGCTGCGAGCGCGACTTCACCACCATCACCGCCTACGACGACGCCAGCACCAAGCTGAGCTATGTCTGCGCCTGCGGGCACGAGGCAACCATCAACCTGTCCGAGCACTTCCACGGCAAGCTGGTGTGGAAGGTGGACTGGCCGATGCGCTGGGCGGTGGAGAGGGTCCTGTTCGAGCCGTCCGGCGTGGACCACTCCTCGCCCGGATCGTCCTATGTGGTGGGTGGCGAGATCGTCACCCAGATCTTCGGCGCGCGCCAGCCGATCGGCCCGATGTACGCCTTCGTCGGCATCAAGGGCATGGCGAAGATGAGCAGCTCCAAGGGGAACGTGCCGACACCGCTGGAGGCGCTGCGACTAGTCGAGCCGCAGCTGCTGCGCTGGCTCTACGCCCGCCGCCGCCCCAACCAGGCCTTCGACATCTCCTTCGATCAGGAGATCCACCGCCTCTACGACGAGTGGGACAGCTTGGGGCGCAAGGTTTCCGAGGGGTCGGCCAGCCCGGCCGACGCGACCGCGCACGACCGCGCGGTGCGCGCGGCGGCCTCGACCCTGCCCACGACACGCCGCCCATTCCCTTACCGGACAATGACTTCCATCGTGGACATCACCACCGGCGACCCGGCGCAGGTGCTGCGAATCCTGCGCGACCTCGACCCGGCCGATCCGATCGACTCGCTGGAGGACGCCCGGCCGCGGCTCGACTGTGCCACCGCGTGGACGCTTTCCCAGGTACCCCTTGAAGAAAGAACCCGGCTGAAGGAAACGCCCGACCAACAAGAGCTCACCGAGGGCGAGCGCGAATCACTGCGCCTGCTGCTGGACGGCCTGGAGGCGGACTGGTCGCTGCCGGGCTTGACCCGCTTGATCTATGGCGTGCCCAAGCGGCGGCTCGGCCTGCCGATGGACACCGCGCCCACGCCGGAACTCAAGGCGGCGCAGCGCGAGTTCTTCATCCTGCTCTACCGGCGGCTGATCGGGCGCGACACCGGCCCGCGCCTGCCCACGCTGCTGCTCGCGGCCGGCCCCGAACGCATCCGGCGCCTGCTGTCGCTGGCGGGACCCTAGCCCGGCAGGCTGGCAAGCAGGTCCACGGTCTCGGTGAGCTGGCGGTTGGTGAGGAAGCGGTCCATGACCCGCTGCCGCGCCCGCTCGCCCATCTCCGAAGCTTGGCCCGGATCGCCGAGCAACGCCTCGATGGCGTGCGCGAAAGCGTCGCCGTCGCGGGCGTCGTCCACGAGCAGGCCGCTGAGGCCGTGCTCGATCTGGTCCTGGATGCCACCGACGCGGCTGGCCACCACCGGCCGCCGCTTCCACATCGCCTCGGCGACGACCAGCCCGAACCCCTCGGCCAGGCTCTTCTGTACGACCACGTCCGAGTGCCGCTGCAGGGCGTTGACCATCAAGGCGTTCGCGACGACGTCGTCCATCGGCAGCGACATCAGGTGGATGCGATCGCGTACAAGGGAATCGAACGAGGCGAAGATGGTCGCGCACTCGCGCATCGTCGCGGCGCCCTCGGGGTCGTCGGCGACGCCGTCGACGGCCGGGCCGGCGAGCACCAGGTGGGCCTCGGTATGCGTGAGGTACTCGGCGAACAGCCGCATCATCCCGGCGTGATCCTTGAGCCGGTCCCAGCGGGCGACCTGGGTCACGATCGGCACGCCCGGCGGGATCTCCAGCTCCCACACGATCTCCTCCACATTGGACAAATCTATGTTCTTGGGGGAGAACGGGTCTATCGACGGCTGGATGACGTGCAGGCGCGCCGGGTCGAGCCCGTCCCACAAGTACTCCGCGCGGGAGAAGATGTAGGCGTCCGCCACGGAAACGTCGTCGAGCAGGAAGCTCCACGCCTGCCGGGTCAGGTCGTTGGGCGTGTCGGTGCCGATATGGCAGTGCCAGATGACCTGTGCGCCAAGCTCTTTCAGGCGGGGGACCAGCCCGGCGGGCTGCGGGTCGTGCACCACCACGACATCACTGGACCGCACCATGCCCAGCAACTGAGCGGCGTTCTCCTCGGTCACCTTGTCGTACAGGCGTTTCTCTTGCGCGCCTAGCTTTCCGCTGTCCCCCGGGAAACCGTGCAGCAGGTTGTGCAGGCGCTTGGTCACGTCAAGAAATTCCGGGTTGCTGTCGAGCATCACCCACCGGCAATGGGTCCCGGCCTGGCACAGGTAGGGCAGGGTCGACCCGAGCAGCTCCGCCACTCCGCCGCCGGTGAGGGTGGCGTTGACGTTCCACAGGGTCCGCCCCTGCAGCAGCTCTCCGGCCCTCGCCAGCACCTCCGCGAAGGCTTCGTAGGACTCGGTCGGCAGCAAGGAGGCAAGGCGCGCAGGGGATTGCGCCTCGATGGTGGCTTCCCGCATCGGTGATCCTCTCACGAGCTCGCCGGGGTCGGCGGGGGTGCGGCCGACGTCGGCGGAGGGTTCGAAGTCGTTGGCGCCGTGGTGGTTCCGGGCGTCGTCGCCGGTGACGGGGTTTGCGGCTGCGACGGTGACGAGGTAGTCGGAGGCGTACCCGTGGGACCGGGAGTGATGGTCGCGGGCGCCGATGGTGGGGGAGCGGTCGTTCCGGGCTCCTGCGGCAATTGCGGTAGGGCGGGGATCCGCCCTGGATTGGTCCCGCCCATGAAGAACAGCGCGGCGATCAGGGCGATTCCGGCCAGCGCGGCCGCACCCGTGGCGTAGTAACCGATCAGGGCCGCCGCCCGCTCGCGCCGCCACTCGGTGCGCCGCCGCCGCTCCAGCTCCGGGCTGAGGATGGTCCGCGTCGACAACCACGACATGAACGGTGATGAAGCGTAAACGATTGCCTGCCAAAGGAAAAGCAGCGTCAGGAACGCGGTTCCGGTGAAAATGGCGGCCACCCCCGAGGCGAGGAGCAGCACCGCTAGCGTGGTCTCGACCTTCGCCGCCCGCAACGCGGACCACACACTTTGTTGTCCCTCTTCTTCTTTGGGGGTACGCATGAAGACCGCCCGTTTGCGGACAAGCCCTTGCAGCGCCGCCATCGCCACCGTCCAAGACAGGGACAGCCAGTTCAGCAGGGCCAGCAGTGACCGTTTGCCCCCGATGCCGGTCAGGTTGCGCAGCGACCACAGCGCTCGCACCACTCCGGAGAGCAGAAGCGCCGCGGGCAGCAGGATCAGGGCTCCGGTCAACGGCCGGAAGAAGGCGCCCTGGCCGGTGACCATCAGGTAGGCCGTGGCCAGCAGGATACCGGTGAAACCCAGGTACAGCACGTCGTTGAACCACACCAGCCCGGTACCGAAAAGGTAATCAAGCCGCTGGCCGACGCTGAGTCGGTTGTCTTCGGTGCGCCGCCCGGGCAGGAGGCTTCGCCAGTGCCGACGCACGATCTGGATCCCGCCGAAGCACCACCGGAACCGCTGACTCTTCAGTGCCGAGAAGGTGAGCGGCATGATGCCGCGCCCCTTCGCGCGTTCGAGGTACACCCCCTGAAATCCGGCCTTGAGCATGCGCAGCGACGCCTCGCTGTCCTCGGTGATGCACCATTCCGGCCATCCGCCAAGGTTTTCCAGGACCCGGCGCCGGATGAGGCCCATGGTCCCGGCGAAGATGATCGAGTTGCGCTGGTTCCGCGAGGGCATCGAGGCGTGGAAGAAGTAGCTGTAGGCGTCGTAGCAGGCGGTCAGGTAGGGGTCGCCCTCCCACTCGCGGTAGTCCTGCGGCGTCTGGACGAAGGCGACCGCCGGGTTGGCGAAGTAGCCCACGGCATCGCGCAGGTAGTCCGGGTCCACCTGGTAGTCGGCGTCGATGACACCGATCAACTCGACGTCGTCGTCGAGGTGCTTGTCCATCACCACGTTCAGGGCGCCCGCCTTGAACCCGTCGGCGACGATGTGGACGAAGCGCACCCGGGGACGCCCCTCGCAGTACTCCTTGACCGGCGCCCACGTCTCGGGATCGGGCGTGTTGTTGTCCACCACAAGGATCTCGAGGTTGGGGTAGTCGATCCGCTCCAGCGACTTGATCGTCTCGATGACCATGTCGGCCGGCTCGTTGTACGCCGGAACCTGAAGCGACACCTTGGGCAGGTAGGCCGGGTCGGGCCGGGGCTCCTCCCGGGTGAGCCGCGCCCGGCACAGCCGGTCACAACCCTCGAAGACGAAGTACCCCGAGATGAGCAGCGCCAGAAATTCCAGCAGCAGCAACATAATCGACGCGATCCGCCCCCAGACCGACAGCCCCGAGGCGAAGGTGAGGTAGGAGCCGAGCACCAGGTAGGAACCGGCCGCGGCGAGATAGGCGCCGAGGAACAGCTGGCCGACCGGGTTCCAGTACGGCACCAGCAGGATCACCACGAGGCAGGCGCCAGCGATGATCGCGGCGGCCGCCCACGCGTACGCGTTGACCAGGCCCCACAGCTCGGTAGCGGCCATGGCCGCACCGGCACTGACCGCCCCGGCGAGCAGCAGACCGACCAGCCGGGAGGCGAATCGCAGCCGCTTTCCTAGGATCAGCAACAGGATTAGTGCGACCGCTAGCACGAAGGTGGCGATCAACGTCGATGTCAAAAGCACCCATTAGCGCTTCCCAGTGACGGCGAAGCCGAAACACCCTCAATCGTCGTTGGCCGCGGGGAGCTGTTCGGCCAGGTTACCGAGGGCGGCTTGGACGGTGTAAAGGGTCAGCGCGTCGATTCTGCCCTCGTCGTGCAGCTCGGCCAGGGTCTTGGCGACGTCCTCAAGCTTGCCGGCGGCCTTGCCGCCCTCGCCCCGGGCCAGGTCGCGCCCGATCTCGTCGAGCTGCTTGTCGATCTCCCGCAGCGGCTTGCCCCCGATGTTGCCCGCGCGCCCCTGGTCGTCCAGGACGGCCCGCAGGGCGTCGAGGGCGTCCGCCGGGTCGCTCACCGGCTGCACCTGTAACGGAGGAGGCTCCTCCTCGCTCGACGGTGGTGGCTGCGTCGCCGCCGGCCTTTCGAGGACCGGAATCGGCATGTCGTTGGCGGACACGGCGGTCAGCACGAGAACGACCGCGGCCAGCCCCACGAAGCTCAGCACGCCCGTGGCCGCCAGCCGGGCGCGCCCGGCGATCCGCGGACCGACCGGCGGCGCCAGCTGCGCCGTGGTGTCTCCGGACAGGAAGGCGGTCCGTGTGGGCCGGTGGGCGCGCTCGGCGCCGCGTTTCCCGTCCGGCCTGGGTGAAGGCTCCGGCCGGGGTGAATGATCCGGCCGGGTTGAAGGCTCCGGCCGGGTTGAATGATCCAGCCGGGGTGAATGTTCCGGCTTTGGTGAGGGCGGAAGCAGCCCGCGCACCTCGGCGGCGGAGTAGGGCCGCTCGGCCGGCTCCTTAGCCAGCAACGACGCCACCAGATTGTCCAACCACGACGGTGTGTCCGGGCGGCGGGAGGCGAGCGGCACCGGCAACTCGTTCACGTGCTGCCATGCCACCCGGGCCGAGGTCTTGCTGGTGAATGGCGGGTGGCCGGTGGCCATTGCATAGATCACGCAGCCCAGCCCGTAGAGGTCGGTCCGGGGGGTGGCCGGGCCACCGCGGGTCTGCTCCGGCGCCATGTACTGGGCCGTGCCCACCGCTGTGTCACTTGCGGCGTCAAGCGCCTCGTTGTCGTGGCAGGCGATGCCGAAGTCGCAGACCTTCACCAGACCGCCCTTGGTGATCAGCACGTTGCCCGGCTTGATGTCCCGGTGCACGATGCCGGCGGCGTGCGCGGCCGCCAGGGCGTCGCAAATCTGCCCGGCCAGGTCGGCGATCTCGGCGGCGGGCAGCGGGCCGCGCCGGATCCGCTGGGAGAGTGTCTCGCCCTCGACCAGTTCCATGACAAGATAGTCGACACCATCGACACTGTCGGCGTCATGAAGGCTGACTATGTTGGCATGGGTGAGCGCCGCCGCGGTCCGGGCCTCCCGTTCGAAGCGCTCGCCCGCGTCCGGCGCCTCCTGGATGTTGAGGATTTTGACCGCCACCTCGCGGTCGAGGCGCTGGTCGAACCCGCGCCAGACCTGTGCCATGCCGCCCCGGCCAAGCATGGACAGCAGCCGGTAGCGGCCACCCATCATCTTGCCGGAGCAGATCCCACCCTCTGCTTCGCCCACCACAGCGCTATTCCCCCAGAATCCGGAAAAAAACGCGGGCTTCCGGGTGTTTCACTGTGATCGGATCTTGCGGATCAGCCACTCCACGCCGATGCCGGCGCCGAGCACGATGAAGAAGTCCGCCATGGCCATGAAGACGGCGGCGACGACCGTCCGCGGCGGCCCGTAGTAGAGCTCGAGCAGCCCGCCGATGGCGGCGACGGCGAGGCCCAGCCAGACCACCACCAGGTCGTCGCGCCGCCGCGACCAGTCCCGCACATAGGGGAACACGATCAGCAGCACCGGCGTGAGCGCGAACAACGACGCCACGAAGTACATGTTCGAGTATCGACCGTCCCACATGGACAGATCGTCGCCGACCTCGGCGGCGTTGATGCCGAGGAAGGTGACCACGAACCCGACCGAGACGCCGACGAGGCTGAGGATCGCGGCGGCGAAGGAGTTCCATTTCTGCCGACCGTCATCCTTGCGCCGCTCCCGGATGTCGATCGCGGTGATCTCGGAGCGCAGGCTCCCGGCGAGCTGGGTGAACATCTGGCTGAGCAGCTGGGCCTGGGACGAGAGGTCAAGCGCCTCGTACAGGGCGGAGTGGAAGCTCTCGATCCGCGGTGGCATCAGCGGGAACCTGACGCTGAACGTGAGGTCGAACTCGAGGTTGCCGAGGTTGTCGGCCAGCTCCTCGAGATCGGCGCGCACCTGCAATCCGGACGACTGGCGCTGCTTCTCGTCGCGGAACGTGCGCACCTGCACGTAGGCCTCGAGCCAGATCTCGTGGAAGCGCGCGGCGGTGCCGACGGCCTGCACGGTCGAGATGAAGATGCTGTCCTCGACGAAGCGCTCGTGCCCATAGATGAGGCTCACCGTCGGGGTCACCACGCCCAGGGTGACCAAGTTACCCGTGGAGTCCGCCGGAATCCGCAGGTTGAGCTGCTCGGGCGTCATCATCTCCGCGAACTCCTCGCGGTAGGGCGGCTTCTCCCGGAAGACGATCTCGCCGACTATCTCGTGGCTCGGCACCGGTTCCTCGGCCATCCCGCGGGCGATGAACACGAGATGGTGCCGTTCCGGGCGCAGGGCGGGCAGGTCGGCGCGGCCACCGGCGAACTCGAGCGTGGGCGCTTCGGTGCCAAGGGTTTTGAGGAACTCACCGATCCGCACGCCCGCCACCAGCAGGCGGTCCTCCATGCACTGCTCGATCAGGGCGACGACGGGCCGGGCGTCCTGCCCGCGCAGCAGCGCGCCGACGCGCAGCTCGAACGTGACGGCGACGACGACCTGGTTGGACGGCAGCGTGAACATGTGCATGTTCGCCTCGTCCATCCACACGTCGTCGAGCAGCGCCTGGAGCCGGATGTCATCGGCGTACTTCTCGAACTCGGGCAGCACCTTGGGCAGCTGGTCCCGGTACATGTCGTAGTAGTCCTCGAGTTGGTCAATGTCGAGGCGACCGCGCAGCTCGACCGCGTCCGTCCCCCGATATCTCCATCGCGTGGCATAGATGTTGACCACCCGCATGGAGCACTGATCGCTGACCACCGGCGAATTCTTACATCTAAATCAGTCGGCGCCCAGCTCCATCGCGACCAGCAGCAGCACCCCGGCGCCCACGCCGAGGCCGACGAGAGCACCGCCGGGCACGCCCGCGCCCAGGTAGCCGGCGATGAAGGCGGCCAGCCCTCCTGGCAAAGCGAAGATCGCCAACGCCGGGTAGGGCTTGGAACGCAGGTAACTCGCGGTCGCCTTAGTCACGAACTTGACAAAGATGCCCAGGAAAATCAGGCAGGCGATCAGGGTCAGCCCGCCCAGGGCCCACAGCACCGCCTCGCCACCCGACACGCCGCGCACTCTATACGACGATCGCCATCGGCCGCTGTCAGAAATCGCGCGGTGTGACCAGGTGGCTAGGGCATCGAGCATGATCGCTTGAGGCAGCAGGATCCCCGAAAATGCTGCCTCAAGCGCAGCGAAGGCAGCACTATCCCCGAAAATGCTGGATCAATTGATCATGGGTTGGGCCTTAGGCCGCAGCGGGCGCGGGCGCAGGCGCCCGACAGACCGAACGATCGCCATAGCCGGGAAACGGTGTAAAAATTTCTACTTGACTTGAGGCGATCCGATCGTAATTATCTTCATAACGCGATCGAGGTGAAAGGAATTGTCGTATGGGGGGCGGGCCGGAAGGGCAGGGGGGCGGGAGAAAAAACGGCGTGCAGACCCAGGGCGTCATCGGCCGGCTGCGGATGGAGCTGGCGACACTGCCCGACGCCTTGCAGCGGGTGGCCGAGCGCAT
>Ga0075418_10000914_pt1 | contig 32287 bp, 23 predicted proteins | sample SoiMetdeltSBSDD2_FD_81776 | JGI IMG/M metagenome (GOLD analysis project Ga0075418, IMG submission 81776) | Bulk soil microbial communities from a Populus tree surrounding site in Tennessee, USA - Soil MetaG P. deltoides SBSDD2 | ecosystem: Environmental > Terrestrial > Soil > Tree plantation... | reverse complement strand
GGGGCTCAAGCCAAGCCGTCCACCAGCAGTGAGAAGGTTGCAGCTAAGGCCGCGATCACGGTTCCCGAGGCCACGCCGGCGCCGGAAGCGACCTGGGGCCCTTACCAGGTCGTTTCGAGCATTGAGTTCGGAGTGCGTGGGATTGCCATAAATGGCAATGGGAACAAATTCCGCAGCGACCAGAACTACGACCCCGGTTTCAGGCTGTTCGATGCCAGCTTGATGATGAAGTCCAATGGTCCGGACGGATTTCTGTTCGATGAACTGTCGATCAACACATTTGGCTGGAGCAACGACCCCAACCGTTACTTGCGAATCAACGCGGCCAAGAGCGATTTGTACAAGTTTACTGCGAACTACCGACGGATCGACTATTTCAACAGCCTGACAAATTTCGCAGCTCCCGCAGGAATCTCAAACAGCCAGCACACGGCGAACACTCAAATTCGGCAGGGCGATTTTGACCTGACCCTCTGGCCGGCTTATGAGAAGTTTCGACTGAACCTGGGATACTCGCTGAATTTCAACAGCGGGCCTTCAGTAACCACCAGCCGATACTCGAGCGATGAGTTCCCGGTATTGGCGCAAGTAAGGGTTGCGGCTCATGACTACCGCATCGGCTTCGATTCGAAGCTGGGGGCGTTTGATCTGTCTTTTCTGCAGGGCTGGCGCACTTTCAAGGAGGACACCAGCTATTTCCTCGATCAACAACAGCCCGGGAACAACAAGAGCAACACCACGGTGATCGACACTTACCAGCGAGACGTCCCCACTCGCGCGGAGTTGCCGTACACCCGATTTAGCCTGCATACCTTTGCGTGGAAACGTCTGGATTTCACGGGCCGGTATATCTACGCGAGCGGCACAGCCAACTACAACTATTTCGATAATCTGACCGGGACAAACTCATCGAACCTCAGAGTTCATTCTGACGCGATCACCGTATTTGGAAATGCCAAGCGCCCCAGTGTAATCGGCGATCTGTCCGCGACCTTTCTTGTGACTCCGCGGCTGAGAATATCAGACAGTTTCAGGGTCCACACTTTTCGCATAAACGGAGGGGACACCTTCAACCAGGTTTCGCAGATACCGGCAGCCGTGCCCCCCCTCACCGTGACCAACAAACTCGATTTCACGACGACGAATTACCGCCGTTTCGGGAACTTAATTGAAGCCGACTTCGACCTCAATTCGCGTCTCTCTTTTCACGCCGGCTTCCGATACACAGACCGGCACATCGAGCAGCGACAACAGCAAATAACAGTCGGCCAGACCGCGCCGGCCGTCGAACCGGACGAGTTCGATAACAGCACCCGCGCCTTCATCTTCGGATTCAAGGCGAAGCCGGCGAAGTTGTGGAGGCTTTACTTCGATCTCGAGCGCGGCGACAACGATAACGTCTTCGTACGCACCGCCAACTATGACTACACCAACTTCCGTGTCAGGAGCCTGGTGCGCCCCACCAGGACTCTGAGCTTCAACGCATCGGTGGTCACCAGAGACAATACGAACCCAACAGTAATCAATGAAACAGCGTTTGGCGCGGACATCAACACCCGGATCATCAGCGGGTCGGCCGACTGGACACCGAGCCAGACATTAAATCTGACCGGCGGCTATACGTCTTTTCACGTGACCACCAACACCATCGTCCAGTTCAACACGGCCGGCGGGGTTGTGAACGTAGTACCCGCGCAGTACTTCATGAGGGACCACTTCGCGTTTGTCACGGCCTACTGGCAACCTCATAGGCGCGTCAGTTTTTACACCGCATCTCGGATTCACAACGACCAGGGACAGGGGAACTGTCTGACTACGCCGCTGGCGTTCATCAACTCCTACCCATACCAGCTATGGACGCCTGAGGTGAAGGTCTCGGTCAAACTGCGCAGAAACGTAGACTGGATAGCAGGCTACCAGTACGTCGACTACAAAGAGCAGTTCGCCAACAACCAGTTCTATCAGGCGCATATGCCCTATACCTCGCTGAGAATCTATGTCGGGCGAGCAGAGTAAGCGGGGTTACTTGATGTTCTTTGACACGTGTGAGAGGGCCGCCGACCCAGCAGTCATTCCAGCGTCTTTGCTGAGCAGCACCAGCCCGTGCGTTCGGCCATTTGCTCTCAACATCAGAACAATTGAAAGGAAGAGCGAAAGGAAGGATCTATGCGACGAATAATTGAGCGAACAAAGAAACTATTGGCAGTTACCGGAATCGCGTGCATCGCCGCCGTGATGGTGTCGGCGCACAGTAGCGCCGGAATACCGGCCGCCGCTGCTGATGCAGCGGCGACATACAAGTCCAAATGCGCAAGCTGTCACGGCGCCGATGGCAGCGGGCAGACCACGACAGGCAAGAGCATGAAGCTAAAAGACCTCCGTTCGGCAGAAGTGCAAGGTTTGAGCGATGAACAACTCCTCACGATCATTGCCAAGGGCAAAGGCAAGATGCCCGGCTATGAAAAGTCGCTGGGTGCCGACACCTGCAAAGAGCTAGTGGCTTACATCAGACAACTGAAGTAGGTCTTGATTGGATGATCCGCTAAAAAGGTGACAAAGGAGACACTTGTAATGAAAAAGTATCTGGCAGAGTTGATCGGCACCTTTGTACTCGTTTTTGGCGGTTGTGGTAGTGCGGTGCTCGCCGGTGACAAGATCGGTTTTCTGGGCGTATCCATCGCTTTCGGTCTGACCCTCTTGACGATGGCTTATGCGATCGGGCCGATCTCCGGCTGCCACATCAATCCGGCAGTCACTATAGGTCTGCTTCTCAGTAAGAAGTTCGATCCAAGAGATGCCGCAGGTTACATTGGAGCACAGATCATCGGCGGAGTCCTGGCTGCCGCGCTGCTGTTAGCCATCGCCCAGGGAGCGGTTGCAGGATACGATCCGGCTGTGGCCGGCTTCGCGGCAAATGGCTACGGCGCCCACTCGCCCGCCCACTACAGTCTCACCGCGGGTTTTCTGACCGAGGTGATCCTGACCTTCCTACTAGTGTTCACCGTTCTCGGCGCCACCGATATTGAAGCTCCCGTGGGCTTTGCCGGTATACCCATAGGCTTTGTGCTGGTCCTCATTCATCTGGTCGGCATCCCGGTGACAAATACTTCGGTCAACCCGGCTCGTAGCATTGGGCCCGCTGTATTCGTCGGCGGATGGGCGTTAAGCCAGCTCTGGCTATTTATTCTCGCGCCTATTGTAGGGGCGATTTTTGCGGCGGTTGTCTGGCGGGTGCTAGGGACAACACGCCCAATTATTAGCACCGAAGAAGCTGAACAGGCGCTCTATAGCGAGGTGGCCGAGAGGCGTCGCCAATAAACAGGAAAGACTGAGCCATCAGAATATCACGTTTCGTAGTCCCGCCTTCAGGCGGAAGAAGCAAAGGAATCGGTCGTTTTACGCTCGGGGCGACAACCATGTTAATCATCACGGACTATGACGAGAGCTTGCTGATCGACCCATCTTACCGGCCGGCCGCAAGCCAGGACGCCAAGGACCTCGGCAACAAAACTCTCAAGCAAGCCGCTGCGAGTTCCGAGTCTCCTCAACGCACAAAGGAGGAAGAGTGACCAGTCAACCAACCAAGCTCGAGCGCCGGCTCCGCCAATCAGGCGCGCTGGTATCAATTGGCCTGATAGCGGAGTTGATAAGCCTGCTGTGGTATCACCCCACCGCCTTCTTCATGTTCCTTGCGGCGGGCGCCTTACTGATTACCGCGGGCATTCTCTTCTATCTCTACTCGCTGGTGACGGTTAGTGAACCATCCCTCGCGTGGGCTCCTCAGTCGGCAGGTCCATTCCTTCAGCGATCTGAGGCGTCCGATCGTTCTACGGATCCTGCAGCGCATTATCCGGCAGGTCGACTTGATCAGACTTGAATCGAAAAGAGGAGTGCTGAAAATGACTCGGGTAACCGGAACAGGAAAATACGAGCAACTGCTGGCGCGATGTAAGGATCTCGACCCAGTGCCAACCAGCGTGGTGCACCCGTGCGAAGAGACGGCGTTAGCCGGCGCGGTCGAGGCAGCAAAATTAGGGCTAATCGCGCCTATTCTTGTTGGTCCTGCCAACGAGATAAAAGCGATCGCCAGATCCGGAGGGATAGATCTCGCCAATCTTCAAATCCTCGATGCGCCAAACAGCAGCGCGTCGGCGGCAAAGTCGGTTGAGTTAGTAAGGATAGGTGAGACCGAACTTCTGATGAAAGGGAGCCTGCACACCGACGACCTGATGGCCGCAGTCGTGTCCCGCGATAGGGGGCTGCGCACCGGCCGGCGCATCAGCCACGTGTTCGTCATGGATGTACCCACCTATCACAAGGTGCTGATCATTACTGACGGCGCAATCAACATCGCCCCTACGCTCGAAGACAAAGCAGATATTTGCCAGAACGCCATCGACCTGGCCATTTCACTCGGGCTGGAAAAACCAAAGCTCGCCATCCTTGCCGCGGTCGAAACGGTTACCTCGAAAATGCCGGCCACAATCGATGCGGCGGCGCTTTGCAAGATGGCCGATCGGGGACAGATCAAGGGCGCGATCCTGGATGGGCCGCTGGCGTTTGATAACGCGATCAGCGCGCCGGCCGCCCAGACTAAGGGCATACACTCCGAGGTTGCCGGGGATCCAGACATTCTTCTGGCTCCGGATCTCGAGGCCGGCAACATCCTTGCCAAACAGCTTAGCTTTCTCGCCAACGCCGACAGCGCTGGGCTGGTGCTCGGAGCAAGGGTGCCGGTGATCCTAACCAGCCGGGCTGATAGCGTGCGGTCGCGAATTGCCAGTTGCGCAGTCGCAATGTTGGCGGCCCATGCACGGCGGCAAACGACTTTGAAAGGGGTGGCCTACGCCTAATGAGTTCTTCTGCGAAAGGAGACGATATGCCTAAGGAAGTCAAGCGCTCGGCCAAAATCCCGGCTCCCGCGAGCCGGTACTTGAATCGGATTGTCAGGGTTCGATTGTCCGACTGGACCCATGAAGCAGGGCACCGGCTCGCTGAGCAGCTCAAATTTCTGGCGAGTGCAGTGAGCGCCGGATTGGTATCAGGCGGGGGAGTGTCCGTGATTCTCACCAGCCGCGCCGGCAATGTCCGGTCGCATATCGCAAGCTGCGCAGTCGCAACACTCGCGGCTCACGCACGGCCAAGAAAGCCATAGAGGTTTTATGGACGACTACGCTCTTGTCCTCAACGCGGGTTCATCGAGTCTGAAGTTCTGCGTTTTTCAGCGACCAGCGGGCGAAAGCTGGCGCCTTGAATCGCGCGGCCAGATCGAGGGCATCGGCTCGTCGGCCAGTCTCTCCGCCAAAAATGCGGCCGGTAAGCGTTTGGCCGATGCAAGACTTGAAGCGGTCCGCGATGGGCGTGGCGCCCTCGATGCTCTGGCTTCCTGGCTTCGGTCCAAATACCGCGGCGCTCGAGTGTTGGGTGTGGGACATCGCGTAGTGCATGGGGGACGATGGTTCGCCGGACCAATGATCGTGACCCAACAGCTTCTCGCGCAGTTGTATAACCTGGTTCCTTTAGCCCCACTACATCAGCCGCACAATCTCGCCGCCATCGAGGCTGTTTTCGAACGCATGCCGGACGTGCCGCAGGTTGCGTGCTTTGATACGAGCTTCCACCGCACCCATTCGCCAGTCGTGGATTTGATACCGCTTCCAAATGATGTCCGCAAACGGGGGCTTCAGAGATATGGTTTCCACGGTTTGTCTTACGAGTACATCGCGCACATTCTCCCGGAAGTTGCTCCGGAGATTGCTTCGGCTCGAGTGATCGTCGCGCACCTTGGAAGCGGCGCGAGTCTGTGCGCATTGAAAGATGGAAAAAGCGTCGACACTACGATGGGCTTCACCGCCGTAGATGGGTTGTGCATGGGCACGAGGCCCGGCGCGGTAGATCCCGGTGTAGTGCTTTATCTATTTCAGACGCTGCGACAATCGGTGCAGGACGTCGAGACACTGCTCTACAAAAAATCGGGATTGCTGGCAGTCTCCGGCATAAGCAACGACATGCGCAATCTGGTCGGGCGGGTAGAGCCTGAAGCCCGAATGGCCGTCGATTACTTCGTGTATCGCGCCGCGAAGGAGATAGGCGCGATGGCCGCGGTGCTCGGTGGCGTCGACGGAATCGTATTTACTGCCGGGATCGGCGAGAACTCTCCGGAGATTCGGCGGCGAATCTGCGAAGCTTCGGCGTGGCTCGGCATCGAACTCGATTCCGAAGCAAACGAAAGCGGCGGACCGAGGATCTCCACGCCTCAGAGCGAAGTGTCCGCCTGGGTGATCCCGACTAACGAAGAGTTGATGATCGCCCGGCACACCGCCACGGTGCTTGGATTGAGATGAGTTCGATCAACGGATAAGGACTACAGCAATGACAAGAACTGCTTCTCACAAGACAGCCCCCGAGAACGTGAATCCCGAATGGAAGGGGTTTATCACCGGTCTCTGGCAGAAAGAAATCAACGTTCGCGACTTCATTCAACAAAACTATCATCCGTATGAGGGCGACGAGGCTTTCCTCGCGCGAGCTACGAGCAGGACGAAGGACCTTTGGGCTCGGCTGAATGCTCTCTTTCTCGAGGAGCGCAGAAAAGGCGTTCTGGACATATCTCAAATCCCGAGTTCAATCACCGCGCACGTACCGGGTTATATCGATCGCGAGAATGAGATCATAGTCGGTCTGCAAACGGAGGCCCCTTTGAAGCGGGCGATCGTTCCGAACGGAGGTTTGCGGATGGTTTTGAGCAGCCTCAAGGCTTATGGTTACGAGCCCGACCCGGCGATTGTCGATATCTTTTCGAAATATCGGAAGACCCACAACGAGGGAGTCTTTGATGCTTACACCGACGATGTGAGGCGCTGCCGAAGTTCACACATCCTGACCGGGCTTCCGGACGCATACGGGCGCGGCCGGATCATCGGCGATTACCGGCGCGTAGCGCTGTACGGCGTTACACGACTGATAAAACAGAAGAGGGAAGAGAAGCGCAGCCTGGATTCGGAGATGTCCAGCGACGAGATCATTCGCGATCGCGAGGAACTCAGCGAACAGATTCGCGCGCTCGGGGAACTTCAGCAGATGGCCGCGAGCTACGGCTTTGATATCTCGGGTCCAGCGGGCACCGCCCTGGAAGCGGTTCAATGGCTTTATTTTGCTTACCTTGCGGCAGTGAAGGAGCAGAACGGAGCCGCTATGTCGCTTGGGCGGACATCGACTTTCCTGGATATCTATTTCGAGCGGGACATTGCAGCCGGCACGATCACCGAGGAGCAGGCGCAGGAGATGATCGATGACTTTGTGATCAAGCTGCGCATAGTTCGATTCTTGCGCACGCCGGAATACGACGAACTGTTCGCCGGTGATCCAACGTGGGTAACCGAGTCGATTGCCGGCATGGGAGACGACGGCCGGCCGCTGGCGACAAAGACGAGCTTTCGCTACCTTCAGACACTTTACAACCTCGGCCCCGGACCGGAGCCGAATCTGACCATCTGGTATTCGCCGCAACTGCCTGAGGCATTTCGCAACTTCGCTGCAAAGGTAGCAATTGACACAAGCTCGATTCAATTTGAAAGCGATGAAATCATGCGCCGCTCCATCGGAGATGACGGAGCCATTGCCTGTTGCGTATCGCCAATGCTGATTGGCAAGCAGATGCAGTTCTTCGGAGCGCGGGCAAACCTCGCCAAGTGTCTGCTGTACGCCATCAACGGCGGCAGGGACGAAATCAGCGGCAAACAGATAGGGCCGGCGGGAAGTGCGGTGTCGGGCGACTATCTTGATTTCGATGACGTTCTCGCCAGGTTCGAACGAATGATGGAGTGGTTGGCCGAAGTCTACGTCAACGCGATGAACATCATTCACTATATGCACGACAAGTACGCTTACGAGCGCCTGGAGATGGCGCTGCTCGATTACGCTCCGTTGCGGACGATGGCCTTTGGTATAGCGGGCTTGTCAGTAGTGGCGGACAGTCTCTCGGCGATTAAGTACGCGAAAGTTCGCGTGATCCGCGACGAAACGGGGCTGATTATCGACTATCAGACCGAAGGCGAGTTCCCACAGTTCGGCAACAACGACAACCGCGTTGATCATCTTGCTTCGTGGTTGGTGAGCACGTTCATGAGCAAGCTGCGGAAGTATCCCACCTATCGCAATGCAGTTCACACACAGTCGGTGCTCACGATCACCTCGAATGTAGTTTACGGCAAGGGGACGGGCAACACGCCCGACGGGAGGCGGCTTGGCGAGCCGTTTGCGCCCGGCGCTAATCCGATGCACGGACGCGACACGCACGGGATCCACGCCTCGGCCGCGTCGGTCGCCAAGATCCCGTACCGCGACGCCGCGGATGGAATCTCTCTTACGTCTTCCCTGGTGCCGGAGGGTTTGGGGAGAGTCGCCTCGGATCGCATCATTAATCTGCGTAGCATGCTCGATGCGTTCTTCGGCTCAACCGGCTTTCACATGAACGTGAATGTACTTAATCGAGATACCTTGGTGGATGCGATGGATCATCCCGAAAAGTATCCGAATCTGACGATCCGCGTCTCGGGATATGCGGTTAACTTTGTGCGGCTGTCTCGCGAGCAGCAAATGGATGTGATCAACCGAACCTTCCATGGAGGCGTAGTCGCATGAGTAGTACCCAATCGATAATAACCGCACAGCTTGAAGCCAGAAGCCCCTTCGACCTCCGGATAAACCTTAGCCGGGATCTTCCCGAATCCGACGTGCGGACCGCGCTGGCCACCGGGGACATGGGATTTCTGCATTCATTCACCACCGGCTCGACGGTCGATGGTCCGGGCGTGCGCGTCGTCGGATGGACAACCGGTTGTCACTGGCGATGCCTGTACTGCCACAACCCGGACACCTGGACCATGAGCAACGGCATACCGGTGCCTTTATCGCGCGCAATCGAAGAGCTGCGGAAGTACAGACACGGGCTAAAGGTGATGTCGGGCGGTTTCACTTTGAGCGGCGGCGAGCCGCTGATGCAGGACCGGTTTGTCGCGAAGCTATTTGACGCAGTGCAAAAGATGGGAATCCATACGGCGCTGGACACCAACGGCTCGTTGGGCAAACGGTTGAGTGATGAGGAACTCGACACGATCGATCTGGTTCTGCTTGACCTGAAAGCCTGGGATCCGGACCGGCATCGCCGGCTCACCGGTATGGACGTGGGTCCGACACTGGACTTTGCGCGCCGCCTGGCGGAACGAAAAAAGCCTGTCTGGGTGCGCTTTGTGCTTGTGCCGGGTTTGACCGATGATCCTGACAACATCGTACCCATCGCGAGGTTCGCTGGAACTCTGGGCAACGTCGAGCGAGTCGATGTGCTGCCCTTTCATCAAATGGGCAAATTCAAGTGGAAGCAACTTGGGCTGGACTACACTCTGGAGACTTGTGCGCCTCCAACGCCCGAAGCCGTTGAACTGGCTTGCGACCTGTTTCGCCGAGAGGGATTGACCGCGTATTGATCACCGGGGTCGTTACAGCCTGAAGTTGTTGGCTGCATACGTTCCCCTTTCGGTTGGATCTCGTTGACGAGCCGTAAGGAAGTGACGTTCGATGTCGAAGAAGCAAAACGGTCATAAGCCGACAGAGGCAACGCTGCGAATTGCGCTTCCCACCGGCGAGACCCAAAAGCGCAAGGTGACCGGGGCCGAGGTCCACATTGGCAGCGGTTCGCACAGTGAAGTTCGAATCAGCGATCCCGATGTATCGGCTACTCACGCAATGATTGTTTTTGACGGTGACGATTACTCTATAGCTGATGAACACGGCCGGGGAGGCACGTTCGTCAACGGAGATCCCATCACAAAACCTCGAAAGCTCGCGCACGGCGATGTCATATGCGTGGGCAAGTCCCAGATCACCTTCAAGCGAAAACACGGCGCCAAGGGTGCTTCTTCGGGGGTTGAAACGAAAGCGCCATCAGGTAATGGAGGATATGAGCTAGAGAAGCGCGAGAAACACGCGAAGCACAAGAAACACGTGAAAGATAAACATAATGGAAAGGCGAATGATCATGCGCTTATCGCAGCTGTAGCAACATCGCCATCACCTAACGGAGCAGCAGAAGCGGAGAGAAAAAAGAATAAAGCGAAAGTGAAAGACAAAGAGAACGAGCGTATCAAGGCCGCCAGGGTGAGGGCCTGGGGAGGCATCATTGCTACCGTCCTCAGCGTCGTTCTGACAGTAACTATTTCCCTTTTGGTGACTCGAATGGGCGGCACCCAGTCGAACGGGGCCGGCGCCCTCGGCGGCGCCAGTTCCTCAAAGAAACTGGCCGGTCTCTCAGACAGCCGCAAGATCAAGGGCGGTACATTCGAGGCATCGGGAGCAGTCGCCGTTTCTGATGCAAACGGCATCTTGTTTGTCGATGATTCCAAGCCTGACCACGTCTTCTACATGCCGGTGAACGCGCTGGGCGAGCAGGAGGGTCCGGTCATTCCCATCCCGCTGGGCGTGTCGGTCGAGAACCCTGAAGGCATCACTCGATTCGGCAAACGCTATATGGTCACAGGCTCGCTCTCGACTGACGCATCGAACGAGAGCGGAGGGATAGCCGTCTTTGACTTTGATGCTCCCACCCAGACTGTTTCCAACGTGGTTGCGTTGACCGGGGTGAGGAAGTTTTTGTTGGACAACGTTCCGGAGCTGAAGGCGTGGGCCCACAAGAGCAGCGTCGACGGTGGGCTCAACGTGGAGGGCATCGCGGTTGATCCTGACCCTGCTCATCCCAGAGTCGTGCTCGGCTTGCGCGGTCCTGTGCTCAATGGAAACGCGCTAGTGGTGCCGATCAGAATAGTCGACCGCCATGCGCCGCTAACGATACAAAATCTGGCAATGGATGAGCCGAACGCAATCCAATTGAATCTCGGTGGCCAGGCGATACGTGATATTCAATACGACAGTCAGTTGAGGACCTTTCTGATAATCAGTGGAGCTCCGGAGACCGAAGATAAGACGGACTTCACGCTTTGGGAGTGGAACGGCGAGGCCAACCAGGCGGACGAACAATCCAGGCCCAAACAGCAGGCGCTGCTCAACAAGAAGATGAAACCAGAGGGGATCGCTCCATTGAGAGTCTCCAATCAATCTTTTGTCTTTATCGTTGGCGACTCGAGCAGCTACGCGAAGATCGACTACATCGCGCCCTAAGCTCAATACGATGTGGTCTCTACCTGTATAAATTGACAGTAGCAACCAACCCTAAACCTACAGTACGATATGGTCTCTACCTGTAAAAAATGACAGTACCAACCACCCAACTCGGTTGGAGAGGTTCAATGCGCTCTTGCTCACGAACCACTTTCGAGTGAGAGTCTGTAGAAGCCAATAAGGACTTGACGGCTCCAATGGAGGCGACACATTCTCCGAGAGAGTAAATCAATGATGACTCGGGGAAAAACAGCGACAATCGGCTTGAACCTCATCGGTACGGCGCTGTTGTGCGCCGGGGGGATTGTGATTTGCCTCTCACCCGCTGTCGCGCGCGCCCAGCGGGCCGTGACTCCCAAAAGGATCCTGGCACTCTACTGGGACAGTAAGGACTACCCCAGCAATGTGGTGTTCGACCAGAGCTTTCAAGAGGTTCTAAAGTCATCTCCGCAGTGGATTGAATGCTATCCCGAGTATCTGGATATTGATCGCTTTCCCGGAGAAGCCCAATCTCGGTTCATGCGTGATTATCTGCGGCAGAAATATGCCGACACGATCGATATCGTCGTTGCCATTGGCGATCCGCCGCTGGATTTCCTGCTCAAAAGCCGTGACGACCTCTTCCCAAGGGCGCCGGTTATATTCCTCGCGAACAAGCCTCCAACGCCCGAGCAGATCGCGGCCGGGCCGGGGTTTACCGGGTTCGTTAATTACGGTCCTTACAGGGAAACCGTGGACCTTGCGCTTAACCTGCATCCCGGTACGGAGCACGTGTTCATTGTCAGCGGGTCGCTCCTCCAAACAAAGATATATGAGAATACGTGCCGATTGGATTTGAAGGATTATGAAAGCCCAGCCACCATCAATTACCTCACGGACCTCTCGCTGGACGAGTTGACGGTCAAGATGAAGAGTCTGCCTGAGCGATCGCTGGTCCTCTACGTTTTCCAGAGGGCAAAGGATGAACAGGGCCGGCTCTTTGATGCGCGTGACATCCTTGCCTTAGTAGCCAAGTCGGCGTCCGTCCCCATTTATGGGATGGCCAGTTGGCAACTCGGCAGAGGCATCGTAGGCGGTTACGTTCGCGCCATGGAAACGAATGGGGCCAGGGCCGCGGGAATCGCCCTACAGATTGCCAATGGCGCGCGGGCGCAGGACATCCCGGTCGATAACGTGCCGATTGCACCCATGTTCGACTGGAGCGAGCTTCAGCGCTGGGGAATAAGCGAGAGCCGTCTTCCGCCCGGCAGCATCGTGCGCTTTCACGTGCCTTCATTCTGGGATGAGAATAAGTGGTACGCGATCGCCGTAATTTCCGTGGTCATCGTTCAATCGCTGCTCATTATGGGATTGGTCATCAACCGCACGCGGCGCAAATGGGCAGAGGAGGCCCTGCGCGAGGCCCAAGAGAGCTTGACGATTGCCGTTGAAGCCTCGCAGATGGGAACTTGGGATCTGGATTTAACCAAAGATTTTTCCGGGCATCGCAGTCTTCGACACGATCAGATTTTCGGCTATGACTCCCCACAGACGCAGTGGGGACGGAAAATCGCCAGACGTCACATCGTCGAAGAGGACCGAGAGGTTTTCGACGCGGCGTTCGCCCGCGGAATGAAGACCGGCGAGCTTGAATTCGAGGCGCGCATCCGCTGGGCAAACGGAAGCATTCATTGGATGGCAGTACGCGGGCGTTTCTACTTCAACAAGAGCGGGCAACCCGTGCGCGGGGCGGGGGTGAACTTCGACATCACCGAGCGCAAAAGGGCCGAAGCGGCGCTGCGCGAGAGTGAAGAGCGATTCCGTGGGATTTACGAGCACGCGCCGATGGGCATCGCAATAACCGACTGGCAGTGGTACTTCCAGCATTGCAACTCCGCCTACACCGCTATGCTCGGTTACACCGAGGAGGAACTTAGGCATAAAGTCTTTTCAGAGCTTGTTCACCCAGACGACCGCGACGCCAACATCGCAGAAATCCGCCTTCTAATGGCGGGAGAAGTGCCATTCTTCGAGATTGACAACCGCTATGTGCGTAAGGACGGCGAGATTGTCTGGGTTCACAAGTTAGTCTCCGTCCTGCGCGATGAAAAGGGCGTTCCAGCGTATTTTCTAGCGCTGGTCACCGACATTACCGAGCGGAAGCGGGCGGACGAGGCCCTGCGCGAGAGCGAAGAGCGGTTCAGAAACATGGCTGATACAGCGCCCGTAATGATCTGGATATCGGGCGCAGATAAGCTTTACACATACTTCAACCAGCAATGGCTCACCTTCACCGGCCGCACCATGGGAGAGGAACTCGGCAACGGGTGGACCCGAGAAATTCACCCGGACGATTTCGAGCGCTCGCTTGAGACATACAACACCGCTTTCAACAAGCGCGAGCCGTTCAGAATGGAATACAGACTTCGACGGGTCGACGGCCAGTTCCGCTGGATGCTTGATTCGGGAACGGCTCGGTTCTCGCCCAGCGGAGAATTCCTCGGCTTTATAGGCTCGTGCATCGACATCACTGAACGCAAGGCTGCAGAAAAGTCGCTCGCCGGCTTGAGCGGACAATTGATCCGCGCGAGAGAGAATGAGTGTGCGCGTATCGCAAGGGAGCTACATGATGATTTGAATCAGAGAATGGCGCTCATTTCGATCGAGCTGGAGCAACTTGGGCAGAATTATCCCGCCACAAACGGCGGCTTTCACGGGCGACTGCAGGGGATCCTGAAACAGGCCGCAGATGTCTCGCGAGACATCCACCGAATATCGTACGACCTGCATCCGTCAAAGCTCACTCAACTGGGCCTTGTTGCCGCGGTGACAGGCCTATGCGATGACGCGATGAGCAGTCACCAATTGAAAATAGAATTCCGGTACGACGGCGTTCCGGCCGATCTTCCGAGGGACGTCTCGTTGTGTCTGTATCGAATCGCCCAGGAATGTCTCAATAACGTCATCAAGCACAGCGGCGCCGCTGAGGCTAAGGTTGAATTGCACGGAACCGCGAACGAATTCCGATTGCGCGTCACCGATTCGGGAAAGGGCTTTGACGTCGAATCACCTCAAATCTGGCAGGGGCTCGGTCTGATCAGCATGAGGGAGCGCCTTCGACTGGTCGGAGGACAAATCTCGATCGTGTCGCGTGCCCCGAGCGGGACGCAAATCGACGCGACTGTTCCGCTCGGCCAACTCACCGTTGACTACGAGGACCATTCGCCTGACGAAAGTAGAGGGTCCGCATCGTGCTAATCGCCGGACTGCGGAGGAAATCCTCGACTTTCGCCGGTGTTATGCCGGCGCCTTCTCAGATGTTCCCGCGTGATCAAAACTAACTCTTGCTGTCAGTTCTGACAGTACCTCGCACCGTCCTAAGAAACTATAATCGTTAAAGAGCCGGATCAAATGAGAAGGGAACCGCTACATCCGCAAGAATGCGGAGAAATGGTGCAAGAGTCCGCCGGAGTGGGCTCACCGGTGAGGACATTTCCTGGCAGCGGGCGAGATTCAGGCGCGCCGGCAATATCCGCGGACGAAGCGCTTCGGCGTCTTGCGGCTGGAAACAAACGATTTATCAAGGGCGATACGCATCAGACGAGTTTCCGGAAAGAGACACTTGCGAGTCTCGCTCTGGGCCAGCATCCCTACGCTACCATCCTGGGTTGCAGCGACTCGCGAGTGCCGCCGGAGTTGATCTTCGATGCGGGGCTCGGAGAGCTGTTCGTCATCCGCGTGGCCGGCAACGTGTTGTCGCCTGAGGTCGCGGGAAGCCTGCAGTACGCGGGCGCACATCTGCAGACGCCGCTGTTCGTGGTGCTCGGCCACGAAGGCTGTGGTGCGGTGATCGCGGCCCTCAAAGCCAGACGCCGAGGCGAACGGCAGCGCTCGCGGATCGAGCTTTTGATAAACAGCATCCTGCCCGGCCTGCCGAATTTTGATCCACTCATTTCGGCGCGAGCGCGGCTTTCACAGGCAGTCGAAAGCAACGTGCGTTGGACCATTCGCCAAATACTCGAAACGCCCGAAGCGCAGGCACGGCTGGCCGAACGCCGGATGAAGTTAGTCGGCGCGATATATGAGATCGAATCCGGCCAGGTGAGGTTCCTGAACTGAGATTTGCGGAGGTGCGCAGTGACATGGCTTCAACGCTATCGAATTCGGCATTACATCCGAAACTCAATCGTTGTTCTTCCGGTGTTGGGCATAGTAGCGGCGGTGCTTACAGCCTGGTCTCTTCACTCGATCGAGAAAGATATGGGTTGGGAATCGGAGCGGTCAGTCGAAGCCGTGCGGATCGTAATCGGAACCCTTGCTGCGGCTATGCTTACTTTTATTGTTTTCCTTTCCTCTACGCTCCTGCTCGCGGTACAACTGGCTAGCGCACAGCTAACACCACGCATTATTGCTTTCGTATTCAGAGACCCGGTTACCAAGTTCTCGCTGACGGTCTTTGTTTTCACATTCACCCTTTCGCTTGCCATCCTAATACGAGTCGACGGCACAGTGCCTCTGGTTACACCCAGGCTGGCCGCCTGGTCCTGCGTGGTAAGCCTGTGTGTTTTTTTCTACCTGATCGACCACATAGGCAAGTCGTTACGACCGAGCGGGGTCTTAAAGCAGATCGGGTTGACGGGCCGGAAAGTCATTGTAAGCGTTTATCCTCGACGTCTCGATGAATCGCCGGAGACGCCACGGACCTTTCTGGACGCTCTCGACGAACACCCCCGACAAACGATTGCCAGCCCCGTAGGAGGCGTATTACTCGACTTCGACGTGGACGGACTCACCGCGTTAGCTCGGAACGCCGGCTGTCTTGTTGAACTGGTGCCCCAGGTCGGTGATTTTGTCGCCACTGACGATCCTCTGTTCAGAGTCTATCAAGGCGGAGCAACAGTATCTGTCTACCGACTTTGCCAGTGTGTAGCCGTGGGACAGGAACGTACCCACGAGCAGGATCCAGGGTTGGCCTTTCGCATCATTGTAGATATGGCGTCCAAGGGGCTTTCACCGGCGATCAACGACCCGACCACCGCAGTCCTGGCTATTGACCAGATTCATCACCTCCTTCGCAAAGTGGGAAGCCGGCATTTGTACGAAGGAGTGATTCGGGACGAGAGCGGCCAAGCCCGACTCGTCTATCGCACGCCGGTTTGGCAGGATTTCGTGCAGCTGGCGGTTACCGAGATTCGTCAATTCGGCGGCTCGAGCATACAGATCATTCGGCGGTTGCGAGCGATGCTGGAAAACCTGATTGAAACGTTGCCGGAGGAACGCACAGCCGTTCTTCGTCGAGAGTTGGACTTGCTGCAACGAACCGCGGACCGCTTCTTCGTCGAACCGGAGGAGCGGGCACTTGCGTCGGCCGGCGATTCTCAGGGGATGGGTGGCGCCAGTGAGTGGGGCCACAAGCGCCGCGAGGTTCCAAGGCGCTTTGCGCCAGTTTCGGGTTTGGAGTCCGGAGGCAGACCACGCAAAGTCGGTTGAGAGGCAAAGGATTCAACCTCGATGAACATCGCGCGTCGGATAATATGCCGGGCGAGCCCGGAATTCGGTCACTCAATCCGCCGTGAGCTTCCGGGCGGACCGGTTGGTCGCGACCGACGAGCTTCTGTCTGCAAGGTGACGGCGATTGCATTTCCAGCGTTGCAATTGCTCGCGCTGATTGCCGGCGTTGCGGCTGCAGTTCCTGCCCAGGAGATGGAGGCCAGAGCCTACTCGCGCTCACCAGTTGGCTTTAACCTGTTTTTGTTCAGCTACTCACATCAAAACGGGGATGTGTTGCTTGACTCGGCCCTTCCCCTGACCGATGTCTCGGTGAGCATTAACGCCACAGTTGCCGGCTACGGTCGCAGTTTCGGGCTTATGGGTCATCAAGCCAATGCCAGTGTCGCTATTCCCTATGTCTGGGGGACGGTGCGCGGGACAGTTTTCGAACAGCAACAGGAGGTTACGCGCTCCGGGCCAGGAGACTTAAGGGTGCGCTTGATGGTGAACCTCATTGGCAGCCCGGCCCTGAGCGCGCGCGAGTTTGCTGCTCTAAAGCCCTCGACGACCCTCGGAGCGAGTGTCTCGGTCGTCGTTCCTTCGGGGCAATATGATCCGCGCCGCCTGGTTAATATCGGATCGAATCGATGGGTATTTAAGCCGGAGATGGGGCTATCGCATCCGATCGGCCCGTGGACCCTGGAATTAATTGGGGGCGTGTGGTTGTTTGGCGACAACAACGACTTCTTTGGCGGCTCACGGCGCGAACAAAAACCCCTTGCATCATTCCAGGGGCATGTCATCTACACTCTGAAACCCAGAATGTGGATTGCGGGTAACGCGACCTATTACGCCGGAGGACGAACCACCGTAGACGGTCAGGTAAATGCGGACCTGCAGAGCAGCTCTCGCGTTGGGGTGACTTTCTCCTATCCGGTTGGGACGAATCATTCATTAAAGCTTGCGTGGGCCAAAGGCGTTACGGCGCGCATCGGAGGCGACCTGAATACGATCGCTGTGGGCTGGCAGTATAGCTGGCTTAAGTGATGAGTCAAGGTAATCGATAATGCCCACCAATGCATGGACCACATTGGCGATTCTGATTGCGATGCTTGGCCTGCTGGTATGGAACAGGCTCCCGGTCTGGCTTGTATTCATCGTTACGCTGACGGCGGCAATGACGCTGGGGCTGGCGCCCGCGGCCTCCTTGCTAAAGGGTTTTAGCAATACAGGCGTGATCACGGTAGCCGTGCTGTACCCCGTCGCCGCCGGAATGTACGCGACCGGCGCAATCTCGCTTTTGTCTGAACGGATGATTGGGCTGCCAAAATCAATGACGAAGGCCCAACTGAAAACGTTCGTTCCGGTTTCCCTGGCAAGCGCGTTCATCTACAACACGCCGCTTGTGGCGATGATGATCCCCGCGGTTCGCGAAATCACGCGACGAACAGGTCTCAAGGGCTCGAAGTTGTTTATGGGTTTGAGCTTCCTGGCGCTTCTGGGCGGCAGTATGACGTTGATTGGAACTTCGGTGAATCTGATTATCGCCGCGATGGTTTCCGAAGCAACCGCAAAAGGCGAGCTGAGCGGAATGAAGTCCATTGGATTGTTCGATCCAATGTGGATTGGGCTGCCGGCAACGGTGGCGGGCGTTGCTTTTATGATTCTGGTTGGAACGCGATTGTTGCCGGACAGAAAAAAAAGAGGTGACGCTGGCGCGAAGAAGCGCCTGTATCGAAGCGAGTTTCAAATCGAACCAGGCTCGAACCTTGATGGAAAGAGTCTCGAGCAATCGGGTTTTGCGAAACCGGTTGACTGCCGACTGGAGTCCATCAAGCGAAACGGCTCACTACCCGAGCTGTCAGCCGGCCAGACTCTCAAACCCGGAGACCTGCTGACTTTTTCATCTTCGGCCGACGTGTTGCCACGCTTATGGACAACTATCGGTATGGCTCCGGTTTATGCGACGGAGATGTCGAGCAAGCGTCACGAACACCAGCTTGTCGAGGTGGTCCTGTCGGCCCGAGCTCCTGCAATCGGACACCTAGTATCCGACCTGCCGCTTCCCGATAGCCCTTATGAGGGGATGTTGGTGGGCGTATCCCGCAATGGCCAGGCTCCTGCGCAATCGCTTGGCGATCTCCGGCTTGAGGCCGGTGATGCCGCGATCGTCGAGGTGAATGACGCGTTCTTTTACGAGAATCGCACCGAGACAGACTTCATTCTGATAAAACGCCTCGAGGGATTCCGCGTGCAACGAATTGACCGCGCGCTGGTCGCAAGCGCAATCACGGTTGCAATGGTTGCGTTGGCAGCCCTGGGGGTGATGAGCCTGCTCAACGCAGCGCTTCTTGCAACCTTAGCGATGCTTCTCACGGGCTGTCTGACCATCCCGCGCGCGTGGGAGAGTTTCGACGTGAAGACCATTGTGGTGCTGGGCTCCGCTGTGGGTCTGGAGTCCGCGGTAACCGGAAGCGGTCTGGCCAAGTCCGTCGCAACCTTCCTTGCGGGGATCGGCAGCAACAGCCCGGTGATAGCCCTGGTTGCGGTCTTCGTCGGAACGGTGGTGCTCACGAATGTTATCTCAAACGTCGCATCGGCGGTGCTCATGTTTTCGGTAGCGGTGTCCCTGGCTACAAACCTGAACGTGAGCTTCATGCCGTTCGCGATGATTCTCATGCTCGCTGCTTCCTGCGGGTTCATCAATCCGGCCGCCATTCAGACCAATCTGATGGTCCAGGGACCCGGAGGATATACATTCGGCGACTTCGCCAGGGTGGGGCTGCCGCTCACCGTGCTGGTCGGCGTGGTGGTGCTGGTGCTCGCGCCAATCGTTTACGGCTTTTGAGGAAAAATCAGATGAGAAACATATGAAAGGACTATTACAATGAAATCAGCGAACCAGGCGACGCCGGTCCTGCAGAAATCCGAGCAATCCGATGACACACAAAAACTCCTCCAGCAATACGGCTGCGGGCCAATTCCGTTAGCCGGAACCGATAACGCGTTCTATGAACGCCATCTCGTGTTCGACAACGTTCTCGACCTTTTGGACGCAGGCCCACGCGAACGATTCGAGGCGGTCGCCCGTTCTATTCGAGACGTTCTGGCACAGCGATGGGTTCAGACTGAGAAGACCTACGAGCGTGAGAATCCTAAGAGAGCCTATTACCTCTCAATGGAGTTTCTCATTGGCCGCACCCTCGCCAACAACATAACAAACCTTTTGCTTGGCCCGGTTGCAAAACAGGCGATAAAGCAGAAGAACATCGACTTGCTCGAGTTGATCGAACAGGAACCCGATGCCGGATTGGGAAACGGCGGACTCGGGCGGCTGGCGGCTTGTTTCATCGAATCAATGGCGACGATGCAGCTTCCGGCGATGGGCTACGGACTACGATACGAATACGGCATCTTCAAGCAATCGATCAGGAACGGCTGGCAACACGAAGAGGCAGACAATTGGCTGCGTCGCCCGGACCCCTGGGAGGTCGTAAGGCCGTACGACATTGTCGAAGTCAATCTCAACTGCTCATTCGAAATTCAAGGGGGCACATTACACGCCATTCCGGGCCGCCCCTCCACCCTGATCGGCATCCCGTTTGATCGTCCGGTAGTGGGCTATGGAGGAGCTACCATCAACACTTTGCGACTTTGGGCCGCCGCGGCGCCCGATTTCTTCAACTTTCGGGAGTTCAGCGGAGGTGATTTTGTCGGCGCGCTGGCCGAAACGCTCACGGCTGAGTCACTCACTCGAGTTCTCTATCCCGACGACTCCACAAGCCAGGGTCAGGGACTCCGATTCGTGCAGGAGTATTTCCTGGTCGCCTGCTCGTTGGCCGATCTGGTGCGCCGCTTCCGTCGCAGCAACAGCGACTGGAGCTTGCTCCCGGAGAAAATAGCGATCCAGCTCAACGACACACATCCGGCAATGGCGGTTCCGGAGTTGATGCGAATTCTTCTCGACGACGCGCAGCTTGGGTGGGACCGGGCGTGGGATATCACGAAACGGGCGCTGGCCTACACCAACCACACACTACTGCCCGAGGCTCTCGAGAAATGGCCGCTAACATGGTTTGAGCTCGTGCTCCCGCGTCACCTGGAGATAATCCTCGAGATCAACCGGCGCCTGCTTGATGATGTTGAGACCCGCTTTCCCGGCGATGAGAAACGTGTCGGTAACGTGAGCATCGTCGAAGAAGGCTCCGAACGACGAATTCGAATGGCCAACCTGGCAATCGTCGGCTCGCACAGTACCAACGGAGTAGCCGGCATACACTCAGGACTGCTGCGCACGACGACGGTCAAAGACCTGGCGGACATGTATCCTGAGCGTTTTAACAACAAGACCAACGGAGTAACTCCCCGCCGCTGGCTGCTGCTTGCAAACCCATCACTCGCTGGCGCGATCAGCGATGTCATCGGAGACGGCTGGATCACGGATCTGGATCAACTAAACCTCCTCAAGCCGCTTGCCGGCGACAAGGCTTTTCACGACGCATTTCGCAAGGCGAAGCGCGAGGCGAAGTCGCAATTTGCTGATTGGCTAAAAACGACATCCGGACAGGTGATCGATCCGGAATCCATTTTCGATTGCCAGGTAAAGCGGATTCACGAATACAAGAGGCAACTGCTCAATGTGCTGCGAATCGTGGTGCTTTACAACCGACTGCGAGAGAATCCGGACCTCGACATTCCGCCGCGGACGTTTTTCTTCGCAGGGAAGGCCGCGCCGGCTTACCATCTCGCCAAGCTCATAATCAAGCTCATCAACAACCTGGCAGGCACCATCGACGGCGATCCTGTCGTGCGAGGCCGTCTCAAAGTCGTGTTTCTGCCTGAGTACTGCGTTTCGCTCGCCGAGCGGTTGATCCCCGCCAGCGACGTTTCCAACCAGATATCGACTGCCGGCTACGAGGCAAGCGGCACGAGCAACATGAAGTTCATGATGAACGGGGCGCTGACCATCGGGACTCGCGACGGCGCGACAATCGAGATGGCCGAAGAAGCCGGAGAGGACAACCTATTCCTGTTTGGCCTGACCGCGGAAGAGGTAGTCAACGGCCGCGAGTGGTATAGCCCATACTGGCACTATGAAAACGAGCCGGAGACCCGTCAGACCTTGGACCTTATTTCCTCGGACTATTTCAGTCGAAACGAGCCCGGCGTCTTCGCGCCAATATCTGCGTTGCTCCTCGCGCGCGGCGACTACTACAGACATCTGGCAGACCTAACTTCTTATCTCGAGGCAGACAAACGGCTGAGTGAATTGTATCGCGACCCGGACGGCTGGGCTCGTAAAGCAATTCTGAATGTTGCCGCCTCCGGGAAGTTTTCCAGCGACCGGACGATCGCCCAGTACGCAGCCGACATTTGGAGGGTAAAGCCATGCCCGGTGTCATAAGAACGTCGACAAGGTAGAGAACACCAGTCATGGGCGACACTCATAGTGGCGACGGCAATTTGCTCACCGAGAGAGAGCTGGGCCTGCTACAACTCTCAACGGTTTTGTACTATCTGCACGAAAGCAACCCGGACAATGGGCTGGTCCGCGACAAGACCGACCCGAACGCTCCGGTCAGTATCGCCGCCTGCGGCATGGCGCTGGCGACAGTTCCGATCATCGTCGAACGCGGCATCCTCTCCCGAGATTTCGCCGCCAAGATCACAAGGAAACGACTTCGTTTTTTGCTCGACTGCCCACAAGGTCCCGAGCCGGACGCCACCGGATACAAAGGGTTCTTCTACCATTTCCTGAACATCGAAACGGGTCGCCGAGTTTGGCAGTGCGAGCTCTCCACTATCGATTCCGCGTTTCTGTTCGCGGGTGCTTTGACAGCCGGCACCTACTTCGACCGTGACACTCCCGACGAGGTCGAGATCAGAAGCTTAGCCGATACGCTCTTCGGTCGGGCAGACTGGAATTGGGCTCGTAATGGCGAACCGACCCTGACACATGGCTGGAGACCCGAAGACGGATTCATCCAACACCGATGGCAAGGCTACGACGAAGGTTTGCTGCTTTACATCCTCGGGCTCGGTTCGCCGACGCATCCGTTGCCGCCCGATAGTTATCGCTCGTATTGTTCGACCTACCAGTGGAAGAGAATCTACGACCGTGAATTGCTTTACTCGGGGCCGCTATTCACACATCAACTCTCTCATATGTGGATTGACTTTCGGGGCATTCGTGACGAATTCATGCGTGCGCGCGGCAGCGACTACTTTGAGAATAGCCGGCAAGCGACGTTTGTGCATCAAGAATACGCGATCCGGAATCCCATGAATTTCGCCGGCTACGGCGAACACTGTTGGGGATTCACGGCGTGCGACGGGCCCGGTTGGGTCAGTCGTCCGGTCAACGGCCTCGAGCGGGAGTTCTTCGACTATTACGCTCGAGGCGCCCCGTTTGGTCCTGACGACGGCACTGTCGCGCCATGGGTTGTTGTGGCATCGCTACCATTTGCTCCTGAAATCGTCATACCAAGCGTGCGGCATTTTGCGCGAATGGAATTAGGAATGACGCGGACATATGGGTTCAAGCCGTCGATCAATCAATCGTTCGCTGTGCCCGATAGCCCCACCGGTTGGTGGGTCACGCCGTATCACTTTGGAATTGATCAGGGCCCCGTCGTGCTTATGGTCGAGAACTACCGGACCGGTCTGCTCTGGAACATCATGCGCCGTTGCCCGACATTGGTCACCGGACTGCGGCGGGCGGGATTTAGTGGCGGTTGGCTTGGTTCTGTTTCGGGAAACATCTAGGAGTTCAATCGGTGCGCTGTTACGACTCGATATTATCCAACCTGTAAATTCTGACAGTATTGTTCCAATCCGGTTCAAAGTAGAATGAAATATGAAGGTATCGGACTGTTGAGGAGGATGGTTATTCACTTTCTGAAAGCGGTAGTTCCATGAAAGATCAGAGAGAGAAGGTGCAAATGCCCCTCGCAGCCTTCACACCTCTTGGTCGTGTTTATCATTGCCCGTCTCGCCCTACCAACATCGCGAATCTGCTGCTTGAACCGCTTGCCCACAGGGCAATAAGCCAAAACTAGATTGGGTGGAGTTACTCGAAACCGGAACACGACGCGACAATACAGGACCGACATCTGGAGGACACTACATGTCCGGTATCTCAGTCACAGCCTCAAGGGAGGGTGATCCGAAGCGCAACCAAACAGTGTCGCCGATGGCTGGCAAGCCGGCCTCAGAAGAGATGCTGGTTGATTTAATTCGCCTCGAGCGCGAGTACTTTGCACGCGTGCCAGACGTCGAAGATCAAAGTCAGCTAGTCAGCTTCGGAACGAGCGGACACCGCGGCTCATCCCTGAGCGCTTCATTCAATGAGGCTCATATTCTTGCCATAACTCAGGCCATTTGCGACTACCGACGGACTCAGGGCACAAACGGTCCGCTCTTCATGGGCAAGGACACCCACGCGCTATCACGTCCAGCGCAGTGTACGGCGCTCGAGGTACTGGCGGCCAACGAAGTGGAGACCGTAATTCAGCAAGGGGACGGGATCACTCCAACGCCGGTCATCTCTCGAGCCATTCTTGTATACAACCGCGAACGAAAGCAGAACTTAGCTGACGGGATTGTGGTTACCCCTTCGCACAATCCACCGGAGGATGGCGGCATCAAGTACAATCCGCCTCACGGCGGTCCAGCGGATGCTGGCGCCACTCGCTGGATCGAAGATCGAGCTAACCGACTGCTCCGAGGTGGAAACGCTTCGATCAAGCGCTTGACGTTCGAAAACGCCGTCAAAGCGGCAACCACCCATCAGGAAGATTTCATCATTCCCTACATCAACGACCTTCAGAGCGTTGTTGACATGGAAGTGATCCGTGCTGCCCGCCTCAGTCTAGCCGTCGATCCGCTTGGAGGCGCCGGCCTTCCATTCTGGGATCCGATCAATTCCAAGTACAAACTGGACATCGCGATCGTCAATCCCTCCATCGATGCCACGTTTTCATTCATGACGGTAGATCGTGATGGAAAGATACGCATGGATCCATCGAGCCCTTACGCCATGGCCCGGCTCGTGAAGTTGAAGGATCGATATCGCGTTGCCTTCGCCAACGACCCTGATGCGGACCGACACGGGATTGTCACAGCCAGCGCGGGATTAATGAGTCCCAATCATTACCTTTCAGTCGCCATCCGGTATCTGCTGAGTCACCGCTCAGAGTGGCCCGCTCAAGCCGCTATCGGCAAAACACTCGTAAGCAGCCAAATGATCGATCGCGTAGTTCAAAAGCTTGGCCGCCGCCTTTTGGAGACGCCGGTGGGATTCAAGTGGTTCGTGCCCGGACTCTTTGACGGCTCGGTTTGTTTCGGCGGTGAAGAAAGCGCCGGCGCCAGTTTCCTTCGTCTTGATGGTACCGTTTGGACCACCGATAAAGACGGTCTGATCTTGAACTTGTTAGCCGCCGAGATCACCGCGCGAACCGACAAGGATCCAAGTGAACACTTCACTGAAATGGCTGCTGAGTTTGGCATGCCTTACTACACACGCATCGACAGGCCCGCCACCGCGGAGCAGAAGGCGAAGCTGGGTGCGCTCTCACCGGAATCGGTCCTGGCATCAACTCTGGCTGGCGAACCAATAATTGAGAGGCTGACTCACGCGCCAGGCAACGGCGCGTCAATCGGCGGTCTAAAAGTGGTTTCCAGGAACGGCTGGTTTGCGGCCCGACCCTCCGGAACCGAAAACATTTATAAGATCTACGCAGAAAGCTTCCGCGACCAGGGTCACCTGGACGCCATCGTGAGCGAGGCCCAGGAGATTGTCAAAGATGCTCTGGCCAGTTCACAAGAGAGGTAAGGAATGAAAGCAACAATACTGCTCAACAACCTCGGCCAGAATCTCTGGCTCGACAACATCACCCGTGATTTGCTCAACAAGGGGACGCTCAAACGCTACATCGAAGAGCTATCGGTGACCGGGTTAACCTCGAATCCAACAATCTTTGAGGAGGCCATCAAACAGAGCACTGCCTACGACGCCGACATCCGCGCGAAGATAAAGGAAGGCAAGTCAGAGGAGGAGATCTTCTTCGATCTCGTTCTGGATGATCTCAGTCGCGCAGCGGACTTGTTTCGACCGATCTACTAACGATCGAACGGGGTCAACGGCTGGGTGTCTTTGGAAGTATCGCCGTTGTTGGCCTCCGACACGGCGAAGACCCTGACCGCAGCCAAAGATCTCTTTGCCAGGGCTGCGCGACCCAACCTCTTCATTGAGATCCCCGGCACGACGCAAGGTTTGCCCGCCATCGAAGAGGCGATCTTTGCCGGTGTGCCGATCAACGTCACCCTTTTGTTTTCTCGCGAACACTATCTGGCGGCTGCTGAGGCGTTCTTGCGCGGAATCGAACGACGCATCGATGCCGGGCTCAAGCCGAATGTTGGCTGTGCGGCTTCGGTGTTTGTCAGCCGTTGGGATGGCGCAGTCATCGGCAAGGTGCCCGATGAACTAAGAAATCGATTGGGCATCGCCATTGCAGAGCGCACGTACAAGGCGGCGCGCACCCTTTTCAGTTCTCCGCGCTGGCACCGCATCTACAGTGCCGGCGTGTGGCCGCAACGACTCCTGTGGGCCAGCACCGGGATCAAGGATCCCTTGGCCTCTGACGTCCTGTACTTAAAGGCGCTCGCGGCGCCATTCACCATCAACACCATGCCCGAGGGCACCTTGAAAGCCCTCGCCGAGCACACCGAACTCGGCGCAATCATGGCGACGGACGGCGGCGATTGCGAGGAAGTGCTAGCAGAGTTTGCGAAGGCCGGCATAGATGTCGATTCCCTCGCTACCGAGCTTCAGGAGGAAGGGGCTAAGTCGTTTTCCAACTCCTGGAATGAGTTGATGGCGGTGATCGCATCAAAGAGCTCTGGCCTGAAGCACGCTATGGCGGCACACAAGACAATCTTTGCAGTAAAGGAGCCATATGATTCCAACTAGATCTTTAGTCAGCGACTTAAGCAGTTACGGCGTCGCCCGGTCGACGATACATGGCGCACCTTTGAGTGCGGAGGAGGTTCGCAAGACGGATGCCTTTTGGCGCGCCTGCAATTACCTCGCGTTAGGGATGATTTATCTTCAGGATAATCCCCTCCTTCGCGAACCGCTCAGGCCGGGACACATAAAGAGCCGCATGCTTGGCCACTGGGGCGCCAGTCCGGCCCTGTCGTTCGTCTACGCGCACTTGAACCGGGTCATCAAGAAGCACGATCTCGACATGATTTTCATGGCGGGACCGGGACATGGAGCGCCCGGTGTGATCGGTCCTGTGTATTTGGAAGGCGCTTATTCTGAAATCTATCCCGACAAGAGCCAGGATGAAGAGGGCCTGGCGCGTTTCTTCAAGCAATTCTCGTTTCCCGGCGGCATCGGAAGCCATTGCACACCCGAAACACCCGGATCCATTCACGAAGGGGGTGAACTCGGCTACGTGTTGTCACACGCTTGCGGCGCTGCCTTCGACAACCCTGACTTGATCGTCGCCGCCGTCGTTGGTGACGGCGAAGCTGAAACCGGTCCGCTGGCGACTTCATGGCACATCAATAAGTTTCTCAACCCAATTCGGGACGGCGCGGTGCTGCCGATCCTCAACCTGAACGGATACAAGATAAACAATCCGACGCTGCTGGCGCGCATCAGCCACGAGGAACTTGAGAACCTGTTCAAAGGCTACGGCTATACGCCATGCTTTGTAGAAGGATCTGATGCTGAAACCATGCACCAGGCAATGGCGGCCACGCTGGACCACTGTGTACAGACCATCAGATCAGTGCAGTCGGAATGCCGCAGCACCGGGACCGCCGTGCGCCCTCGCTGGCCGATGATAGTCCTGCGTACGCCAAAGGGTTGGACCGCTCCCTCCGAAGTCGATGGTCACAAGCTCGAAGGGATATGGCGGTCACACCAGGTGCCGCTGGCCGGAGTCAAAACAAACCCTGCGCACTTGAAAATGCTCGAGGACTGGATGCGCAGCTACAAGCCCGAGGAATTGTTCGACTCCAATGGCTCTCTGATACGAGAACTGGCCGAGTTGACACCTTCGGGCAATCGCCGCATGGGGGCCAACCCTCACGCCAATGGCGGACTGCTCAAGAAGGCCCTTCACCTGCCCGACTTCAAGGAATACGCGATCGAGTTTGAAAAGCCGGGTCAGATCGAAGCAGAGAACACACGACCCCTGGCCAATTACCTTCGCGATGTCATGAAATCCAACATGGACCAATTCCGCATTTTTGGACCCGATGAAAACTCCTCCAACAGGCTGGGCGCGGTGTATGAAGTCAGCAAGAAGTTGTGGATGCTCGAGTACTTTCCGGAGGACAACGACGGTGGAGAGCTCTCTACCGACGGCCGCGTGATAGAAATGCTCAGCGAACACACGGTTGAAGGCATGCTTGAGGGCTACGTTCTCAGTGGACGGCACGGCTTCTTTTCCACCTATGAAGCATTCGCGCATGTCATCGACTCAATGTTCAACCAGCATGCCAAGTGGCTTACGATCTGCAATGAGCTCTCCTGGCGACGCCCAATTCCATCACTCAACCTGCTGATTACGTCCACGGTTTGGCGACAGGATCACAACGGCTTTACGCATCAGGATCCCGGTTTCATCGATGTGGTCGTGAACAAACGCGCTGAAGTAACTCGGATCTACATGCCGCCGGATTGCAATAGCCTGCTGTCGGTGACCGACCATTGTCTGCGAAGCGAGAACTACATCAACGTAATCGTTTGCGACAAACAGCTCCACCTGCAGTACCTGAATATGGACACCGCAATCACTCACTGCACGAAGGGTATCAGCATCTGGAGCCAGGCTAGCAACGATCAGGGACAAGAACCGGACGTGGTGATGGCTTGCGCCGGCGACATCCCAACCCAGGAGGCTTTGGCCGCCACAGCGATGTTGCGGACGGAATTCCCCGATCTGAAGATCCGTTTTATCAATGTCGTTGACCTCTTCAAGCTTCAATCCGACAGGGAACACCCACACGGTCTGAGCGATCGCGACTTCGACAGCCTGTTTACCGTCGACAAACCAATCGTCTTCAACTTCCACGGCTACCCCTGGCTGGTTCACAGGCTCACCTACAACAGAACCAACCACAAAAACCTACACGTGCGCGGTTACAAGGAACGAGGCAACATAAACACCCCTCTTGAGCTGGCGATCGAGAACGAGATCGACCGCTTCAGTCTGGCCATCGATGTGATCGACCGGGTGCCTAAACTGAGAGCGACCGGCTCGCACGCCAAAGAAAAGTTCAGAAATGAGCAGATCTCTTGTCGCCAGTACGCGCACGAGCATGGGATCGACAAACCCGAAGTGGTCGCATGGCGCTGGCCGTTCTAGCGAATGGGCACCGACAGCCTCAATGAACAATCAATCGTTCGTTTTCGAATCGAAAGGAGCACAACGAGATGACGTTATTGCGATTTGAGTTGGCAACAACGGCTTTGGGCGGATTGGCCGTCAGGTTTATAAGGCGACCCGCGAACGTTATGACAAGGAAATCGATGTCGTAGCGGTCAATGATATTGGCCAAATCCTGGTCCATTATCTGCGGTGTAGAAGATGTGAAGGCTGAAAATGTCCGACACGCTTGTCAATCAAGTAACCACGAACCGGACGAAGATTGTGGCGACCATAGGCCCGGCCTCACGCTCGCCGGAGATCTTGCGTCAGCTTATCGAGACCGGCGTCAACGTATTCCGACTGAACTTCTCCCACGGGACACACGAGGAGCATTCCACCACGCTTGCCAACATCCGATCGTTGAGCCGGGAGATGGGCCGGCACGTCGCCGTTTTGCAGGACCTGTGCGGGCCGAAGATACGGCTCGGTACAATCCCCGGCGACACGGTGGAGTGCCTTCTGGGTGAGGAATTCACGCTGGTCGCCGAACGGTGGTCCTCAAAGAGTTCGCGGGAACTTACGTGCACGCACTCCGAACTGCCGAACGATCTAAAGCCTGGAGAGACGGTTCTGTTTGCCGACGGCACGGTAGCCATGTTGGTCATCGAGACTGCCCCGGGGCAAGCGCGTCTGAAGGTAACCCTTCCCGGGCGGCTGCGCTCGCGTCAGGGTATTAACCTGCCCGGCTCCGAGCTGGCCTTGAAATCGCTAACCGACAAGGATCTGCGCGATCTCGATTGGACGGGGCGGCACGCAGACGATGTCGAGTTCGTGGGCCTATCGTTCGTGCGCTGCCCGGAAGACGTCACGCTACTGCGGCAAGAACTGCGGTCGAGGAAGTGTCCGGCGCGGATCGTGGTCAAGATCGAAAAGCCTCAGGCAGTGCGGCATCTGGAAGAGATTGTCGCCGCCACCGACTGCGTCATGGTGGCGCGGGGCGACCTGGGTGTTGAAATGGAAGTGCAACGGGTGCCGGCCATCCAAAAGAGGATCATCGCGCTGTGTAATCAGGCGCACCGTCCAGTTATCACAGCCACACAGATGCTAAACAGCATGGAACACTCCAGCCGCCCGACACGCGCCGAGGCGAGCGATGTGTTCAATGCCGTCATTGATGGCACAGACGCCGTCATGTTGTCGGGCGAAAGCGCTGTTGGCCAGTATCCCGTCGAAGCGGTGGCCACCATGCGCCAGATATGTGTAGAAGCCGAGGCGTGTCTGGAATCGGGTCGCCGGTCGCCGCTTGGCGAGTCGGCCTCGCTGGCAGGGCTGATCGACCCGATCACCGAGGCTACAGTAGACGCTGCCCATCTGATGACCGAACGGCTCAACGCGCCGCTGATAGTGGTCGCAACCGATTCGGGCCGCACGGCGTTGGCGCTCAGCAATCGCAGACCCACCGCGACAATCCTCGCCCTGACTCGGACGGAACGGACTGCTCGGACCCTTGCACTGTGCTGGGGCGTGACGCCTTTGCTATTGCCTGAATCGTCCTCGGCGGAACAGGACCTTGCCTTCGCAATCGACTGGACAAAATCACACCGCCTGGTCCAACCCGGCCAACACGTCGTGCTGCTGCGTGGCCAGATCGGCGGACGACCCGAGAGCCGGGCTGTGCTCGCGGGCACGGTACATGAAATCGGTTGAATCCTGGAGACTACATGAGCACTACGAATGTTACGCAAAGGACAAACGCTGTGGGGCTTGGCGACGAGCAAGCAGTCAAAAAGGTTTTGATCGACTCCATCCTCGGACTATGGGATGTCGTCAACAACCTGTCACGCCTTCGTCCATCAAAGCGAGACCAGTACCGCGTGACGATCTTCGGTTCGGCCAGAGCCAAACCCGGGTCGTTCGACTTCGAAGAGACCAAGCGAGTGGCCGCTGCCCTGGCTGAGATGGACTGCGACATTGTCACTGGAGGCGGCCCCGGACTTATGCAAGCGGCCAATGAAGGAGCAAGGCTCGCGGGCAACGGTCGCAAGTCCATAGGCATCCGCGTTGATCTGCCTTTCGAGCAGGAGGTCAATCCGTTTGTCGAGCTGGCTTTTGAACATCGAACATTTTTTACGCGTCTCCATCATTTCGTTCTGGCGTCCGACGCATACATCGTGGCGCCCGGCGGCATCGGCACCGTTCTGGAGATGATGATGATCTGGCAGTTGCTTCAGGTGCGGCACCTCGACAACACACCGTTGATTTTGGTGGGACGAATGTGGCCAGGACTGATCGACTGGGCGCGGGGCGCGATGACCTCCGTCGAAACCCCGTTCGCAAATGCCGGCGATATCGAGATCCCCAGATGCGTCGCCGACGCCAACGAGGCCATCGCGCTCATCCGCGAGCACCACTCGGAGCGGCGTCTCGCGCAAGTGGTTCTGTAGATCGAGGATCCGGTCGGCCGAATCCAGATCAGTCCCCATTTTCACGGCCTCAGCAGGTTTAAGGTCGGGTGACTTGCCCCGCTAAATCGATGAGCTCAGACCTCAAGAGGAGCGGTGGCAAGCCGTCCTTCCCCACTTTGAACCTGCTGAGATCTTCACTATGCCTTATCAACAAAGTTAAGCCTGACACCTCTTAAGACACCTCTAACAAATTGAAGATTAAACTCTGCCGGCGCTCCCTGCATTGCCTGTGATTTTATTTCCACTGGCCTGTCAGAATTGACGGTGTGAAGGACCCGTCTCTAATCCTTATCATTAAGAGAGCACCCTTCGTGCCGATGGATAGCAATTACCGCCCGTGCGCAGGGGCGTGGGCCTTTGCCGCGAGCACCCTGATTGTGACCGGGCCTTAATCAGCCCGCAAGCCGAGGAGGAATCACATGGAATGGAAGATCATCGTATTGAACTTCCTCTACGCCGCGCTCGGAGTGATGCTCATGTTCATTACGTATCGCGTCTTTGACTGGCTCACTCCGCAGGTAGATTTCCCCCAAGAGTTGCGCAAGGGCAATGCCGCGGTGGCCATCTTCATCGCCGCCATCTTTGTTTCGATTGCCCTTATCATTGGAGGAGCGCTGAAATGAAAAAGAGGCTGATCAAATCATTGCTGTTGTGTATCGCCTTTATCGCGCTTGGCAGCGCCTCTACCGCGTTGGCCGAAACGGTGACCGACCGCTACGACGACACGTTCCGGAAGTATGCGCAGCGGTTCTTCGGCCCGGGCTACGACTGGCGCCTCTTCAAGGCCCAGGCGAT
>Ga0075418_10000913_pt1 | contig 32305 bp, 37 predicted proteins | sample SoiMetdeltSBSDD2_FD_81776 | JGI IMG/M metagenome (GOLD analysis project Ga0075418, IMG submission 81776) | Bulk soil microbial communities from a Populus tree surrounding site in Tennessee, USA - Soil MetaG P. deltoides SBSDD2 | ecosystem: Environmental > Terrestrial > Soil > Tree plantation... | reverse complement strand
GCCTGGAAGGTCCTGACCGCCGACGCGCCGTCCAAGCTCGAGGTCGCCGGCGACGGCCCCATGGGCATCAAGTCGGTCAACCGTTTCTTCATCACCCCGTCCGAGGGCGGCAGCGAGATCACCTTCGAGATGGAGTTCAACGGACCGGCCCTCGCCGGGCCCATGGCCGCCATGGCCGAGAAGGCCTCGGGCGAGGCCGCCACGGCGTCCATGGCCAAGTTCTCGGCCCTGCTGGGGTGAGCTCACCGGTGGCTTCCGTCCATATTGGACAGTTGCCACCGGGAACCTGTTTCAACCCCAGACGATGATGTCGGCGGTGACGGGCGAGAGCCGCGAGCCGGAGACGGTGATTTCATAGGCGCCCGGCGGCAGATCCTCGATAAGCGTGACCGTCTCCGCCGCCCACCGCGCAAGGCAATGCGCGATGGGTGTTCGCGTCGTATGCGCCGATGCCGATGAAGCGTCCCACCGCGCCCAACCGTACACACTCTTCATCGACATTGCTGACGGAAAAGTGTCACTTGAGCAGCAGGCGGGCTGCCAATTCCAGGTGGTTGACGACGTCATTGGCCGAAGCTCGGCGGGTCACCCAGGCAACAAGATTCGACAGCCACACGTCGCCGATGACGCGGGCGATCGCCTTGTCGTCGGCGGTGGGTTCGCCGTCGTGCATCGCGCGGGTGAACATGAGCTCCATCATGCGGGCGACCGTGTTGACCTCGGCGGCGGCGGTCGGGTCGGCGAACATGAACGCGCGCGTCATCGCCTCGGTGAGCTGCGGGTCGCGCTGCATGGCGCGGGTGATGCGGCCCAGCACGAACAGCATGCGCTCATAGGGTGTGTCGCCGGGGATGGTGGTGCGGTCCATCCGCTCCTGCGTGCGCTCGAACTCCCGGGCCAAAGCGTTGACCAGCAGGTGAATCTTGGAGGGGAAGTACCTGTAGAGCGTGCCGAGGGCGACATCGGCCTTCTCGGCGACAGCACGCATTTGGACGGCGTCATAGCCGCCCTTGGAGGCGAGGGCGAGGGTGGCGTCCAGGATCCGCTTGCGGCGGTCGCGCTGGGCGGCGGAGCCCAGCTCGGCCTCGGTGGGCGCGTGCATGACCGTTGTCGACTTGACCCGTGGCGAGCCTGCCATTGACTGCCTTTCTGAGATCTGTTCTAAGCCCAGCGTAGCAAGCTCAAGGTCCATTCATGTTACAGGCGGTAGCTTTTCAAAGTTGTAACGTGTTCTAATTTCTGTGTGCCCCTGGCCACCACCGATGAGCAGCGCGCCATCCGCGACTCCGTGCTCGCGTGGGGCAGCCGTGCGGGGACCGTCGCCTCGGTGCGATCACGAACGCCGGGTAGCTGGCATCAGCGGGAGCTCGCCGCGATGGGATTCTTCGACCCTTCCGGGCTGACGGTCGTGGACATGGCGGTCGCGCTCGAGGCGGCGGCGGAGGTGCTGGCACCGGGGCCGATCCTGCCGACGATGCTGGCGAGCCTGGTCCTCAAGGAACCCGCCATCGCCTCGGGCGAGGTCAGCGTCGCCGTCGCCGTTCCGGCCAGCGCCACCATGTTCCTCGGGGCTGGAGAGGCGACCCACCTGCTGCTGCCGGGCGGGCTGGAAAGGGCCGAGACAAACAAACGCGACCCGCTGGACTTTTCCCGCACGCTGGGGGAGGGGCCGCCGGGAATGCGGGTCGACGACCTGTTCGCCACGCTGGCGGCGGCCGAGGCCTCCGGGGTGGCGGCATGGTGCGTCCGGACCGCGGCCGACTACCCCCGCGCGAGAGTCCAGTTTGGACGGACGATCGGCTCGTTCCAGGCGGTGAAACACATCTGCGCGTGGATGCACTGCCGCGCCGAGCAGGCGGCCGCGGTGGCCTGGGACGCGGCCCGCGCCTTCGATGAGGCGCCGGAGGAGGCGCCCTTGGCCGCGGCCGTCGCGGCATCGGTCGCGATCGACGCCGCCGTGGAGAACGCCAAGGACTGCATCCAGGTGCTGGGCGGCATCGGCTTCACCTGGGAGCACGACGCCCACCTCTACCTGCGCCGCGCCGTCGCCCTACGCCAGCTGTGCGGCGGTGCCTGGCGAAGGCGCGCGGCCCGGCTGGCCAAAGACGGCATGCGCCGTACCCTGCGGGTCAACGTCGGCCACGACCCGGAGCTGGCCCGCATCGCCGCACTGCCGGAAAGCGAACGCCGCCAAGCGCTTGCCGACGGCGGATACCTCACGACCACCGATCCGAAGCTGCAGCTGCAGGTGGACTCGGAGCTTTCGCTCGCGGGCGTGACGCGGCCGGATCTCGGGATCGGGGCCTGGGCCGTGCCGACCATCATGGCCGCCGGGACGGACTCCCAGAAAGAGCGCTTCGTGGGGCCGACGCTGCGCGGGGAGATCTCGTGGTGCCAGCTGTTCAGCGAGCCCGAGGCCGGCTCGGATCTGGCCTCCTTGCGCACCAAGGCCACCCGCGGCGACGGTGGCTGGATCCTCAACGGGCAGAAGGTGTGGACGTCGCTGGCTCATGCGGCCGACTGGGCGATCTGCCTGGCGCGCACCGACTTCCAGGCGCCTAAGCACAAGGGCATCACCTACTTCCTGGTGGACATGAGAAGTGCCGGCATCGATGTACGGCCGCTGCGCGAGATTACCGGCGAGGCCCGGTTCAACGAGGTCTTTCTAGACAATCTTTTTGTACCCGATGAGTGCGTGCTCGGCGAGCCGGGCGGTGGCTGGCGCCTGGCCCGGACCACTCTCGCCAACGAACGTGTCGCCATCGGATCGGTGCTGGGCGAGGACGTCGAACGGCTGCTAGGTCAACACGACGACCGGGAGGTGCTGGGAAGCCTGGTGGCGGGCGGGCTTTCGGTGGCCCTGCTCGACCTGCGCGCCACGCTGCAAAGGCTCGACGGGCACGACCCGGGCGCGGGCTCGGCCGTGCGCAAGCTCATCGGCGTCCAGCACCGGCAGGCGGTGACCGAGGCCGCCCTGACGTTGTCGGGTTTGGACGGTGCGTTCGCCGGCGAGCAGACCCATCAGTTTCTGCTCATGCGATGTCTAAGCATTGCCGGGGGTACCCATCAAATCCTGCTTTCGCTGGTCGGCGAGCGGATTCTGGGTTTACCACGAGACGAGGTGGGCTAGTGGACTTCTCGTGGAACGAGGTGCAGAGCGCCATCGCGCAGGCGGTCCGGGACGCGCTCGACCACGCCGGGGACGACCCGTGGAAAGCCTTGGGGGACGCCGGCCTGCTCACCCTCGGGATGCCGGCACGGCTGGGCGGCGAAGGGTTGGGTTTGCTGGAGACGTCGATCGTGCTCACCGAGGTCGGGCGGCGTGCCCTGCCGGTGCCCGCGCTGGCCACGCTGGCGCTGGGGATCCTTCCCGTGGCCCGCTTCGCCGGCGAGGCGTTGCAGGACTCACTCCTGGCGGAGGGGCGGCTGCTCACCGCCGCGGTGGACGGGCTGACCGTGTCGTCTACTGTGGACGGTGTCGCCCATGGTGTGCCGTATGGGCTTGAGGCGCACCGGATTCTGGTCCAAGGGCATGATGTGATCGCCGTACTCGATCCCGGGGCGGACGGGGTGACGGTGTCGCCGATGCCGACGTCGAGCGGGGCGCCGGAGGCGATCGTGCGGTGCTCACAAGCCGTGCCCGAGGCTGTATTCGGTGGCGACCTGAGGTACTTCGCGGTCGCCGGGTCGGCGGCCATGGCCGACGGACTGCTGCGGGGAGCGCTGGACCTGACGGCGGCGCACATCGGCACTCGCGAGCAGTTCGGCCGCCCGCTGGCCACCTTCCAGGCGGTGGCGCAGCAGATGGCCGACGTCTACATCGCCTGGCGGACAACGCATCTGGCCGCCCTGGCCGCGTGTGTGAATCCGGGCGACGCGCCGCTGGCCGCCTACTGGCTGCGAACCGAGGCGCCCTCGGCGATGCGGACCTGCCATCACCTGCACGGCGGGATCGGTTTGGACATCACGTACCCGCTTCACCGGTACACTTCGATGTTAAAAGATCTTTTGAGGCTGGTGGGGGTGGCCGATGCGCCTCGAGCTTGACGAAGCCCAGCTCGCGCTGCAGGCCACTTTGCGCGACTACTTCGCCGGACTGGTCTCCACCCGGGAGCGGGCCGAGATGTTGACCGACCGGCACGGCCTGGCCTACAAGGCGATCGTGCGGCGGATGGGTCGCGACGGCTGGCTCGGCGTCGGGTGGCCGGTCGAGTATGGCGGGCGCGGCTTCGGCCAGATCGAGCAGCAGATATTCGTCAATGAAGCGGCCCGCGCCGACGTGCCGCTGCCCGCCGTGACCCTGCAGACGGTCGGCCCGACGCTGCTGGAGTTCGGGACGGCCGAGCAGAAGGAGTTCTTCCTGCCGCGCATCATCGCCGGCGAGGTGCACTTCGCGATCGGCTACACCGAGCCGGAGGCCGGAACCGACCTGGCCGCGTTGCGCACCCGCGCGGCCCGCGACGGAGACACCTATGTCGTGAATGGACACAAGACGTTCACGACCGGGGCCCACGCCGCCGACTACGTTTGGCTGGCCTGCCGGACAGGCCCGGACCGCCACCGGGGAATCACCATCCTCATCGTGGGCACCGACTCGCCGGGCTTCTCCTACACACCGATCATCACCTCGGATGGGGCGCATCACGTCAACGCCACCTACTACACGGATGTGCGGGTGCCGGTGTCGATGCGCGTAGGCGCGGAGAACGAGGGCTGGAAACTGGTGACGACGCAGCTGAACCATGAGCGGGTGATGCTCGGCCCGGCCGGGCGGATTGCCGCTTTGTACGACCGATTCTCCTTGTGGGCTCTGGGTTTTGAGCATCCATCCATTGACGCGGCTCTGCAGGAGTGCCGGATGGCGCTGCGCGTCAACGAACTGCTCAACTGGCAGGTCGCCTGCGCGCCCGCCCTGGACATCGCCGACGCCTCCGCGACGAAGGTATTCTCCTCGGAACGCCTGCAACGGCTGGGGCAGCTGCTGTCCGATGTGGTCGGTCGCTTCGACCCGGCGTCGGAGTTGGCGGCCTGGCTGGACATCCAGACCAAGCGCAACCTGGTGCTGACGTTCGGCGGCGGGGTCAACGAGATCCAGCGGGAGCTGATCGCCACCGCCGGGCTCGGCCTGCCGAGGGTGCCGCGATGAACGCCATGAATCCGATACTCGACGCCGCTGAACGGCTCAAAGCCTTGGGGTCCTGCGGCTTTCGCGAGGCACGTGATCCGGTCAACCAGCCTATGATCAACAACTGGACCGAGGTGATGGGCGGGCCGGCCTGGGATGACGGTGTCGCGCCGCCCGCGATGATCCAGGTGTGGACGATGCGCGGGTTGCACCCGTCAGCGTCCTTGCCGGAGGATCCGCTGTGGGCGATGTCCGCCGTGCTCGACGAGGCCGGGTACACCTCGGTCGTCGCCACCAACTCGGAGCAGACATATCACCGCTATGTGAAGCTCGGGGAGCGGCTCACCGTCCGCAGCAGACTGTCCGATGTGGTCGGTCCTAAACGGACGGCGCTCGGCGAGGGCTGGTTCGTGACCACCGAGAGCGTGTGGTACTCCGGCGACGAGCCGGTCGCCACCATGATGTTCCGGATCCTCAAGTACCGCCCGGCGCCGCGCCAGGTCCTGCGCCCGGTCGTGACCGACGACAACGCGTTCTTCTGGGAGGGAACCGGATCCGGTGAGCTTCGCATCCAGAAGTGCTTGCAGTGCGGGCGTTTGCGCCACCCACCGGGTCCGATGTGCCCGGCGTGCGGGTCGGGTTCATTAAGCTATGCGGTGGCCAAAGGCGAAGGCACCGTCTTCAGCTACGTGGTGCACCACCACCCGGCCGTGCCGGGCCGGGAGCTGCCTTTCATCGTGGTGCTCGTCGAACTGACCGAGGGGGTACGGATGGTCGGCTCGTTCGACGGCGGACAGGCGAGCATCGGGCAACCCGTGCGGGTCCGCTTCCAGCGCATCGACGAGACATTGACCATGCCCGTGTGGGAGGCGGCATGACCCTGCCCACCCTGACCATCGAGGTGACACCGACGCTTGTCATCGCGGGCGCGCTCGCCACGCGCGACTTCCAGGACGTGCACCACGACCGTGACCGGGCGGTGGCCCGCGGCTCCAAGGACATCTTCCTCAACATCCTCACCACCACCGGCCTGGTGCAGCAATACGTCCTCGAGTGGGATCCTTCCGCGACAATCACCCACATCTCGCTCAAACTCGGGGTGCCCTGCTACGCCAACGACACCCTGACCTTCACCGGTCGCGTGACCTCCGTCGACGGCGACGTCACGACGGTGGAGGTGGTCGGCGCCAACTCCCTTGGGGCGCATGTCACCGCGACCGTGGGGGTGCGGCGATGACCGCCACCGCCGCGATCGCCGGCATCGGCGCGACCGAGTTCTCCAAGAACTCCGGCCGCACCGAGCTACGCTTGGCCGCCGAGGCGGTCCAGGCCGCCCTCGCCGACGCCGGCCTACAATCGTCCGATGTGGACGGACTGGTCACCTTCTCCATGGACAGCAACGCCGAGGTCGCCGTCGCCCGCGAGGTCGGCATCCCGCACCTGACCTTCTTCGGCCGCGTCCCCTATGGCGGCGGCGCCGCCTGCGCCACCGTGCAGCACGCGGCCATGGCGATCGCCACCGGCGCCGCCTCCGTCGTGGTGTGCTATCGCGCCCTCAACGAACGCTCCGGCCACCGGTTCGGCCAGGTCTCGCTCGCGGCGGCCGGCAGCGTCGACAACGCCTGGCACTACCCGATGGGGCTGGGCACCCCGGCCGCCCAGGTCGCCATGGTCGCCCGCCGCTACATGCATGTGTACGGGGCGACGAGCGAAGACTTCGGCCGGGTGGCGGTGGCGGGCCGTGCCTATGCCGCCACCAACCCGAAGGCCTGGTTCTACGGGCGCCCGATCACCATCGACGATCACCAGGCCTCGCGCTGGATCGCCGAACCGCTGCGGCTGCTGGACTGCTGCCAGGAAAGCGACGGAGCCGTGGCCATCGTCGTCACCTCGCTCGAACGCGCCCGCGATCTGCCGCACCCACCCGCGCTCGTCCGGGCGGCCGCCCAGGGCAGCGGCGCCGACCAGTTCGTGATGACCAGCTACTACCGCGACGACCTCACCGGCCTGCCCGAGATGGGCCTGGTCGGCCGGCAACTGTGGCGCAAGGCTGGACTCGGGCCCTCCGATGTCGACGCCGCGGTGCTCTATGACCACTTCACCCCGTTCGTGCTCCTTCAGCTGGAGGAGCTGGGCTTCTGCAGGCGGGGAGAGGCGGCGGCGTTCGTGGCCGAGGGCGGGCTGCCGCTCAACCCGCACGGTGGCCAGCTGGGCGAGGCCTACATCCACGGCATGAACGGCATCGCCGAGGCGGTCCGCCAGATCCGCGGGACGGCGGTCAACCAGATCCCGGGCGCGGCAAGAATCCTTGTCACGGCCGGCACCGGCGTCCCCACCAGCGGCCTGATCCTCACCCGATCCTGATGGCTCACCACAGCGAGATGAGCAGGCTGATCGCTCCGGCGAGCAGGAGCCCGGCTCCGGAAAGCATCACCGCCGCAAGCCTCTGCCGGGCCCGGTAGGCGAGCGCGCCCATCAGTGCCAGCGGCAATCCCACCGCCATCAAGCCCAGCGACCAGCCGACTCCCATCGACGCATTGTATTGCCTATTCGCCCCTTTCACCGTCAATCCGCTCGCGCAGAATGTCGAGGTGGCCGCAGTGACGGGCGGTCTCCTCGATCATGTGGGTCAGCGCATAACGCAGGCGGAAGGTCATGCCCTCGCCGCGGGCCCGGTCGTCGAGGCCGGCGCCCGCGATGGCCTGCCGAGACTGCTCACACTCGGCCAGGTAGTCGTTGACGACTTGGGCGAGCGTGTCGGTGGGGGCCAAAGGAAAGCCGCCGTGCGGGTCGTCGTCGGTCCAGGGCCAGGGCACGTCGAGGCCGGCGAAGTCGATGCTGAACCACCATCGCTCCACGGCGGCCAGGTGCTTGACCACACCGGCCGGTGTGAGCTCGGACGACTCCACCGGCCGGGAGAAGGCCTGTTCGTCGGTGAGGCCGGCGACTTTGTTCACCACGGTCGCCCGCAGGAAATCGAGCACCCCGCTCAGGGTTTCGAACTCGGTGCCGTCCTTGATCGGGTTGCTGCGTTCCACAGTCGACATAGGGTCAGGGTAGGCGGGGAGTCCGACAGATTCGGGTCACCGGTCGTGATCGCGGCATGTAAAACCTTCATCACAGCCCGCGGCAGTTGACGCCCGAACACTGCTGCAGCGCGTGCAGCCGGTCGGCGAGATCGGCCATGACGTCGGCGTAGGCCGCATTGGCGTGCTTGGAGGCGACTTGGGCCGGGTCGACGTTGTCGTCGTAGAGCTCCTTGCCGGTTCGCACATCGACACCCTCGGCGTTGCGCAGCCAGTGTTCGACATAGAGATAGCGCCCGGTCCTGACCGCCGCGTACCACCTATCGCCGGGATCGCGAGCGCCGAGCTCGCCGGTCTCGAGCAGCAGGTGCCTGCCCGCGATGGAGGCGGGGTTCTGGGCCACCGGAATCAGGGACAGGCCGTCGATCGTGATGCCCGGGGTGGCGTTGGCGATGTCCAGGATCGTCGCGGCGAGGTCCACATTGGAGACCATGGCCGAGACGGTCTTGTCCACCGGTATGCCCGGACCCCGCATCAGCAGCGGCAAATGCGCCGAGGGGTTGTAGGCCACGGTTTTGCCGCTCGCGATGCGGTGCTGCCCGTCCATGAAGCCGTTGTCAGTGGTGAAGATGATGACGGTCTTGGACAGGATGGCTTTCTCGCGCAGCTTGTCGATGATGGCCTTGACCGCCTCGTCGACCGCCAGCAACGCCTCCAGCCGGGAGCGGTACCGCTTGGTGATGTTGTCGATCTCGTTGGCGGTCAGCAAATCGAATTGCTGCATGAACGCGGGTTTGTCGTCCATGTTGGGTTCGTTGAACGAGTCGGGCCGGGGCAGCGGCTCGTCGGAGAAGCGGCCCCTGTGCCGCGGCGCCGGGCGCGGGTTGCGGAAGTCCAGGTCCAGTCCGGTGCCCACCTCCACGTGCGGGGCGAGCGGTGCCAGGGACAGGAAGAACGGCCGCGCGCCGTCGAAGTGGAGGTCGATGAAGTTGGTGGTGATGTTGCGTAGCACGTCGGTCTGGTACAGCGCGTCATTGGTGTTCTCGGGGTTGCCACACTGATTTGGTGCCGGTTCGTCGTTGTGCTTGAAGGTGTAACCCCACATCCGGTACGCGCACACCAGGCCGTGCCAGTACTCCCATCCGGGCGGGACGACGTTGCCCTCGTACCCGTTGAGGTACTTTCCAATGTGGACGGTCTTGTAGCCCGCCCGCCCCAACCACACCGGCAGAGTCTCCCCCTTGCGCAACTTCTGGTAGCCGCCGTCGAATTCGTCGTTGCTGAAGACGTCGTGGTTGTGCGGGTACTGCCCGGTCAGGTAGGTCGCCCGCGATGGGCAGCACAGCGGGTATGACACGAAATTCTGTGCGAACGTCGTGCCTTGCGCGCCGATCAGGTTGCGCACGTTGGGCATGACCCGCAACGACTCCAGGGTCTGATCGTCAGTCATGATCATGACTATGTTGGGCCGTGGATCGGCCGCTTGCGCCGGGCCGCTTGCGGCGCCTATCCCAAGGCCGGCAAGCATCGTCAGCGCCAGCAGGCCACGACTCCATATCTTCCTTGGTACAAGCATGGCGCAAATTGTTCACGCGAGCCCGATAATCGATCTACAAGGAATCTACATATGTGATGGTGGTGTCGGACAGCGCGGGCGCCGCGCCGCGCTCGTCGACCGTGGAAGTCAACACCAGCCGGCCCGGCATGGACCACACCAGCGTGCGCAACGTCTCGCCCGGGTAGACGACTCCGGAGAAGCGGGTCGCATACGACACCACCCGCCTCGGATCGCCGTCGAGCAGGGAGTCGACGACCGCCCGGCAAACCACGCCATAGGTGCACAGCCCGTGCAGGATGGGGCGCGGGAAACCGGCCAACGCCGCGAACGCCGGGTCCACGTGCAGCGGGTTGCGGTCGCCCAGCAGGCGGTAGAGCAGCGCCTGATCGGGCCGGGTCTTGGTCAGCAGCACCGCGTCGGGCGCCAGCGCGGGCGGCTCGGCCGTCGTGGAGGGGCCGCGCGAGCCGCCGAAGCCGCCCTCTCCGCGCACGAAAATGCTTATGCGCGAGGTGAAGTACTCCGTCACCGTCTCGGTCACGATGATCGCCGCCGACCCCGGCCCCTTGTCGTAAACGTCGGCGATCCGGCTCTCCGCGACAGCGGATCCGTTGGGCGGCATGGGCTTGTGCATGGTGAGCTCCTGGCGGCCGTGCAGCGCCGACACCAGGTCCACGTCGACTCCGGGCATCTTGAGCACCGGCGCCGATGTGTCGCGCAGGGTCCCGGCGACCATCGCGAAGGTCGGCAGCACCACCAGATCCCGCTCATACACATAGCGGAGTTCGGTCGCCCCGAGCGCGAGATGGTAGAGCAGCACATCGCTCTCACTCCAGGCCAGCTCGCGCGAACCGAGCGCGGCGCCGATGGCCACAGCGGGATCGATAGGCATCAGACCTCCCCAGAATCGGCAGCAAGGTCAAGAGCGGCAAGGTATCCGAACGTCATCGCCGGGCCGATTGTAGCGCCCGCGCCGGCGTAACTGCGCGCCATCACCGCGGCACTGGCGTTTCCCGCCGCGTAGAGCCCCTCGATCCACGTGCCGTCGGGGCGAAGCACGCGGGCCCGCTCGTCGGTCACCAGGCCGCCTTTGGTGCCAAGGTCTCCCGGTACCAGCCGCACCGCGTAGAAGGGCGGTTTGAGCAGCGGCCCGAGACACGGGTTGGGCCGGTTGCGCGGATCCCCGTAGTACCGGTCGTAAACCGAGTCGCCGCGCCCGAACTCCTCATCGCGCCCGCAACGAGCGAACTCGTTGAAGCGCGCCACGGTCTTGGCTAGAAGCGGCAGGCCGAGCTCGCCCAGCGAGGCGCCCCGGGTGACCGCGCCCGCGTCATACCACCGGCGCGGCAACGGTTGTCGCGGCCCCAGCCCGGCGAACAGGTACCTGTCCCGGTAACGCTGGTCGAACACGAGCCAGGCGGGGATGGCATCGTGCTCATACATCGCCTTCACCGCGTCGATATAGGGCGCGGACTCGTTGACGAACCGCGACCCGTTGCCGTCCACGATGAGCGACCCGGGCAGGCTGCGTTCGGCGAGGCAGAAGTACGGTCCGCCCGACAGCGGGATCGAAGGCCCCCACCACGCCTCGTCCATGAGGTCAAGATCGGCCCCGAGCGAAGAGCCCAGCGCGATGCCCTCACCCGTGTTGGACGAGGCGCCCACCGTCCATTGTGTACCTATGGGCGCCCGCTGATACCTGTGCCGCATGGCCTCGTTGTGCTCGAAGCCACCGGAGGCCAGCACGACGCCTCGCCGCGCCCGGAATCGCCCGTTGACTCCGACGATCCGTCCACTTCCACCCTCATCCATGTCCAATGACGACAGTGGCGTGTTCAGCAACACCGGCACATCGGCGGCCAGCAACCCCGCCCTCAGCCCGGCCGCGAGCGCCTGGCCCATGCTGAGCATCCGCCGCCGCAACAACCGCGACACCGCCAGCCGAGCCACCACCCGCGCGGTGGTCAGCAGCGAGCGCGGATGGCGCGTTCCCAGGCTCATCCAGCGATAGTCGGCCGCCGTGATGGTCAGCCCGCGCGTGGAGATATACGGCTTGGCCAGACGCGACAACTCCGGCCCGAGCACCCGACCGTCCAAAGGGGACGGATCGATCGTCCTGCCCTGAGCCAGCCCGCCGGGCGCCGACGGGTAGTAATCGGGATAGCCCGGCACCCACTGGAAGCGCAACGGCGTGTGCGCCATGACAAAGTCGAGCATCTTTGGCCCGTGCTCCAGGAAAGCGCGCTGTCGCGGCCCTTCTCCAGCTAAATGGGCCAGGTAGGCCAGCGCGTCCTCGATCGGGTCGGCGAAGGGCAGCACCGAGTTGCCCGGGATCCACACCCCGCCGCCGGAGCGGGCGGTCGAGCCGCCGAAGCGATCGACCTTCTCGAGTACGACGGCGGTCAATCCGTGGTGCGCCGCGGTGAGCGCCGCGGTCAGGCCGGCCGCGCCGCTGCCGACCACCACGACGTCATACTCTTCCCACCTCATTAGAACAGGTTATAGTTTTTGGGTGCGGTTGGAAACGGACGTTCTCGTCGTCGGCTACGGCGCGGCCGGAGCTTGCGCCGCGCTGGAGGCGGCTGAAACCGGTTCCCAGGTGATCATCATCGACCGCTTCACCGGCGGCGGCGCCACGGCCCTGTCGGGCGGCGTGGTCTACGCGGGCGGCGGCACCGCGCAGCAGATCGAGGCGGGCATCGATGACAGCCCGCAGGCGATGTTCGACTACCTGACCACGGAGGTGGGCGACGCGGTCTCACCGCGGACTCTGCGTGCGTTCTGCGACGGCAGCGTCTCCATGATGGAGTGGCTTTCTTTTCAAGGTGTACCGTTCAGCGCCGCCCTGTGCCCCGAGAAGACCTCCTATCCCACCAACGCCCACTACCTTTACTACTCCGGCAGCGAGATCGCCGCGCGCGATGTAGCGAAACCCGCTCCGCGCGGGCATCGCACCCACGGCCGGGGCACCTCGGGCCGCGTCTTCTTCGACCGGCTCGTCGAAGCCGTGCGGCGCAAGGGCATCCGGGTGCTGACCCAGACCACCGCCGAGCGCCTCCTGACCGACCACTCCGGCCGCGTGGTCGGGGTCGAGTGCCGGACGCTCCACAGCCTCGCCCACCGGATCCTCAGCCGGTGGGGCCAAACCCTTCCTCTACGCCCCGAAACTGGGCCGGCTCATGCACAAGCCGGTGGCCTGGCTGGAATCGAGGCGCGGCCGTCCACTCACGATAGTCGCGTCAAAGGGCGTGATCCTGTGCGCGGGCGGGTTCGTCAACAACCGCACCATGCTCCGGCAGCATGCACCTTCCTGCCGCGGCGCGCTTCCCCTCGGTACCCCGGGAGACGATGGAAGCGGAATCGCACTCGCAGCCGCGGCCGGAGCAGCGACCACCCACCTTGATCGCGTTTCGGTCTGGCGTTTCATCACGCCCCCCACCGCTTTGCTCAAAGGGGTACTCGTGGACCGGGCGGGCAACCGGGTCGCGGACGAATCCCGTTACGGCGCCGCCCTCGGCGAGGCGATCGTGACCCGGCACGGCGGCTGGGCCGCATTGGTGGTGGACTCCCGCATCCTCGCCGAGGCCCGGCGGCAGCTGCGCACGCAAACACTTTGGTTTCAGCGTTTTCAGATGTGGTACCTCTTACGCTTCGCCAGAATCTCCGCCGCGACACCGCGGGAGCTGGCCACCAAAGCCGGCGTGGACCCGGACGGTCTCATCACGACACTCAAGTCCTATCACGACACTCCCGGCAAGGCGGAAGAGTTCGTGCAACCCGTGGAGCACCCACCGTTCTCGCTGATCGACTGTTCGATCCGGCCGCGCCTGGCCTATCCCGCGCCGATGCTGACGCTCGGCGGGCTGGTCGTGTCGGAGGAGACCGGCCAGGTGCTGCGCCCCGACGGCTCAACCATCGACGGCCTCTACGCCGCGGGCCGCACGGCCGTGGGCATCTGCTCCCACTCCTATGTCAGCGGTCTCTCACTGGCCGACTGCGTGTTTTCGGGTCGCCGGGCGGGGCGCCACTGCGCCTATGGCGACGTCTGATCTCCTCGGCGGCCTGGCGGAACGCCGGCGCGGCGCGGGTGAAGTACTCGAACAGCGTCTCCAATTGCTGTGGGCTGAACCCGGTGAACACCTCGCCGACCAGGCGCCGAGCCGGGCCGACGGTCCGGTCGAGGTCGAGCGAGCCGGGGACGGGCTCGACGTTGACCCGGCGGCGGTCGGCCGGGTCGACGACGCGGCGCACATGCCCCGCGTGCTCAAGCCGGTCGATGAGCCTAGTGGTGGCGCCGGTGGTCAGGCCGGTGCGTTCGGCCAGCTCACCCGCGGTGAGGCGACCGGCAAGGCCGAGCACGCTCAGCGCGTGCCAGTCGGTGGTGTTGAGCCCGGCCGCCTCGGCGCTCGCCTGGATCTGCATCACGACGGCGTCGAGATACTGCCGGTAGATCTCGTGACCGGGTGTTGTCAAATCTCTGCTCCCATGCAGATAATGTTTCTATGCAGCTTCTGCCGAAGTATAACGAAGTGAAAGACGTGCTCGCAGCCTTGGCCGCCGCGTGGGAGCGCGGCGACGCCGATGCCTACGGCGCCCTGTTCACCGAGGACGCCTCCTATACGATCTTCGTCGGCACCGTCTATCACGGCCGGCGCGACATCGTGCAGAGCCATCGAGTGCTGTTCCGCAAGTTTCTGAAGGGTACCAAGCTCTCCGTGGGAAAGACGCACGTTCGCTACTACGGTCCCGACACCGCGATCGTCACCAGCACGGGCGACACCTACAAGCGCCGCCCCGGCAAGCCCACCAAGGTGCAGACGTACACGCTGGTGCGCCAGGCCGACGGCTCCTGGCTGATCGCCGCGTTCCACAACACGCGGCGTAAACCGCTGATGGAGGCGATATCGTTCCGGTTCGCGCCGCAACTGCGCCCTGGCGTGCCATCGTTAGACCATGCCTAAAAGCAAGCACGATCCGGCGCGGAGCGCGCCGGCTGGCCGTCGCACGCGCCGCCTCACGTGTAGTCGACGTGGACCTCGTCGGTGAGCGGGAGTGCTTGGCACGCAAGGATGTAGCCGTCGGCGAAGTCCTCCTCCTCGAGGATCTCGTTGTTCACCAGCTCCACGTCGCCGTGCACCATGCGCGTGGCGCACGCCCCGCAGTTGCCCTGGCGGCAGGAGAAGGGCGGGTTGAGGCCGCGGTCGATGAGCACGTCCAGCAGGCGCTTACCCTCGGGCCACGGCAGCCGCAGGGTCTGCCCGTCGATGGTGACCTGCAAAAGCCTTTGACCACTACCGCTTTGCTCGAAGGGATTGTGCGACAACGACTCGAACCGTTCCATATGGACGGTGCCGCCGAGCAGGCGCTGCGCCATAAGCATGAACGGCTCCGGGCCGCAGACGAACGCCTCGTAATCCTTGTAAGGCGCGATGAGCTCGACCATCGCCGGGAGCGTGGGCGGGCCGTTCTCGCTGTCGAGCCAATGGTGGACGGTGAGCCGGGCGCATTCGAGCCGCCGCAGCTCGCGGGCGAAGATGACCGAGTCGCGGTCGCGGTTGGCGTAGATCAGGGCGATGCGGCCGTTTCCTTGATGCAGCGCGGATTTGAGGATCGACATCACCGGGGTGATGCCGCTACCTCCGGCCAGCAGCAACAGGTCGCGATCGAGCGAGGCGGGCACGAAGGTGCCGCCGGGCGGCAGGCACTCCAATGTGGACCCTGGATTTATGGTGTCGCAGATCCAGTTGGAGGCGGCGCCGCCGGCGACCCGCTTCACCGTGATCTGCGGCGGCTGCCCGGTCAGCGGCGAGCTTGAGAAGGAGTAGCTGCGGGCCTGCTCGCCGGCGCGGACCGTCAGGAACTGTCCCGGCCGGTAGTCCCACCCCGGCGGCAACTCCAGCACCAGCGAGACCGCGTCGGCCGTCTCGCGGATGACGTCGACGACGCGCACGTGCTCAGCCATCGGGCACAGTCACCCGACCCTCAAGGACGGCGAGGTCGATGCTGTCGCGCAGGCTGGAACACGAGGGGATGAAGGCGCTTTCCCGGCCCTTGAACTCCGCGCACGTCTGGACGGAGGCGGAGGTCCACTGCACGTTGGTGTGGTGGGCGCTGTGCTTGCGCACCTTCACGCAGGCGCCGCAGCGCCGGCAGGCCACGTCGGCGAGCCCGCCGTAGAGGTGGTCAGCTCGCTCCACGTTGCGCCGCCAGGTTTTGCGCCACTTCGGCGTCCCACACCTCGTTGACCCGGGTGGTGTCGACCTCGAACTCGAAGCGCGCCACCATCTCCTCGGTCACGTCCGCGACGTCCACGTAGAACTGCTCGTACCAGCGCCGCAGCTGGTAGACCGGCCCGTCCTCGGGGCAGAGCAACGGGTTGTCGATCCGGGTCTTGTGCTTCCAGATCTCCACGTCCTGCAGGAAGCCGACGCCGATGCCGCGGGCGAACTTCTCCGCGGCCTTTTTGGCCTGCTCGACGGTGAGCCCGGGGAGCCGCTTCACGATCATGCCCCACTGCAGCACGAACGAGGTCGGCGTCACCGGGTAGTGGCAGTTGATCAGGACGCTCTCGACCTCGAGCCCCTGGTAGTCGGTGTACAGGTAATCAATCATGTAGGACGGTCCGTAGTACGCGGCCTCCGAGCGCAGCTTCGCGCCGGGGATGTAGTTGGAGCCGGTGTTCACATCCGGCCGCCCGGTGCTCTCCATGTACTGGGCGGCGATGTGGCCCTCGAAGACGTTCTTGAAGAACTTCGGGAACGCGAAGTGGATGTAGAAGAAGTGCGGCATGTCCACGACGTTGTCGATGACCTCGCGGCAGTTGGCGCCCTCGATGAGCACCGAGTCCCAGGTCCAGTCGCTCCAATCCGCACCTTCACCGAAGGGGGACGCGCCCCGGATCTCGGGAATCGTCACGTGCTCGGGCGGCGGGTTGCCCTGGGGATCGTTCCACACGAACAGTTGCCCGTTGCGTTCCAGGGTGGTCCAGGCACGGGTGCGAGCGCGCGGTGGCACGCGACGCGCGTAGGGAACGTCCACGCAGCGGCCGTCGCCACCCCAGCGCCAGTCGTGGAAGGGGCAGGCCACGGCGTCGCCTTTGATGGTGCCCATGGACAGGTCGCCGCCCATGTGGCGGCAGAAGGCGTCGAGCACGTGAAGCGCGCCTTGCGAGTCGGCGAAGATGACAAGTTTGGTGCCGAAGGCGTGCAGGGCGTGCGGCTTGCCGTCGCGGAACCGCTCGGTCAGGCCGAGACAGTGCCATCCCCGCGCGAACCGGGCCGGTGGCTGCCCCGCGTCGATCGCTCTCACCTGCTCCATATGACCTCCACCCGCCTTGCGTTTGGCTGATCCTCAATCCATACTAGAACACGTTCTAATTTATGGGGAGCGACCCGTGAGCGAAAAAGCCATTCTCGAAGCGGTGACCGACCTGCTGCCGGTCTTCCGGGAGCGCGCGCAGGAGACCGAGGACCGCCGGGTGCTCCCGGCCGAGTCGATGAAATCCTTGGCCGAGACCGGCTTCTTCCGCCTGCTCCAGCCGCGGGCCTTCGGCGGGGAGCAAGCCGACCCGATGACCTTCTTCTCCGCGGTGCGCGCCATAGCCGGCGCCTGCGGCTCGACCGGCTGGGTGTCGTCGGTGATCGGCGTGCACCCGTGGCAGTTGGCGCTTTTCGACGTGAGAGCACAGGGCGAGGTGTGGGGCGAGGACATCAACACCAGGATGTCGTCCTCCTACGCCCCGACCGGCCGGGCTACCCCGGTCGAGGGAGGCTTCACCCTCACCGGACGCTGGAGCTTCTCGTCCGGATGCGACCACGCGACCTGGGTGCTGCTCGGGGCGCTCGTGTTCGGCGAGGACGGCAAGCCTTCGGACTTCCGGACGTTCCTGCTGCCCCGGGCAGACTACGAGATCAAGGACGTATGGGACACGATCGGCCTGCGGGGTACGGGAAGCAATGACATTCTGGTTAAAGATGCCTTTGTACCCTTACATCGCACCTTGAGCGCGAAAGACACCGCTCGATGCGACTGCCCGGGCCACGCCGTGAACGAAGCGCCGCTGTATCGCGTGCCGTGGGGGTCGATCTTCCCTTACGCCATAACGGTTCCCATCCTGGGCATGGCGTTCGGCGCCTATGACGCGCATGTGGCATACCAACGCGAACGGGTGCGCGTGGCCTATGCCGGGCAGAAGGCGGCCGAGGACCCGTTCTCCCAGGTCCGGGTGGCGCAGGCGGCCGTCGATCTGGACGCCGCGTGGCTTCAGCTCGAACGCAACATGGGCGAGGTGATGGGGCACACCGCGACGGGCACGCCCATCCCGATGGCGGTGCGGCTGCGCATCCGCCGGGATCAGGTCACGGCCACGGGCCGGGCGGTCGGCGCGGTCGACCGGCTTTTCGAGAACTCGGGCGGGCGGGTGCTGGCCGTAGGTACCCCCATCCAACGGTTTTGGCGGGACGCGCACGCGGGACGGGTCCACGCCATCAACGACCCTGAACGTGCACTGTCGATGTTTGGCAAGGGAGAGTTCGGGGTGGACATAACGGATGCATGGCTATGACGCTTCACTTTGAAGACCATGGTTCGGGGGTACCGGTAATCTTCCTGCACGGCGGTGGCCCAGGAGCCTCCGGCATAAGCAACTTCGGCCGCAACATACCGGCCTTCGCGCAGAGATTCCGGGTCCTCGTCGTGGACCAGCCCGGCTTCGGCAAGTCGTCGGGGTACAAGATAGAGGGTCAATATTTTTCCTGCGCGGCCGATGCCGTGCTGGCCTTGCTTGATGAGCTTGGCGTCGAGAAAGCGCACTTCGTCGGCAACTCGCTGGGCGGCGGCACCGCGACCCGCTTCGCCCTGCGGCACCCGGATCGGGCGGGAAAGCTGGTGCTGATGGGCCCGGGAGGCCTGTCGGTCAACGTGTTCTCGCCCGACCCGACCGAGGGCCTGAAGCGGCTCTACGAGTTCGCCGCGCCACCCGGACCCTCGCGGGAGAAAATGGAGGCGTTCCTGCGCAGCCTCGTCTTCGACCAGAAGCTGATCACACCGTCGCTTGTGGACGAACGCTTTGCCGTGGCTAGTTCCGTTGAAACACTGGCGGCCATGGCCGCGATGGGAAAGTCCTTTATGGACCCGTCGCTGGCCGAGGAGGCGATGCTGTGGCGCGAGGCGCACCGGCTCAAGCACGAGGTGCTGCTGGTCTGGGGCCGCGAGGATCGGGTGAACCCGGTTGACGGCGCTCTCGTGGCGATGAAGCTCATCCGGCGGGCGCGGCTGCACGTGTTCGGCGGCTGCGGGCACTGGGCGCAGCTCGAACGCTTTGACGAGTTCAACCGGCTGGCCATGGAGTTTCTGGAGGAGCTGTGATCCGTTCACTTGGGTACCTTCGCATCGAGGCGGCGTCGGTGGAGTCGGTGGAGTCGGTGGATGCGTGGCGTGAGTTCGGGGTCAAAATCCTTGGATTGGTGGAGGGTCGCGGCCCTTCGCCCGAGGCGTTGTACCTTCGGATGGACGACTTTCCCGCCCGTCTGGTCATCACGCCGGGCCCGGCGGATCGTCTTGTCTGCTCGGGCTGGGAGGTCGCTTCCGCGGCCGACCTGGCCGCGGTCGCGCGCTCTCTCGAGGCAGTCGGGGTCGCGGTCAAGACCGGCGACGCCGCCGACCGGCGCGTCCAAGGCTTGATCGAGTTCGACGACCCGTGCGGCAACACGCTGGAGGTCTTCTGGGGCGCGGCCCTGGAGCACCGCCCCTTCGCCCCCGCCTACGGCAATCGCTTCGTCACCGGCGAGCAGGGCCTGGGCCATGTCGTCCTGCCCGCGCTCAACACCCAGGCGGCCCTCGACTTCTATGTGGAAGTGCTCGGCTTCCGGCTGCGCGACTCGATGCGCATGGATCCGCGTATGTTCGGCGGCCCGGCTGATGCGCCGCCGGTGTGGATGAGATTCCTCGGCTGCAACCCCCGGCACCACTCGCTGGCCCTGGCCCCCATGCCCAGCCCGGCCGGCATCGTCCACCTGATGATTGAAGTAGCCTCCCTCGATGATGTGGGGAGGGCGATGGACCGTTGCTTCCGCAAAGGGATCAAGCCCTCGGCCACCCTCGGCCGTCACGCCAACGACCTGATGGTCTCCTTCTATGTCCCAACCCCCGGAGGTTTTGACGTAGAGTACGGAACCGACGGCCGGCTCGTTGACGACTCGACCTGGGTCAGCCGCGAGACCACGGCGATATCCTTGTGGGGGCACACCTTTGGACGTCCAACCGCACATTGACGGGCACGTCGACTCCACTACCTTCCGCCGGGTGCTCGGTCATTTCTGCACCGGCGTGACCGTGATCACCGCGGCCTCGCCCGCCGGGCCGGTCGGCTTCGCCTGCCAGGCGTTCGCCGCGCTCTCGCTCGAGCCGCCGCTCGTGCTGTTCTGCCCCGGCCGGGCCTCGAGCACCTGGCGTTCCATCGAGCGGGTCGGCTCCTTCTGCGTCAACGTGCTCTCCGAGGAGCAGCAGGAGGTCTCCAGGGTCTTCGGCACTACCGGCGCGGACAAGTTCGCCGGCGTCGGCTGGACCCCCGGCCCGCACGGCCTGCCGATCCTTGAGGGCGTGCTTACCTGGGTCGCCTGCGTGGTGGAGATGGTGCACGAGGCCGGGGACCACTACGTAGTGGTGGGGCGGATCAAAACCCTTGGCGAGTATAAGGAAGGCCGGCCGCTATTGTTCTACCGCGGGCGTTACACCGTCACCGAGGCGCCCGAAGGCCCACCGGAGGTTGTGGACACCCTGCTCGCCTGGCCCCGCCACACCGACTGGATGTGATCACAGCCGCCGGGCCCCGCCTCTGCGCGGCTGTGAAAAGCTCGGTTAACGCTCCGGCAGGCGCGAAATAATCACATCCAACTTGTGCGTGACGTCGGTCCTGAGCTCAGCCATGTCAGTCTTGAGCCCCGTGATGTCCGTCTTGACGGTCCCCATGTCGCTCTTGAGCCCTGCAACATCCGTTTTGAGCGCACCGACGTCGGTTTTGAGCGCACCGACGTCGGTTTTGAGCACGCCGACGTCGGTCTTGAGCACGCCGACGTCGGTCTTGATCGCCGCCGAGTCTCTTTTGAGGACACCGACATCCTTCCTAATAACTCCAACGGTCTCTTGGATTTCGGTGAGCAAACGACCGTGTTCGTTTAGCCGTTCGCCGTGTTTCTGCTGAACGCGATGAATCTCGAGCACCTTGTCGTACGTGGCGTCGATGTCTTCATCGAGCTGTCTCAGATCGCGAGAGGGCTTCCCCGTTGGTATGGGCACTTCGATCTCCTTGGTGTTTTCAGGGGTGGGGTAACCCTAGCCGGGCGCGGATTTGATCGGACAGTTGTCCACATCTCCATTTGTTGTGCACAGGCTGGGCTCGAGAGGGGTTGCGATCTTCTCATGGATGCAGGTACGGGGTGAGTAGGTCAATCGTTTGCTTGAAGCTGATCATTTCGCTCCGGAGTTCGGCCGTTGATGTCTGAAGGTCACCCAGGATATTTCTCAGCGAGGTGACGTCGGCGGTGAACTCACCCACGTCCATCCTGAGGGCGCGCAGGTTCCGGCCGAGATCGACCGTGTCGCTGTTGGTTCGGTCCTGAACGGCGTTGACGAGGTCGGTGGCGGCTGTGTTGAGATCGCCGACACCCGAAGTAACGTTGCCCAACTCGATGGAGAAGAAGTTGAGGGTGTGCATGTGCTCGTTGATCCTGGCGATGTGCCTGCCTTGTGCGCGACGGATGTCAGCGAGCGTTTCGGCGATTGATTGCACGGCATCAGGGACAAGGGTCATCGGATCTCCCTAACAGCACTTTCTTCGACGCGGGACGGGAGAATGTCGAGCGCCGTCTTGATCTCGGCCATGTCGGCCTTGACGCCACTGGTCATGGTGGCCAATTCGCCAAGGTAGCTCTTGACAGCAGACACGTCGGCTTTGAACTCCGCTACATCTCTCCTGAGCCCGGACATTTGCGGGCGGGTCGCCTCGGGAGGAACGGCTGAAGCGAGCTTGAAAGTGGCGTCGGTCAGCTTGTCGATGTCTACGGTGAGCTGTTCGAGCCAATACATGTCGCGTGACATTCTGTCGATGCTCTTGCTTTGGGCCGTACGGATACTTACGAGCAGTTCAAGCACGCTTTTCGTGTCACGGGGGGACGAGGTCACGACTACTCCTTAGGGGTAGGGGGAAGTGACGACTACGTCATCGTAGTACAGAGTTGGCGACGGGGGATGCCCCAATTCTGTTCGTGCATAAGGGAGTAACGACGCTGACCTGGGGTGGTCGCTCGACACGCTGACGACACGCCGCCGAAATTCGCCCTCAAACTCCGATCATGCAGGTTCCGGCGCTTGATCCTCGTGGGCAGAGGACCGAACATGAGGCGTGGACAAGACAGCCCTGACACTGGGCGAGATTGAGGCCGCGCTCAAGGCCTGCTGGGCGGCTGACACCTGCTCACCCGACGACCTCGAGCGCGCGGGCTGGAGCCCCGAGAATCCGGCCTGGGGTCACTGCGACGTAACGGCTATGCTGCTGAACGACATTTTCGGTGGGGACCTGGTGGTCGGCGAGGTGTTCGCCGGGACGGAGCAACAGGGCTATCACTGGTGGAACCGCCTGGACAGCGGCGTGGAGATCGACCTGACGCGCTCACAGTTCCGGCAGGGGCAGCGGGTGGTCGAGGCCAAGGCGATGAAGCGCCCCGCGGGTCGGCGGCCACGCCGGCATGAGGAATACCTGTTGCTGCGCAAGCGAGTGGAGACCCATCTCGGCCGGCTGCCCGGGAGCTGGGAGTGAACCATCAGCTGTCACCGGCGGGTCAGGCGGTCTTCGACCACCTGCGGTCGGTCTTTCCCGAGCACGAGACCGTCGCCGAGGGACCGTGGCCGGGGCCGATCCGTGACCTGGTCCCGGATCTGCACATCGTCCGGGTCCGGCCACGCCGCGATCGCCGGGACTGGCTGTATGTGACGGCCAGTCTTTGGCATGCCACGCAGCGGCATGGGCACGCACTCGACTTCGCGCTGTTCACCCCGGAGGCCTCGCCGGTGCACGTCGAAACCCTGACGATGACGGCGTTCTATCACGCCAGCGGCGGGCGTCATGAGCTCGACCTCGGCCATACGGTCCCCATCGGCCGTCCTTGGCTGCCGGGATCGAAATGTAGCCATCTCCTGGTGTCGCTGCCCTACCTGTGGGGACCCGCTCTCGAGAACTGTCGCGTACCCGAGGGGCATACCCGGATTCTGTGGCTGCTGCCGATCAGCAAGGAGGAGAAGAGGTTTCGGCATGCCCACGGCCTCGAAGCGCTGGAGCAGAAACTGCAAGACGCGGCGATCGACCCGGTCGATCCGCACCGCAGTCCGGTCATCCCGGCCCCACAACGACGATGGTGGTTCATCAAGCGGCGCGCCTAACCGGTACCAAGAAAGCAAGCGACGTCGAGGGCGCGGCTGGCGGGTGACCACCCGGCACCCGGCGTCCAAGCCTCCGCCGTCCACACATCCGACAGCATGGCCTTGACGAATCCCCATGCCACCACGCGGTCGAGCGGCATCACGAGTTGGTCGGCGAGCTGCTCGACCCGCGACGGAACCAACGCCGTCAACGCCTCGTCGCGGTTGCCGGGGTCCGGATTGAACAGCAGCGAGCCCACCTCGTAGCCGGGATCGCCGACGAGGCCGTGCGGGTCGATGGCCAGCCACGGCTCGCGGGTGGCGCGCAAGACATTGTCATGGTGCAGATCACCGTGCAGGAGCACCTGTTGTTGGGCCGACGCGCACAGTTCGCGCATCAACCCGCCGGCGCGCACCACGAGGTCGAGCGGGAGCGGGCCGGACGACCCATGGGTAGCAACGTAATCGTCGAATGCATTGACCTGGGCCAAGGCCGGCCGGATCGTGCCGCCGGGCGGGACAGGCCGATGCAGGAGACGCATCACCTCCACCACGGCCGATGTCGCCTCGCTGTCCCGATGCGGTACCAGGTCGCGGGCCCGCCATCCGGGCGCCACCTGTTCGAGCAGCAAAGCGCCCCGATCCGGCTCCGCCCGAAGCAACCGCACCGCCCCACGCCCCGCAAAGGCGGCAAGCGCGGCGGACTCCTCGGCCAGCGCGGTGGCACTCGGCACACCCAGCTTCAGAACGGCCGCCGTCCCATCGGCGCATGTGACCGCGCAGACGTAGTGGTATGACAGCCCGTAGGGCGCGCCGACCGCGAGCCGCCAGTCGCGGGCCACCTCGGAAACGATCGATGGCAGCCGCTCGAGCCATCGGGTGCCGTCCTCGCCCCAGGCACCCACGACGTTGCGGGCCAGCTCTTCGGTGATCATGCTCTGGACGATAGCCGATGCTCAAGCCGGCGGAGGTGCTCGCGGGGCGGGCCGAACAGGTGCCAGGCGCTGTGGGCCCGCTTGAAGAAGCGATGTGCGTCGTGCTCCCAGGTGATGCCGATGCCGCCGTGCAGCTGGATCATCTCGGCGGCCACCTGCGCCAGCACCTCGGAGCAGTAGACCTTGGCGACGCCGGCCGGGGTCCGCCCTCGCACCGCCGCATAGGAGACCGCGCGCGCCGACTCGACCATGACATGCAGGTCGGCCAACCGGTGCTGGATCGCCTGGAACGAGGCGATCGGCCGTCCGAATTGGACCCGAGTCTTGAGGTAGTCAACCGTCAACTCCAGCGCCTTAGCCGCGGTGCCCACCTGTTCGGCGCTGAGTGCGACACACGCGATGTCCCGCAAGCGCTCGGAATCCACGGTGCCGATGCGGGTGCCGCGCTTGACCTCCAGCCGGCCGAGGCGCCGCGACTGGTCCATGGTGGCCAGCGGCGTGACCGAACCCTCCACCTCGGTCAGCGAACCGTCACCGTCCACAAGCAACAGTACCGAGGCGACATCGGCGTCCAGTATTGGTTCGTCGGGCCAGCCCACCGCGATGACCTCACCGGCCACCAGCCGGGGAAGCAAGCGCTGGCAAGCGTCTTCGGAGCCGGTCATCAGCAGGGCCTGCCCGGCCACGACACAGCTGAGCAACGGATGCGGCAGGAGCGTGCGGCCCAGCTCCTCCAGCGCCACGTGCGCTTCGACGAGACTCGCCCCGGCGCCGCCGTAGCGGGACGGGATGGCCAAACCCGCCACGCCGACCTGCTGGGCCAGAACCCGCCAGACCGCTGAGGCATCCGAGTGTCGGGATAGGACACCGCGCACCACGCTACGAAGCTCGTCACTCATAACGCCGCCAGCACCCGGCCCATATGGTCGGCGCGCGTGCCCCAGGCTGACGCCAGCGCGGTCGTCTTCGCCAGCCACAGACTCGCCTTGTACTCGCGCGTGAACCCGATGGCGCCGAGGATTTGCAACGCGGCCCGCGCGGCGAACCGAGCCGCGTCCCCGCAGCGCACCTTGGCCGCCGAGATGTCCGGCGGCGCCAGGGTCGCGGCCGCAGCGTGCAGCAGCGGCCGGGCGAACTCCAGCCCGATGAGCACCTCGGCGAGGCGGTGCTTGACCGCCTGGAAGGAGCCGATCGGTTGTCCAAACTGGACACGAGATTTGGCGTGCTCGACGGTGAGCTCCAGCAGGGCCCGTCCGGCGCCCAGTAGCTGCGCCGCGCAAAGCAACGCGGCCAGGTCGCGGGCGGCGGCCGCGTTGCCCGCCAAGGCGCGCCCGGGCACCACCTCGAAGAGATGGCGCGCCGGATCGATCGACTCGTGACGCGCACCGGGAGTTCCCACGCGAACCTCATCACCGTCAAGCAGCAGCACCAGATCGGCGATGTCGGCGTCCAACGCGAGCGGGGCGCCGATGCTGACGATCCGTTGTCCGGGTGGCGCTGTCGAGCCGGTCAGGAGGGGCGCGATGGCGGTCTCGATGAGCGGCCCCGGCATGGCGTGATGCCCCAGCTCCTCGAAGGCGACGACCAGATCGGCCGGTGTGCCATCGACCGTGAGCTCGAAAACGCCCAGCCCGGCGAGCTTGCGCCACAGGGCCAGCCCCGGCACCGGGTCTCCGGCACTCCACGCCCGCGCCGCGTCGAGCGCGCTCGGGCCGAGCAGATCGTGCAGGCTCGCCGCGAAATGCCGCTGCTCCTCGGTCGGGGTGAGCCTCATCGGGGGAGCCCCAACAGGCGTTCTGCTATGACGTTCTTCTGGATTTCATTGGTACCCGCGTAAACCGGCCCGGCCAACGAGAACAGATACGCCGAGGACCATTCCCCCCGAAGCTCGGCCCGTTCGCCCAGCAGCCGCATCGCGCTCTCGTGCAGCCCAACATCCAACTCGGACCAGAAAACCTTGCCCAGGCTCGACTCCACGCCCAGCCGTTCGCCGGAGGCCAGCCGGTCGACCATCCCGAGCGTGTGGAAGTGGTAGGCCCGCGCCCCGATCCACGCTTCGGCCACGTCTTCCGCCGACGAGGCCGGCGAGCCCACCGACCGCCACAGCTCGACCAGCCGCCGCGCCGAGGCGAGGAACCGGCCCGGGCTGCGCAGTGACAGGCCCCGTTCGTGGCCGGCGGTGCTCATCGCCACCCGCCACCCTTGCCCGACCTCACCGATCACGTCCTCGGATGGCACGAACACGTCGTCGAGGAATATCTCGGCGAAGCCCGTCTCCCCGTTGAGCTGTGCGATGGGACGTATCGTCACCTCGGGCGCCCGCAAGTCGAACATCACGTAGGTCAAGCCGTGGTGCCGATCCTGCCCGGTGCGAAACAACCCGAACCCGCGATCGGCGAACGCCGCCCGCGAACTCCACGTCTTCTGTCCATTGAGGACGAACCCGCCGTCCACCGCCGCGGCGGTGGAACGGATCGCCGCCAGATCGCTGCCGGCGCTGGGCTCGGACCAGGCCTGCGCCCACACCTGCTCGGCGGTGGCGATGTGGGGCAGGATCCGGTCGCGCTGCTCCTCGGTGCCGTGCGCGAAGAGCGTGGGCGCCAACAGAAACAGCCCGTTCTGGTTCACCCGCACCGGCGCGGAGGCGGCGTAGTACTCCTCCTCGAAGATGAGCCACTGCGTCAGCGACGCATCCCGCCCACCGTACCGCGAAGGCCAGGCCACCGCCGAAAGCCGTTGCGCGGCAAGCGCCCGCTCCCACTCCCGGTGCGCCTCGAACCCCTCGGCGGTGTCCACAGACGACAGCCGGGGAGCGTTGGCCCGCAACCACTCCCGCACTTGCTCACGAAAAGCGGTGTCATTCATGACTTCATCGCTCTGGCGTCCATGCCGGCCAGGGAGTCCGTCGTGGTCTCGGCGTTGTGCGAGTGGGCCAGGTGGTGCAACCCGAAGACTGTGTCCATGCCGGTGCGCATCCCCATCTGGTCCTCGCACAGGTTCACCGCCCGCTTCGCCAGCGCCAGCCCGAATCGGGGCATGCTCGCGATCCGCTCGGCCAGCGCCGTCGTCTCCGGCGACAGTTCATCGCGAGGCACCACCCGGTTCACCATGCCTAACTCATAGGCCCGCTGTGCAGTGAAGCGATCCCCGGTGAACAACATCTCCTTCGCGAAGCGCGGGCCGACCGCCCACGGGTGCGCGAAATACTCCACCCCGGGAATTCCCATCTTCAGCACGGGATCGGAGAAGAAGGCGTCATCGGAGGCGACGATCAGATCGCAGACCCAGGCGAGCATCAGCCCACCCGCGATACACGCCCCCTGCACCATCGCGATGGTCGGCTTGGGAATCTCCCGCCACCGCCGGCACATCCCGAGATAGACCTCCATCTCGCGGGCATAGCGCAAGTCCGCGCCGGAGCGCCCGACATGATCCCACCACAGCACCGCCCTGCGCTCAAACGACTTGTCGACGTCCCGCCCGGGCGTGCCGATGTCGTGCCCGGCGGAGAAGTGCTTTCCCCGCCCGGCCAACACAATCACCGAAACCTCGTCGTCGTTGACCGCCCGGCCGAACGCCTCGTCCAATGCGTAGGTCATCGCCGAGTTCTGCGCATTGCGGTACTCCGGGCGGTTCATCGTGACGACCGCGACCGGCCCGTTCCGCTCGTAAAGCACTACCGTCATGTCAAAAACTCCTGTCGCAGAACGCGTTTGAGCGGTTTGCCGGTGGCGTTGCGCGGTAGCTCGGTACGAAACTCGACCGAACGCGGCGCCTTGTAGTTGGCCAGGCGTTCGCGGCAGTACGCGAGCACCGCCTCCTCGGTCAGGACATGCCCCGGCCGGGCGACGACGAACGCCTTGCCCACCTCGCCCAGCCGAGCATCGGGCACGCCGATCACCACCGACTCGGCGACGCCGTCGAGCCGCGCCAGGGCCTGCTCCACCTCCGCCGGGTACACGTTGAACCCGCCACAGATGTACATGTCCTTCAAGCGATCCGTGATGCTCAGGTAACCGCGTTCGTCCAGCCGCCCCACATCGCCGGTGTGCAGCCAGCCGTCCGCATCGATGGCCAATGCGGTCGCGGAAGGATCGTCGAGGTAGCCCAGCATCACGTTGGGCCCGCGCAGCAGTACTTCATCGTGCTCGCCCAGCCGCACCTCGAACCCGGCGGTGGCCCGACCCGAAGTCGTAGCGACAAGAGAAAGGTCGTCGCCCGGCCGGCACATCGTGGCCACCACCGCCTCGGTGAGGCCATAAGCCGTCAGCACGGTGCCGAACCCCAGATCGGCGCGCATCCGCTCCACCAGCACCGAAGGCACGGTCGCCGCGCCCGTGACCGCCAACCTGAGCGAGGACAGATCCCGTCTCTCAGCGGAGTCCAGCATGCTCTGGTAGATGGTCGGCGGTCCGGGTAGGACGGTGACCCGCTCCGCCTCGACCAGCCGCATCGTCTCGGCCACGTCGAAGATCGCTTGTGGCACCAGCGTGGCCCCGGTCACCAGGCAGGCCAGGATCCCGGCCTTGTACCCGAAACTGTGGAAGAACGGGTTGACGACGAGATATCTGTCGTCTTTGGACAGTCCGGCGCACTCGGCCCAGGCTTGCGCCACCGACAGCGCCTGCCGGTGCGCGCTCATCGCCCCTTTGCTCCGGCCGGTGGTGCCCGAGGTGTAGAGAATGTCGCTGACGTCATCGGGCCGAACGGAGGCCGCTTGCGCCTCAACGGTTTTCAACGGGGCGAGATCGTCCAATTCGTCCAGCGGAAGTGGGAGCACGAGCGGTGGCGGGTGTTTGAGCGTGGACAGGCGATCCACGCCGAGGAACGGTCCAATCACGACAAGCGCCTCGGCCCGGCTGCGCACGATGATGTCGTCGGCCTCCCGCCCGGTGAAGCGGGTGTTGAGGGGGACCAGGGTCACTCCCAGATAGAGGGCCGCGAGCGCTGTCGGTACCCAGGAAAGAATATTGGGGGCCCAAATGGCCAAGCGATCGCCTGGTCCCAGACCCAGAGCCGCGTATCGGCGGGCGATAGTGCGCACAGCCTCGTGGAGTTCGGCGTAGCTCAAGCGCATATCGGGCCCGGCGATCGCCTCATGGTCGCCGAACTCCCGCGCCGCCCGGGCTATAGCTGCCGGAATTGTAAGCAAAACAGACCTCCAACCAAGCACTTGCTTGGTAAGGTGAGCGTACGCGCCGCAGCCGGGAGGCACCAGTGCACGACGACTTCGACGATGATGAGGAATTCCGCTGTGAGATAAGGGATTGGCTGGCGTCCAACCTGCCGCCCGAGCTGGCCGGCGCGGGCGGGCCGGGTCGCGAGCACGAAGCGTTCGAGCAGCGGCTGGCGTGGGACCGGCACCTGGCCAAGGCCGGCTACACCTGCGTCGGCTGGCCGGCCGAGTTCGGCGGGCGTGGGCTGACGCTCGAACAGCAGGTGATCTTCCACGAGGAGTACGCCCGTGCCAACGCACCGGCCAGAGTGGCGGTGGTCGGGGAGGAGCTGTTGGGCCCGACGCTGATCGCTTTTGGCACCCCTTCGCAGCAACGGCGCTTCCTGCCACCCATCCGCGCGGTCGAAGAGCTTTGGTGCCAAGGCTATTCCGAGCCGGGCGCCGGCAGCGACCTGGCGTCGGTCTCCACCTCAGCGGTTCTGGACGGCAACGAATGGGTCATCACGGGCCAGAAGGTGTGGACATCGCTGGCCCATGTCGCCGATTGGTGTTTCGTGTTGGCCCGCACGGTGCAAGGCTCTCACCGACATCAGGGTCTTTCTTACTTATTGGTACCCATGGAGCAGCCCGGTGTCCAAGTGCGCCCGATCCGGCAGCTGACCGGCACCTCCGAGTTCAACGAGGTCTTCTTCGACGCCGCCTGCACCCCCGCCGACCTCGTCGTGGGCGAGGCGGGCGACGGTTGGCGGGTGGCGATGGCGACGCTGGGCTTCGAGCGCGGCGTGGCCATGCTGGGGCATCAGGTCCGCTTCCAGCGCGAGCTGACCGACGTGATCGGTGTGGCTTGCGCGAACGGCACTCTCGAGGACCCGGTGATCCGCGAACGGCTCACCCGGGCATGGATCGGCCTCGAGGTTATCCGCGCCTACACCCTGCGCGACGGCGGCCCGCAACCGAACGTGGCCAAATTGCTCTGGGGCCGTTGGCATCGCGGCCTCGGCGAGCTGGCGATGGAGGTCATCGGCGCGCCCTCGCTTCTCGCGGGCGACGACTACGAGCTTGACGAGTGGCAGCGGCTGTTCCTGTTCTCCCGCGCGGAAACGATCTACGGTGGGTCCGACGAGATCCAGCGCAATGTCATAGCCCACCGCATCCTGGGACTGCCGAAATGATGCCGCGATGATGCTGCGGGACAAGGTCGTCGTGGTCACCGCCGCCGCGGGCACCGGCATCGGCTCGGCCGCCGCGCGTCGCTGCCTGGAGGAGGGGGCAAAAGTCGTCATCAGCGATCACCACGCCCGCCGCCTCGAGGAGTCCTATTTAGACCTGAAGGCCGCCTTCGCCGACCGGGTGCACGCCATCATGTGTGACGTCACCTCCACCGAACAGGTCGACTCGCTCATAGCGGAGTCGTACGTCCACTTCGGACGGATCGACGTGATGATAAACAACGCCGGGTTGGGCGGTACCCGGTCGGTGCTGGAGATGACCGACGACGAGTGGGCGCGGGTGCTCGACGTCACCCTCACCGCGACCTTCAGGTGCACGCGGGCGGCGTTGCGGCACATGGTCTCCCGTCCCGGCGGCGGCGCGATCGTCAACAACGCCTCGGTGCTGGGCTGGCGCGCCCAGGCCGGCCAGGCGCACTACGCCGCGGCCAAGGCGGGCGTCATGGCGCTGACCCGCTGCTCGGCGATGGACGTTGCCGCCCACGGCATCCGGGTCAACGCCGTCGCTCCGAGCCTGGCCATGCACCCGTACCTTGAAAAGGTCACCGATCCGGCCCGGCTGGAGGAGCTGGCGGCTCGCGAGGCCTTCGGCCGTCCCGCGACCCCGGCCGAGGTCGCCAACGTCATGGTCTTCCTGGCCAGCGACTATTCGTCGTACATGACCGGGGAGGTGGTCTCGGTCTCCAGCCAGCACCCCTAGCTGTTATTTGTCGGCGCGGGCGAGGGCGCGGGTGAGCGCCGGCAGCACCGCCAGGGACAAGGCGAACCCGAATCCCTGGAGCACGATGGCGGTGACATAGAGGCCGCCGGTGAGATTTGCCGCCTCTCGCAGCCCGAGGGGAGACGTGGGCAGGATCGCGTCGAGCGCCAGCAGCAGGGCGTTGGCGACGTGGTTGCCGGTGGGGTTGGCCGGCGCCGCGTCGTAGAGCAGCCAGGTCCCGAGCGCGGTCGCGGCCAGCAGCCAGGCGAACGCGCGCCCCGGCGCGTAGCCGTAGCCGGCCAACCCATCGACGATCAGTCCGGGAAGCCGGCGCAGCCTGGCGGCGAGGCGCCGCCAAGCCACCCGCCGGTCGGCGTCTGTGACGGTGCCGCGGCGGGCACGGCGCTTGGCCAGCAGGACCCGGCGGGCTTCACGGTCATGGCCGTTGGCCCGGTAGTACCCGGCCAGCTGCTCGTAGGGCTGCGGGTGGTAACCGTCGGGATCGCGGCCAAGCCAGGCGATCCGTCGCTTGACCGGCGGGTCGGGATCCGGGTCGAGGTCGGTGTAGGTCAGCCCGCTGAGCCGCATGCGAGCGGCGAGTGCCGGTACGGGGATCTCCAGAACGCGGAGAGCGGCCCGGCGCACATCGGTGACTCCGAGCGACAGCGCGGTGGGGAGGGTGAGGCGCGCGGCGGTCATCGCCTCGCACTCGAGTATCAGGTCCGTGCTTGGGTCGGCACCGGCGCGGAGCCTGAGGATGGCGTGGGCGAAGTTGACGTCGTCGAGTCTGGCACCGATGAGTCTGATGGTGCCCAGCACCGTGAACCCATCGGAGCAGAACATGCCCCGTTCGACGGTGAGGTTATAAGCGTTGAGCGCGCGCCCGTCCGGGTTGGTCAGGGTGGCGCCGGACATGTCCAGCTGGCCGCCCACCTTGGCCGTGCTCAGGTTGATGGCGCCGGTGGCGGTGAACCCGTTGCGGCAGAACATGTCTTGCTCGACGGTGAGGTTCTGGCCGTTGAGCGCGTCCCCGTCCGGGTTGATCAGGGTGGCGCCGGACATGTCCAGCTGGCCGCCGACCTTCGCCCCGCTCAGGTTGATGGCGCCGGCGGCGGTGAACCGGTCGCGGCAGAACATGCCCTGCTC
>Ga0075418_10000910_pt1 | contig 32325 bp, 31 predicted proteins | sample SoiMetdeltSBSDD2_FD_81776 | JGI IMG/M metagenome (GOLD analysis project Ga0075418, IMG submission 81776) | Bulk soil microbial communities from a Populus tree surrounding site in Tennessee, USA - Soil MetaG P. deltoides SBSDD2 | ecosystem: Environmental > Terrestrial > Soil > Tree plantation... | reverse complement strand
GTCAACACGAAAAATGCGCCGCGCAGAGGCGGACGGCAGGCGGGGTTGCGCGCCGCCGAGGCGGAGCCCCGCGCGGGAGGCAACCCTCCGCACGGCGATCCCCGGGGTCGGGTGAAGACTTCAGAAGCGGGTGAGTAGCTGCAGGCCGGCGCCGTCGAAGGCGGGCACGACGTAGCAGGTGCCGGCGGTGCAGGCAATGCCGCCCCGGCGTTTGCCCCAGAAGCCGAGAAGATCGTGATGCCGAGCGAGTCGCAGCCGCGCGCCCACGGAGGTGAAGTCCTGCCGCGGGTAACGTCCGGTGCTCGGGTCCGGTTCGCCGGCGCCCGGATCGCCCGGATCATCGGTGGAGGTGGTGACGACGCCGAGAGAGATCCGTTCGGCCCAGGCCCAGGTGAGGGAAGCGTAGCGATCTTCGAAAGGGATGTCCGCCGGGCTCGAGTCGCGGCTGCCCCGCATCCGCGCCAGCTCGATTTCCAGGCTGTGATCGCCGTGGAGCGGTACCACGGCGTAGGTGCCGTAGGTTTCGCGCTCGCGCACCGGCGGGATGGCGCTTCCGTCCTCCGCCAGGTCGGCGAACAGGCTGAGCGTGAAGAGGCCCCGATGACCGGCGAGCTCGGCGAAGAACTCCTCGAAGCGGCGCGAGTCGGAGTTCTCCGCCCGGCTCCAGTTCAAGGTCAGATCGGCGCGCTGCCGCCAATCGAGGCGCGCTTCGAACTGGTAGCCCTCTTCTTGCGCCGGCTCGAGCACATGGGTGCTGCGGTTGAGCAGCGCCATGGTGTGCTCGCGCACCAGCGTCGGCGGTTCGTTCACCGTACCGGGCAGGGCGAAGTTGTCGTAGTCCTTGTACTCCCAGCTCGCCGCAGCGCGCAGGCCCGGGAGGAAAAGCGGCAGCGAAACATCCGTGCCCACGTACAGCGCCCGTCCTTCGTCGGGATCGACATCCGGGCTCACCGACGCACTGGGGTCGAGATCGATGGCATGGGCGTACTCCCCATAGGCTCCGAGGGTGAGAGCACGAAGACCGAGCCGGGAGAGCCAGGGTTCGAAGGCGACCTGGGCGAAGCCGCCGGGGATGTGCGTGGTGGGGCCGCCATCCTGCGGGTCGAGGCGCAGGTACTCCCCGCCGAGACGGAGCCCCTTCACCAGCTGCCCTGCCGCCTGCGCCCCGGAGGCCAGACCACGTCGCTCGGTTCCGGGGGGCTCGTCGGCGCGGCGCGGCTGACCGGTGAGCGCCATCAGATCGAGGGAACCGCGCCGATAGCGCACTTGTCCGCCGTCGAGATCCCGGCTGTAGCCGAATTGACGGAACTGCTCTTCCCGCACCACGCCGGGCAACTCGAAGGCGCGCAGCACGAGACCGCGACCGAAGAGGGCCTGGAAGTTCCCCACCCGCACCTCGAGACCGCGGTCCTGCCAGGCGGCGTAGCGCTGCACGAATTCGGAGTAGCCGAGGGAGGCGTCCTCGGAGGCGACGTAGTGCTCGAAGCGGAAGCCGAGCAATAGCGCGTCACGGGCCCAGTCCAGGTGGAACTGATCGAAGAAGGTGGCGCGGTCGTCCGGCACGGCGGGACGGGGATCCTGCGGATCCTTGCCGACCCGACCCTCGAGGAGGTTGGAGAAGGTGATCTGCGGCCAGGCGGAAGCCGGAACCAGGCCGAGCGCCGCAGCGACGCAACAGAGCGCGGCGCGCTTCATTCGCTCTTGGGTGTCAGGTGCGGCTCGAGCAAGCTGCGCAGCTTTGCCGTTTCCCCGGGTCGATAACCGAAGGAGGAGTGCAAGACCACGCCGTCTTTGTCGAGCACGAGCGTCGTCGGCAAAGCGATGGCATGCAGACGCTGCTGCGCCTCGCGGTTCAGATCGAGGAGGACGGGAAAGGTGTAGCCGTTCGTCTGCAAGAAGGGCCGCACCTTCGTGGCGTTCCGCGGGCCGTCCTCGTTGATGCCGACGACACGCAAGCCGCGCGGGGCGAGCTCGGCGTACAGCTCCTGCAGCTCGGGCATGGCGAGGAGGCAGGGCTTGCACCAGGTGGCCCAGAAGTCCAGCACCACGGGGCCCTCGCCGAGGAAGCTGCCGATCGAAACATTGTTGCCGTCGAGATCGGGGAGGAGGAGCGACTGGAGCACATCCCGGAGTGAATCCTTGCCCTTCTCTTCCTCGCCCCTTCCGAAGGAAAACGGCGGCGTGGCCGCGAGCAACGCCGCGCCAAGGCAGAGGACGAGGAGGCCACGGCGCCACCTGGATCGCCGCTTTCCTTCTCGCACTTGTCGTCTCCTTCGTGCGCCGCCGTGCCGAGCCGCGTTGCTTCCAGAACCCAGGCGCTCGTGGGCCTATTCCACCGTGGCAGCTGCCGGCGTCGCGTGACTCCGCGCCAGGCGCTGCAAGGCGGCGAGGGCAGCAGCCGGTGCCTCCGCTCCCGGGAGGAGGCAGAACCCAGCCGAGGCCGCGCTGCAGGCCCGTTGCAACGCCTCCGCCTCGGGCGCGGCAGCGGCAGCGAGGACGACGAGACGCGGCCTGACCACACCGATGCCGGCGCGGACGGTCGAAGCCGGCACCGCCGGGCCGAGATCCACCCGCTCCCAACCCTCGTCGGCGAGGACGAGGGCCCCGAGCGCCAGCCAGAGCGTACCGTTTTCTCCCTGTCCTCCGGCGAGCAAAGCTCTCGGTGCGCCGGGGAGCGGCGGCGGTAGCTGCAGCGACAGTTGGCGCGCTCCTGCTTCGGCGAGCCGCAAGGCCCGGCGGTGCACGAAGTCGTCGCCGGCCTCCGTCAGGACCGCCGCGAGAGCCCCGAGCAGGATCTCCCCCGCCACCTTCTGCACGCCGAGGCCGTGCCGGTGCAGGTCGACGAGCCAGCGGCTGGTGCCGGGAGCATCGCCTTCTCCGAGCGTCGTGGCCAAGCGCGCCACCAGTCCCTCCTGGTCGCGCTGCAAGAGGAGGAGCGAGAGCGCGTCCACTTCCGCGGCGGGCCTCGTCTCCGGCACGGCCATGCTGGTGCCCAGCTGCCGCGCCGCCTCGGCCACGTCTTGGAGGCGGAATTTGCGGTGCCCTCCCGGAGTGCGCAAGCAGCGCAGGAGGCCCGAATCGGTCCAACGTTTGATGGTCGAAATGCTCACCCCGCAGATGCGGGCGAGCTCGGCGGTCGTATAGAAGCGCTCGTGCATCACCACCACCCACCTTCGTCCCCTGAGGCGCAGCGCCTTCGTCGCGACCGGCAGCAGGCACGGTCACCTTGGCGCAGGTTAGCGATCCGCCGCCGGAGGCGCAAGACGACGCCCACCCGCGCGCCGTCCTGCCGCGGCGGTGTAACCTCTGCATCCAGCGGGGCGTATTGCCAGAGAATCGGCTCGCGGCGGGGCGCGGGCCACAGCGGCAGGAGGAGCCATGCGCAGCGCTCGCTGGTGGATCTGGGGAGTCGCAGCTTGTCTCGGCTGCCGGGCCGAGGTCTCCGAACCGGAGCTCCGCCGTCCGCTCGAGTCCATGCCCCGAGGCGCTTGCGTCCTGCTGGTGGCCTCGGATCTCGCCAACACCTGGGAGCGCGCCGAAGCGCATGAGGCGCTGACCATCCTGAAGCGCTCGCTCCCGGAGGAGCTGGTGGCGCCGCCCGAGCTGGTGGCGCTGCAGGAAAGACTCGCCGCCTTCGAGACGCGCACCGGTACCAGCCTGCGGCAGGATCTGTGGCTCAACTTGATGCGCCAGCGTCTCGCCGTGGGCGTCTATCCGGAAGACGGTGCCTCCCTGGGTGACATTCTCTTCGTCGCCGAGCTCGACGACGGGCCGCGCTTCCGTTCCGCTCTCGAAGCGGTGCTGCGCGAATCGGCGCCGGACTGGCGGGTGGAGGAGACGCGCTTCGACGAGCTCCCGGCCTGGCGGGTACGTGACGGCGAGCGCCTCGACGTTCTCTTGGTGCAGGAAGGCGAGTTCCTCGCCCTCTCCACGGCCGACGCGCTGGTGCACGGCGCGTTGGAGATCCGCCGCGGGGCGTCGGAAGCCTCGGTGCTGCGCGAACCGGCTTGCGCCACGGCCCTCGAGGCTCTGGGGCGGCAGAGCGTGGCGATCGTGAGCCTGGACGCCGGAGCGGCGCAGTGGAACGCCAAGGGCCTGACCTGGGACAGCGATGGCGTGCACTTCAAGCGCCTCGTGCCCATGGCGGAACCGGCGGCGTCCGCCGCCGGCGCGACGCCCCCACGGCGCGAGGAGATCATGCGCTCCGTGCCCGCCGGGATGACGATGGTGTACTACGCCAAACCGGCAGAGATGCAACAGCTGCGCACGCTCTTCGACGATTTTCAGTGTGGCTCGATGCACAGCTCGTCGCGCCGCGCAGCGATGCACTTCGCCGCCGCTTCGAGTCCGGCGACGGTGCAGAGCGCCGCCGCACCGAGTGCCACGCCCTTCGGTCTCGACCGCTTGCCCTTCGCTCTGGGGCAGGACGTCTTGCCCTGGGCCGGGGACGAGATGGTCTTGGTCCTCGCGGATCTGAAGCCGACCGCCTTGGTTCCCTTGCCCAACGCCGCGCTGGTGCTCGAGGCAGCGGATGGCGAGGCGGCGGTACGCAGCCTCGGCGAGCTGGAACAGCGTCTCGAAGGCTTCGCCCTCATGGGCGGGCAGGGCTTCGAGGCGGTGCACTACGGCGGCAAGACCTACCGCAGCCTGGCGTCCCCGGTGCTCGAAGCGCTGGCGCCGAGCTATCTCGTCGACGGCGATCTGGTGGTGATCGCCACGACGCGGGAGCTCTTGCAGCAGATCATCGACACACGCCGGGCCGGCAAGGGGAACCTGCTCCGCGCCCCCACTTTCCGTCCCTTCACGCGCTTCGTTCCGGTTGGCGCCAGCGTCGTCGTCTACGCCGACCAGACCAAACTGCATCAAGCGCTGCTGCAGGTGGCGCACTTGCCGCGCCTGTGGGGCGATGAGGTGGATCGGGCGGTGGAGATCATGGAAGGTCTGAGCGTGGTCTTCGAGCACTTCCCGGCGAGCGCCGCCTACATCGAGCGCACACCGGAAGGGCTCACGCTGAACGGGTGGATGCGCGAGGCGCCGGAGTGAGGCTCGCCTTCTGCAGCCCTTGCAGGAGACGGGCGCTGGCCGCGGCGCCTTCGGCCTCCGTCCAGCCGAGTTCGGCGGCGAAGAGCTCCGCCACCCGTTCCAGCGCCTCGAGGCCGTGACAGGGCTGGTAAGCGGTGCGCGAGCGGCGGTAGAACCAGTCCTCCAGCTGCAACGCCATCTCCTCCCGGAGCGCGAAGCGCACTTCCGCTTCGATGTGGGGCAAGTGCGGGCACAAGCGCCGGGCCGCCGCGGGTTCCTGGCCGGCGAGCGCCGCGATGGGTGCGGCGCGGCTACCGTAGGTGCGGAGCAGGTGCTCCACCGTCGGGGTGTCGAGGCTGCTCGCCGCGACCAGGCGTACCACTTCTTGCCGCCAGGCGCGACCTTCCTGCCAGTGCTCCCGAGCCCCCCAGGGCAGATCTCCCCCGGGCAAGGGGAGCTGCGCCGTGCGGCAAGGATGGCGCCGCTGGAGCTGGCTCTGCACTCGATCCACCACCTGCTCGGCCACCGCCCGGTAGGTGGTGTACTTGCCGCCGAGGACGCAGAGCAACCCCGGCAGGGGCTCGAGCAGCGCGTGCTCCCGCGGCCGCGAAGAGGCGCTGCCGTCGGCGCGGAGCAGCGGCCGCAACCCGGCGAAGGCGGCGATCACGTCGCTCTTCATGAGTCGCGCTTCCGGGAAGAAGCGGTTCGTTTCCGCCAGTAGGTAATCGATCTCTGCCGCCGTCGGTGTGACCTCATCGGCGTCGTCGGCGCTCGCCACGTCGGTCGTGCCCACGAGCGTCAGACCCAACCAGGGGAGGACGAAGAAGACCCGGCCGTCGGCGCCCGCGGCCAAGGTGAAGCCGTGCTTCACCAACGGGCGGACGACGATGTGGGTTCCCCGCGTCGGTGCCAGAGGTTGGGGGGTCCCGGGCAAGCCGGCGAGCAACGCGTTGGTCCAAGGTCCGGTGCAGGCGACGACGCAAGGAGCGCGGAACTCCCGGCGCTCGCCGCTCAGGCTGTCCTCGACCTCGACGCCGCCGACGCGACCGCCGTGGAGGAGCAGCCGGGTCACGCCCACGTAGTTGAAGGTCCCCGCACCGGCGGCCTGCGCCCCCAGCACGTTGGCCAAGACCAGCCGCGCGTCGTCCATGCAAGCGTCGTAGTAGAGGGCCAGCGTCCGCAGGCCGTCGCGCCGCAAGCCATCGGGCCAGGCGCCGGCGTGCTCGGGGCGCAGCATGCGGTGCGGCCGGACGTTGCGGAAGGTCGCCAGCAGATCGTAGAGCCACATGCCGGCGCGGAGCTTCCAGGGCGGGAAACGGGAATCCTCGTAGAGCGGGAAGACGAAGGGGAGCGGGCGCACCAGGTGCGGCGCCTGCTGCAACAGGATGCGGCGCTCGCGGCAGGCTTCCCAGACCAGGCGTAGCGCGCCGTGCTCCAGGTAGCGCAAACCGCCGTGCACCAGCTTCGAGGTGCGCGAGCTGGTACCGGCGCCGAAATCGTCCTTGTCGAAGAGGACGACGCGCAAGCCGCGCAACGCTGCGTCGCGCGCCACGCCGGCGCCGTTGATGCCGCCGCCGATGACGAGGAGATCCTGTTCCGGCGCCACCAGGGCCAGCCGGTCGCGCCTCCGTGCGTGCATGCTCGTTCCTACGGGCACTCCATCTGCACCGTCAGCTTCGTGCTCCTGCCTTTTTCCCACCCAGCGGCGGAAACGAAACGCACGTGATCGCCGCAACCATCGCGTTCGAAGCGGATCACGTGGTCCGCCGTCGGGTCGAGGCGCACCTCGAGGGGCGTCTTGCCGACCTCGTGCTCGTCCACGAGCACCTTGGCCCCGCTGGGCTGGCTGTCGAGACGCATGGCGATCGTCGCCGGAGCGCTCGATCCGGGTTCGAGGAGCACCTGCGACGGCGGATCCGCCGCGGAGGGCAACCCCTGCGCCGTGCTCGGATCCGCGGGCTCGACGACGTCTCTACCCTTTCCAACCGTGGCGCCGCTCGCCGCGGTGCCTTCGATGGCGGTGCCCACCGCCGCCCCCGTCGCTGCCGGGTTCGCGGCGCTCTGCGCGCCGACCGACGGCGCCTCGGGAACCGTACTCGTGGCACCGGCCGCTGCCGCCTGTGCCTCCGGGACCGAAGTCGCGGCACTTTGCGTTCCCACGGACGGCGCCTCGGAGCCGGTCGCCGCGGCGCCGGCCGCGGCGGCCGCTGCCTCTCCTGCGGGCTCGCTGCCGGGCGGCACGACGTCGTTGCCGTGGATGACGATGGAAGGAGTGTTCGCCTCGCTCGCCGACGGCACATAGGTGGACGAGGTCACGCCCTCCGGTGTGCCACGAAGAATGGTGACCGCCCCCGTCGTGCTCGCGGCGTCCGCCGTGCCGCCGGTTTCCTCCGGTGCCGCTGCGGCACTCGCCACCGCGTTGCCGCCTGTTTCGTCGTTCGAGGTCGCGGCCGCCGCCGCGCCCAGCGGTGCCGCGCTGCCGGCGCGCGACTTGGACGCCGTGGTCATGCGGGTGAAGGTTTCAGCGTCGACGATGCGGAACGACGTCACCGTCCGCGCCGGCACGCCGCGCCAGTCCTTGGCGAGATCGGCAATGAGGTAGGTGGTGCCGCCGCTGTGCACTTCCACCGGGGCCGGCGTTTCGAGGCGGGCGAGATGTTTCTCCGGGGCAAAACCGCGGACGCGATACGTCGCATCCACTCGGTACGTCCCGGGCTGCAGATCGATCTCGATCCGCGCATCATCCCACCAGGCGATTTCGACCGCTGGCTCGATGCGCACGCCATTGACGCTGTATTCGATGGCGCGCGGGTGACCGAGGACGGCGGCGACGAGGTGAGCGGTGTTCGCTCCCTCGGCGAGGGGAGCGATGCTGCTCGCGTCCTGCTGGGAAAGAACGGTGGCTGGGGCGCCGCAGCCGGCGAGGAGCAACGCGGCACCGAGGCTTCTCCAAGCGTACGAGGACAAGGGATTCATGATGTGACTCCATGCGGTTCCGCAGAACCGGCTCGGGGCGGCAGGCCACAGCGAAGTGGACCCGCTGGTAAGATCGTGCCTTTCGTGCGGCGGCGCAATGCACGCAGCTGCCGACGCGCTGTCCGGCACTCACCCGTCCGAGTCCATCCCGCTCTGACCCCAGAATTGTACCGCGTCTGCCACCGTGCTAGCCTGGCCCGCTCCACCTTGGCCACCTACCGCCGCGCACCCTGCGGTGGACGCCCCACCCCGTCGCCGGATGAGCGCCGTGCCCAAGCCACCACGGACCGAACGCCGCCACGATCGGCTGCGCCGGTTCTGGCGCCGGCGCGACGTCCTGGTGGTCCTCTCCCTGCTGCTCCTGGCGCTCCTCCTGCGCCGCCCGTTCCTCCTCCTCGTCCCCGGAACCATCGCGGCGGTCGCCCTGTTCCGCCCGCTCTACGCCCGCATCCTCGACTCGGTGCGGGCGAAGCTCATGGCTTTCTATTTGTACGCGGCGCTCCTGCCGTTCCTCCTGATTCTTTGCGTCCTCCTCTTCGTGGGCTACGTGGTCCTCGGCCACGGTAGCGCCCAGGTGGTCGAGCGCCGGCTCGAGGCGCTCTCCACCTGGATGGAGCGGCGCGGCGACCAGGCGGAAGCGGCGTACTGGCGGGAACGGGCGGCCGGTACGCCGCCGGAGCGTGCCGCGGTGCGGGCCCTGCAGACCGCCTTCGCCGCCACGGACTCGGCGCCAACCGCCTGGTGGGTCCTGGGAGCGAACGAGGTACCGCTCGCCTCCGCGGGTGCGGTGGGGGAGTTCGGGCCGCTCGAGCCGGGCTGGCTGCGGGGGCGGAGCTTCGCCGGACTCGTGGTGGCCGGCTCCCGGCTGGAGCTGCGCTTGCACTCTGTCTTTCCCGGCTCCGGAGGGCGGCTGCTTCGCCTCGGCGCCGCGCTGCCCCTCACCTCGGAGCTCCTGGCTCGGGAACCCCCCGAGGCGGGCGCGCGAGTGCACGGCGGCCTGGGCGACCCTGGCCGTCCTCTCGCGGCACCGGCCGGCTCCGATTCGAGCCCGATCGCCGCCGGCATCCTCGCCTGGGTCGAGCCGCGCACGACGGCAGCGGACACGGCGAGCGGCGGCGTCACCGCCTCCCAGCGCCAGATGCTGGAGCGCGTGGCCGCGAAGTCGGCCTTCCCGGCGCTCCTCTGGGACTACCGCGGCCATCCGGTGGACTGGGTCACCGGTCGCACCGAAGCAAGTGGTCCGCCGATCAGCATCGCCTTCTCCCTCGAGGGCGCCACCCGCGCTCTGCTGCGCACGAGCTTCGAGACCCTCGGGGCCGTTGCCATCGTGGTGCTCGTGGTGTGCGGCCTCATCGTCCTCCTCCAGCTCGTCGCCACCTTCCGCGGTTTCGCCTATGCCCGCGCCATCGCCGCCGCCGTCTCCCGCCTCGATGCCGGCGTGCGTGCGCTGCGCGCCGGCAACTTCGGCACCCGCATCCAGCCCAAGGAACGGGATCAGCTCGGCCGGCTCGCCCTCGCCTTCAACGACATGTCGCAACAGCTGCAAGCTCTCCTGCAACAGCGGGCGGAGCACGAGAGCGTGGAGCGCGAGCTCGCCATGGCGCGCAGCGTGCAGCGCCGCTTGTTCCCCGAGTCGCTGCCGCAGGTCCCCTATCTGGAGGCGAGCGGCATCTGTCTGCCGGCGCGCCTGGTGAGCGGCGACTACTACGATTTCATCCCCTTCGCCGGCGGCACCGACGTGGTCATCGCCGACGTGAGCGGCAAGGGCATGTCGGCGGCGCTGCTCATGGCGAGCGTGCAGGCCGCGCTGCGGAGCCAGTACCCCCTGGACGGCCAGCCGGCGCCGGATCCCGGCACCATCCTGGCGCGGCTCAACCATCACCTGCATGCCACGCTGGAGCCGACGCGCTTCGTCACCCTCTTCCTGCTCCGCATTCTCGAGGATGGCCGTGTCCTCTACGGCAATGCTGGACACAATCCGGCCCTGCTGCTTCGCGGCGAGCGCGCCGAATGGTTGCAGGCGGGAGGGCTGCTGCTCGGGCCGTTCGCGGCGCCGCGCTTCGAGAGCACCGCCTTGCGCGCGAGCAGCGGCGATGTCCTCTGTCTCTACACCGACGGCGTCACCGAGGCGGAGGGGGCGGAAGGAGAGCACTTCGGCGAGGAACGCTTGGCGACCGTGCTGCGGGCCGGCCGGCACTTGCCGCCGGAGGCATTGCAGGAGTCCATCGTCGGCGCCGTGCGTGCCTGGCAGGGCGAGCAAGAACCCACCGACGATATCACCCTGGTGCTGCTGCGCCTCAAGCGCTAAGCCAGAAGGCGGGGGCACCCGGCCGCCCTGGCGAAGCGCAAGATCAACGATACAGGAGCCGAAGATTCGTCCAGGAGATCTGTCCGGGCGGGGAGCTGGACTCGTTCGGCGTGCTCTCCCAGCGGTAGAGGGTGAACCGACCGAAGCTGCCGGGGGTCTTGTCGAGATCCTGCAAGACCACGAAGCGGACGGGCTCATCACCAGGCCATGGTGGCAGCGTGCCTGCAGCCGAGGGTTTCGACGCGCGCAAATCCCGCCGCGCACTGTGCGTTCTTCGAGCCCAGCGTCAGACCCCAGCGCCTTCGACTGCACGTGGATTGCGTCCCGCCTCCTGGGCGCACCCGTAGCGCCGCTGCAAGTTCGACGGCGAAACCCCCAAGTGGTAGAGGGCATAGAGATGCAGGACAAGGAGCTGCTGCCGTACGACGCCGCGGCGCAGGTAGCGCCGAGGTGAAGCGCGGACGCTGCCTCGGGCCCGGCCGAGACGGCCGCGGCGCCGCAGCCGCGCCAGGATCTCCACGTCTTCGAAGAGCGGCCAGTTGGGGAAGCCGCCGATGCTTTCGAAGCGTTCACGCCGGACGAAGAGCGCGGCTTCGCCGAACTCGGTCCAGCGTGTGCGCAGGCGGGAAAGCGCCGAGAGCAGGCGGAGGAGCGGATGGGGAGAACCGTAGTCGATGGCGAAGACACCGGCGTCGTGGCCTCGCTGCAGCACCGCACGCATGGACTCGAAAGCGGCGGGGGGAAGCTCGCAATCGGCGTGCAGGAAGACGAGGGTGCTGCCGCGGGCGGCGCGGGCGCCAGCGTTCATCTGCACCCCGCGTCCCGGGGCGGAAGCGAGGACACGCGCGCCGGCCCGGCGCGCCAGTGCCGCGGTCCCGTCCTCACTGCCGCCATCCACGACCACGACGTCTTCCACCCCGGGGGCGCGACGGACCCGCGCCACGGCGGCGCCGATGCACGCCGCTTCGTTCAGCGCCGGGATGACGACGGCGAAGCTCTCCGCCGCCGCACTCGGGGACTCTTCTGTTATCCTGCGTCCGGTTGCCAACGCGCCCTCTCGCCGCGCCACCGCGGACATTGGCGAGTATAGGGCAGGGCAGCGAGCGCAGCCGCCACCACCGAGCGGCGACGAAGGAGCGCGCCCAGCATGGATCGCCTCGAGAAGATCCTCATCATCGGCTCCGGGCCGGCCGGGCTCACGGCGGCGATCTATGCCGCTCGGGCCAACCTCGAGCCGGTCGTCATCGAGGGCATGCAGCCCGGCGGACAGCTCACCATCACCACCGAAGTCGAAAACTTCCCGGGCTTCAAGGACGGCATCCTCGGACCCCAGCTGATGGAGGAGACGCGGCTGCAAGCCCAGCGCTTCGGCACCCGCTTCGTTTCCTTCGAAGCGGTGCGCGTCGATCTGTCGCGCCGCCCCTTCACGGTGTGGTCCACGGACGCGAAGCTCGAGGCGCGGACCCTCGTCGTCGCCTCCGGGGCGAGCGCGAAGCTCCTGGGGCTCAAGTCGGAGCAGGTTCTCATGGGCCACGGGGTCTCGGCCTGCGCGACCTGCGACGGCTTCTTCTTCAAAGGCAAGGAAGTTGTCGTCGTCGGTGGCGGCGACACCGCCATGGAGGAAGCCAACTTCCTCACCAAGTTCGCCACCCGCGTCACCGTCATCCACCGCCGCGACCGCTTGCGCGCTTCGAAAATCATGCAGGACCGCGCCGAGCGGAATCCCAAGATCGACTGGCTCTGGAACACCGTGGTCACCGACATCCTGACACCGGAGGACAAGGCGGTGCGCGCCGTGCGCGTGCGCGATCTCGAGACGGAGAAGGAGCGCGATTTCCCCACCCAAGGCGTGTTCGTGGCCATCGGCCACCAGCCGAATACCCAGGTCTTCGCCGGCAAGCTGGACATGGACGACGTCGGCTACATCCGGGTGGAGCCCTACAGCACCCGCACCAGCGTGCCTGGTGTCTTCGCTGCCGGCGACGTGGCCGACAAGATCTATCGCCAGGCGATCACGGCGGCCGGTACCGGGTGCATGGCCGCCATGGATGCCCAGCACTTCTTGGAGGAGCACGGCGAAGCCTGAGGCGGGGTGCCGGGGAGTTCGGCCCGCGCGCGGGGGACCGCCGTGGGGCTCAGGTGCTGTGCTGGCGCGGTGCACCGCGACGGCGCAGCAAGGACGCCAGGCCGAGCCCGGCGAGAACGAGCAGCACCAGGGGTAGGAGGGGCAGGAGGAGCGCGCCCACGATCACGGCGACTCCGACACCCACCGCTGCCACCAGGAGGAAGGGCAGGGCGAGGAGGCCGCCGACGAGGGCGAGTGCCACGCCGAGCAGGTGGAATGGCAGCAGCACCAATTCGAGCGCCAAGCGCAGGATGCCGGCGATGAGCTTGAGACCCAAGCCGACGGCGCCGAGGGCGAAGAGGGCGAGGGCCCCGAAGAGAAGGATCTCCACCGACCTACCTCCAGCACGGAAATACGCGAGGCCGGCTCTCGAGGTTACGCAGCTATGCCGTGGACAATCGGCGCGCACGTCCGTGACACCGCCGGCGCTCGCCGCTGCGAGAAGGGACGCTGCGTTGGCGCAAGTCTTGCGGTCCGGTTGACGCCCCGGAGAGCGAACACTAGTATTCGACATCCCATGGCAGCACCACCCAGGCAGCCAAGGATTCTGGGAGAGGAGAGGGTATGGCGAGCGTGAACAAGGTCATCCTGCTGGGCAACCTCGGAGCCGACCCGGAGTTGCGGTACACCAACTCGGGGACGGCGGTTGCCAACTTCCGCATGGCGACGAACGAACGCTGGAGCGACAAGAACGGCACCGCGCAGGAACGCACGGAATGGCACAACATCGTGGCCTGGGGCAAGCTCGCCGAGATCTGCGGCAAGTACCTGAAGAAGGGGCGCAGCGTCTACGTCGAGGGTCGGCTGCAGACCCGGAGCTGGGACGATCAAGCCGGGAACAAGCGCTACACCACCGAGGTGGTGGCGCAAGTGATGCAGATGCTCGGCGGTCGCGGCGGGGACTCTCCGGAAGGCGAGTGGTCCGCTAGGCCGGCGCCGGAAGAGTCGGCCGTGCCGGACATCCCGGTGGGAAGCGCCGCGTCCGACGACGACCTGCCCTTCTGAGGCCGCTCCACTCCGGAAGATGCGAGCTCGCCTGGGCGCCGGCTGGTGCAGCTGGCAGCGCACCAAGGCCCCCAGGTGAGCTCGCATGCGACTGGGTCTCCGCCCCGTGACGGTGGCCCCGGTGCTTCGCCGGACCATGCTCTTCCCCGTCACCCTCCTCGAGGTGCGCTCACGACCGCCGGAAGACCAAGATGTTCATCGCCGCGATGCGGTCTCGTTCCTGCAAGCGTAGACCCGCCGGCGCGGCCTCGGCTGCGTACGAGTCCGGGGCGGCGTAACGCACGAACGGAACCTGGAGGAAATCGCGCGCTCGGGTCATGGCTTCGCGCGCGCTGATCGAGTTTCCCCGCGCGCGGTAGCGGGCCAGGATGAGGAACGCTGTGGCCCGGAGAAGGAGGGCACGCCAGGGGCTGGCGCTCCAGGATTGGTGCAGGCGGCGCAGGTGCGACTGCAGGCTCCCCGGAGCATAAACCCCCAGCACGAGCGTCCCGGACGGGGAGAGCAGGCGTGCCATCTCGCACAGCGCCTTCTCCCGCTCCGGCAGATGGTGCAGGACCCCGATGCAGAGGATGCGGTCGTAGACGCCATCGGGAAACGGCAGGCGATTCAGATCGGCGCGCACCCGCAAGCCGTAGTCGATGGTGCGCAGCGAGCTCATGCTGAGGTCCAGGAAGACCGGCGGCGGTTGGTGCCGGCGGAGTGCTCCGTAGAAGAGGGACTGACCGCAGCCGAAATCGCCGACGCGCTGTCCTGGCTGTACCGCGACCAGGCCAGCGTATTCCGGGTGGCTGCGGCGCGACGGGAAGATGAGGCGCTCGTAGAACTCCGCCACCCGGGCCGCAGTGCGCGCTGCAGGCTCGACCGGTGCGGCCGGAGTGCTCGCCTGCGGGTCCATGGGATGTCCTCTGTGGAGAGGAGCCTGCGGCGGTGCGAGCCTCAGGCGTAGCGCCGCGCCGCCGCTGCAATCCGCTGCACTCTATCACGGCCCCATCGTCGTCCACCTTGACTGCTCGGTGGAGGGCCCCTTACCATTTCTTTCCGACCCCCCGCCTGTTCGTCAGCCGATGGGCCGTTGCGTGGCGCACCCCAGAGACCGCAGCGAGAGCCACGGAGTCGGTGCGTGAACATCCTCGGTGTCCATGACGGCAAGGATGCTGGCGTCGCGCTGGTGGCCGATGGACGCGTGCTGTTCGCGGCCAATGAAGAGCGCTATTCGCGCCAGAAAATGCACTTCGGGTTCCCCCATCAATCGTTGCAGCGATTGTTCGCCTACACGGGCTTCACCCCCAAGGACATCGAGCACGTGACGGTCGGCTTCGAGGCCATGGTGGAGAAATCCGGCGAGGCCTACGACTTCGAGGCGGAGCCCCGTTTGCACCAGAAGGTCTACTCCGTCCTGACGCGCACGTTGGGCGAGGTCATGAACAGCAAGGTCGCCACCTACGGCGCCCTGCAGGTGCTCAAGCTCCTCAGCCAGAACAAGGCGCAGCTGCGCCAGAACCTCGACGCCGCCGGGATCAGCGCGCCGGCGCACTTCTTCAACCACCACCTGACCCATGCCGCCTCGGCCTACTACACCTGCGGGCGGGACGAGGCGCTGATCGTGACCTCCGATGGGGGTGGCGACGCCATCTCGGGAGGCGTCTATGTGGCGCGCGGCGGTCGCATGGAGAACAAGAGCACCTTCTCCAAGCTGAACTCGGCCGGGATCTTCTGGGAGATCATCACCCAGCTGTGCGGCTTCAACCCGGAACGGCACGGCGGCAAGATCACCGGCCTTGCCGCCTATGCCGACGGTGAGCAGGCCTACCCCATCCTCCGGCGCCTGTACGGCACCAAGGCTCGGACCGGCGGCATGGAGAACCTGCGCAAGCTCGCCTTCCGCGACGCCTTCGCCGACGCCCGCTCCCAGGTCGGCAACCTCAGCATCGAGGAAGTGTCGAGCGGGGCGCAACGCATCCTCGAAGAGGCCTTCGTCGAGACCGTCCGCAGCGCCTATGAGCGCTTTCGCATTCCGCACGTGGTGTTGGCCGGCGGTACCTTCGCCAATGTGCGGCTCAACCAGAAAATACTCGAGGTGCCTGGGATCGAGAGCGTCTACATCCATCCGCACATGGGGGATGGCGGGATGGCGGTGGGGAGCGCCCTGCTGCTCGCGGGCCAGCGCGGCGAGACCCGCCCGCACTGGCTCACCGATGTGTACTGGGGCGACGACTGGAGCGAAGCGTCGATGCGCGCGGCGCTGCAGCAAAGCAGCGGCGTCCGCTGGCGGCGGCTCGAGGAGCCGGCGGAGGCGATCGCCACCGCGATGGCGCAGAAGCAGGTCGTGGGCGTGTTCCATGGGCGCATGGAGTACGGCCCGCGGGCTCTGGGGCACCGGAGCATCCTCGCCGAGCCGACCGACACCACGATGATGGACTGGTTGAACAAGCGCCTCTGCCGCACCGAGTTCATGCCCTTCGCGCCGATCATCGTCGAGGAAGAGGCGCCGCACTACTTCCAGAACTTCGCGGCCTCGGTGTACCCGTCGCGCTTCATGACCATCTGCGTGCAATGTACGCCGCTCTGCAGGGAGAAGGCCCCCGGCGTGGTGCACCGCGACGGCACGGCGCGGCCGCAGTCGGTGCGCTCCGACACCGACCCGTACACCTATCGCGCCCTGCGTGCCTACCAGCGGCAGACCGGCTTGCCCCTCGCCATCAACACGAGCTTCAACAAGCACGAAGAACCGATCGTGGGCAGCCCCGCCGACGCCATCAGCGAACTCAAGCGCAACGCCGTCGACGTGCTCTTCTTGGAAAACTACGAGGTCGTGGTCGCCTAGCGTTGCCGCGCCGAGGGCACGCGTGGCCGGCCGCGGCGAAAGCCTGGGCGGGTCGCACAGGCCGAGTGGAGGGCCGATGCAACGGCTCGCGGACCACTTCAAGCTCGGGCCTCCCCTCGCTGGAGCAGGAAACGACGGCAGCGCCGAGACGGCGATGTCGGGCCGCGCGGTCGCTGGCGAACGGATGGGTGAGCGTGCTGGCGTTGCCACTCGGACCGACTTCCGGCACCTGCCCGCCGAGCGAGGCGAGGGAAGACCGCCGCTCCGGCACGGCCGCTATCGCGGCCTGCCGATCTGGTTCCACGCCCACGAGGGGGAGCTCGGAGCGCCGGCGGCGTCCGCGACGCTCGCGACCGACGATGGCCAGGAGCGCTTCGACCCCGACGATGCCATCGCCTGCCTGCAGTACGAGCACTACGTGGGCTGGGATCGGAGCGGCGGGGCCACCGACGCCAAGCGCCTCAAGACGCTCTACTACCTCCTCAAGCCCTTCATGCCTCGAGCCCTGCAGCTCGCGTTGCAGCGCCTCAATGCGCGGCGCCGCCTGCGGCAGGTGCGCTTCCCCGCCTGGCCCCAGGATTCGACCCTGACCGACCTTCTCGCCGCGCTCCTCGCCGCCTCGATGGGTGACGCGGGCATCGAGCAGGTGCCTTTCCTCGGCTTCTGGCCCCACGGGAAGACCTGGGCCTGGTGTCTCACTCACGATGTCGATACGGGCTTGGGGTACGCAGCGATCGAATCGCTGGCGCAGGTCGAGGAAGAGCGCGGCCTGCAGTCGTGCTGGTACGTCGTCCCCGAACGCTATCGGGTGGAGGTCCAGAAGCTCGAGTCCCTGCAGCAGCGCGGCCACGAAATCGGCGTGCACGGCCTCGAGCATTCGGGGCGGCTGTTCTCGAGCCGCCAGGAGTTCGAGCGGCGCCGCGACCGCATCAACGCCTACGTCCGCGACTGGGGCGTCGTCGGCTTCCGCTCGCCAGCCACCTACCGCAATCCGTACTGGCTCCCGGAGATCGACGTCGACCACGACAGCTCCTACATGGACAACGCGACGCTAGAACCCCAGCGGGGCGGGATCTGCGCCGCCTTCCCGTTCATGTTGAGCGAGCGACTGGTGGAGATCCCGATCACGCTGCCCATGGACCACACCTTGATCAATGTCCTCCGCCAGGACGTTCTCCAGGCTTGCCGCGCCAAGACCGCCTGGGTGCGCGCGCAGCACGGGCTGGGCGTGGCGCTCTTCCACCCGGACTACAACACCCAGCGGCGCGATCGGGAACGTTATGGCGTGTTGCTCGAGCACCTGGCGGCGGATCGGCAGGCGTGGTGTGCCTTGCCTGCCCAAGTCGCCGACTGGTGGCAGCGCCGGCGCCAGTCGCGGCTCGTGCTGCAGGACGGCGTGCCACGCATCGAGGGTCCCGCGGCGGCGGATGGCTGCATCTGGTGGGCCCGTCTCGCGGACGGCACGGTACAATTCGAACCGCCGCACCCGTGAAGGTCGCGCCGGGCCCTAAGGCGCGACCTGGAGCGTGGTCAAGCAACTGTTCCGTGAACGAGGATTCGCCACACCTGCGGACCAGCGCCGGCTCGCCCTGGCGCCCAGGCTCGTCCACTACCCCACACCCCACTCGACTCCACGAGGGCTGCTCGGGGCGCGACTCAGGAGAGGCCCTTCGTGTATGATGCCCCGCGGTCTGCGGAAACCTCCCGGCGAGCGGGCCCTCCTTCGGGGGGTCTGTGGCTTAAGGGAGTACGGGACAGGAAGCGACGTAGAGGTGCAGAGCCGGAGACTCGATCGACCCTTGCTCTCGAAAACGTGCGCCGCTAGCTCAATTGGTAGAGCAGCTGACTCTTAATCAGGAGGTTCCAGGTTCGAGTCCTGGGCGGCGCACCAGCCCTCACCAGCGGAGACGGATGAAACGCACTCTCCTCGGCGTGCTCGCCCTCGTCGTATTGGCGGTGGCGGTGTGGGTCCTGCGTCGCGGGCCTCAGGGGACGCCGCCGAGCGCCGCAGTGGCGCCCGGGCAGTACGTGAACGATTCTCTCGGCGTCGGCATGCTGCTCCCCGAAACTCCTGGCTGGGTGTTCCGCCAGGGTGCGGACGTGCCCGGCGGCGGTGTGGTGATGGCGTTTTACGCCGACTCCACCGCGGCGCGCGGGCAGCAGGCATCGGTGCGCGTCTACGCCCACCCGAAGGCGGCAGGTGCGAGCCTCCAGGACATCGCCCAACAGCGACGCGAGCAGCTGGCCCACGTTTTCGGTGTCGAGAACCTGGACGAGGTCATCGAGAAGGTGATCAAGAACGAGGAAGTCGATTTCGGCGGTCGCCCGGCCTGGCAATGGCAAGGGGTGACCGAGAACGTCGCCGTGGCCGGCGAGGAACCGAAACGAGTCATGTTCATGCTCCTCACCTTGGAGCGGGAGCAGAACATTTTCGAGGTCGTGGGCATCCTGGCCTATCCGGCTCGGCCGACGCCGGCAGACCAGCAGACAGCCCAAGCCCTCTCCCAGGACGTCAACTTCATCCTCCAGTCTTTCCAGGTGCGTTGAAGGGGGCTGGCGCTTCCAGGCGCGTGCTCCCGCCGCTAGGGAGGCGATCGCGTTTCCCGGTGTGGCGACGCGTTTCCTGCCGGGGAACGTCGCGGCGCGGTGCGGAACCCGCGCCGCTCGAGGTCTTGTCCAGCGCGCCGAGTCTGCGCTATCTTCGTCGATGGCATCCAAAGGGGGCGAATGGTCTCGACGGGATCGCTGAATCGTGGGATGCGTGTCGAGGTTCCACCGGCTCGTAAAACAGGTGGGAAGACAATAGCTAACGAACCGTTGGCTCTTGCGGCCTAACTAGTTTAGGTCCGTCGGCTCCGTTCGCGCCGCAGGGGGCGGAGTCCCGGCGTCATACACTTGCGGCTGGCCGCGGACTCTGTCCCGGAGGCCGGGGCGAGAAAACAGGGACTGGCGACGCGTCGATCCCGCCTGGTGGAGCGCCGCGCCGCGAGAACAAAAACCAGGATACGCACGTAGATTCCCCCGAGGACGCATTCACGGACGCGGGTTCGATTCCCGCCGCCTCCACCAACAACGGCTCCTCCGCCCGCGCGGAGGAGCCGTTTCTCTGGGATCGGCGCCCGTGGACGCCGCCCAAGCCTCGCTGCTACCTTCGACGCATGCACTCCCCGCCCGACCGCATCACCGGACACGGCTGGATCGAGGTCATCGCCGGCAGCATGTTCAGCGGCAAGAGCGAAGAGCTCATCCGCCGCCTGCGGCGAGCCCAGATCGCCCGCCAGAAGGTGCAGGTGTTCAAGCCCGCCGTGGACACCCGCTACTCCGAGACCGAGGTCGTTTCCCACAGCGAGCAGCGCATGGGCTCGCAGCGCGTGCGCTCGGCCCAGGAGATCCTGCAGAAGCTCGAGGAGGACACCCAGGTGGTGGGGATCGACGAGGCCCAGTTCCTGGATCTGGATCTGGTGGCGGTGTGCGAGCGTCTGGCGCACACGGGCCGGCGCGTCATCGTGGCCGGTCTCGATCAGGACTACCGGGGACAGCCCTTCGAACCGGTGCCGCAGCTCCTGGCGATGGCGGAGTACATCACCAAGACGCGAGCCATCTGCGTACAGTGCGGCCAGCCGGCACTGCGCTCGCAACGCCTGCGCGGCGGCACCGAGCGGGTCGTGGTCGGTGCCGCCGACACCTACGAGCCACGCTGTCGCGCCTGCTTCGAACTCCCCGAGGAGGGCGCGCTCTTCGCGCCGCCCTCTCCGGGCGCCCCGCGCTCCCTGCGGCGCCGGCCGCCAGCAGCGGCGGACCCCGGTCCCTGAGGCATGCGGGCCGTGGCTCTCGCGCCCTTGCGGCGCTTCCGGGCGGAACCTATAGTTGCCTGCCCGCGATGGCTGCAGCGAGCGGCGCCGAGCGCGACGGTTTCCGGGGGTGCAGTGTGAGCCTCGCGGACAACCTCGCCCGCGTCCGAGAGCGCCTCGAGAAGGCGGCGGCGTTGGCCGGCCGCCGGGCGACGGACGTGCACCTGGTAGCAGTCACCAAGGGCTGCGGCGTCGAGATGGTACGAGCCCTGTGGGAACTGGGGCTGTGCGATTTCGGCGAGAGCCGGGTGCAGGAAGCGCTGCCGAAGCTCGCGGCGGCGCCGCCGGAGGTTCGCTGGCATCTGATCGGGCACCTGCAGGAGAACAAGATCAACAAGATCTTGCCCTGGGTGCACCTGCTGCAGTCGCTGGACTCGCTGCCCCTGGCGCGGGCCCTCGACCTGCGGGCGCAGCGGCTGGGGCGGCGGCTGCCAGTCCTGCTGGAAGTGAAGACCTCGGCGGAGCCGAGCAAGCACGGCTTCGCGCCGGAGGCGATTCCCGAGGCCTACGCCACCGTCGCTGCTCTGCCCGGACTGGAGCCGCAAGGTTTGATGACCATGGCGCCGTGGAGCGGCGACAACGACGCGGTGCGCCGCAGCTTCGCGCAAGCGCGCCGCCTCTTCGAGGCGTTGCCGCCGCCGGCGCCGCGGCTCCTGTCCATGGGGATGAGCGACGACTTGGAGATCGCCGTCGAGGAGGGCGCGACCATGGTGCGTGTCGGTCGAGCTCTCGTCGGAGCCTGAGGCGAGGAGGGCGAGCATGCGGCTGACGCCGCTCGACATTCGGGAGCAGCAGTTCCGCCGGGTCATGCGCGGCATGGATCCCGACGAGGTGACCGCCTTCCTGACCAGCGTGGCCGGCGAGTTCGAGGCGCTGCTGGGGGAGAACAAGGAAATGCGCCAGCGCCTCCTCGATTTCGAGGAGAAGCTGGCGGAGTACCGCAACATGGAGAAGGCGCTGCGCGACACCTTGCTCACCGCCGAACGGGTCATGACCGAGTCCAAGGAGAGCGCCCAGCGCGAGGCGGCGCTCCTGCTGCGCGAAGCCGAGCTGCAAGCGCAGCGCGCCACGGTGCGCATCTCCCAGGACGTGATCCGCCTGCGGCGGGAACTCGTGGAGCTGCGGCGCATGAAGGACGCCTATCTCGGGCGACTGCGCTGGCTGGTGCGCGGCCATCTCGAGATGATCGAGGCCCACGCCCAGGAATTCGTCGAGGCCGACGCCACCCTCGGCCCGCCGGAGGAAGCCGAGCCGGGAAGGGAAGCGCCGCCGCGCGACGGGCGTCCGGCGCCGGAAGCGGGACGCGCTGCGGCGTCGCCCTCGCAGGAAACCGCGCCCGCCGAGCTCCGTCGCGGTGAGGCGCGGCCGCCGGCTTGAGAAGGCGCTGGAGGCGAAGCTATGCGCGAGCGGGCCGGACGAGACAACGGGCTCTACGAGCGCATCCAGGAAACGAGCGCTTTCTTGCGCGAGCGCCTGCAAGGCTCGCCCCGCTTCGGCCTCATCCTCGGCACCGGGCTCGGCAACCTGGCGGCACACATCGAGTCCCCGGTCTCGATTCCCTACGACGACATTCCCCACTTCATGCCCTCCACCGCCGAAGGCCACGCGGGCAACCTGGTGAGCGGCCGTCTCGGAGGCCAGGACGTCGTGGCCATGCAGGGGCGCGTGCACTACTACGAGGGCTATACGATGCAGGAGATCACTTTCCCGGTGCGGGTCATGAAGGCCCTCGGGGTGGACTCCCTCGTCGTTTCCAACGCGGCCGGGGGCATGAACGGGCAATACCGTCCGGGTGATTTGGTGGCCATCGTGGACCACATCAACCTGATGGGGGACAATCCCCTCATCGGTGCCAACGACGAGCGCCTGGGTGAGCGCTTTCCGGACATGTCGGAGCCCTACGACCGGGGCTATCTGCGCCGCCTGCAGGCGGTGGCGCTGCAACAGCAGCTCCGCCTGCACCAAGGAGTGTTCGTGGCCGTCGCCGGCCCGAACCTGGAGACGGCGGCGGAGTATCGTTTCCTGCGTCAGCTCGGCGCCGACGTGGTGGGGATGTCCCTGATTCCGGAGGTGCTGGTGGCCCGGCACTCGGGCCTGCGGGTGCTGGCGCTGACGGTGGTCACGGACGAGTGTTTTCCCGATTGTCTGCAGCCGGCGGACGTGGCCAAGATCATCAAGACTGCCAACGAAGCCGAGCCGGTCCTGAGCCGGCTGGTGCTCGAGTTCCTGCGTGGTGCGGACGCGGTGTGAGCGCCGCAGGGCGAGCGAGGAGGATCCTGTTGGACGCGAAAGAACTGCAGCAGTGGCGCGAGAAGCTGCAAGTCGAAAGCGAACGCATCCGGGTGGAGCTGGAAGCCCTCAAGGAGATCACTGCATCCACGGCGCGGGAATCTTCCGGGGATCTCTCCAGCTACGCCAGTCACATGGCCGATCAGGGCACCGACACGATGGAGCGGGAAAAGGCCTTTCTCTTCGCCAGCCAGAAGCGCAAGCGCCTGGAGGAGCTCGGCACTGCCCTGCAACGCATCGATGCCGGCAGCTTCGGCTTCTGCGAGGTGTGCAGCGGACCCATCCCGGCACGCCGGTTGGAGCGCATGCCCGGCGCCACCACCTGCGTTCCCTGCAAGGAAAAGCAGGAGAAGCAGGAGCAGAGGACATAGTTGTCCGCCGAACTGCACCTGCGCGTGGACGCGGCCATGCAGGGCACTCGCATCGACCGCTTGCTGGCCTCGCAGTTCCCGGACATCACCCGCTCGCGTTTCCAGAAGCTGCTCCGCGATGGTTGCATCACCGCCCGGGGCAAGAAGGTGCGCAGCGCCTACCGCGTCCTGGAAGGGGACGACATCCGGGTGCGACTGCCGCCGCCGGAGCCGCTCCAGCTCCAGCCCGAAGCCATCCCGCTCGCCATCCGTTACGAAGATGCCGATCTCATCGTCGTCGACAAACCGGCGGGGATGGTGGTGCACCCGGCGGCCGGGAACCGGCGCGGCACCCTGGTGCAGGCGCTGCTGCACCATTGGCCCCAGCTCGAGGGCGGCAGCGATGCGGCCCGTCCCGGCATCGTGCACCGCTTGGACAAGGACACCTCGGGATTGCTGGTGGTGGCGAAGAACGAGTGCGCCCATGTGCGCTTGGCGGCGGCGCTGCAGTCGCGGCAGGTGCGCCGGGAATACACCGCCTTGGTGTGGGGCGCGGTGCGCTCGAGCGGGCGGATCGACGCTCCCATCGGCCGGGATCCGGTGCAACGCCAGCGCATGTCCGTCAAGAGTCGTCGCGGCAAGCCCGCGGTGACCCACTTTCGGACGCTGGAACGCTTCGCCTTCACGACGCTGCTCGCCGTGCGACTCGACACCGGCCGCACCCATCAGATCCGCGTGCACATGGCGAGCCTCGGGAATCCGGTCTTCGGCGACGCTGCCTACGGGGGGCGGAATTCCCGTTTGACTCGCCTCGCGCCAGGACTTAGAGTCCAAGCTGGGAGAGCGCTCCAGTCCATGCCGCGTCAGGCCCTGCATGCGACGCGCTTGTCCTTCCAGCATCCGGTGACGGGGGTCGACGTGGCCTTCGAGTCCCCGCTGCCGGGTGATTTCTCCGCGACCCTCGCCATGCTGCGTCCTTCAGCGCCGGGAGACCGCGCATGACCATCCGCCAGCGAGAGGTCGGGGGCGTCGTCGTCCTGGACATCGACGGCAAGATCGTCGGCGGTGTGGACCACGACCTCTTCCAGGAGAAGCTGCAGTCCTTGCTCACGGCGGGGAAGCCCAACTTCCTGGTGAACCTGGAAAACGTGAAGTGGGTGAACAGCACCGGTCTGGGCGTGCTGATCGCCGGCTTCCGGACGGTGCAGACGGGGGGCGGCAGGCTCAAGCTGGTGCACGTCTCCGAGCGCATCCAGAGCTTGCTCCACATCACCCGACTGACCACCCGTTTCGAGCTGTTCGAGCGCGAAGACGAGGCCATCGCCAGCTTCGCCTGACGGCTATTCGGCACGGCCGCGAAAGGTGCGGACAGGGCATGTCGGACGACCAGCGCGGCAGCATCGAACTGCGCCTGCCGAGCCAGCTGCGCTTCCTCGGCGTCGTGGATGCGGTGGTGCAGAGCTTCTCCAGCGAGTTCGGCCTCGCCCAGGACGACATCAACAACCTCAGCACCGCGACGATCGAAGCCGCCGCGAACGCCATGGAGCACGCCAACAAGTTCGACGCCAGCAAGAGTGTGCTGTTGCGGTTGCAGGGCCAGGGGGCGGCGATCGACGTCACCATCGAAGACGAGGGTCAGGGGTTCGATCCGCGGCCGTACGAGCGCGAGCTGACCGCGGAAGATCTGCTCAAGTTGCGCGGCCGGGGTATTTTCATCATGCGTTCGTTCATGGACGAGGTCCGCTTCGCCCGCACCTCGCGCGGCAGCATGCGGGTGCACCTGCGCAAGGTCGGCCGCCCGAGCCAGGACGATTCGGGGCGAAAGGACGCGGCCCGCGGTAATTGATGCGCGGTCGCCGGACACCGCGCCGGAATGCAGTCTCGGCCCGTTGGCGCCGCGGGTCGGGGAGGGCTTCCTCGCCGGGCTGGCTTCGGCTGCCGCCGTAGGGCGAGGTTCCCGCATGAGCTATTCGCTCTTCCTTTCTTCTTTCTACTTGGTCGGCGGCGTCGTCATCCTCTTTTTCGGCGTCGTCATCCTGCGCGAGCAACCCCGCAGTCCGGTGCACCGGGCGACGGCCCTCATGCTCTTCTCCGGGGCCCTCGGCACCATCCTCGGCGCCCTCGGCCAGCTCCTGCAGCTGCGCGAAGCCACCGCCGGTCCGGTGGCCGCCGGCGGTTACTTGCGTCACTTCGCCTATCTCTGGGAGTTCTTCTTCCCCTCCCTCCTCTACTTCTCCCTGGTCTACCCGGTGCAGCAGCACTGGGTGCGGCGGCGCCAGGTGCTGGAGGTCGCCCTCTATGTCCCGCACTTCTTCCACCTGACGCTGGTGCTGTTGCTGGGGGAGACGGCCCGGCTCACCCGGCCCTTCGACGTCCTGCTGGAGCACGGTGGCAGCGGCGGCATCACCGATTTCCTCTCCACCGTGATGGGCCTGGTGGACGTGGTGGTGGCACTCATGAACAAGGTGCACCAGCAGCTCTTCTCGCTGGTCAACGTGGCCTATGCCGGGGTCGGGCTGGCGCTGCTCTGGCGCAGCCGGGCGCACGTGGTGGTGCCGCGCTTGCGCGGCCAGGTGGCCATCGTCTTCGGTGGCCTCGCCCTCGGCGTGGTGGGCTACGTGGCGGCAGTGCTGCTCCCCTTGCTGCGACCCTATCGGGACAACACCAGCCTCATGGTCTTCCTGATCAGCGTGGCTTTGATCGTGGCGAGCGTGACCATCGCCTATGCCATCGTGCGCCACAAGTTCCTGGACATGCAGAACCTGGCGCGGCGCTCCATCCTCTACGGCACCACCGCCCTGGTCTTCGCCCTCGTCTACCTCCTGGTGGTGAAGCAGATCACCCGCTTCAGCGCCCAGGTCTTCGGACCCACCACCGAGGTCATCGAGGCCGGGTTCATCGTGCTCTCCATCATCATTTTCCAGCCCCTGCTCACCACCGTGGAGGATCTCATCGAGGGCGTCCTGCGGAGCGGCGAGAAGAGCGACCCGCAGAGCATCATCGCCGGTCTCGGTCGCCAGCTCGCCGCCGAGGTGGACCTGCGCGGTATGCGCGCCCGTCTGGGGGAAACTCTGGCGCGGAGCCTGCTCGTGCAACGGGTGCAGCTCCTCACGGTGGAACAGCACGAGGGCGGCCCCTTGCTGGACCGCGGCGAGGCCCGGGCGAGCATCGAGCCGGGCGACGGCTTCGACGGCCTGCTGCGCTTCCTCGCCGCCAGCGGACAGCCGGTGCTGCGGCACGAGGTCGAGCGCGCCCTGCCGGACCTGGCGGAAAAGGAGAAGCTGCGCCTGCAGGAGTGGATCGGTCAGTACCACCTCCTGGTGCCGCTCCTGCACCAGGACGAGGTGCGCGGCTTCCTCGGCGTCGGCCCCAAGCTGACCGGAGGACGGTTCCACTCCGAGGACCTGGCGCTCCTCACCTTGCTGGCGTCGCAGGTGATCACGTCGCTCGAGAACGTGCGCCTGGTGTCGGAGAACGTGCAGAAGCGCATCCTCGAAGAGGAGATCTCCCTGGCCACGGAGATCCAGCGGCGGCTGCTGCCGGCGGCGTTCCCGCACCATCCCGGCTACGACAGCTTCGCGGTCAGCCTGGCGAGCAAAGCCGTCGGCGGCGACTACTTCGATCTCTTCAGCGAGGGTGACCGCCGGCTGCACCTGGCGATCGCCGACGTCTCCGGCAAGGGCATGGCGGCGGCCCTGCTCATGTCGTCGCTGCGGGCGGCGCTGCGCTCCAACGTGGCGCACCTGCAATCGCCGGCGCAGGTGCTGACCCGGATCAATACCTTGCTCTACGAGAGCACCTCGCCGGAGAAGTTCGCCACCTTCTTCTATGGCGTTCTCGACACCGAGAACCACGAGCTCCTCTACGCCAACGCCGGCCACAACTACCCGGTGGTGGTGCACGCCGATCGCCGCACTACGGTGCTGAGCGACGGCGGTCTCGTCCTCGGTGCCTTCCCCGACGTGCACTACCACGACGGCCGCCTGCGCTTCGAGGTCGGGGATACGCTCTTCCTCTACACCGACGGGGTCACCGAAGCGACCGACGGCGAGGAGCTCGACTTCGGCGAGGAGAGGCTCTACGAGCTGTTGCGGCGCACCCACACCCTCTGCCCCAAGGATCTCGTGCAAGGGGTGCTGGACGAGGTGCGGGCCTTCGCCGCCGGTGCCGATCCCGCCGACGACGTGACCATGTTGGTGCTGCAGCGGCAGCTGCAGGAGGAGGCGCTGGAGACGGCGAGCGCCGGGGAAGCGGGGCTGCATGGCTGAGGCGGCGCCGGGGCAGCGCGTCCTCGGCCTCGATCCCGGGGAGCGCCGCGTGGGCCTGGCGGTGAGCGACCCTGGCCAGCGCGTGGCCCTCGGGCTGCCGACTTTCGAGGCCGGGCACGGGGCGAACCTCGTTGACCACCTTCGGGAACTTTTGCGAGCCTACGGCGTGGAACGGGTCGTCGTGGGACACCCGTTGACCCTCGCAGGCCGGTCGGGCAGCGCCGCACGGCGCGCGGAAGCGCTGGCCCGCCGCTTGCGTCGCGAGCTGGGGATCGCCGTGGACCTCTGGGACGAGCGCCTGTCCACGGCGCAAGGGGAGAGGGTGCTGCGCGGCACGGGGGCACCCCGGTCGGCGCGGGACCGGGTGGCGGCAGTGCTCATCCTGCAGAGCTATCTGGATCACCGGGAGGGGTGTGGATGAGGTCGCGCTGGGTCTGGAGCTTCGTCGTGGCGACGAGCCTTGCCCTCTGCGGTCTCGTCGCCTTCGTCCTCTACGTCGCGGTGCCGGTGCTGCAAGGGGACCCCGCCGGCGCCGATCCGGTGCGCATCGACGTGGCCTCGGGCACGGCGCTCCACGATGTGGCAGGTGCCCTGCACGCCCGCGGCGTCATTCGCCATCCCTGGATCTTCGAGCGTTACGCGGTGCTGGCGCGCTTCGATCGCCAGATCCGTTCGGGCGAGTACGAGTTCGTCGCCGGCGAATCCTACGTCCGCATCCTCGAGCGCTTGCGCCGCGGCGACATCCTGCAGGTGCGGGTCACCATGGCCGAGGGGCTGACGAACCGAGAGATCGCCAACCTGGTGGGGGCGAAGCTGCACTTCGACCCCGAGGCGTTCCTGGCGCTCACTTACGACGCGGCCCTCATCCACCAGTACAACGTCGACTCGCCCTCGCTCGAGGGCTATCTCTTCCCGGACACCTACTATTTCCCCAGCAAGAGCACGCCATCCCAAGTGATGGAGATGTTGCTGCAGCGCTTCTTCACCGCCTGGACCTCGGCGCACGAGGAGCGCGCCCGTGCCCTCGGCATGACCCGCGGCCAGGTGTTGACCCTCGCCTCGATCATCGAGAGCGAAGTGCTCGTTCGCGCCGAGAGCCGCCACATCTCCGCCGTCTACCACAACCGCCTGAAGCAGAACATGCTCTTGCAGGCCGACCCGACCGTCCTCTACGCCCTCGGCGGTACGCAGCGGCGGGTGCTCTTCCGCGATCTCGCGGTAGAGTCGCCCTACAACACCTATCTCAACCTGGGGCTGCCGCCGGGGCCGATTTGCAACCCCGGTCTGGCCGCCATCGAAGCGGCCCTGGATCCGCTGGAGGGGGCCAACGATCTCTATTTCGTCGCGGCCCAGGACGGTAGCGGACGGCACGTCTTCTCCCGCACATTCCGCGAGCACTTGAACGCCAAGCAGCGTGCCGAGCTCCTGGGACGCCGGCACCAAGCGCCGCTCTCCCGGGATGCGGCCCCGGTCTCTCCCTGAACGAGCGCCGGAGGGATGCGCTAGGATGACAGGGATGCTCGAGCCGACGCAGGCAGAAACACTGGCAGCCGCACCGCCAGAGCTCCAAAGTCGTCACGCAGCGCTGGTCCAAGTGCTGCAGCGATACGGACATCTGCTCGTCGCTTATTCCGGTGGCGCCGACAGCGCCCTCCTTCTCAAGGTGGCGGTCGACAGCCTTGGTCCGAGCCGCGTCCTCGGCGTGCTGGGGGATTCGGCCTCGCTGCCGCGACGGGAGATGGCGGCGGCGGTGGAGCTCGCCGCGCGCCTCGGAGCCCCCCTCCGGGTGCTCCCGACCCGCGAGCTGGAGGACCCGCGCTACGCCAGCAACCCGGTCAACCGTTGCTACTTCTGCAAGAGCGAGCTGTACGACCGCCTCGCCGCCCTGGCGGCGGCGGAAGGCTTCGATGCGGTGGCGGATGGAACCAACCTGGACGACACGCATGAGGTGCGTCCCGGCCGCACCGCAGGACAGGAACGCGCCGTCGTGAGCCCGCTCCTCGAAGCGGGTCTCGGCAAGGAGCAGGTGCGGAGCCTGTCCCGGCTCCTCGGTCTCCCCACTTGGGACAAGCCCGCTTCCCCCTGCCTGGCCTCGCGCATCCCTTTCGGGCAGGCGGTCGATGCCGACAAGCTCGCCCAGGTGGAGGCGGCGGAAGAGGTGCTGCAAGCCTGCGGCATCCGGGGCGGGCGGGTGCGCCACCACGGCGACCTGGCACGGGTGGAGCTGCCGGCGGAATGCGTGGCTCGACTGGCGGAACCGGAGCTGCGGGAACGCCTGGTGGACGGCCTGCGGGCAGCGGGATTCCGCTACGTCACCTTGGATCTCGAACCGTACCGGCGCGGTCGCCTGAGCGAGGCCGGCGCCGACGCTTCGCCCGGGGCTGCGGGGCCGCAGAGCGAAACGATCCTCTGATTCTTCATGGCTTTCTTCCTCTTTGCTGCTTGACTCCGCTCCAAGGCACGGCTACACTTTCCTCGCTTCTCTCTGTGACCTCGGAGAACGGATGCCCGCAAGGGAAGGGTGGCGGTCGAAGCGCAGCCGTTGGCTGTTCCTGGGGGGGATGGCTTCGATCGTGACCGGTTTCGTTCTCCTCGGTATGAACGACAAGTACCTGGCGCCGTTTCTCTTGGTGTTGGGTTATTTGGTGCTCGTGCCCTTGTCGTTCGTACTTTGAAGGGCGAATAGCTCAGCTGGCCAGAGCGCCTGCCTTACAAGCAGGAGGCCACAGGTTCAAGTCCTGTTTCGCCCACCATGCCGAGTGATCCCCGAATTCAGGCTCTGCTCGCAAGTTGGCCGAGCGCCGTAAGGTGCGGCTTGACAAGCGAAAAGGCGTGATGATACGCTTTCAGTGTCAAGTCTCTACTAGCAGAGCCTGGAGGGGGGTGCGTTCCGACTCCCTGAACACGACTCGCTTTGGCTTGGACCGGTTTCGAGAACTCGCTTCGTGAATGCGCTATGGAGGTGTCGCAAGATGTCGAGGAAGTTAGTCGTAGCCGCCTTGGCTGCACTCTGCGCTGCGAGCCTGGTCGGCCCTGCGGCGGCGGATATCGTCTGTCCTGACTCGTCCTACTGCACGGTGACGTACCGGCGCACGTACCCTGCCGGCAGCCAGTTCGTCGGGCAGCCGTACGATTACGTGACCATCGCCCCGGACGCGTCGGGCGAGACGTTCTTCAACGTCAACGGTACGAACGAGGTCGACGCCCTCGCGGACATCGGCATTGAAGTGTACGTGCGGAACTGCCAGGGCAACCCGCTCGCGGGGATCCCACTCCAAGAAGTCGTTCTGTTCAACAGCCAGCTCTGCATCTGCCCCGGTGGCAACGTCTCCGACGCCGGCACGAACCTGAATGGCCGGGCGCTCTTCACCGGAACGATGGCCGCCGGCGGCTGCGTCACGTCGCTCGACGTGTACGTCGACGGTGTCTTCATCTGCACCCTCCGCAGCGGCGGGCGCAACGTGAAGACCAACAGCCCGGATTACGCGCACCAGGGCACCTCGCCGTGCTTCTCCGACGCCGGCGACCTGGCGTTCCTCGCCACCCAGCTCGGTAGGCCCGCTGCCACGCGTATCTGCAGCGACTTCAACGAGCTCGGCCCCAACATCGACGCCAGCGACCTGGCCTTCTTCGCGTCCTTCCTGGGCGCGTCCTGCCAGTAAGCGCTGCCGCGTTAGCCGCGATCGCAAGGGGAGCCGCCAGGCTCCCCTTGCTGCTTTCCGCCCCACCTGCTCCCGCCCGGAGCGAGACGGCGTTGGGCCCCGTTCCTCCTGTCGTCCTGCACCGCGTCGGACTTCGCCCGAGTCTCCCTCGCCCGTCGGTGCTCCTCTGCGACGCGCCGGCGTACACCCAGGTGTGCTTGACCCTCGAGTCCGGCGACCGGGCCCTCGGCGGCGAGGAGCCCATGGGCTTCATCTCCTTCGTCGGCAGCCAGTCCTGCTCGGGCGCCGTGAGCGGATTCGCTGCGCGCGAACTTTGCAGCGCCGCAGCTGAATGGCTATCTCGTTCGGCAGCGCGGAGGAACTCCGATGGCCATTCGGTGCGGGACCGTTCTGACGTTGCTGGCCGCCATTGGCTGCGGCCCTTCCGGCACGTCGTCGGCCACCCAGCAGAAATCCCAGACGCGGGCGGCCGCGGGCGGCGAGAGCCGGACGCCCGGGCCGGCCAACCAGCTCCCCGAAACCGTCCAAGCGTCTGTGGGTGACGTTCGCCGGCGGCTACTTCGAGTTGTTCCTGTGGGCGCTGGCCGTCGTCGCCTGGCGACTGACCGCGCCAGGCACCTTGACCAACTACCTGGCCCATGCTAGCCGGGGCGGCCGCCTGCACGGCCGAGCTGCGGTGGCGGGGCCGGGCGTGGGCGGGGTTGTCCGCCCCGCTCTGGGCGGCGGTGCCGGTGTTCGCGTTCAAGCCGTTCACCGACATCGCGTTCGCCGGGTGCTGAGGGCCGCAAAGGCAGAATGAGAAAAAGGGGACGCGGCTCGTTTTCCGAAACGAGCCGCGTCCCTTTTTCGCGACCGCACACCTTGGGTTAATGCGCTCTAATTTCCAGCGAATTCGGAATTCGTATATTGACGTCTATCTATATAGATGATATTCTATGTAGATGAGCCGACTGGACCGAGCATTTGCCGCTCTTGCCGACCCCACTCGACGTGGAATCGTGGTGCATCTGGCTCGCGGCGAGGCATCCGTATCCGACTTGGTCGGCCTCTTCTCGTTGACGCAACCTACGATCTCGTCGCACCTGAAGGTGTTGGAATCGGCTGAGCTGATTTCGCGTAGTCGAGTGGCCCAGTTGCGGCCCTGCAAGCTGGAAACGGAACGATTGAAGGCGGTCACGGACTGGTTGGAGCAAGTGCAAGAGATTTGGGAAGGCAACTACAAGCGGCTCGACGCGTTACTCGCCGAGTTGAAGCAAGCACAAAAAGAGGAGCGAAAGAAATGAAACCTGCTGAAGTGAGCACGCCGTCCGATCGGGAAGTGCTGGTGAAACGGAGCTTTGACGCGCCGGTCAATCTGGTGTGGCAGGCGTATACGGATCCCGCGTTAATGCGTCGTTGGCTGACGGCCATGCCCGGATGGACGATGCCGGTGTGCGAGATGGCTGTTCATGCGGGCGGGAAGTATCGCTGGCGCTGGCGAAATGACGAGAACGGCCAGGAGTTCGGGTTCACGGGAGAGATGCTGGAGGTCGCGTTGCATTCGAAGATCGTGCATACGCAGATCTACGACCCGGGCGACCTGGGTGGATCGATGGGAGATGAGCCGACGATCATCACGGTCACGTTCAACGAGACCAACGGGATC
>Ga0075418_10000909_pt1 | contig 32345 bp, 27 predicted proteins | sample SoiMetdeltSBSDD2_FD_81776 | JGI IMG/M metagenome (GOLD analysis project Ga0075418, IMG submission 81776) | Bulk soil microbial communities from a Populus tree surrounding site in Tennessee, USA - Soil MetaG P. deltoides SBSDD2 | ecosystem: Environmental > Terrestrial > Soil > Tree plantation... | reverse complement strand
GTCGCCAGGCCGAGCGGCCGGCGATGGCGTTTGCCAGCGTGGCCGCTGCCGGCGAGCGCTTCAAGCTGGCGCCCCCCGATCCCCGCACGCCGCCCGAGCGCGTGCGGCATCTGGGCGAGACTGGCGTGGTCGCGCGGCCGGCCGGTGACTGGACGTACGCTTTCGACCGCCGCGTCTTCCTCCACCCGCCGGTCGATCCCTGGCCGTTCCTCGCGCAGATCGCGGTGCCCGCGCTCGTCGTGGACGGCGAGCACAGCCCGATCATGAGCGCCGCATCAGCCCGCCGGGTGGCGGCCGCGATCCCGCGCGGCCAGTCTTTGACGCTGGCCGGCGCGCACCACATCTGGTCGTCGAGGAGCCCGAGGCGTTCGCGCGAGCCTGCTCCAGTGGTCCGGCGCCGCGGTGTTTCGAGTACAATCCTAGGCAAGTCGGAACTCTGGTAGACAAGGAGCACGAATGACGCCCCCGATCACCGTCTATACCAACATCGGCTGAGGGCCGTGTCACCGCGCGACAGAGTATCTGTCGCAAAAGGGCATACCGTTCACCGAGCGCAACGTCGGCAAGGATCCGACGGCGCGCCAGGAGCTCATGGAGCTGGGACTGCTGTCGCTGCCGGTCATCCTCATCGGTGACAAGCGGCTGACGGGCTTCAATCCGAAGGCAATCGACGCCGCGCTGGCGGAGGGGTAGGGAGCCATGGCCGAGCCGTCCAAGGTCAACGTCGACAAGATGTGGGCGTACGCCCGCAAGTACGCGGAGAAGTCGGGGACGTCGCTGCATCCTGACGTGAACGTGACCCAGACGGTGGTCGAGGGACTGGCGCGGCACATCGAGTCGGTGGGCCGCCCGCTCTGCCCCTGCAACTTCTATCCGGACCCGGCCGCCGAGGCCAAGCTGCGCCGCTGGATCTGCGCCTGCGACGAGATGCAGAAGTACAAGTACTGCCACTGCCTGCTCTTCGTCACCCCCGAGGGAGTGCCGATCACCGAGTACCTGCCCGAGGATCACGAGGGCCGGGACGCCTACGGTGTGGTGAAAGATCCCTCGCCCGACAAGGGGCGCGCCGTGGCGCGTGTGCTAGAAAAGCAAAGTCAGGAGGGCGAGGGCGCCTGAGCGCGCTCCGCCCTCGTCGTCGCCACCGCTCTCAGCTACCCACCGGGAGGAACGCGTGAGCGCTCATCGCGAAGAATTCATGGTCCCCGGCATGGCCGAGCCCGTCAGCCACTTCACCCACGTCGTGCGTGCCGGCCGGATCGTCTTCGTCTCCGGCTGTGTGGCCACCGACGGCGAGGGCCGCCTCGTCGGCGGCAGTGACGTGGTGGCGCAGACCCGCCAGACGCTGGAGAACATCAAGCGCTGTCTGACCGCGGCCGGCGCCACCTTCGCCGACATCTGCAAGGTGACCGTGTTTCTGAGAAACATCAACGACCGCGAGAAGGTGAACACGGTCCGCAAGGAATACTTCGGCAAGCACCGTCCGGCCAGCACGCTGGTCGAGATCTCGCGTCTCGTCCGTGACGAGTACCTGATCGAGATCGAGGCCACCGCCGTGGTGCCGGAGCGCAAGGCCGCCAAGCCGCGGGCCAAAGTCCGGCCCCGGCGCGCCCGCTCACGGAGGAAGTGATGCCGACCGTCCGCCTGCGCGACGAATCGGAGTATCCCGAGGCGACGCGCAAGATGTTCGAGCTGAGCAAGCAGTGGTTCAACCACGACTTCAAGGTGGCGCCGGCCATGAGCCGGGTGATGGCGTGGGACCCGGGCTTCGGTGGGCCCCACGGCCGCGCCATGAAGCGCGCCATGGCTCCGGGCGAGTTCACGCGCGGTGAAAAAGAGATGGTGGCCGCGGTCGTCAGCGGGGTGAATGCCTGCGGCTACTGAACGCAGGCGCATACTGCAGCCGGGAAGCTGCAGGGGATGACCGGGGACGCGCTGTGGTACGAGGCGGCGCAGGTGGTGGGCATCACCAACGCGCTCAACGTGGTGGCTGACGGGCTCGGCGCCGTGCTCTCGCCGGTCGAGCCGGACGCCGCGCTCCCCGAGGTCAGAACGGTCTTTGCCGACCTGAGGGACTTCTACGAGATGCCTGCCAGCGGCGAGATCCCGACGCCGTTCGCGCTGGCGGCCTACGAGCCCGGGTATCTTGCCGATCTCTGGGTCACCGTGCGGCATACCTTCACCGACCGTCAGCTGAGCCGGCGGCTGAAAGAGGCGCTCGCCTTCGCGGTGTCGCTCACCTCCCGCTCGGCCTTCGGCACGGGCTTCCACCTGTCGGAGATGCGGCGGCTGGGCGTCAGCAACCGCGGGGTGATGGAGGTTACGGGTGTGACCCAGATGTTCTCGTCGTACACAAAGATTGCCGACACCCTGCAACTCGAGTCCGACATGCACGACATCGCGCCGGCCGACTCGACGCCCGCGCCGGGCGGCGAGCACAGCGCGCAGCGAACCAGCGGCCGCGCGGCTTCGCCAACGGCGGTGAAGCGCACGCGGCGGCCGGCGCGGGCGAAGCGCTGAGGCGCCGATCGGGAGCACGCCATGGCCGCTGAGGCCTCTGGAGAGCGCGACCGGGCGATCGAGTTGTGGCGAGAAGCCTACGGCCATCAGATGGCCGGTGAGCTCGACCGCGCCATCGAGGTCTACCAGGAGTCCATCCGCGTCTGCCCCACGGCCGAAGCCCACACCTTTCTCGGCTGGACCTACTCGTTCCAGGGCCGGCTCGACGAGGCGACGGCCGAGTGCCACCGGGCGATCGAGGTCGATCCGGAATTCGGCAACCCCTACAACGACATCGGCGTCTACCTGATGCAGCAGGACAAGCTCGACGAGGCCGTTCCCTGGCTCGAGCGCGCCAAGCAGGCCAAGCGGTACGAGCCACGGCAATTCCCGTACATGAATCTGGGGCGGATTTTCCTCAAGCAGGGTAAGTGGCGGGATGCGCTCCGGGAGTTCGAGGGCGCGGTGCGCATGGCGCCCTCCGACGCCGGCGCGGCGAAAGCCCTCCACACCCTTCGCGGTCGCCTCAACTAACTGCCACCGGAGCCCGCTTCCGAAGCGAGCGGGCGGGGCGGCGGTCGGTCGTCAGGGGGTCTCGGGCGACCACGGGGTTGGGGGCCGCCTCGGAACCGCCTTGGCTGGGCTCCATCTTGCGGGGGGCGCACGGCAGTGCGGGGAGGGAAACGGGTCCTCCGAGACCCCCTGACGACCGACCGCCGCCCCGCCCGGCGGATCCTGGCATCAGGTTCGCTTAGCAGTTTTTTGTGACTCCGCGACCTTGGTCAATTCCTGTGCGTCGGCGGCCTGGGCGGCCCTATCCGCTTGGCGCGACCTGGGATGGGGCGGGGGTCAATTTTGCGCTCTTTTCCGAGAATGCTACTGGGGTCGAGCTTTGTCTGTTTGAGGGGGATCGGGAGACGCGCGTCCCGATCTCGGAGCAGACGGAGCATGTGTGGCATGTCTACCTTCCGGAGGCGCGGCCGGGGGTGCGGTATGGGTATCGGGTGCAGGGGCCGTGGGAGCCGCAGGCGGGGCATCGGTTCAATGCGGCGAAGCTGTTGCTGGATCCCTATGCGCGGGCGATTGATGGGGCGGTGACGTGGAGTGATGCGCTGTTCGGGTACCAGGTCGGGCATCCCGATGCGGATTTGAGTCTCGATGGGCGGGACAGTGCGCCGGGGATGCCGAAGTCGGTGGTGGTCGATACGGCGTTCACGTGGGGGAACGATCGGGCCCCGCGCATTCCGTGGAGTCAGACGATCATCTACGAGGTGCACGTCAAGGGGTTCACGGCGCGTCATCCCGATGTGCCGGAGGATCTGCGCGGGACGTATGCGGGGTTGGTGTCGCCGGGGGCGCTGTCCCATCTGAAGTCGCTCGGGGTGACGGCGGTGGAGCTGATGCCCATCCATCAGTTCGTGGCGGACAAGCACCTGGTCGAGCGCGGGATGACGAACTACTGGGGCTACAACTCGATCGGCTTCTTCGCGCCTGACATTCGGTACGCCAGCGCCCACGAGGCCGGAGCGCAGGTCAACGAGTTCAAGACGATGGTGAAGATCCTCCACGAGGAGGGGATCGAGGTCATCCTCGACGTCGTCTACAACCACACCGCCGAGGGCAACCACCTGGGGCCCACGCTCTGCTTCCGCGGCCTCGACAACGCCGCCTACTATCGCCTGACCGGCGACCGGCGTTACTACCTGGACTACACCGGCTGCGGCAACACGCTGGACATGACGCATCCCCGTGCGCTGCAGCTCTTGATGGACAGCCTGCGGTACTGGATCCAGGAGATGCGGGTGGACGGTTTTCGGTTCGATCTGGCCTCGGCGCTGGCCCGCGAGCTGGACGACGTGGACCGCCTGGGCTCGTTCTTCGACATCATCCACCAGGATCCGGTGATCTCGCAGGTCAAGCTGATCGCCGAGCCGTGGGATCTCGGCGAGGGCGGCTACCAGGTCGGCAACTTTCCCAACCACTGGGCGGAATGGAACGGCGTCTATCGCGACACCGTGCGCGCCTTCTGGAAGGGCGACGAGGGCCAGGCCGGCAACATGGGCCATCGGCTGACCGGCTCCAGCGATCTGTACGGGCGCGGTGGCCGGCGGCCCTACGCCTCGATCAACTTCGTGACCGCCCACGACGGCTTCACGCTCCGCGACCTGGTCTCGTACAACGACAAGCACAACGAGGCCAACGGCGAGGACAACCGCGACGGCGCCGACCACAATCTGTCCTGGAACCACGGCGTGGAAGGCCCGACCGACGACGTCAAGATCCTCGAGCTGCGCGAGCGTCAGACGCGCAACTTCCTGGCCACCCTGCTGCTGTCCCAGGGCGTGCCGATGATCTGCGCCGGCGACGAGATCGGCCGCACACAGAACGGCAACAACAACGCCTATTGCCAGGACAACGAGCTGTCCTGGCTGGACTGGCGTCTGGACGGCCGGCGCAAGGCCTTGCTCGCCTTCACGCGGTTCCTCATCCGGCTGCGGCGTCACCACCCGGTGCTTCGCCGCAAGCAGTTCTTCTACGGTCGCGCGATCCACTCCGAGGTCAAGGACCTGACGTGGGTACGGCCGGACGGCCGGGAGATGACCGAGGACGACTGGAACAACGGACTGACGCGCTGCCTCGGTCTTCGCCTCGGAGGAGACACGATCGAGGACGTGGACGACCACGGCGACCGGATCATGGACGACACGTTCCTGATTCTGCTCAACGCGTACTGGGAGCCACTGCCGTTCGTGCTGCCGGCGCACCGCCGAGGCGTGCGCTGGGAGCCCGTGCTCGACACGCGCGAGCCCACCGGACGCCGGCGGGGTCCCGCGCAACGCGGCGGCCACACCTACGAGCTGGAGCCCCGCTCGGTCGCCGCGTTTCGACTGGCCGGCAGCCGGCGCTCTAACCGGTCCTCTTGACCGAAGTCGAGGCGGGCGCGTCGCGATCGTCGCGCGGCGCGCCGAACCTCGGAGCGGCGTGAGACGTCGGTCGGCGGCTCTCCGTCGCCGAGAAATCGACCCGACCCCACATCGACTCGCCGAGACCGCGCCAGCCGAGGACCCGGCTCAGCTCCGACTCGTTACCGATGGGGCCGTGCTCGTCGCGGAACTTGACGATGCGCTCGGCCTGCTCCGGACCGACGCCGGGCAGTGCGAGCAGCTCGTGGGGGTTTGCGCTGTTCACCGAGACCCGATAAGGCATGGGATACCTCCGCCTGGATTGGGTCGGTCGTTGTCCCGAGAGTGAACACCCTTCGGCCCGTCGTCGTCAAGACTCCTTACACTCTCGTGGTCTGACCAGCCCAGTACGGCTCGCGCAGCAGGCGTTTGACGAGCTTGCCCGCGGTGTCGCGCGGGAACTCGTCGTGGAAGGACACCTGGCGGGGCGTCTTGTAGTCGGCGATGTGGGCTCGGCAGAAGGCGATCACCGCCTCCGCGGTGATCGTCGCGCCGGAGCGGGGCTGGATCGCGGCGTGCACGCGCTCGCCCCACTCGGGATCGGGCACGCCGAAGACGGCGGCGTCCTGCACGCCGGGGTGACGGTGCAGGACGTCCTCGATCTCGGCCGGGTAGATGTTGACGCCGCCCGAGATGATCATGTCGCGCTTGCGGTCGCAGATGTAGACGAAGCCCTCGTCGTCCATCCAGGCCACGTCGCCCACGCTCAGCCAGTCGCCGCGCGCCGTCTCGCGCGTGGCTTCCGGCTTCTTGTAGTACTCGTCGAACGCGCCAGGGTACCGGCGCACGTGGAGCTCGCCCGGCTGCCCGGTCGGGAGGGGACGCCCCTCGTCGTCGAGGATCGCCAGCTCGATGTCGGGCGCGGCCCGGCCGCACGAGTGGGGCTTGCGCAGCATGTCCCCGGGCAGCAGCACCGTGTCGATCCCGAGCTCGGTCGAGCCGTAGAACTCGTAGAGCACGGGCCCGAAGTAGGCGAGCACCTCCTCCTTCACGCGCATCGGGCAGGGCGCCCCCGCCACCACGATGGATCGCATGGAGGAGACGTCGTGGCGGGCGCGGACCTCGGCCGGCAAGTCCACGATGCGCTTGAGCAGCGTGGGCGCCATGAAGGTGGTGGTGCAGCGGTGGTGCGCGATGAGACGCAGCGCATCCTCGGGATCGAACTTTCGCATCACCACGACGGTCTGCCCGAAGAGGTGCGCGTACAGCGCGAAGCCGCCCGGTGCGGAGTGATAGAGCGGGCCCGCCACGAGGTGGACGTCGGTGGGCGCCACGCAGTTCAGCACCCCCACGCGCGAGACGATCGCGCGGGGATCGATGCTCCTGCGCAGCGCGCCCTTGGGCTTGCCCGTCGTCCCGGCGGTGTAGATCATCGAGCCGCCCAGCCCCGTCGGCTCCGCGACCGCATCCGGCCGCCCGGCGGCGATGAGGTCATTCACGTGCGACGCCCACGCGCGCCGCTCGCCGCCCAGCAGCACCACGTGACGCAGACGCGGCGCCCCGGCGCGCACGCGCTCCAGCATCGGGACGAAGGCATCGCTGGCGAACACCGTGACCGCGTCGGAGTCGTCGAGGATGTAAGCGACCTCCTCGGCGGTCAGCCGGTGATTCATGGGCACCGGGATGAGGCCGAGGGCGCGCGCGGCGGCCGAGGCCAGCAGCACCTCGAGCGAGTTGTGGGCGTAGAGCACCACGTGCTCGCCGGCCACGAGACCGAGGTCCCCGAGCGCATGGACCAGACGATTGCGCGCCGCGTGGTACTCACGCCAGGTGAGGCGCTGGTCCCCGTCGATCACCGCCGCCTTGTCGGGCTGCGCGTCCGCGTGCCGGGCCACGATATCCACTGGCGCGTATTCTAGCCCTGGCCGCAGCCGCTGGCCCAGGACGTGCAATGAGGGGAAGTGATGACCATGTCGCCAGGCCGCCCGTCCGGGTTCAGCCGCGGCCGTAGCGATTCCCCGACGCTCGCCCCCGCTCGCCTCGCCACGTTGGCCGGGCTCGTGCTCCTGGTCGCTTGCCTGTACTGGGCGCGCGAGGTCCTGGTCCCGGTCGCCCTGGCCATCCTGCTGACGTTCTTGCTGGCGCCGCTGGTGACCCTGCTCGAGCGCCGTCGCTTTCCGCGCGTTCCGGCGGTCGTGCTCGTGGTAGTGCTCACGCTCGGCGTGCTGGGCGGAGTGGGGATGGTGCTCGTCACGCAAGTCATGAGTCTGGGCAGCGAGCTCCCGAGCTACAAGGACAACATCAAGGAAAAGATCTCCGATCTGCGCCTGCTCGGCCGGAGCAGCGGGCTCGAGCCGGTGAAGGACACGGTGACGCGCGCGGCCGGCGAGGTCGAGCGCGACGTCGAGAAGACCAAGCCGCCGGAGAGCAAGCAGCCGAAGCCGACGCCGGTGGTCGTCCAGCCCGGCCCGAATTCGGGGCTGGTGCACCTGCCGGCGGCGCTGGCCCCGTGGTTCGATCCGCTGACCCGTGCCGGCCTGGTCGCGCTGCTCGTGCCGTTCATGCTGCTGAGCCGGAACGAGCTGCGCAATCGCGTCGTCCGGCTCGTCGGCTTCAGCCGGCTGGCCGTCACCACGCGCGCCCTCGACGAGGCCAGCGAGCGGGTGACGCGCTATCTGCTGACGCAATCGCTGGTCAACGCCACCTTCGGCACGCTGGTCGGGCTCGGCCTGTTCGTGGTCGGCGTGCCGTACGCGCTGCTGTTCGGATTCCTCGGCGGTGTCCTGCGCTTCATCCCTTACGTCGGCGTCTGGATCGCCGCCGGGCTGCCGATCTTGCTGAGCATGGCGATCTTCCCGGGCTGGGGGAAGGCGCTGCTGGTGCTCGGGCTCTTCGCCATTCTCGAGCTCTTCATCAGCGCCGTGCTCGAGGTCTTGCTCTATGCCCGCAGCGCCGGCGTGTCGGAGGTGGGATTGCTGGTGGCCATCGCCTTCTGGGCCTGGGTGTGGGGGCCGATCGGGCTGCTGCTGGCCACCCCACTGACCGTGTGCCTGGTCGTGTTCGCCAAGTACATCCCGGAGCTGGAATTCATCTGGATCGTCATGGGAGACGCGCCGGTCGTGTCCACCGACGTGCTCGTGTACCAGCGCTTGCTGGCCGAGGATCTGGACGAGGCCAGCGACGTCGTGGAGCGCTTCGCCGCCGAGCATCCGCGCGAGCAGGTCTTCGACGAGGTCCTGCTCCCGGTCCTGTCCCACGCCGCGCGTGACCGCAACCGGGCGCGCATCGACGCCGCCGAGGAGCGCGCGGTGGTGTCGGCCGTGCGCGAGCTCGTCGAAGAAGTCGGCGATCCGCCGGACGCGCCGATCTCCGGTCCGCTGGAGCGGGTCACCGTGGTCGGCTTCGCGGCGCGCGGGGAGGCCGACGCGGTCGCCCTCCTGATGCTGCGCGACCTCCTCGTCCCGTCGGGAGTCGACCTGGAGATCGGCGCGCCGGGCCGGCTCTCCGCAGAGGTCGTGCAGCATGTGCGCGAGCGCGACGTGCGGGTGGTGGTGGTGGCGTCCATGCCGCCGGGCGGTCTCTCGCAGGCGCGCTATCTCTGCAAGCGGCTGCGCGCCGGCGTGCCGGACGTCCGGATCGTCGTCGGGCGGTGGGCCGCGTCCGAGGACGCGGATGAAATCCGCGCGGCGCTGATCGGCGCGGGAGCCGACAGCGTCGCCACGCGCCTGCTCGAGCTCCGCGACGGGGTCCTTGAGGTGGCGCGCACGGAGCCCAGCGCCACGCCGCGCCGCGCCGCCTGATCGGCTGGAGTATGCTCGGCGCGTGAGTCGCGCCGCCGGCTTGCTCGCCGCCCTCGGGCTGCTCCTGGTCCTGCTCTCCCCGGCCGCCGCTCAGACCCCGCGGCCCGGCGCGGTCCGGGAGTGGCGCGGGACCGGCGTCGCGCTCGCCGTGCTGCCTCCGCCGTCGGATTTGCACGCCACGCGTCCGGTGATCGTGATCCAGCACGAGGCGATCCCGGGTCTGATGGAGGAGGCGATGGCGATGCCGTTTCTCGTGGCGTCCACCACGCTCTTCGAGGGGCTCAAGAACGGCGACCGGATCGCGTTCACGCTCCGGGACGTGCCCGACGCGCTCCTGGTGATCGCGATCGAGCGTCTGCCCCCACCGCGCTGATCAGGCGGCGGCCTGCGCGCGTTTGCGCGCGGGTGACTTGACGGTCAGCACTGCGCAGGGCGCCGTGCGCACCACCTGCTCGGCCACGCTGCCGAGCAGCACGCGCTCGAGACCGGTTCGTCCGTGGGTGCCGACCACCAGGAGATCGGCGCTCACGTCGGTCACCGCCTCGATCAGGCCCGGCGCCGCCGGACCCATCTTGACCACGGCCCGGCTGCGGAGACCACGCGCCGCCGCGTGAGCGACGCGGCGATCGACCTCCCGACTCACCCAGCGCCGCTGCTCTTCCCACACGTCCACCACGCTGGGGACGGCAATCTCGGGGGAGGGCGGCAGATCCGGGAAGACGTGCACCAGCGTCACCTCGGCCCGGTGCACCGCGGCGAGATCGCACGCCACCTCCCACGCCGCCTCGGCCGTATCGGAGAAATCCGTCGCGCACACGATTCGCTGGAACATGGGTCACCTCGTGGGCCTGGCTGTTGCACACGCGGTGCCGGTAGGCGGGATCAGAGCCGGCGCAGGAACCGGGCGATGGCCTGGCCGATCTCCGCCGGCGAATCCTCCTGCAGGAAGTGGGTGCCGCGCACCGTAACTTCCTGTTGATTGGGCCAGGTGCGGCAGAACTCGCGCGGCGCCCCGACCAGGATCGAGCCCGGGTTGCCGTTGATGAAGAGCTTGGGCAGCGGGCTCTGGGCCAGCCACTTCGCGTAGGCATCCACCAGCGCGGTCACGTCGGCCGGCTCGCCGTCGACCGGGATCTCGCGCGGCCAGGTGAGGGTGGGCCGGCGCGCCTCGCCGGTCTCCCGGAAGGGCTCGCGATAGTGGTCCATCTCCTCGGCGGTGAGGCCGCGCAGCACACTGGCCGGCAGGATGCGCTCGACGAACACGTTCTTGGCCAGCACCATCTCCTCGCCGGCCGGCGAGCGCATGGCCTGGAAGATCTTGCGGGCCGCCTCCGGCCACTCGGCCCACGCCACCGGCCGCACGATCGCCTCCATGTAGACGAGAGCCTTCACGCGGTCGGGATGGCGGTGCGCCCAGTGAAAGCCGAGCGCCGAGCCCCAGTCGTGCATCACGAGCGTGACGCGACGCAGGTCGAGCGCGTCGAACCAGGCATCGAGATAGCGAGCGTGGTCGACGAAGCGATACTGGCCGCCCGGCGCCTTGCCCGAACGCCCCATGCCGATGAAGTCGGGCGCCAGACAGCGGCCTCGGCCGTCGAGATGCGGAATCACGTTGCGCCAGAGGTACGAGGAGGTCGGGTTGCCGTGGAGCAGCACGATCGGATCACCGACACCGACTTCCACGTACCGCATGTGGCTGTCGAGCACGGCCAGCCGTCGTCGCTCGTACCAGTCCGCCGCCGAGATCCCGCCCTTGCTCATGCTGCCTCCTGGGTGCCCGTCGGCGCGCGCGGAACGACCCTAAGCTGGGTCCCTTCGACCTATCCGGCAGGGGGTGATAGTAGCCCAGGGCGATCCGAGCGGGGGCGGAGCCGGGACCGGGCCGGAAACCCGCGATCCCGAACGACATTGTAGTTTCCACAACCGCAGTGCGGAAATCTTCTTCCACGCGACCCCGCGATCGTGTCAGTATTCGAGATGCCAATGCAATCCGTTTCACAACGCTTGAGCGCTGCGTTGCTGGTTGCATTCGCCTCGGTTGCCGGTTGCGGTGCTGGGCGCATCGTTCTCCCGTTCTCGATCGAAGGCTCAGCACTGCCGCCCGCTCCGGTTCACGCCGAGTTCGCCACGCACGCCGATGCGATCCGCGGCATCTCGGCCGTGATCGCGCGCGATCTCGAATTGCCGCTGCCGAAGATCTTCACGGCCTACGTCTACTCCGGGCGCGAGGGCTTCGAGCGGGGCCTGGTCGAGGACGCCAACGTCTCCCCGGTGCGCGCGGCCGAGCTCTCGGAATTCGCGGTCGGCATCGGCAAGCGGCGTCAGTTGTTGTTGAACGACGAGGGCGGCGCCGCGCGCGGCCGCGAATGGTACCGGCTGATCGCGCACGAGCTGGCGCACGTGTCGCAGATCGAGTTGGCCGGGGGCGAAGGACGCGCTGAGCAGTGGCTCGCCGAGGGCATGGCGGAGTGGGTCGCCTTCAACGTGCTTGAGAAGCTCGACCTCGACACGGTCGCCAACCGACGCAAGCTCGCCACCACCGGAATCCGCAACCACGCGGCGCTGGTGGCGGCGCGGCTGGATCTCGAGACGCTCGGCAACCCGCGCGGCTTCACGGTGCGCCACCTGCGCGAGGGCTCGCTGCCGACGTATCAGCTGGCGTTCCTCATGGCCGACTACCTGATCACCCGCGACGGCGCGCCGCGCGTGGTCGCCTACTTCCGCTCCTTCGAGCGCCGCCAGGATCGTCACGCCAACTTCCGCGACACGTTCGGCCAGAGCCTGGAGCACTTCGAGCTCGAAGTCCTCGGCCACCTCAAGAGTCTCGTCCGCTAGTCACGCCGTTCGCGCGCGGCCTTCCGGCCGCGCCACACCGACGTCCTCCCGAGACTGCCCTCGAGTCCCGCCGTCCTTGTGTCGCCGGGGTGGCGGAAGCCAATGGCGCGTGGGAACGCGTACGCCGTTGAGTGTGCGACGCCCATCGGGAGGGGGGCTTCGCCTCCCTCCCGACCACGCTACGGAGCCGTGACGGTCGCGGTGATCTGGCGGAAGTTGCTCGGTGTGGCGAAGCCCGATGGCACGCCGACCGAGATCAACGAGGTGCCCACATTGACCGGGTCGAACGCCGTGATCTGAGCGCTCTGATTCGCCGTGAAAGCCAAGGGGCTCACCGTGATCACCCCCACTCCCGAGCCGCTCTGATCGACCGCCGTCACCGGCACGCTGATGGTGAAGCCACCACGGATCGCCTGGTTCAGCTCGAAGTTCAGCGTACTCGGGTTGAGACGCGCCGGGGTGATCTGGAGCGTGGCATTGGCGCCGGTGGTCGTCGTCGTGAAATTCCCAAGGTTGATGAGGGTGAAGCCCGACGGTGTCGCCGTGACCGTCATCGTGCCGTCGGCAAAGCCCGCGGCCTGAGCGGTGACCGTGGTCGTCCCGCTGGCCGCCCGCCCTTGCACCAGGATGGTGCCGACGAAGGTCGACGAGACGTTGGTGAAGGTGACCGTGTTGCTTCCCTCCACCGTGGGGGTGGTGCTGCTGACGATCGTCGCGACGGCCGTGGACGACACGGTGACCGTCACCGTCACCGGGTTCGGCGGCGTCGCCGCGAGGCTGATCGACACCGGACCCTGCAGATTCTGACCGACGCCGAACGTGGTCGATCCGAAGGTGATCGCCGGCGCGGTGACGGTGGCCGTGACCACCCGGGCATTTGCCGGAGTACTGAATCCGGTCGGCGTGCCGACCTGGACCTGGGAAATGCCCGCCGCTGCCGGGTCGAACTGGACGTTCATGAACGTGTCGCCGCCGTTGAACACGGCGGGACTGCCGACGATCGTGCCGACGCCCGAGCTGCCCGGCTGATCGACGGCCGTCACCGGTACGCTGATCTGCGTGAGCCCGCTCCGCACGGTCTGGTTCGCGGCGAAGGTGAGGTTGGTGCTGAGCACGGCGGGAGTGATCTGGATCGTCGTGTTGGCCGAGAAGGTGGTTGTGCTGAAGTTCCCGAGCTGGAACGGGTTGATCACGAAGCCGGACGGCGCGAGGGTCATCGTGGCGACCTGGTTCGCGTAGCCCGGGGCGCCCGCCGTGACCTGGACCGTGCCTGTGCCGTCCAGCGCCTGGATGAAGATCGGCGTGGACGAACTGGTGGAGCCGGCGTTGATCGGCAGGGTGATCTGGTTGCTGCCCTGGCCGGTCGCGCTGGTGGCCAGGAGCACTCGGCTGGGCTCGGCGCTCGTCACGGTGACCTGGACACCGCCGGCCGGCGCCGGCGCCTGCAGGCTCAACGATGTCTGCACCTGGAGGTCCCGGCCGATGGTCTGCGGGCTGAAGTTGATGGCGGGCGTGCTCACGGTGGCCGTGACCGACCGGGCGCTGGCCGGCGTACTGAAGTTGAAGCCGGTCGGCGTGACGACCTGGATCAGCGAGACGCCCCCCGCCAGCGGGTCGAACTGGACGTTCTTGAACGTGTCGTTCCCGTTGAACGTGACGGGGCTCCCCACGATCGTGCCCACGCTGGAGCCGCCGGTGGGCTGGTCGGTCGCCGTCACCGTCACGATGACCGGCGCGAGACCCGGACGCAGGGTCTGGTTCGTTGCCCAGGTGAGGGTGGGGGTATTCAGGATGGCCGGAGTGATCTGGACCGGCTGATTGGCGGAGAACGTCGTGGTCGTGAAGTTGCCGAGCTGGAACGGATTGATGACGAAGCCCGAGGGTCTGAGCGTGACCGTGGCGACGCCATCGGCGTAGCCCGGCGCGGTCGCGGTCAGCTGGACCGTGCCGGTGCCGTCCAGGGCCTGGACGAAGAACCCCGTGGTCGGGCTGACCCCACCGGTATTGATGGTGAGGACGATCTGCCCGGAGCCCAGCGTGGTCGCGCTCGTGGAGAGCCGAACCCTGGTGTCATCGGCGCTCGTCAGCGTGACCTGGACGCCGCCGGTCGGGGCGGCCGTTCCGAGGCTCAGGCTGCCCTGGGTCTGCAGGTCACGCCCGACGGTCTGAGCGGAGACGTTGATCGCCGGCGCAGTCACGGTGGCGACGACCGACCGGGAGGTGCCCGGGGTGCTGAAGTTGAAGCCGGTCGGCGTGACGACTTGGATCAGCGAGGTTCCTGCCGCCGCCGGGTCGAACGCAATGTTCTTGAACGTGTCGCCACCGTTGAAGACGGCAGGGCTTCCCACGATCGTGCCCACGCTCGAGCCGCCGGTGGGCTGGTCGGTCGCCGTCACCGTCACGTTGATCGGTCCGAGCCCGCCGCGCACCGCGAGATTGTTCACCCAGCCGAGGCCGCTGGGATTGAGCTGGGCCGGAGTGATCTGGACAGTCTGGTTGGCCGCCAGCGTCGTGGTGGTGAAGTTACTGAGCTGGAACGGATTGATGACGAAGCCCGACGGCACCAGGGTGACCGTGACCACCCTTGGTGCGTAGCCCGGCGCCGTCGCGGTGACCTGGACCGTGCCAGTGCTATCCAGGCCCTGGAAAAAGAGCGGTAGCGACGACCCGGACTGGCCCGCGCTGATGGGAAGAACGACCTGGGCGCTGCCCTGAGCCGTGGCGCTGGTCGAGATCAGGAGCCTCGCCGGGTCGCCGCTGCTCACCGTCAGCTGCACACCGCCGGCCGGCGCTGCTGCGGCCAGGCTGGCTGAGGCCTGGGCCTGGAGATCGCGGCCCACCGTCGGATTGGTGAGGTTGACGGCCGGTGGCTGGGTGACGTTGATGTTGGCCGTCGCGGAGGTCACCCCGGTGCCGGTGGCTTGCAGCGTGGTGCTCTGGCCGGCCGTGACGCCCGTGACGACGGCCTGCACCGAGAGCTGGCCGGCCGGAATGGTGACCGGCGAGGCGACCGTGGCCACGTTGGTATTCGCGGTGGCCAGGGCGAGCGTCAGACCATTGCTCGGCGCCGGGTTGGCGATGTTCACGGTGAGGTTGCTGGTCGTCCCCACCACGACGTTCAGAGTCGTCGGCGTGAACGTCACGTTCACCACCGCGTTGGCCGTGCGGCTATCGGGGGCGAAGCCAATCGCCGCCGCGTTGATCTGCGCGCTCCCCACGGCGACCGCGGTGACTTGCGGATTCGCCGCCGGCACCTGCGCCCCGCCGGGGATGAAGACGCTCGGCGTGACGGTGGCGACGCTCGGGTTGCTGCTGGTGAAGCTGACGGTGACGCCGCTGGGCGGCGCCGCCGTGGACAGGCTGATGGGCAGGCTGGCCGTCTGGCCGGGGCCGAGATTCGGCAGCGCACCCAGACTGATCACGCTACTGGTCACCGTCACGGGGACCGCGCCGGCTCCGAAACCGGGCGCGGTTCCGGTGATGGTCGTGGAGCCGGCCGCCACGCCGGTGAGGGTGAAGGGCGCGGAGGTCTGTCCCTGGTTGATCGTCACGGTGGCCGGCAGCGTCAACAGACCGCTTGGGTTGCTGGTGAGCGTGACGGTGACGCCGCCGGCCGGAGCCGGTGTGGGAATCGCGGCCGCGCCGTTGATCGAGCGACCGACGCCGACCAGCGGTCCATCGGTCGTCAGCGCGATGCCGGAGATCGGACTCACCGTGGCGGTGGCGCTGTTGTTGGCCGCGACCGGGTCGGACGGGGTTGAGGCCGTCCGCGTCGCCGTGTTGGCGTAGTTCCCCGTGGCCCGGACCTGCGCGGTGAGCTGCAGCGTCGCGCTGGCGTTGGCGGCGAGGCTGCCGACCGCCCAGATGCCGCTGGCCGAAGTGTAGGTGCCCTGGCCCGGCAGCGACGACACGAACGTATAGCCAGTGGGGAGGAGATCCGTCACCTGCACGCCGGTCGCGGCGCCGGGACCATTGTTCGTCGCCGTGAGGGTGAAGATCACGTTGCTGCCGATGACCGGGCTCGGGATGTTGACCGTCTTGGTAACCGCAATGTCAGCCGCCAGGGCCGGCGTCACGATCGCGGTGGCCGTGTTGTTCGCCGGGACCGGATCCGTCACGCCGACCGCCGAGATCGAGGCGGTGTTCGCGTAGGTGCCGGTGGCGCGCACGGTGGCGGTGATCGTCAGCGTCGCCGAGTTGCCCGGCGCCGTGCCGGTCAGAGCACCGATCGTCCAGATGCCGGTGGCGGACGCGTACGATCCCTTGCTGGGGGTGGCCGACACGAAGGTATAGCCGCTCGGCAACAGATCCGTCACCGTGGCGGTGGTGACGGCGGCGGGACCATTGTTCGTCGCCGTGACCGTGAAGGTCACGTTGGCGCCGACGAGCGGACTCGCGTTGTTGACCGCCTTGGTGACCGCGAGATCGGCCAGCGTTGCCGGCGGCGTGGCGACGGCCACGACCTCGCGGCCGTCGAGAAGGGTCGCCCGGAAGGCGATCTGACCGCTCGCATTGATCGCGCCGAAGGTCAGGAACGCCACGGTGGAGCCGAACAGCGGATCGCCCACCTGAACGGCCATGTTGCCGGTCGGGCTGGGGCCGTTGAGGATGCCGAGGTTGCCGGCCTGCGTGAGGGCCACGAAAGCCACGTCGCCGCGGTCGCTGATCACCGGCGAATTGTCGTCCTCGCTCACGTCGCCGAAGTTCTGGAAGCCGTTGGCTGCCGTGGCAAACGGAACGACGTCGCCTTCGCCCGCCGAGAGCAGGACGCTCTGCCGGATGTTCCCCAACCCCGGGATGAACGCCAGGCGGCCAAAGTTGTTGAACGACACGTTGGTGGAGGTGACGACCTCGACGTCGTCGGCCAGGATCTCGATATCGCCGTTGGGCGCGACGGAATAGATGCCGCGGCCAGGCTCCGAGTTCGCGACGAAGGCGACGCGACCGTCATCGTTCACCGCGGGGTGAATACCGAGATTGGTGAACAGGCTGCCGTCGGTGCCGGGCACCAGCGGGAAGGGACCGCCGGGCGTCCCCGAGAACAGACGGAGAGGACCCTGCGGGGTTTGCCCGACGAACGCGACCCGGCCGTTGCGGCTCATCGCCGGATCGAAAAGCTGGGAGAGCTGAGCACTGGTCGTGGCCACCGTGCTGAGGCTTTCCTCGTCGCCCCGGAAGACACCCTGCGTCTCGTTGGCCCGCAGGGCCAGGAACGCCACCTGGCCATTGTTGTCGATGGGAACCCGGTTGCCGAACTCGACGAACCCTCCGGGGGAGGTGCCGGCCACGGTGGACAGCTCGCCGCCGTTGCCGGTGAAGATGCGCTCGCGCACGTCGGTCAGCAGCGCCCGGAACGCCACGGTGCCCGCATCGTTGATACCGGGCGCGCCGGCGAAGCCGGAGATCTCGCCATCCTGCTCGGCGTCGGTCTCGGCGATGCGCCGGAACGTGTAGACGGGACCCTCGCGAATGTCCAGCCTCGCGCTGTCGCCCTCGCCGAGCGTGGTGTTGGGCGAGGGGTTGCTCAGCGTGAGGTTGATGGTCCGCGTCCCGTCGCCGGGGCCGTTGCTGAGAATCGGCACGGTAAAGGTCGCCGTGTCCACGCCGACCGGGAACGTGACGGTGCCCGTCTGGGTCGCGTAGTGCGTGCCCGCGATGGCGGTGCCGTTGCTGGTCGCGAAGCTGGCGGAGACCTGTCGATTGAGGTTGCCCCGCCGGCTGACGCTGATGATGGCCGGGCCGCCGCCCTCGGTCACCGAGTACACGGAGAGATCGAGATTGATCTCGCTGGTGGCGCCGAAGATCGTCAGCGTGGTCGTGCCGACCGCGCCGATGGTGGCCGTGCCGGAGGCGATGCTGAGACCGAAGATCGCCGTGACGTCCGGCTCGCCGCTGCTGGCCTCCCGGGTGGTGATCGTGAACGATGCCGTCGTGTCGTTCGGGCCGAACGTCACGACACCCGCGGTGGGGTCGAAGTCCTCGCCCGGCACGGCGGTCCCGCCGCTGGTCGCCCAGTTGACGGTCAGCGGGGTGCCCAGCGCGCCGCTGCGCGTGAGGGTGATCTCCTTGTCCTGGCCATACACGGCCGAGAACGTGGGCGCGGTGAACTGGACCACGGACGCCGGCGGCGCCGCGTCCTGGATCTGCAGCGTCGTGGTGGACTGCGGGCCGAGCGTCGCCGCGGCTTCCGGCATGCTGAGCGTAATCGGCACCGTCTCGGTGCCCTCGAGGAGGCTATCGGTGAGCAGGTTGATGGTGAAGCTCGCGGTCTGAGCGTTCACCCCGAAGGTGACGGTCCCGGACGCCGGGGTGAAGTCCACGCCGGGCGTGGCCGTACCCTCGCCCGCCGACCACTGCACGGCCAGCGACGAGCCGATTCCGCCGGTCCTGACGATGGTGAGCGTCACCGTCGTCCCCTCGCCACCCCCGAAGAGCGGCTGGGTGAACTGGATGTTGCTCCCGCCGAAATCGTTGTCGGTGATCGTGAACGTCTGCTGCGACTGGGGCCCGAGCTTGGTGCCGCGCGGATTGCGCAGCAGGTACGTGAAGGTCTCGAAGCCCTCGGCGATCGTGTCGTTGAAGATCACCAGCGGGATCACGGTGGCCCGGGTGTTGGCCTTGAACGTGAGCGTGCCGCTGGTGGGCGTGTAGTCCGTGATCCCGATCGCGGTCCCGTCGATCGAACCGAAGTCCACGAACGCATCGTTGGCCAGCGATCCCGAGCGGACGATCTCGGGGAAGTTGCCGATGAAGTTGCCGCTGAACTGCACCATAGAGCTGTCGTCGTCCATGATGGTGACGGTCGTCGTGGCGGGCGAGCCCAACGTGACACCGGTCGGATTCTCATTCAGCTCCGGCAGGCTGAGCCGTACCTGGAACGATTCGTTGCCTTCCGACACGTCGTCCATGCCGATCGGGACCACGATCGTCTTGGACGTTTCGCCCGGTCCGAAGGTCAGCGAGCCGGCGGTGAAGCCGTAGTCGTTGCCCTCGACGGTCGCGGTGCCGTCGAAGGTCGTGTACTGCACGACCACGCCGCCCGCGGTCCCGCCCGTGCGCAGCACGGTGAGCGTGACGCTGCCGGCGCTCTCGTTGACCAGGGCGGTCGCCGCGCTGAACCTCACCTGGCCGGCCACGTCGGCCTCGGTGATGTTCACGGTGGCGGACCCCGGCGTGACCACCGTGGCGCCGTTGCTCGGCTCGCTCAGCGCGAGCGTGAAATTCCGCAGCCCGGTCACTTTGGAGTCGCGCAGGATCGGTATCTTGACCGGTTTGGTTGTCTCGCCGGCCGCGAAGACCAGCGGGGTGGCCGGGGCGGTGTAGTTGGTCCCCTTCTTCGCGGTGCCGTCGGTGGCGACCAGGTTGACGGATACGTTGCCGGTCAGGTTCAGGCCGGTGCGGAGCACGTTGATCGACACGAAGCCGGCACTCTCGAGGACGGTGTACGAGCCCTTGTCGAGCTTGAAGGTGCCGGCCTGCTCGTTGTCGTCGATGTTCAGCGTGGCCGTGCGCTGCGTGCCGAGCTGGGCGCCGCCGGTCGTCGTGCCGAGGGCCAGCGCGACCGTGCGCGTGCCGTCCAGCCGGTTGTTGTTGATGATCGGCACGTTGAACGTCCGGCTAGGCGTATTCGCGGGGAACGTGAGCGTTCCCGAGACCGGTGTGAAGTCGACGACCGGCTGGGCAGTGCCCGGAGTCGCGCTGAAGGTCACGGTCGCCGGACTGGTCAGGGTCCCGGTGCGCAGCACCGTGACAACCGCGTTCAGCGTGCCTTCCTTGACGTTGAAGGTCGGGGCGTTGAACTGGAAGGCCGATTCGTCGTCCAGGATCGTGACGGTGGCGACCTGGCTCACCGCGGGCAGCACCAGCGGGGGCACACCGGTCACCGTCCGTAGATTCGAGAGCGCGACGGTGAAGGTCTCGTTGCCCTCGGCCAGCGTGTCCTGGCGGATCGGGATGGTGATGGTGGTGGAGGTGTTGCCGAAGCCGAAGCTCAGGGTGCCGGAGGAGATCTCGAAATCTCCGGCGCCCTCGATCCCGCCGGTGGCGCTGCCGTTCACCGTCTGGAAGTCGACTAGGACGCCACCACCGATGCCGCCCGTGCGCTGCACGGTGAGCGTGACCTTGCCGGCGTTCTCACTCACGGAATACTTGTCCGGGACGAATTTGATCACGCCGGGCAGATCCACGTCGGTGATCGTGACTAGCGCGCTCGACTGGCCCTTGACGACCTCGGCCGGGGACGTTGGGTTCTGGCTGAGGCTGAACGTGAACGTTTTGGGTCCGTCGACGACACGGTCCGGCAGGATCGGGATCGGGACAGCCCTCATCGTCTCGCCGGCTTTGAAGGTCAACGTCCCGGCCTGCGAGGTATAGTCCTGCGGCGATGCTTGGCCGAGGGCGGTCGCGCTTGCGGTGGCGTAGTCGACCGTGACGTTGCCGGCGAGGCTGGTGCCGAGTCGGCGGACGATGATCGACAGCGAGCCCGCGTTCTCAGCCACCGTATAGGTCGGCTTATCGACCTTGAACTGGCCAGCCTGGTCGTCGTCCTGGATAGTGACATTGGTGGTGGACTGTGCGCCGAGCTGCACGCCGTTGGTCGGCTGGCCCAGGCTGAGCATGAAGCTGCGGTTGCCGTTCACCAGGGTGTTGTTGACGATCGTGACGCTGAGCGTACGGGTCAGCACGCCGGCCGCGAAAGTCAGGATGTTCGTCGTCGACAGCTTGAAGTCCACGTCGCGCACGGCCGTGATCGGGGTGGCGGTGTAGGTGACCGTGAACGGTGTGGTGGAGGCGCCGGTGCGGACCGCGGTGATGACGAGGCTCGCGACGTTCTCCTTGACCGTGTAGACGGGCTGCTGGAACTGCACGACGGCGCTGTTGCCGATCGTCACGACGGCGGTGGCCCGGGTGCCGAGCACGGCGCCGTTCGTGGGGTTGATCAGGGCGAGATTCACCGTCTCGTCGCCCTCGATCTCGGTATCCGACAGCGCGACCACCGAGAAGGTCTTGGACGTCTCGCCGGCCGCCAGCGTCAGGGTGCCGTTGCCCGCAGGGATCGTGAGGTTGCCCGAGACGAGGTTGAAGTCCGACCCCCGCGTCGACGTGCCGCCCGTGACCTGGAAGTCCACCGTCACCGCGGTCGTGGACGCGCCGGTGCGCTCGACCACCAGGGTGGCCGCGGTGCCCTCCGTGATCCGTAGCGCCGTGCTGGTGCTCCGGAACTGAACGGTCGACGCCGCTGGCGGCGCGACGGCATCGGCCTTGAGCAGGGCGAAGAACCCGAGGGAGGGGAGCTCCGCATCGAGCGTGTCGACTCCGCCGATCCGATCCTTGTCGGCGTTCATGGCGCCGCGCAGCTCGAGGATCCGGACCTCGGTGACGATGGTGCCGCTCACCAGGCCGGTCGGGCTGACCTGCAGTCGGTTGTTTTCATCGTCGCCCAGGTCGACGATTTCGTCTTGCTCGCCGCCGGGCCCCGTGAGGGTGCCGGTGATGAGCCCGTTGGGGCTGACCGTGATGTTCCCCACGAGCCACTCACCGTTGTTGCCGCGATCGTTCTGCGACTGCAGGCTGAACAGATCCCAGCGTCCCACGGCGTCGGCGAGCGTGAAGGGGACGCTGGGCTGCCGCTGGAGCACGAAGATGCCGTTCTGCAGCAGGTCGGGGCTCGGCCGGTTGCGAATTGTGATGCCGACCAGCAGGCTCTTGTCGCGGGACATGAAGCCTTGGAAGCTGCTGACGTCGACGGTTGTCCCCAGATCGATCGAGAAGGCGCCCGAGAAGGCGCCGCTGCCCACGATGAACAGATTGCCGGTGACCGCGCTGTTCACCGACCCGTTCGACGAGTTCAGCGTGCCGGCCGTGATCTCCCCCTGGCCATCATAGGTGAAGATGCCGTCGAGCGTTTCCGCGTCCCGAGCGGGCAGCCGGGGGATGAGCAACGACGCCGAGCGCCAGGTCCCGGTGACGTCTGCCTGACTGAAAAGGGGCTGCTCGGAGTCGATGAGGCGCGTCAGGATGACCAGTGCGTATGTCGGAGTCGAGGGATCGGTGGTGGTGACGGCGACGAGCACGTGCTTGCCCGGCAACCGACTCGGCAACAGCCGACCCCGGACCTCGATGGTTGTCTCGTCGTTGCCGATCGTGCCCGAGACGCTGCCGTCGGCGCTCACGGTCAGACCACCGGAATCGAGAGTGGTCTGGTCATTGCGATCGTTGGACACGAGGCCGGTGAGCACCCGGCCCTGCGCGTTGAAGCCGATGCTGCCGAGCACCCAGCCGCCTGGCTGGTCGGGATTCGACCCCGTCTCCGCGCCCTGGATGAACCACGCGCCTGCGAGATCGGATGTCGTGAACTGCGCGGCAGCAGGAGCGGCGAAGCAAACTACGAAAATCAAGCTCAGCGTGATTCGTAGTACGGCCACGTCGTCCCCCGATGTTCCGGCGTCAAGCCTCCGAGCTCATGCTCAGCATCCGCCGTGCGCTCACAATCCCGGCGGGGTCGCGACCCCAATGACCTGCCGACCACTGGACAACACCGCGCGAAACGCAATCTCGCCGCGGTTGTTCAACCCACCCAATTCAATCTCGACGACCGTGGCGCCGAACAGCGCCTCGCCGGTCCGGATGAAGGTGCTCAGCGCGGGATTGGGCCCTGTAAAAATTACCGACATCCCCCCCCCAGACCGGCCCAGAAGGCTACCATTCCCGCGTCGTTGAGCGCAGGCGAATTGTCGCCGTTCGACAGGCTCGTATAGATCCCGGATGCGGTGGTGACGGTGGCCTGGAGCTGATTCAACGCATCGTGCGTCATCACGCGCTGCTCGCCGGAAGCGCCGAGCCCGAGCGGCCTGGAACTGCACGGTCGAGGCGGCCGGGGCGGACACCGGATCCACCCGCACCAGGTTCACGAAGCCGTAGGCGTCGGGGGCGCGGTCAGTGTCGAGGACGTCGTAGCCGAACACCTGGTTCAGGCTCGGGAGCAACGTGCCGAAGATGGTGAGCGTCCGCGCTTCGGTGAACACCTGGACGAAGGCTTCGCCGGACGCCGCGGTGCTGTAGCTGCCTTCGACGATCGTGTCGACCTGGCCATCGAGCCCGATCAGGGCGCCGCCAGTGATCGCGCCGGCGGGCTCGAGCTCGATGGTGCCGGCCAGCGATTCGTCCACCGTACCCTGCTCGGCCTGCACCTGGAGGCTGACGAGCTCCCACGTGCCCGGCTGCAGCTGCCGTGGGCTCGGCGCATCGGCGCCCGGCAGGCGGGCCATCTCGAAGAGGCCGAGCTGCCGCGCGTCGGAGAGCCGTCGCTCGATGGCGCCGAGCATGAGGCTTTTGTCCGGGCTCATCCGGCCGCTGAACGTGCTGGTCTCGGCGAACGCCGGAATGGAGAGCGTGCCGGAGAAGTTGCCGGCCGTGTCGAGGGTGAGCGTGCCGATGAACTCCGAAAGATCGATCTCGTTGACGATCGAGGTCAGCAGCCCCCCGCTGATGGTGCCGTCGGGCTCGACGACGATGACGCCGTCGATGACGTCGGGCACGTGCAGCGGCAGCTCGGGGAGCAGCAGGGATTTCACCCGCCACATTCCCGTACCGTCGGGATCCTGCGCGAACGTCGCGCCGGCCGTGGCCTTCGACATGACGACGAACATCGATCGCGATGCCGGCGTGCCGAGGCCGCGCGTGAGCGTTCCCACGATGCGCGTGGCGGCCTGCGCTCCGTCCCGTACGAGGCGCCCCTGGAATGCGGAGTCGTCCGTGCCGACGCCCAGGGTGCCGGTCAGACGGCCCTCGGCGCTGACCACGAGGCTGCCCGGCGCCATCGGGAACGGCTCGTTGAGCGCGGTGAGGAGGCTACCGGCGGTCACGGTCCCGGTCGCGTCGAAGGTCACGGAGCCGGTGGCTAAGGCGGCACCGTTGTCGACCGAGGCGCCCGCGACCAATCCTCGGACGAGCCACGTGCCGGTGAGGTCGGAGGTGGAGATCTCGGCGGCAGCCGGGGAAGCAAGGCAGGGAACCATCAGGAGCCCCACCGCGACGCGGAGTGCTGCCAAACAGGCCCTCCCGGTGTTGCGGACGTCCAGCCGCCGAATCAACTTCAGGTGGCGCTGTCGTGTTCCCGGCCGTCCCCGGGCTGATCGCAACCCACAAGCCGCCGCGCCGCGGAAGCAGGTGCGTCCGGGTACGTTGAGCGATAAGCCCTGATCAGTCAAGGACGATCTCCTTTCCAGAGAGTCGGAAAGCACCCTGTATACTTCGGTTGGGAAGGAGCCTTCACCAAATGAGGAACCTGGCTACATTCGCCGTGGCCCTCGGCCTGTTTTTGGCCAGCTTCCCCGTGGCCTGGGCGGGGCCCCCGACCGACACGGTTCGCGAGTACACGGACGCGGTGCAGAAGGTCCTGGAGGACCCCGCGCTCCGCAAAGAGGATCGCCGGGCCAGCGTGCGGAAAATCGCCTCCGAGGCGTTCGACGTCAACGAGAGCGCCCGCCGGGCGCTCGGACTGCACTGGCAGAAGCGCAGCGAGGCCGAGCGCGAGGAGTTCGTGCAGCTGTTCGGCGAGCTCCTCGAGCGCACCTACATCGCCCAGATCGATCTCTACGGCGGTGAGCGCCTGCGCTTCACCGAGGAGAAGCTCGACGGCAACCTCGCCATCGTGCGGGCCAAGCTCGTCACGAAGCAGGGCACCGAGGTCCCGGTCGAGGCCCGGATGAACCGCAAGGGCGAGCGCTGGCTCATCTACGATGTGGCGATCGAGAATGTGAGCTTGATCTCGAACTATCGTTCGCAGTTCGACCGCATCATTCGCCAGAATTCTTACCCCGAGCTGGTCAAGCGGCTGCGTAACCACGGCGAGATGCTGCAGGAAAAGGACCCCAAGCCGGGCCGCGCCGGCTCCTCCTGATGGCTGCGCCCTCGGTCGCCGCCGTGGTGCCGGTGGAGATCGTCGGCTGGCCCACCCGCTTCGTCGGGGGCGATGGCGGCACCCGCCGGCTCTTCGAAGAGCCGATCGGGCCGGGAGCCACGGTACGCAGCGTCCTGCATGGGTTGAGCCGGCGGTTCCCCGATCTCGACGCCGCGCTCTGGCACGACGATACGCTCGGCGAGCACATCGAGGTGCTCGTGAACGACGCGGTCCTCGGGATCCAGCACGAGCTGGACTCGCCGCTCGCCGCCGGCGACCGGATCGCCCTGCTCGCGCAGTTCATGGGCGGGCGCTGATGGCGACCTACCGGATCATCGCGTGGAAGAACATCCCGGCGGCGGTGGAAGTCCGCGACGGGGCGGGACAGGTCACCCTGCAGCTGAGCGAGCGCTTCCAGTCGCTCATCGACTCCGCCGCCATGCAGCTCGGCCTGCACGACAACGACGCCTACCTCGAGCACTGGGGCGCGATCGAGGGCGAGGAGCGCGCCGGGACGGCGGGGGACGTCGGCGCGGCCGTCGTGGCCGAGCTCGAAGAGCGCTTCCCCGAGTACATCGCCCAGGCCTTCGGCCGAGGGTAGGGGCGATGGCCAGGCGCATTCCGGCGAAGGCGATCGAGGATGTCGCGCGCGAGCTCATGGCGCGGGCCGCCATCGACATTCCCGCTGACTACCGGGAGGGCGTGGTGCGCGCGCGCGACGCCGAGCGGAACCGGATCGCGCGGTTCGTGCTGGACGAGATGTTGCGGAACTGGCAGATCGCCACGGCCGAGCGGCGACCGATGTGTGCGGATACCGGGCTGCCGCGCTACTACGTGCGGGTGGGCAACGAGGCCAGCGTCGAGGGCGGCTTCGTCGCGCTGGAGCATGCCTTGCGCAAGGCCACCGCGGAGGCGACCGCGGCCATTCCCCTGCGACCGAACCGCGTGCACCCGCTCACGCGGAAGGATCACGACAACAACGTCGGCGTGCACGCGCCCGAGGTGACGTGGGCGTTCGAGCCCGGGGCCGACTGGGTCGACATCACGACCGTCCACAAGGGGGGGCTGTTCGGCAGCGACTACCGCATGCTCTTTCCGGCCGACGGCATCGGCGGGATCAAGCGCTTCGTGATCGACACGCTCGTGGAGCACGGTAAGCGTGGCCTGGCCTGCCAGCCGGCCATCGTGGGCATCGGCATCGGCGGCTCCAAGGACACGTGCATGCGTCTGGGCAAGGAGGCCGCCTGCTTGCGCACCGTCGGCAGCCGCAACCCCGATCCGGAGATCGCGCGGCTCGAGGAAGAGCTCACCGCGCTCGGCAACTACATCGGCATCGGCGCGATGGGGTTCGCCGGCACGTCGCTGGTCGTGGCCACCCACATCGAGATCGCCTACACCCACACCGGGGGCCTGCCGGTCGGCATCCACCAGTTCTGCCTGTCCTCCCGCCGCGCGACCGCGCGCGTGCACGCGGACGGGCGCGTCGAGTTCCGCAGCGACCCGGGCTGGTTCACCGACTACTACCGGCGCGAGGGCATCGAGTGAGCGCGGCGATCGAGCGGCTGGACGACGTGCGCATGGACGAGGTGGTGCTGACCACGCCGGTGGGCGAGGCCGACCTGGCGCGCCTGAAGCTCGGCGACGTCGTCTATCTGGACGGCACCGTCTACACGGCGCGCGAGGGTGTCTACCGCAAGGTGGTCGATGAGGGGCGCGGGCTGCCGGCCTCGGTGCGTGCGCTCACCAACGTCAACTTCCACTGTTCGCCCGCGGCCAGCGTCCGGCCGGACGGCACCTACGCGGTGGAGGCGGTGACGGCCACCGCCTCGTTCCGGTTCGGCAAGTCGATGACCCGGTGGTTCGAGCGCTCGGGTGCCAAAGTCATCGTCGGCAAGGCCGGTCTCACCGAGCTGGCCTATCGCGAGTGGTTCGTACCACACGGCAGCGTCTATCTCACGACGATCGGCTACGGCATGGGCGCGGCCTACGGCCAGTGCATCAAGAGGGTGCGCGAGGTCCACTGGCTCGCCGAGCTCGGCATCGCGCAGGCCCTGTGGGTGCTCGAGGTCGAGCGCCTCGGCCCGTTCCTGGTCGAGGGAGACCGCGAGGGCCGGAGCCTCTTTGCCCTGGCCAATCGCGAGATCGACCGGCGCCTGGGCGAGGTGTATGCCGGCCTGCCCCCGTACGTGATGGGACGCTTCGGCGAGACCACCGCGCGCACCGACGAACTCGTTTAGGCCCAGTTCAGAACTGACTGCACACTCGCGAAGCGCCCCGGCTCCGCAGGGGCGCGCAGCGTGGGGGGTGTGCTCGGAAATGACCGAGCATTTCATTCCGCGGGGCGGGGGCCGTCGGGCGGTGGCCCGCCGTGCACGCAGAACCGAGGAGCGCCCCGGGTTCCCCGGGGCGTGACGAGCGCTGGGGGGTTGGGGGCCATGTCGAGGCCCCCATGTAAATTGGGGGGCCATGTCGTGGCCCCCCACATCCAAGAGTTCACACGGCTGTGACGTGCCGCCCCGGGCCCGGGGAGAGAATCGTCGCATGAACGAACAGACGGTGCGCAGAGGGCTTCTCGCCATCCTGGTGGCCGGGCTGGTCGTCGCGGGGGGCGGGTGGCTGGTGGCAGCCCAGCCGCAGACGGGACAGGCGGCGCCCGACATAACCGGCGGTCCGTGGATCAACAGCGATCCGCTCACGCTGGCCGGGCTGCGCGGACGCGTCGTCCTCGTGGAGTTCTGGACGTACGGCTGAATCAACTGCAAGAACGTCATCCCGCAGTTGCGGGTGTGGCACGAGCGGTACGAGAAGGCGGGGCTGGCAGTCGTCGGCGTGCACAGCCCGGAGTTCACCTGGGAGAAGCCGCACGACAAGGTCGTGGAGGCCACCAGAAAGCTCGGCGTGCGCTATCCGGTCGTGCAGGACAACGACTTCGCAATCTGGCGGCGCTACAGCGTGCGGGCGTGGCCGACCCTGGTGCTCGTGGACAAGCGGGGAGTGGTCCGCTACCGTCACATCGGAGAAGGCGACTATGAGGACACCGAGGCCGTGATCCAGCGCTTGCTGCGCGAGGGCGGCTGAGGACGGCGGTGCGCTCGCCGACCACGCGGCTGTCCGCGCTCACCCTGGCCGCGATCGTGGCGCCGGTCACCATCGTGGTCATCCTCGGGTATGTCTCGCTGCGCCAGTGGCAGTCCTCGGCCGAGCTGCTCTTCCGCGAGCAGGCGCGCGACGTGGCCACCATGGCTGCCGAGAAGGTCGAGATGATGCTGCGCCTGGCCGAGGATGCCGTTCTCGATCGCCTACAAACTCAGCTCGCCGCCGGCGACGTGACGGAGCCCACGCTGGACCGGATCGTGGCCGACTCGCGTCTGGTGCGCCGACTCTACGTGTTCGAGCGCGACGGCTCGTTGCTCTACCCGCGGGTCTGGCGCGACCCCGCGGACGCCCTCCTGTTCGGCGACACGCTGCGCGCTGGTACGCGGGCGGTGTGGGATCGCGGAGGCAAGCGCGAGGTGCTGGCCGGCGGCCAGGTGTGCCTGGCCGTCCTCCTGCGGCCGGGTCGCGAGCCCGTGCTCGTCGCCTACTCGCGGGACACCGAGGCCCTGCGCCGGGACATTCTCGAGACGTCGCTGGCCGCGCTGGAGTCGCCGACGATCGTGGCTGTGCTCGATCAGGATGGGCGCCCGGTCTATGCGCGGAGCTCACTCGACCGCGCCGAGCCGGTGCTGGCGGTGCCGTTGCGCGAGGGACTGCCGAACTGGCGCGTGGCGGTCTACGCGCCGCCGGGCGCTTCACCGCACGACGTGGTGCGTCGCCAGGTCATGCTCTTCACCGGGGCCTTCGGGGTGCTGGTGGCCGTCATCGTCGCCGGCGTGGTGCTCACGGTGCGGCTCACGCGGCGCGAGACGGAGATGGCGCAGCTGAAGGCCGACTTCGTGGCCAACGTCTCCCACGATCTGAAGACGCCGCTCTCGGTCATCCGCATGTTCGGCGAGACGCTCGAGATGGGCCGCGTGCCCGACGAGGCACGCCGGCAGGAGTACTACCGCATCATCACCCACGAGAGCGAGCGCCTCTCGCACCTGATCGACAACGTGCTCGACTTCTCGCGCATCGAGGGGGGCCGGCGCCGCTACGACCTGGCCCCCACCGCGGTGGAGCCGCTGATCCGCGAGACGCTCGACGCCTTCGCGTATCCGCTCGAGCAGGGCGGCTTCAAGCTCGAGGTGGCGGTGGAGGCCGATCTGCCCGAGGTGCCGATGGACGCCGACGCCATCAGTCAGGCCCTGGCCAACCTCATCGACAACGCGATCAAGTACTCCGATGCGGACCGGGTCGTCGCGGTCGACGCCCGCCGCGACGGCGAGGGGATCGCGCTCAGCGTGGCCGACCGCGGCGTGGGCATCGCGCCCGCCGAGCACACGCGGATCTTCGAGAAATTCTACCGGGTCGGTCGGAGCGAGACGCAGGGGCGGCGCGGCAGCGGGGTGGGACTGGCGCTGGTGCGTCACGTCGCCGGGGCCCATCACGGCCGCGTGAGCGTGCAGAGCGCGCCCGGCCAGGGCAGCCGCTTCACGCTGTGGCTGCCCCTCGCTCCAGGAGGCGACCCGAGCCGGCCGTGAGATCCGCATGACGCGCAAGGAGTTCGACCTGCTCGTGTACCTGGTCGAGCACCAGGGCGACGTCATCACGCGCGAGCGACTGCTCGACGAGGTGTGGGGCTACGAGCGGTTTCCCACGACGCGGACGGTGGACACGCACGTGCTGCGTCTGCGTCGCAAGCTCGAGGCCGATCCCGACCGGCCGGCCTTCATCCAGACCGTACACGGACAGGGCTACCGATTCGTCGTCTCATGAGAAGCTGACCGCCAGGAGGCCCCATGCGTTTGCGCTACTCGGACGTCACCCCCGAGCCCCTCTATGTGAGTCGTCGCGAGCTGATGGTCGGCGCCGCGGCCCTGGCCCTCACGGCCGGCGCCGGCGAGGCCGTGGCCGCGACCCCGCCGGCGGGCGCGTCGCTCAAGGCCACGCCCAATTCGGCCTACCGGGTCGCCGATCCGCCCACCAAGATGGAGGCAGCGACCACCTACAACAACTTCTACGAGTTCGGGACCAACAAGGACGACCCGGCGCGCCTGGCCGCCTCGCTCAAGCCGCGGCCGTGGCACGTGCAGGTCGACGGTCTCTGCGCCAAGCCCAAGACGTTCGACATCGAGGAGATTCTCAAGATCGCGCCGCTCGAGGAGCGCATCTACGTGCTGCGCTGTGTCGAGGCGTGGTCGATGGTGATCCCGTGGATCGGCTACCCGCTGGCCGCCTTGCTGAAGAAGGTGGAGCCGACGGGGCAGGCCAAGTACGTGGAGTTCACCACGCTGAAGGATCCCGAGCAGTTCCCCGGTCAGAAGGGGGGCTTCTTCGGTGGCTCGCTCGACTGGCCCTACACCGAGGGGCTCCGGCTGGACGAGGCGATGCATCCCCTCACGCTGCTCACCCTCGGGATGTACGGCCAGGTGCTGCCCAATCAGAACGGCGCGCCGGTGCGCATCGTCATCCCGTGGAAGTACGGCTTCAAGAGCGCCAAGTCGATCGTGCGCATCCGACTGACCGACACCGAGCCCAAGACGGCCTGGAACAAGGCGGCGCCCCAGGAGTACGGCTTCTACTCGAACGTCAACCCGGCGGTCGATCATCCGCGCTGGAGCCAGGCCACCGAGCGGCGCATCGGTGAGTTCCGCCGGCGCCAGACCCTGCCGTTCAACGGCTACGCCGATCAGGTGGCGTCGCTCTACACCGGGATGGATCTCAAGAAGAACTACTGAGCGTGTCGGCCCGCGCGCGGATCGCCCTCAAGATCGTCGTGTGGCTCGTGGGCCTGGCGCCGCTGGGGGCCATGGCCTACTGGTTCTGGACGGACGACCTCACGGCCAATCCGATCGAGTTCGTCACCCGGAACCTCGGGGATTGGGCCCTGCGCCTGCTGCTGGCCAGCCTGGCCATGACGCCGCTGCGCCTGGTGTTCGGCCTCAGCTGGCCGCTGACGCTGCGGCGCCTGCTCGGCCTCTTCGCCTTCGCCTACGTGGTCCTGCACTTCGGCGTGTGGATCGTGCTCGACCACTTCTTCGACTGGCGCACGATGGCCGACGACATCGTCAAGCGGCCGTGGATCACCGTGGGCGTGGCGGCGCTGGCGCTGCTCAGCCCGCTCGCGGCCACGTCGACCACCGGGATGATCAAGCGTATGGGAGGGGTGGCGTGGCGACGCTTGCACCGCCTGGCCTACGTGGCCGCGGTGCTCGGCTGCCTGCACTACCTCTGGCTGGCCAAGAAGGTGCTGGTGTCCCCGAAGGTCTATGCGGCCGTGCTCGTGCTGCTGCTCGCGATCCGCGCGTGGGACGCCGCCCGGCGTTACCTGCGCCGGCGCGCCGCCGCCCGACCGCTCGTGTTGGGCTCCCGCGGATGATCGGGCCGCGCGGGCGATCTCGCCTCGCCACGCTCGCGTTGGCGCTGGCGCTGGCGCTGGCGGGATGCGCGAGGACGCCGGCGCCGGCCATGCTCTCGACTGCTGCCCGGACGCCGGCGCCGACGGCCGGCGTCCCCACCCGCGAGGTCCTCCCCAACGGTGTCGTGCTGATCACGCAGGATCATCGCGCGGCCGACGTCGTGTCGCTGCAGCTCTGGATGCGCGTGGGCGGTCGCGACGAGACGGCCGGCGAGCTGGGGCTGAGCCACTACCTCGAGCACATGCTGTTCAAGGGCACGCCGACCCGCCCGCCCGGCTCCATCGACACGCTCATCGAGGGGTTCGGCGGCAGCAGCAACGCCTTCACCTCGTACGACTTCACCCACTACGACGTCCTCGTGCCGGCCGCCCACGTGCGGCCGGCGATGGAGCTGCTGGCCGACATCGCGGTGAACGCCAGCTTCGTGCCGGCCGAGCTCGAGGCGGAGAAGAAGGTCGTCTTCGAGGAGATGAACATCCTGCAGGACGATCCCGACAAGTTCCTCACCCGGCGGCTGTCGGAGCTGGCCTACGTCGGCCATCCCTACGGGCGGCCGATTCTCGGCATGCCGGAGCTCGTGCGGAACCTCACGCGCGATCAGCTGAACGCGTACTACAAGAAACACTACGTCCCGCCGAACATGGTGCTGGTCGTCGTGGGGCCGGTTCCGGTCCCTCAGGTCCGCACGCTGGCCGCCGGCATCTTCGGCCGGCTGTCCGCCGCGCCGGCGCCCCCGCGGCCCTCCATGCCGATCCCGTCGCTGGCCGGCGGGCGTCGCGACGACATCCCGCGCCCGGAACAGGAAGCCGGCCTCGGCCTGTCGTGGCAGGCGCCGGCGGCTCGCGTGGCGGCCGAGGACATCACCGCGGTCGATCTGCTGACCTACATCCTGGGTGATGGCGCAAGCTCG